>Ga0102962_1000036_pt1 | contig 82619 bp, 81 predicted proteins | sample SalPonF2_C_D2_MG_FD_84519 | JGI IMG/M metagenome (GOLD analysis project Ga0102962, IMG submission 84519) | Salt pond soil microbial communities from South San Francisco under conditions of wetland restoration - Salt Pond MetaG SF2_C_D2_MG ...
GGCAAGGATGTCGGTGACGTCCAGCGAGGGCGTGCGGGTACCGATCGCCCGGGGCGCGTCCGCGGCGCCGGTCAGGCGGACGGGCTCGCGCGGAGTGCCCAGGCCGACTGCGACCTCGGGACACACCGGGACCAGCTCGAAATGCTCCGCCAGCTGCCCGGAGACGAAGGAATCCCGCTTGTGGCCGGCGTCGTAGCGGACCGTGTGGCCGACCAGGCAGGCGCTGACGCCGATGCGGATGGGCGCAGGAGACTGCGGCGGAGCGCTGCCGGGCGGCTTATGCGCTTGCTGCGACGCCATGGCGGACCCCCGGAGCCGGCTTGAACGGGACGTGGTCCCGAACGGAGGACCCGCCCCGGACCTACCGCTCAGCCGACCTTGGGCAGGTTGTGCAGCGAGCGGTCGATCGCCTCCGCCGGATACTCGTAGTCCTCCAGCTCCCCGGCCAGGTACTTGTCATAGGCGGCCATGTCGAAGTGGCCGTGGCCGGAGAGGGTGAACAGGATGGTCCTGGTCTCGCCCGTCTCCTTGCAGCGCAGGGCCTCGTCGATGGCGCCGCGCACGGCGTGGTTCGACTCCGGCGCCGGGATGATGCCCTGGGTGCGCGCGAACGTGACGCCTGCCTCGAAGGTGGCGATTTGATGCACGGCGCGGGCCTCGACGATGCCCTCGTCGTAGAGCAGGGACACCAGCGCGGAGTCACCGTGGTAGCGCAGCCCGCCGGCGTGGATGCTGGGCGGCATGAAATCGTGGCCGAGGGTGTACATCTTCATGATGGGCGTCAGGCCGGCGCTGTCGCCGTAATCGTAGGCATAGTTCCCGCGCGTCAGCGTGGGGCAGGAGCTCGGCTCCATGGCGACCAGCTGTATCTTGCGCCCGGCCGCCTTGTCGGCCAGGAACGGAAACATCATGCCGCCGACGTTGGAGCCGCCGCCGCAGGGCGCGAAGACCACGTCCGGATAGTCCCCGACCTTTTCCAGTTGCTTGCGTGTCTCGAGCCCGATCACTGTCTGGTGCAGCAGCACGTGGTTGAGCACGGAGCCCAGCGCGTAGTTGGTGTCGTCCCGCGAGGCGGCCTCCTCCACCGCCTCGGAGATGGCCAGGCCCAGGGAACCCGGGTTGTCCGGGTCCTGCGCCAGCGCTTTGCGGCCGGTCTCGGTCAGCTCGGAGGGGCTCGGGATCACCTCGCCTCCCCAGGTCTGCATCATCGAGCGCCGGAAGGGCTTCTGCTCGTAGCTGACCCGGACCATGTAAATGCGGGTTTCGAGGCCGAACAGGCTGCCTGCCAGGGCCAGGGAGGAGCCCCACTGGCCGGCGCCGGTCTCCGTGGTCAGGCGCTTGGCGCCAGCGACCTTGTTGAAATAGGCCTGCGCAACCGCCGAGTTCGGCTTGTGGGAGCCCGCCGGGCTGACGCCCTCGTACTTGAAGTAGATCTTCGCCGGGGTGCCCAGGTGCTCTTCCAGGCGCGTGGCGCGGAACAGTGGCGACGGCCGCCACTGGCGCAGCGCCTCGCGCACCGGCTCGGGGATCTCGATCCAGCGCTCGGTGCTGACCTCCTGCTCGATGATGCCCGGCGGGAAGATGGCCTGCATGGTCTCGGGCGCCAGTGGCTGTCCGTCCGCTCCAAGGTAGGGGTCGGGCGGGCGCGGCAGGTCCGCCATGACGTTGTACCAGTGCGTCGGGATCTCGGATTCGTCGAGCAGGATCTTGATGTCGGACACCGTCGGTACCTCGTTGTCTGTCGGCCCGGGCCACGGATGAGCTTTACATTTAAGCATTTGTGCGCGCGGGATGCAGCCCGCCCGCGCCGGTAGCGGCCACGCCGACGAGTGGGGACACTTTCCGCCAGCGCGTCGACTGCATCGTTTGCCGTCTTCAGCAACACGCTGCTACCGCCACGGCGTTGTTGAAGCGCGTGATGCGCCCGGCTATCGTGCCATGAAAGACTGTCCAGATGGCGTGCAGCAAGGCGCCCGTACGCAGCGCGAAGCCAAGCCGGTTGAACAGTACGGATTCACAGGAAACCGCGCCCGAGCTTGACGGTGTCAGCGGCCGGCGCGGTCGCTACCAGTGGAGGTAACGCTCATTATGGAGATGCAGTACGTGCGGCTAGGCAATACCGGGATGAAGGTGTCCCGCCTGTGCCTGGGCACCATGACCTATGGCAGCTCGAAGTGGCGCGACTGGGTGCTGGACGAGGGCGACAGCCGACCCTTCATCAAGCACGCCCTGGACCACGGGATCAACTTCTTCGATAGCGCCGATATGTACTCTCGGGGTGCCAGCGAGGAGGTGCTCGGACGCGCGCTGCGTGACTTCGCAAGGCGGGAGCAGGTGGTCATCGCGACCAAGGTCTTCAACCCCATGGGAACCGGGCCCAACGATCGCGGCCTGTCGCGCAAGCACATCATGGACGCTATTGATGCTTCGCTGCACCGCCTGGGGACCGACTACGTGGATCTCTATCAGATCCACCGCTGGGATTACGACACCCCCATCGAGGAGACCATGGAGGCCCTGCACGACGTCGTTAAGTCCGGCAAGGCGCGCTATATAGGGGCCTCGTCGATGTTCGCGTGGCAGTTCGCCAAGGCTCAGCACGTGGCGCAGGCGCACGGCTGGACCCGCTTCTCCACGATGCAGGACCTGTACAACCTGGTCTACCGCGAGGACGAACGCGAGATGTTGCCGCTGTGCCGGGATCAGGGCGTCGGGGTGATCCCCTGGAGCCCGATGGCGCGGGGTTTCCTGGCCGGCAACCGGCCCCCGGGCAGCGAGGGCGAAACCGTCCGTGCGCGCACGGACGAGATCGCCCACGTTTTCAAACTCGGCGACCAGCCCTCGGACTACGAGATCCTGGAGAAGGTGCACGAGGTCGCGCAGCGCCATGGGGTCAAGCCGGCGCAGGTCGCGCTCGGCTGGCTGCTGCACAAGCCGGCGGTCACGGCGCCGATCATCGGGGCGAGCAAGCTGGCGCATCTCGACGACGCCCTGGAGGCGTTGGAGCTCGAGCTGTCCGACGAGGACTTGCAGGTGCTGGAAGCTCCGTACCAGCCGCACGTTCTGGCGGGGCACCGGTAGCGGGCTGCTGAACGACGGTAGCTTCAGCATCTCCCCACTCAGCGGTCCGACGCCAGCCGGTCCGCGCGCCGGGTGGTCTCGGGCAGGCGGTAGCGCGTGGTGCAGCGCATTACGTATTCGATCGCGGTGGCCAGGCTCACGCGATGGCCCGGCGATACGAATAGCGGCCGGACCCCGGCCCGGGTACGGAGCACGGCGCCGATGGTTTCGCCTGCGTCCCGCAGCGGTGTCCACTCGCCCCGGCCGGCGGGGACCGGGCCGCAGGTCCCGACGAGACGGCTCTTCGCGACGCCGATGCTGGGCAGGTCCGTCAGCAGACCCAGATGGCAGGCGATGCCCATTCGGCGCGGGTGGGCGTAACCCTGTCCGTCGCACAGCAGCAGGTCAGGGGGCGCCGACAGGCGCTCCAAAGCTTCGAGCACGGCCGGGATCTCGCGGAAGGACAACAGTCCCGGCACATAGGGGAACCGCGTCGGCTGGCGTGCCAGCGCGTCCTCGACCGGTTCCAGGGAGGGTAACGCGAGCACCGCCACGGCGGCCCGGGTGATGCGCCCGTGATCCGCGAAGCCGACGTCGACCCCGGCGACCCGGCGAACGGGGCCGATCCGGTCCTCCAGCTCCAGCATGCCGCGCAGGCGCTGCTGGATGGCGATCGCCTCGCGTGGCGTGACATCCCACGCGTGCAGGGCCCGCGGCGTCGGTCGCCGGCTCACGGGGCGGACCCCACCGCGAGCGGCCGGACGGGCAGCGAAAACCGGTGTACCTCCACCTCCCAGTGGTGGAACGTCGCCCGCAGGAGCAGGCAGGACGGTCCGCCGAAGGTGCGGCTCCTGCCGGCGGCACCCGGGTTGAGCAGCCAGGGGAGGGCTTCGTCATCGACCGCGAGGCGGTGGCTGTGGCCGTACGCCACGGCGCGTGCCTCGGGGAAGAGCGCCCGCAGCCGATGGTGACGGTGTGCGGCGGGCCAGGCGTCAGCGTGCACGAGCACCAGCTCACCGCCCGGCAGCAGAAGCTGCGCCGCGGCCGGCAGGGCGAGGGCGAGGTGGCCCTCGCCAGCCGGCCACTTTTCCGGAACGTCGTTGTTGCCGCGCACCGCGAGCAGCGGTGTCGAGTCCGCGGTGAGGGCCGCCAGCACGGCGCGGCCGCCGACGTCACCGGCGTGTACGACGGCGTCGCAGCGCGCGGCCAGGTCGGCCACGCGCGCGTCGAGCTGGCCGTGGGTGTCGGCGACCAGCGCGACGGTCGCGGAGGATGCGTCCGACAGATCCAGCGACTCGGCGATGCTCGGGTGCATGCCGCCAGTCTACCGCGTGCCGGAAGTGCCGGTGCACGACGCCGACCGGAACCGGGGCCGGACGGCTACAATCGAACCGGGACGTTGGGACAATCTCTGCAGCGGGAGCCGGAATATGCGACGCAGCGAGCTGGACTTTCCGGAAAAGGACGCCGGGCTGCGCGCCGACATACGCGTGCTGGGGGACTTGCTCGGCGACCTGCTGGCGGAGCAGGGCGGCGGCGAGCTGCTCGATCGGGTCGAGGCGGCCCGTCGGTTGGCGATCGAACGGCGCGGCGGCGCTGCCGGCGCGGCCGAGTCGCTGGAACGCCAGCTGTGGGGACTGCCGCCGGCGGACGCAGAGGCGGTGGTGCACGCGTTCAAGTCCTACCTGGAACTGGTCAATCTGGCCGAGAACGTGCACCGCGTGCGCCGCCGACGCGACTATATCCTCGCCGGCAGCGGCCCGCAGCCGGAGAGCCTGGAGGACACGATCGGACGGCTCCGCGGTCGGGGCGTGGACCGTCAGGAGCTTATGCGGCTACTCTCGGACACCCTGATCGAGCCGGTGTTCACGGCTCACCCGACCGAGGTTACCCGCCGTACCCTGCTGGAAAAGAACCAGCGGGTCGCCCGCCGGCTGCTGGAGCGCCTGGGAGGTCAGCGCCTGCCGGAAGAGGAGCGGCGCTCGCTGGAGCGGATCCGGGTGGAGGTGACCTCGGCCTGGCAGACGGAGGCCCACCCGTCCGAGCGGCCGACCGTGATGGATGAGCTGGAGAACCTGCTGTTCTACGTCACGGACGTGATCTACCCGGTCGTGCCGCAATTTTACGAGGCGCTCGAGGAGGCCGTCGGCGGACACTACGGCGACGTCCCGCAAGAGCTGCCCACGCTGGTGCGCTTCGCTTCCTGGGTGGGCGCGGATATGGACGGCAACCCCAACGTGACCGCCGCCACGCTCTCGCGTACGCTGTCGCAGCACCGGGCGCAACTGATGCAGCTGTACCGGCGGGAGCTTGCGGCCCTCTATCGCCAGCTGAGCCAGTCGCAGGGGCGGGTCGGGGTTTCCGCCGCGGTGCGCGAGCGGGTCGGAGAATACGCGCGCACCTTTCCGCGGGCCTACCGCTCGATTCCGGCGCGGCACCGCCAGATGCCCTACCGGGTGCTGTTGCAGCTGATCATGGCGCGGCTGCAGGCCACCATGCGCAATGAGGACCGCGGCTACCGTGAGCCCGGGTCCTTCATCGATGACCTGGAGATCATCGCCGCCAGCCTGGCCGCGAACCGCGGGGCGCGCGCCGGTCTGTTCAGCGTGCGCCGGCTGCTGAGGCGGGTGCGCACGTTCGGTTTTCACCTGCTGACCCTGGACGTGCGCCAGGACGCCCTGGTGCACCGCCGCGCCGTGGCCCAGGCGCTGGGCGATCCGGACTGGCCGGAGCGGGAGCCCGAGGCACGTGCCGGGCGCCTGCGCGAAATGCTGCGGCAGGATCAGCCGCCGCCGGTGGAGCCGGACTCCGAGACCCAGCGCACCCTGGCCGTGTTCCGGTCGATCGCGCTCGGGCGGGAGCGCTTCGGGCGCGACGCCGTGGGCCCCTACATCATCAGTATGGCCCGCGACGTCGACGATGTCCTGAGCGTGCTGCTGCTGGCCCGTTGGGCGGGGCTGGTCGCCCAGGACGGGTCCGTTCCCCTGGACGTGGCGCCGCTGTTCGAGACCCGAGAGGATCTCGAGCATGCCGGCGAGGTGATGCGGGCGCTGCTGCAGGATCGGCTCTATGCGGCGCACCTGCACCGGCGCGGCGATCGCCAGGTGGTGATGGTCGGCTACTCGGACAGCAACAAGGACGCCGGGCTGGCCGGGTCGCGCTGGGCGGTGCAGTGCGCGCACGGCGAGCTGGTACAGCTCACGCACGCGGCCGGGGTCGAGCTGACCGTGTTCCATGGTCGCGGCGGCAGCGTAAGCCGCGGCAGCGGCAAGACTGACCAGGGCGTTGCCGCCGGCCCGCCGGGCTCGATGCGGGGCCACTTGCGGGCGACGGAGCAGGGCGAGCTGATCCACCAGAAGTACGGCCTGCGGCCCATCGCCCTGCGCACCCTAGAGCAGGCCCTGAGCGCGGTGGTACGCGCCAGCGCGCCGCAACACCGGTACCTGGAGGTCGAGCCACGCTGGCGGGAGGTAATGCAGACGCTGGCGGATGAGAGCGTGCGCCGCTACCGGGGGCTGGTGTACGAGCAGGCGGGTTTCGTCGATTTCTTTCGCCAGTTCACCCCCATTGATGTGATCGAGCGCATGCGCATCAGCTCGCGCCCGCCATCCCGCCGCAGGCGGGCCGGGATCGAGGACCTGCGGGCGATCCCGTGGGTGTTTGCCTGGACCCAGACCCGGCTACTGCTTCCCGGGTGGTATGGGCTGGGATCCGGGATCGCGGCCGCCGCCCAGGAACATGGCCTGGGGGTGCTGCGGGAAATGGCGGGGTTCTGGCCGTTCTTCCGCGCCCTCGCGGACGACGCCGAGATGGTCCTGGCGAAGGCCGACCCCGCCATCGCGCGCCGTTATCTGGACCTGGTGGATCCGTCGTTGCATCCGCTGTGGCAGGGCATCGAGGCGGAGTTCGCGGCCACGCTGGAGTGGCTGCAGTGGCTGCGGGGAGGTGGCGAGCTGCTCGCGGGCGATCCCACGCTCCAGCGCTCGATCCGGCTGCGCAACCCATACGTGGATCCGGTCAGTCTGATGCAGGTGGACCTGCTGCGGCGCTGGCGGGATACGGGCAGAGAGGATCACGCGCTGTTCCACGCGCTGCTGGAGACCGTCATGGGCATCGCCCAGGGCATGCGCAACACCGGGTGAGGGGGCCGCCGCTTTTGAATCCGGGCGGGCGGTCAGCGCGCGCCGAGCTGGTCCAGGTGTAGCCCGAGCCCGGGGAACGCCGGGTAGGGATGCGTGATCAGCCGGGTGGGGATCGCCTCGAGATACGGCCGGAATCGCCCCTTGGCGACAAAGCTCTCGCGGAATCGTGAGCCAGCGAGGTAGGCCGCGATGTCGGGGAGGATGCCGCCGGCCAGGTAGATGCCGCCCCGGGCTCCCAGGGTTAGCGCCAAGTCGCCCGCCACCCCGCCGAGCATCGACAGGAACAGCGCCAGGGTCTGCGCCGCGAGTGGATCGGAGCCCGCGACCGCCCGGCGGGTGATTTCGGGCGGTTCGGGGGCGCGGTGCGCGCCGCCGCCATCGCGGGCGCTGACGATCGCGTACAGACGGGCCAGTCCCGGCCCTGACAGCAGGCGTTCGGCGGACACGTGACCGACCTCGGTGCGCGCGGACTCGATGATTTGCGCCTGCTCGGCGTCGCCGGCCGGGAGGGTGGCGTGGCCGCCCTCTCCTGGGATCGCCACCCAGGCATCGCCGCTGTGGACCAGCCCGGCAACTCCCAGCCCGGTGCCCGGTCCCAGTGCGCCCACCGGCGCCAAGGGCACTGCTTCGCCGTTGCCGATAGCCGTCCACTGGTCCGCCTCCAGCGCCGGGATCGCCAGCGCTACGGCAGCGAAATCGTTGACCACCTCGAGCGCCTCGAGGGCAAGCTCATCCCGGAGCTGCTCGATGGAGAATTCCCAGCCCAGGTTGGTCAGGTGGACCCGGTCACCGGTCATCGGCGAGGCTACGGCGAGGGCGGCCTGGTGCGGGCGGCGAGTGCCGGGCAGCCGGTCGAGGTAGTGGCGGATCAACGGGCCAAGCCCTTCATGTTCGGCGTTGGCATAGCGCCGGATGGACTCGGCCGGCTGGCCGGAGCGCTGCAGTGCGAGACGCGTGTTGGTACCACCAATGTCCGCCAGCAGCCTGGGTCGTGTATCCCGGTCCGCCATGTGCGCCTCAGGTGCTCAGCGGACGGGACGTGTCCCGCAAGGCATCCAGGAAACGGCGACGCCAGCTCCGGATGTCGTTGCGCCGCAGGACCTGCATCATTGCCTCCCAGCGTTCCCTCCGTTCGTCCCGGGACATGGCCAGCGCGCGGGCGAGGCCCTCGGCCATGCCGTCGATATCGTAAGGATTGACCAGCACGGCCCGATCCAGTTCCGCGGCGGCGCCCGCCAGCTGGGACAGGACCAGCGCACCCGGGTCGTCCGGGTCCTGGGCGGCGACGAATTCCTTGGCGACCAGGTTCATTCCGTCCAGCAGAGGCGTCACCACCGCTACCCGCGTCAAGGCCATGAAGCCCAGCACCGTGGGCCGTGACAGGCTGCGGCTAAGGTAGCGGATGGGGGTCCAGTCGAAGTCCGCGAAGTGGCCGTTGATCTCACCGGCGACCGCGTCCAGCGAGTGCCGGATCTCGCGGTATTCGGGCACGTCGCTGCGCGACGGTTGGGCGACCTGCAGCAGGACCACGTTGCCCCGGTAGTGCGGGTAGTGCTGGAGCAGCTGGCGGTAGGCCCGGAAGCGCTCCACCAGTCCCTTGCTGTAGTCCAGGCGATCCACGCCGATGATCAGGCTGCGCCGGTTCAGGCTCCGGCTCAGCTGTTGGCCCTGGCGCGAGTGTCGCCCGCGGGCAGCTTCCCGGGCCACCTGATCGACGTCAATGCCGATCGGGATCGCCCGGGCCCTCAGGCTGCCAAGATCAAGCCGGAGCAGGTCACCGGGGCCGGCGCGGCCTCCCAGGGTCCCGGTCATCGCCCCGCGAAAGGCATGCAGGTCGAGGCGGGTCTGCAGGCCGATGAAGTCGTAGGCGAGCATCCAGCGCAGGAAGCTCTCGTAGCCGGGCAGTGCCCGGAGCACCTCCAGCGGCGGGAACGGTGTGTGCAGGAAGAACCCGATGCGGTTCTCGATGCCGGCGTCGCGCAGGTCGCTGGCCAGCGGCACCAGGTGGTAGTCGTGGATCCAGATGACGTCCTCGGGACGCAGCAGCGGCAGCAGCTTGCGCGCGAACCAGGCGTTTACACGCCGGTAGCCGCCAAGGTATTTGCGGTGATACTCGAGCAGCGTGAGCCGGTAGTGCAGGAGCGGCCACAGCACCCGGTTGGCGTAGCCGCGGTAGTACTCCTCGTAGTCGCGGCGCTCCAGCGACAGGGTCGCGTAGGTGATGCCGTCCTGCTCCACGCAGTGCGGCTCACTCGGCGTCTGCGGCACCACCTTGCCGTCCCAGCCGAACCAGACGCCGCCCGAATCCTGGAGTGCCGCCAGCACCCCGACCGCGAGCCCGCCGGGCGCGGGACGTCCGGCGCGCGGCATCGCAACGCGGTTGGATACCACCACCAGGCGACTCAAAACGCCTCCTCCCAGGGCCGGCTCAGGCGCGTGGCGCAGTTGATCAGGCCCACCATACTGTAGGTCTGGGGGAAATTGCCCCAGAGCTCGCCGGTGGCGGGGGCGAGATCCTCGGACAGCAGGCCGTGCCTATTGCGGCAGGAGAGCATGTGCTCGAACAACTCCCGCGCCTCGCCGGTACGGCCCAGCGTCGCAAGCGCGTTGATGTACCAGAACGTGCAGATGGTGAAGGCCGTCTCCGGGTGGCCGAAGTCGTCCTCCTTGACGTAGCGGAACAGGAAATCGCCCCGGCGCAGCTCGGCCTCGATCGCCGCGACCGTGCCGGCGAAGCGGGGGTCGTCGGCGCGCAGGAACCCCAGCTCCCGCAGCAGCAGCAGGCTCGCGTCCATGTGCTCGCCGCCGAAACTCTCGACAAAGCTTCCGCGGCGCTCATTCCAGGCCTGCTCGCAGATGGTCGCGTGGATGCCGTCCGCCCGGGCGCGCCAGTAGTCGCGTCGGCCGGGCAGGTCCAGGCGCGCCGCGATGCGGGCCAGGCGGTCGCAGGCGGCCCAGCACATCACGGCGGAGAAGGTGTGTACGCGCTGGGTGCCGCGCAGCTCCCAAAGACCGGCGTCCGGGCGGTCGTGGACCCGGGCGGCCGCCTCCCCGAGCGCTTCCAGACGGCGAAACAGCCCGACGTCCCCGGGACGGTCCATGCGCTCGTCGAAGAACACGTGCGGGGCAGCCAGGATCGCCGCGCCGTAAACGTCGTTCTGGATCTGACTGAAGGCCTGGTTGCCCACGCGCACCGGTCCCATGCCGCGATACCCGGTCAGGGTCTCCACGGTGGTCTCGTCCAGCTGGGAGGTGCCGTTGATTCGGTACACGGGCTGCAACGGACGACCCTGCGAATTGGCCGCGATGTTGATGATGTAGTAAAGGTAGTTCTCCATGGTGCGGGTTGCACCCAGCCGGTTGAGCGCCTCCACGACGAAGTAGGCGTCACGCAGCCAGCAGTAGCGGTAGTCCCAGTTACGCCCGCTGTGCGGTGCTTCGGGGATCGAGGTGGTCATGGCGGCGACGATCGCGCCGCTGTCCTCGAAGGCGCTCAGCTTGAGCGTGATGGCGGCCCGGATCACGGCCTCCTGCCATTCCAGCGGCACCATCAGATGGCGGACCCAGTCGCGCCAGTAGGCGCGTGTCTGCTCGTACAGGTGGCGAGTGGTCTCGGCCACCGACTGCCCGACGGTCTCGTCCGGCCCGAGCAGCAGGTTGATCTCGCGTTCCAGCAGGAATGGCGTTTCGTCCAGGATTGCGGTGATCGACGCGTCGGTCGTCAGGCGCAGCACGTGATCCGGGCCCAGGTAGCGGATATGGTGGCTGCCGAAGCTGATGCGGCAGCGCGAGGCACCGTAGTCGAACGCCGGCCGCAGCCGCACCCGGATGCGCGGGCTCCCGGCCACCGGGCGGACACTGCGCGCGAGCATGACGGGACGGAACGAGCGCCCGAATTGCTTGAAGCGCGGTGCGAAATCGGTCAGCTCGACGGCACCTCCGTAGCGGTCGTAGAGGGTGGTGGACAGGATCGCCGTCTGGTCGAGGTAGCGCTGCTCCGCCCGGACGAAATCCATCAGCTCGATGCGGTAGATGCCACGGGGATCCTCGTCGGGCTCGCCCTGGAGGAGCGAGCAGAAGACCGGGTCGCTGTCGAAGGCGGGCAGGCACGTCCAGACGACGTCCCCGCACCCGTCGATGAGTGCGCTGTAGCCACAGTTGCCGATCAGGGCGAGATTCAGGTCGCTCACGTTATCCTCGGTCCGGTCGGGTTGCCGCGCGGCGCAGCCGGAGACCGCGGCGCGTCACGGCGCGCAAGTCGAGCGTACCAGTGTAATGCTCCCGGCTTTCCCGCGCCCACCTCGGATCGGGCGCGGCATCCGGCGGAGCATCCGGGAAACGGGAGTCGTCCGATGTTCACCGGCGTGACCGGGCCATTGACGATACGAATTCTCTCCTGCCATGAATCTCCGCATGAGCCGGACGAGGGGCGCAATCTGCTGCCGGAGCCGGGGCAGTGCGGCCTGATGGTGGAGACCGCGCCCTGGGACCCGCAGCTCGGGCAGCGGCCGCCGCTGCTCAGCCTGATCCGTTCGGCCCGGAGACTACGCCCGGCACCCGTGGCGGGCTCGCCGATCTGTGAACTGGTTCAAGGTCGACGGCCCGCCGATGGACTACAGTTCGTTCCGGGAGGCTGCGGCCGTGCCGTCGTGGGGGCCGCGCAGACGGGCAGAAAGGTGGAGGCGTGAGCAACAGCGACGGCAGGTTGTGGAAGTCCCCCAGCGGACGGGATGCGTTTCTGCGCATGCTGCTGGACACGGCGATCGACGCCATCGTGGCGATCGACGAGCGCGGTACGGTGATGGTCTTCAACGAGGCGGCTGAGCGCATGTTCGGCTATGCCGCGGACGAGGTGATCGGACACAACATCAGTATGCTCATGCCGGCGCCCTGGGTCGGCGAGCACGGTGGCTATCTGACCCGCTACCGCCGTACCGGCGAGCGCCGGATCATCGGCATTGGCCGGGAGGTCCAGGGACGACGCCGGGACGGCACCGTGTTCTGGCTCGAGCTGGCGCTCGGCGAGGGGATGGTCGACGACCAGCGCACGTTCGTGGGGATCCTCCGGGATATCACGCAGCGCAGGGAGCAGGAGGACCAGATGCGCCGGTACCAGGAGCGCCTGGAGCAGGCCGTCGCGGCCAGGACCGCCGATCTGCAGGCGGCCAACCGGCGCCTCGAGCACCTCGCCCGGGTGGATGCGCTGACCCAGGTTGCGAATCGGCGGGCCTTCAACGAGACCCTGGGACGGGAGGTCCGGCGCGCCTTTCGCGGTGGCCGGTCGCTGGCACTGATCCTGTGCGACATCGACTGCTTCAAGTCCTTCAATGACCGCTATGGGCATCTTGCCGGGGATGCGTGCCTGGGTCGGGTGGCGGGCGCCATCCGGGAGCTGTTCACGCGCGGCGGCGACACGACCGCGCGTTTCGGCGGCGAGGAGTTCGCGGTGATCCTGCCCGATACCGACCTGCCCGCCGCCATGTGCCTGGCCGAGGCGATACGGCGCCGGATCGGCGACCTGAATATTCCTGCGCCGCCGGCGGCCGGGACCTCCGGCCTCACGGTCAGCGCGGGGGTCACCTCGCTGATCCCGACCGGACCGAGGGACATCCGGCGCCTGGTGCAATCGGCCGACCGCGCGCTCTACCGGGCCAAGGAGGCCGGCCGCGATCGGGCTGTCGCGGCCACGCTGGCCGACGCCGAGATATCGGAAACGGTTCCGGCGGGCGAGACCCGCAGGCTCATCTGAGCATCAGCGCGAAGGCAGCGAAGGCGGCGGTCATGGGGCCCACTATACGGCCGCGGTGCCCCTGTCGCGAGCCCGCCTCAGCCGCTCGCGCGGGCCCTGGACCGGCCCGATGCGGGCTCGCGCCTCGGCTGCAACCGTCCGGGAAAATGTTTCCCAGACCTGCCAACCCGCTCAGTGGCATCACCGCCGACCAGGTTGGTATCGCCCGGAGGCGGCGGGGGAATCCCGGGCCACGGCCTGTAGCCCGGGGAGTCCGTCTCACCTGCCGGCGAACCGGGCCCTTTGGTATTTGCCTGCAGGAGAAACAGGCGGCCCGCCCGACGGGGCAATACTGTTGTGGCTGCCCGAAAGGGCCGATTCCACCGCTGCTCCATCCGGGGCGCAGGAAGACGCGGACAGGAATTTCGCTCGCAGGCTTAGTACCATAGCCCGGCCGCGACGGGCGTTCCCGCTCGCACCCGTTCGATGGAGACCCGCATGAACAAGCACGACGTGATCGCGATGCTGGGCCTCGAGCCGCATGTCGAGGGCGGCTATTTCCGGCGCACGTTTACCTCCGGGTCCGGGCTGGAGGTGGACCGACCCGGCGGCAGCCGGCCCCTGCTGACCTCGATCCATTACCTGCTGACCGACGACAGCCCAGTGGGGTGTTTCCATCGCAACCGCTCGGATATCCTGCACTTCTTCCATGCGGGCTGGCCGCTCACCTACCTGCTGATCGGCCCGTGCGGCCGGCTGGAGCGGCACGTGCTCGGCCCTGATCTCGATCGCTGTCATCGGCCGCAGCTCCTGGTCCCGGGCGGGACCTGGAAGGCGACGGTGCTCGAGGCGGGTCCCTTCGGCCTGGTCAGCGAGGCGGTCGCCCCGGGGTTCGACTACCGCGACCTGGAGCTGGCGAGCCCGGGGGCCATGCGCGCGGCATTCCCGCAGCTGTGGGAGCGCATCGCGCCGTACGTGCGCGGCGTCCACCGGGACCCTGCCGGCGCAGCCCGCGAGCAATCGGAAAAGGATCAGCACGCATGATGCAAGCCTTGTTCGTGCGCGAGGGCCGGCGTTACCGACCAACGGCGCTGGCGGGGGGGCCCTGGACCCGGGGCACGCTGCACGGCGGCCCCCCGTCGGGCCTGCTGGCATACGGCATCGAGCAGATGCTGGCCGGCAGCGGGCTGCAACCCGCGCGCATGACGGTCGACCTGCTGCGCCCGGTGCCGGCACAGCCGCTGGAGCTTGAGACCTCGGTGGTGCGCTCGGGGCGGCGGCTGCAGCTGGTGGACGCGGCATTGCTGGCGGACGGCCGCCCGGTCTGCCGTGCCAGCGGCCTGCTGCTCCGACCCGCGGAGGTCCGGCCGCCGCCATTGGCGGCGCCCCCGGGAAGTCGGCCCGAGGGGCCGGACGGCCTGGAGGGCGGTCGCTTCGTCGACCCCGAACGGATGCCGCCGGGAGTCCATGTGCTGCCGGGGTTTCATACCAGCGTCGAGGCACGGCGCGTTCGTGGCCGTGCCGGAAGTGGGCGCGGGACGGTCTGGATGCGCCTGCCCATGGCAGTGGTCGCCGGCGAGCCGCTTACGCCCCTGCTGCGGGTGGCGTCGCTGGCCGACTTCGGCAACGGGGTCGGCCAGATCGACGTGGATGGCGAGACAGGCTGCATCAACGCCGACTTGACCCTGTACCTGCATCGGCTGCCCGTGGGCCAGTGGATCGCCATCGAAGCCCGGGGGATGCTCGAGCCCGACGGGCTCGGCCTGGCGCACACCCGGCTTTACGATCACCAGGGCCCGATCGGCTATGTCACGCAGGCGCTGACGACCATGCCCCGCTACGCGGGTTGAAAGCGTCCGCCGGGTCAGGATGTCGGCCGTGGCTGGGACGGCGGGCTCAGTAGCGCTGCTTCTGGCGTTTGCGGGGACGGCCGCCGGCCGGCGAGCCGCTGGCGCCCTGGCCGAGGCTGTGCCGGCCGGAGGCACTGCCCTGGCGGCGCGGCTGCGAGGCGCCGGCGCCGGGCTGATCGACGCCTCGTCCGCCCGAGATGCTGCCGTGGGACCTATGACCGTTGCGGCGGGCGCCGTTCATGCGGCCGAGACCGTTGGGATGCTTCCCTTTCTTGTTCGCCTGCTCGCTGTCGTTGTTGGTGCGGGACAGCCGCCGGGCGAGGGCCCGGGCCATGCTGTTGCCTCCGAGCTGCTGGCCGGAGCCGGTAGGCTGGATGGCGAGCGCGGTGGGCGCGGCGACCAGCGCCGCCGCCGCGAGAATCGTGGTGATGGTTCGGCGCGTCTGCACGTGGGCGTCCTCCTGCGGTTTGTTGGTTGGCGCGTCAGGGCGGCATCCGCCCGCGCACCACGGCCGGCGCCAACGTCGACACCACCCGGTTGAGGCATCTCCGCCGGCAATGCAGCTGCGGTAGCTTCAGCGCCGGATCCCCGGAAACGGCCGGAGATGTTGCCGTTCCGGCCGGTGGACACTCCGACCGCGGTCGAGTTCCGTCAGACGAGCAGCGCCTCGCAGCCCGTGCCCTCCAGGATCACTTCCACTGCCCGCCGGTCGTGGGGCTCCAGGGCCGCGTACGCTTCCCGCAGCCACCGCAGGCGCTTGCCCTGGTAGCGGAATGCCGGCTGCTCCCACCGGGCGCCGTCGCTCTCGCATTCCACCCGCCCGGCTCCCTGCGCCAGGGCACCCGCGTTGGCCAGCAGGAAGGGGGGCGTAGACGCGGCCGATCTCATCCAGCAGCGGACCCAGGGCGGGCGCCCACCTGCTTCCGGTCCAGCCACCCGGACTCGGTGACCTCCAGCCAGTGCAGGTCCTCCAGGTGGTTGACCCAGGCTCCGACGCGCGGCGCGACGCGGGCCGCGGCGGCCGCCGGCGTGGGGTCGAACAGGACCAGCTGGCTGAGCTGGCCGAACACGCCAAAATCGCCCCGCCCCGGTCGCGCGCCGGCCAGGAACATCTGCTGCTCCGGGAAGTCGCTTACGGGATCGCGCGGAACCAGGGAACGCCGGGATTGAGCTCTTCCAGGCGCCGGATCTGGGGGGTTGAGTCCACCATGGCGGTGTCCTCGTTCTCGCTCCGGCCGGGCAAGACCAGCACCGGGATCAGCGGCACCGGTACCTCGGGGATTCCGCGGCCCTCGCTGGAACCCCGGATGATCCAGCGAAACGGCAGGCGGCGGTAGCGAAGTACGGCGCGCATCTTGCGACTGGAGGGCGAACCTTGGCCGCCGACGAGCTTGAGCGGCCGTTCGGGTTGCATGTTGCTCGGGCTCCGGTCATGGTTTGCGGCATGCCGCCGGGCCGCGGATCCGACGGCGTCGCCCCGGACGGCGGAGGACGAACCGGGGTCGGCGGCGCTTTCCCGGCGACACTGCGCAAGTGTACCGTGGCGTCCGGCGCGACGCCCGCCTGGAACCACGACGGGTCGCGCATGTCCCGCCTGTTGATCCAGGGCAAGTCGGCTCCGGGGACGGTGTCGCATGATGATCAATCACCGCAACCGAGGAGCGAACATGGCCCGGCTGGACCTGGAATTCGCGGCGCAGCCGTTACCGCGGGAGGCCGAGGCGTTGCGCGCCGAGGTGCGCGGATTTCTCGCGCAGGAGCGCGAGGCGGGCACCTTCGAGCCCACCTGCGACTGCTGGCTGCATCACGACGTGGGACTCACCCGCCGGATCGCGCAGCGCGGCTGGATCGGCCTGACCTGGCCGGAGCGCTACGGCGGGGGCGGGCGCTCGATCCTGGAGCGCTTCGTGGTGACCGAGGAGCTGCTTGCGGCCGGAGCCCCGGTCGGGGCCCACTGGGTCGCGGATCGCCAGAGCGGACCGCTGTTCCTGAAGTTCGGCACCGAGGAGCAGAAGAGCTTCTTCCTGCCGCGCATCACTCGCGGCGAGTGCTTTTTCGCCATCGGCCTGAGCGAGCCCGGCTCGGGCTCCGACCTGGCATCGGTGCGCACGCGGGCCGTGCGAAGCGACGGATTCTGGTGCCTTAACGGCACCAAGATCTGGAGCAGCGGGGCCCACCGCGCCCATTACATGATCGTGCTGTGCCGCACCGAGCCGGCGGGCGAGGATCGCCACGCCGGTTTGAGCCAGTTGGCCGTGGATCTGTCGGCGCCGGGGGTAACGATCCGTCCGATCTATAACCTCGCCGGCGAGCACCACTTCAACGAGGTGGTATTCGAGGACGTCGAGGTCCCGGACGAGCGGGTCGTCGGCGGGGTCGGCGCCGGTTGGAGGCAGGTCACCAGTGAGCTGGCCTTCGAGCGTAGCGGCCCCGAGCGCTACATGAGCATCTACCCCCTGTTCGTGGAGCTGATTCGCCGGATCGGGCCGGAGCCGGGCGCGGCGACCGCGTCCGAGCTGGGGCGGCTGGCGGCGCGCCTGTTCACGCTGCGGCAAATGTCACTGTCGGTGAACGGCCGGCTGCAGGCGGGGTTCTCGCCGGATCTGGAGGCGGCGCTGGTCAAGGACGTGGGCACGCGCTTCGAGCGGGACGTACCGGAGGCAGCGCGGATGCTGGCGCCGTTCGATGGCGACGGCCGGGCGGAGGCGCCGTTCCCGTCACTGCTTGCGGACGCGCTGCTGCACGCGCCGTCGTTCACCCTGCGTGGCGGAACCAACGAGATCTTGCGCGGGCTGATCGCGAGGGGGTTGGGTCTGAGATGAGCGAAATGCGGGATATGCTCCTGGACAGCGCACGGCGGATCTTCGCCGACTACTGCGCGCCCGCGAAGGTGATCCGGGTCGAGCAGGGGGAGTGGCCGGCGGAGCTGTGGCAGGCGCTGGAGTCGACCGGGTTGCCCCTGATGCTGGTGCCGGAATCCCTGGGCGGTAGCGGCCTGGACTGGGCCGACGCGCTGGCGCTGCTGCGCCTCTCGGGCCGCTACTCGACCCCGGTACCCCTGGGCGAGACGCTGCTGGCCGCGGACCTCCTGGCACGTGCCGGGATCACGCCGCCTGCGGGACCCCTGAGCGTGGCGCCGGCCTGCCCTGGCGATCTCCCGCGGCTGGGAAACGGCGACGGGCCGGTGCTTTCCGCCACGCTGCAGCGTGTTCCGTGGGGACGCTACGCCGCCGGCATCGCCGCGGTCGTGCGCGACGGTGACGGCCGGCGGGTGGTGCTGGTCGACCCGGCGCATGGTGTGATCGAGGAGGGCGTCAACCTGGCGGGGGAGCCTCGCGACGGCATATCCTTCGAGCGTGCGCCGGTGCGCTTCGGCGAGCTACTGCCGGAGGCCGACGTCAGTTTTCTGCTGCGCATGTACGGGGCTCTGGTACGTGCCGCCCAGATGACCGGGGCGATGGACCGTGCGCTCGAGCTGGCCGTCGCCTACGCCGGGGAGCGGGAGCAGTTCGGTCGGCCGATCGGCCGGTTCCAGGCGATCCAGCAGCAGCTGGCGGTAATGACGGGCGATGTGGCGGCATCCAGTGCCGCGCTGGAAGCGGCAGGGGAACGGCTGGGGCGTGAGGGCGCCTGGTTCTTCGCCGCTGTGGCCTGCGCGCGCATCGCGGAGGCGGCCGGGCCGGCGGCTTCGGTCGCCCACCAGGTGCATGGCGCCATGGGCTTCACCTACGAGCACAGCCTGCACCTGAGCACGCGGCGCCTGTGGTCCTGGCGCGAGGAGTTCGGCAGCGAGCGCGAGTGGGGCGAGCGCATCGGGCGCTCGCTGGCCGCGCGCGGCGCCGACGCGCTGTGGCCGTTGCTCACGGAGACCGAAACCGGCGACACGCAGCCGCCACCCGGCTGAAACGGGACCGTCACGCATATCCCGGATGATTGCCCGCGGGCTCCCGGGGCGGCTTGTTCGGCCGGGGTACTCCCGCTACGCTGGATCACACCCACCGTCACGCGGGGCGTAGATGTCGGCCGGCTTGGTGATCGGGTTCCTGCTGGGCATCGCTATGGCGCACTTTGTCTTTGCCGCCGCCAGTCGCACCTTTGGCAGCCCTTGCGGTCAGCATACGCCACCGCAGGCGATTCTTCCTTGGCGGCTGGCAGAGTTCGTCTCCCTGGCTGCGCGGGGCGCCCGGAAGGCCCGTCGAAGGCGAGCGCTGGCCAGCGATCTGCTTGGGCTCCCGAGCGGCCGCTGGGCGGGAGTGGCGACAATCGGTCGGTTCATCCGCCGGTTCCTGCCGGCGGGGCTGCCCGCGTGGAGGGATCCGGACCCCGAATGACCATACGCAACCTCGAGTACATGTTCGCGCCACGCTCGGTGGCGGTGATCGGGGCCAGTGATCAGGCCGATTCGCTCGGCACATTGCTGGTGCGCAACCTGCTCGAGGCCGGCTTCGGCGGCCGTCTGAGCTTGGTTAACCCGCGTCGCCCCACGATCCTCGGCCAGCGCGCCTACACCGACGTGGCCCAGTTGCCGGAAGCTCCCGATTTGGCGGTGATCTGCACGCCTGCGGCGACCGTGCCGGGCATCGTCGGTCGCCTGGCGGAGACGGGTACGCGCGCCGCCGTGGTGGCGGGAGCGAGCTTCGCGAAGGTTGGCGGGCAGCGCGGCCAGGCGCTCCAGAAGGCGATGCTCGACGCCGCGCGCCCGCACCTGATGCGCATTATCGGGCCCAACTGCCAGGGGATCCTGGTGCCCGGCTCCGGGTTGAACGCGAGCCTCGCCCACATCCAGGGGCTCAGGGGCCGGCTGGCCTTCGTCGCCCAGTCCGGCACCATCGCCAGCTCCATGCTGGACTGGGCAACCTCACGCGGCATCGGTTTCTCGCACCTGGTCTCCCTGGGCGACATGGCCGACGTCGATTTCGGCGACATGCTCGACTACCTGGCGAATGATCGGTCGACCCAGGCGATCCTGCTGTACATCGAGCGCATCACGCACGCCCGCAAGTTCATGTCGGCGGCACGCGCCGCGGCGCGCAGCAAGCCGGTGATCGTGGTCAAGTCCGGCCGCTTCGGCGAGCCCGCGCGACCCGCGACCACGCATTCCAACGCCCTGGCGGCGTCCGACGCGGTCTACGACGCCGCCTTCAGGCGCGCCGGCATGCTGCGGGTCGACGGCTTCGTCGAGCTGTTCGAGGCGGTCGAACTGCTGGATGTGCCGCGGCGGCCACCGGGGGACCGCATGGCGATCCTGACCAACAGCGGCGGGATGGGGTTGCTGGCCAGCGATACCTTGATGCAGCACGAGGGCCATCTAGCGGAGCTCTCGCCGGAAACCATGAGCGCGCTGGACGGGCTGCTGCCGGATGGCTGGTCCCGGGCCAACCCGGTGGACATGATCGCGGACGCCACCGGAGAGCGCTACCGCGCGTCGCTGGAATTGCTCTGCGAGGACCGGGGCGTGGATGCGGTGCTGGTGATTCACTGTCCCAGCGGCATGGCCTCCGGCGAGCAGGCGGCCCGAGAGGTGCTGGAGACGCTGCGCGAGAAGCGCCGCACCCCGATGGTCCTGACCAGCTGGGTCGGGGATGACGCCGCGGAACAGGCGCGTTCGCTGTTCCGCGAGCGCCACATCCCGACCTTCGACACGCCCGAACAGGCTGCCCGCTCGCTGATGTACATGGTTCGCTATCGGCGCAACCAGACCATGCTGATGGAGACGCCGGCCTCGGTACCCGAGGAATTCGTCCCGGAGCTGGAGCGGGCCGGCGCGACTCTGCGCGAGGCACTGCAGGAAGGGCGCGAGTGGCTCAACCAGGCCGAGGCCAAGCAGTTGCTGCAAGCGTACGGGCTGCCGGTGGTCACGACCCGCACCGCGGGCACACCGGAAGAGGCCGCAGAGCTCTCGTCCACTATGGAGACGCCGGTGGTGCTCAAGATCCTGTCCCCGGACATCACGCACAAGTCCGAGGTGGATGGCGTTGCCCTGGACCTCGCCGGTCCGGGCGCGGTGCGCGAGGCGGCGGAAGCGATGGCTGAGCGGGTGGCCGAGTTCCGTCCCGACGCTCGCCTGGATGGCTTCACCGTCGAGCCGATGATCCGCCGCGCGTACTCCCACGAACTGCTGCTGGGCGCTACGCTGGATCCGGTATTCGGCCCGGTGGTGGTGTTCGGCCACGGCGGTACGGCGGCTCAGGTGATCAACGATAAGGTGCTCGCCTTCCCGCCGCTCAACATGCACCTGGCGCGGGAAGCCATGTCCCGGACCCGGGTCTGGAACCTCATGCGGACGCGCCAGGGCAAACGTCGGCCGGTGGACCTGGACCTGGTGGCACTCGCCTGGATCCGGATCGCCCAGGTAGTGAGTGACCTGCCGGAGATCGCCGAAATCGACATCAACCCCCTGCTCGTCGGACCGGACGGGGTGCTGGCGCTCGACGCGCGGGTTCGCGTGGTGCGCACGGAAGGGGGCACCCGGCGGCTGGCGATCCGCCCGTATCCCAAGGACCTGGAAGAGGACGTGCCCCTGCCGGACGGGCGCGTGCTGTTTCTGCGGCCCATCCGCCCCGAGGACGAGCCGGCCCTGCACGCGACCTTCGCCAAGCTGACGCCGGAGGAGATTCGCTTGCGGTTCTTCGTGCCGTTCAAGACGCTGTCGCACGTGATGGCCGCGCGCTTCACGCAAATCGACTACGATCGCGAGATGGCGCTGGTGCTTACGCACCGCGGGGTGGTCGGGCGCACCGAGTTGTACGGGATCGTCAGCATCAACGCCGATCCGGACAACGAACGGGCCGAGTACGCCATCATCATCCGCCGGGACATGTCCGGGCAGGGGCTCGGGCGCCTGCTGATGCGCCGCATCATTGACTACGCGCGCCGCCGGGGCATCCGTGAGGTGTACGGCGAGGTGCTGGCGGAGAATTCGGTGATGCTCAAGATCTGCAAGGAGTTCGGCTTTCGCCGCTCCTTCGTGCCCGGGGACGCGGGCGTCATTCACGTGAGCCTGGAGCTGTGACTCCGGCCCGCCGGAACGGCCCGGGGAGCTGCTGAAATAGGCCATGGACGGACCTTTTCAGCAACGCCCTAGAGCAGCTGGCGCAGCGTGGCCGGGTCGAGGTTCCCGCCGGAGATCACCGCCACGGCGCGCTCCGCCCCGCGCAGGGGGATGGCGCCGCATCGCAGCGCCGACGCCGCGATAGCCCCGCCGGGCTCGGCGTAGAGCTTGCCCTGGCTGATCATGGCGCGCGCGCCGCGGACGATGTCCTCCTCACCCAGGGTCACGATGTCATCCACCACCTCGCGGCTGATCCGGTAGCCGAGCTCGCCGGCGATCGCTGCGCCGAGACTGGCGGCGATGGTGCGGGCGGACTCGAGGCGGCGCGGTCCGCCGTGCTCCCAGGCGGTGCTGAGGGTCGGCGCGCCGGCCGGTTTTACCCCGATCAGCCGGATCCCCGGCCGGTGGTGCTTCAGCGCCAGGCCGACGCCGGAGATCAGGCCACCGCCGCCGATCGGGCATGCCACCATGTCGACCTCCGCAAGCTGCTCCAGGAGCTCCAGACCGACGGTTCCCTGACCGGCGATGATGCGGGGATCGTCATAGGGATGGACCAGGATGCGTCCTTCCTTGCGGCGGATCTCCTCGGTCCTGGCCAGGGCCTCGTTGATCTCGCCGTGGAGAATCACGCGCGCCCCGTAGGCCCGGGTCGCCTCCACCTTGACCGGGCTGGCGGCCTTCGGCATTACCACGGTCAGGTCGGCGCCGGCGTCCCGCGCTGCCCAGGCCAGGGCCCGCGCGTGATTGCCGGCCGAGACGGTCAGCGGGCCCCGGGCAAGGGTGTCGGCGTCGGCGTTGCGGATCCAGTTGAGCGCGCCCCGAGGCTTGAACGACCCGGTGCGCTGGAACAGCTCCGCCTTGAACGACAGGGCGCGGCCGAAAGTCTCCTCCCATGACGCGATACGCAGGCAGGGCGTCTCGTGCAGCGCATCCGAGATCGTCTGCCGGGCACGGCCGATGTCCTCGTAAGCCACCATCAGCACCTCCTCAGCGAACCGTGATGTCCCGGCCGACGGTCGTCAGGATCTCGCAGCCGTTGCTGGTGACCACCGCGGTATCCGAGAGGAAGGAGTCGCCCTGGCCGGTGCGCAGGAGCCAGGACATCAGGTGGAACACCATGCCCTCGCGCAGCTCCATCTCCGAGTTGGCACGCAGCCCGACCGGCACGCCGCTGCCGGACCAGCTCGGGGGAAAGCCGATGCCGACGCTGTAGCCGCAGTGATGGCGGCGGTACTCGGCCAGCCCGGCGTCATCGAGTATCTCCTGCCAGACGCGGTAGACGGCCCCGGCCTTGACTCCGGGGCCGATGGCCTCGGCCGCCTTGTCCTGCGCACGCCGGCACACCTCGTGGATGCGTTGGGACCCGGACGGCTTCTCGCCGATGAAGACCAGACGTCCCATGGGCGCGTGGTAGCGGCGTACGCAGCCCGACATCTCCAGGAACAGAATGTCGCCCTGGGAAAGCTGGGTGTCCTGCCAGGTGCCGTGCTCGTGGGTGAGGGTACCGGTGGAACGGACCAGGGGCACGAAGCCCGGGTAGGTGCCGCCCCGTCGGAACATGACGTCATAGATGACGCCGATCACTTCCTTGGTCGGCACCCCCTCATCGGCGGCGGCCTGGGCCGCCAGCATCATCGAGTCGGACAGCCGCGCCGCCTCGCGGGTGCATTCGAGCTCGCGGGGGGATTGCACGATGCGGCAGTCGTCCACCAGGCCCGAAGCATCGCCCCAGCGCACTTGCGGCATGCCCTCGACAATCGTCTCCGCGACCCCGAACGGGAGGAAGCTGCTGGTCCGTTCGATGCCGATCGTGGCGGTGGAGAGTCCGGCCTCGTCCAGCGCGTGACAGGCCTCGCGTGCCGCCGCGGACTGGTACGGCTGCCCGCTGCGCCACTCACGGCTGGGTATGCCGTAGCTCATTGCCGCCGGGTTGACGCCGATTTCGCCGCTGTCCTCGTTGAACCCCTCGCTCCGGGCGACCGGAACCTCCCGTGGGTCGCCGGAATCCTGGTAGCCGAAATGCAGGACATCGGGGACCAGGTCGCGCACGGTGGCCCGCTCCATCGAGCGGGTAACCAGCATCGGCGTGCCTTCCAGCGGCACGATCAGCAGCTGGCAGGCGAAGTAGCCCATGTGGTCCAGGCCGGTGAGGTAGTAGATGTTCTCCGGACTGGAGACGATGATCGCGTCGAGGCCTCGTTTGCCCATCAGCCGGCGCACGTTCTTGCGGCGCTGGTCGTATTCCTCTTGCGGGAAGTAGCGGGTGATCGTCTTCGCCATGAACAAACCTCCTGTTCGCGGCTGCGCCAGGGCGGGATTTACCCTGACCGGGTTGATCCGGTAATGCTGGTATACCAGCCGCCCCCGCTCAAGACCCGGCGGACCGGGAGCGACCGGCCGGCGGCATCTCGTGCCGCGTCCGGTGCTGCCCCTTCCGGTGGAACGCGTGGCACAATAGGGCAACCTCTGACGGGTTCAGAGCTTCCGGCAGGCCACCCGCGGCCTGGCGCGGATCAAGCGCGTAACTGCTTGTTCCGGCGGAGTGAAGTCCGGACGCGCACCGGACTTGCCGAGTCTGGAAAATAAGGGGCGTACGCTTCGGGCTCTCCCAGAGCCATCGCGAATCGTCCGGGAGTGGCTATGGCACTGATCTTCCAGTACGGGTCCAACGTCAGCGTGCGGCGTCTCAACTCCCGTGCCCGCCTGCGCGGCGACGCGCGCATGCTGGGCCTGGTAAAGACCCGCGGGGCCTTCGAGCTTGGCTTTACCGTCTGGAGCGATCAGAACGGGTGCGCCGCGGCGGACATTCTCCCGGACGGCACCCGCCAGATCTGGGGCGTTCTCTATCAGGTCCCGGACCACCTCATACGGCGGGAAACCGCAGGTGCCCGGCGTTCCTTTGACGCCATCGAGAACGAGGGTGCCGAATACCTGCGTCGGTCGGTGGCGGTGAGCTGGCCGGACGGTCGGCCGGTGGAGGAGGAGGTGCAGACCTATATGGTGCGCGACCGCCGCGACGGCCTGCGCACCGAGCTGCACTACGTTGAGCACATCCTCACCGGACTGCTGGAATGCGGTGCCCCGGAGGATTACGTCTCCTACGTTGGACGCCGCATCGTCGCCAACAACCCGGACCTGGCCGGGCCCCTGGCGGCGCACTTCCCCGGGCTGCCGGGAGCTTCCGCCTGCGGGTGAACGAGCCCGGGGCCGATTAGCGTGGTCCGACCGCCCGCCGGCATCAGTTGCCGAAGCGGTAGCTCACTTGCAGGCCGATCATGTTTACACCCGGGTTGGTGCTGCTGATGCTGGCGTTGGACATGTGCTGGATTCGCAGTCCCGCCGAGCCCGCATCACCGGAGCCGAAGCGGAACCCGGCGGTGAGGTGCGAGATGAATTCGATATCACTGCCGAAGTCCTTGCCGCCGTAATGACGGCGGTCCATGAGGGTCGGGCTTTCGCCACCCTCGAGGAACACCGGCAGTCCCGCCACCTTCCATCCGGGCAGGTAGAAGACACGCGCGCCGCCGGAGACGAACGTGCCCTGGTCCCCCGAACGGTTCAGGTGTCCCGCGGTGGCGGTCCACTGGGAGTGAAACACCGCACCCGCCAGCCGGAACTCGGGCAGCGGGAAGCCCGCAGTCACGGCGTACTGGCGCAGCCCGATGAAGTGGCTGAAGGCGCCCATGCTCCACGCGCTGATCTCGACGGCCCGGGAGCCGGCGGCCGAGGCGCGGCGGGCGGCGCTGAGGGGAAGCAGGGCCAGCGCCATTACGATCGCTGCCGGCGCGAGGCCTGAGCGGGCTGGCCGGAATCGGATCATGGTTGTTGGTCCTCCTGTTCTTGATGGGGTGGGCGGAACCCGGAAACGGGTGCATCGGAAGCATATAGTCCGGATACGGATTATTCGTGCAAAAACCACGGCGGCCCGGGCCGGCGAGGGGCGCTGTCCGGGGGATCAAGGGATGGGGCAATTACCATACCGCAAACGGGGGAAGCGTCAAGCCGGAGGGGACCGGTTGCAATTGTACGTACTCGGACTATCATGTTTCGAACCGACTGATCCTGGTGAAGCCAATGTCCGCGCAGCAACGTTCACGCAGCCGACGGGCCGCCGCACAGCCCTTCATGACGCTGGTCCGCGAGCTGGCCGGGACCTATCAGGCGTTCGAGCGTTACGCGGCGGCGCAGATCCGCCGCGAGGGGCTGAGCCCGGCCGAGTTCGATGTGCTCAGCACCTTGGGCAATACGGAGGGGATGACGTTCAAGGAGCTCGGCCAGCGTACGCTGATCTACAAGACCACGCTCACGGGTGTGATCGACCGCCTCGAGCGCCAAGGGCTCGTCCGGCGCCGACCCTCGACTCGCGACCGCCGGTCGATGATCGCAGAGCTCACGCCCGAGGGCGACGCCCTGTTTCAGCGGGTATTCCCCGAGCACATCGCTTGGCTCGGCGAGCGCCTGGAATCGCTCGGCTGCGCGGAGATCGATGCGAGCATCGCGAACCTGCGCCGGATCCGGAACGTTTTCCAGTGAACCCGACCCCGGCACCCGTCCGGTCGAGCCCGGACGGGTGGCCGGGGCGTTCTACGGATAAAAGTCCATACATGGACAGTCCATTTACGGCAAACAAAGGGAGAGTGTGAGATGAAGCTGCTCGTGGTTTACTACAGTACCTTCGGAAACGTCTACCGCATGGCGCAGCTCGTGGCCGAGGGGGCGGGCGAGGTGGCGGGCGCGGAGCCCGTGATCCGCCGGGTCCCCGAGCTGATGCCCGATTCCGTCATCGAGAGCAACGAGGGCATGAAGGCCGGCCGCGAGCTGCAGAAGGATGTGCCGCTGGTGACCCTGGACGATTTCGAGCAGGCCGGGGCGATCGCCTTCGGTACTCCGACCCGCTACGGCAACGTTTCGGCGCAGCTCAAGAACCAGATCGACCAGCTCTCACCCCTCTGGAACCAGGGCAAGCTGGAGGACAAGCCCGCCGGCGTGTTCGTCTCCACCGCCAGCCTGCACGGGGGCCAGGAGACCACCGTTCACACGCTGATGGCACCGCTACTGCACCTGGGCCTGCTGCCGGTGGGCGTGCCCTACTCGAACCAGGAGCTGTTCACCACCCAGGGCGGAGGGTCGCCCTACGGACCCGGGCACATCGCTGGCGCTGACGGCAGCCGGGCCATCGACGAGCAGGAGGCCGCAATCACCCGCGCCCTCGGGCGCCGGCTGGCCCGGATCGGGCTGAAACTGCAGGGCTGAACCCCGCCGGGCCCGCGCCGGGTGCTGGGACCCGCGCCATGCTAGAGTAACGGGCTTTCGCCGCCCGGCGGCGACCGGGCCCGACCACACCTTGCGGGGGCAGACATGATACGAGCGGTGTTCTGGGATTTCGGCGGCGTGCTCACCAGCAGTCCCTTCGACGCCTTCCGGCGCTTCGAACGGGAGAACGGCCTGCCCGAGGATTTCATCCGGACGGTCAACGCCAGCAACCCGAAGAGCAACGCCTGGGCGCAGTTCGAAAGCAGCCGGATCGATCTCGACGAGTTCGACCGCCGGTTCGAGGAAGAGTCCCGGGCCGCCGGCCACCCGCTGCGCGGGCGCCGGGTGATCGAGCTGCTCGGCGGCGACCTGCGCCCGCAAATGGTCGCGGCCCTGCGGCGGATCGGCAGCAGGTACACCAATGCCTGCCTGACCAACAACGTGCGGGCGGGCGAGGGTCCGGGAATGCAGCGCAGCCCGGAGAAGGCGGCGGCGGTCGCCGAGGTGATGCGCCTGTTCGACGTCGTGATCGAGTCGAGCAGAGTCGGGGTGCGCAAGCCCGAGCCCCGCTTCTACGAGATCGCCTGCGAGAGCGCCGGGGTGGCTCCCGAGCAGGTGGTGTTCCTGGACGACCTCGGCATCAACCTCAAGCCGGCACGTGCGATGGGGATGACCACCATCAAGGTGACCGATCCCGATGCCGCGCTTGCCGAGCTCGGGCAGGCGCTGGGGATGGCTTTGCGCGAGCCGGTCTCCTGAGACCGGCTCGCGCGCGGAGGTCGTGATGAACAATGCGGTGCGACTGGAATCGACCCTGACGTGCCCGGAGTGCGGCCACCGCTCCACCGAGCGCATGCCCACCGATGCCTGCGTCTACTTCCACCAGTGCGTCGGCTGCGGCACCCTGCTGCGGCCGCGAACCGGCGACTGCTGCGTGTTCTGCTCCTACGGCGACGTGCCGTGCCCGCCGCGGCAGACCGGCGACTGCTGCTGAGCCACGGTCAGCCGGCGGCGCGGCTGTCCGCCTTGTCCTGCAGGTAGCGCACGCAGCCGTCGATGCTGGACAGGCGCGGGTAGTCCGATTCCGGGATTTCCACTCCCAGCTTTTCGTGCAGCGCCACGGCAAAGTTGTAGAAATCCATGGAGTCGAAATCGATCTGGTCGCGGATGTTGACCGCCGGGTCCAGCGCGGCGGGGTCCGCGTCCGGCGCGATGTGCCCCAGCGTGTCCAGGACCAGCTTGCGCAGCGATTCCTGGTTCATGGTTCCTCCGGGTTCTCGAGCAGGCGGCCGATCTCGGCCAGAAACAGGGCGCCGCGGTGGCCGTCACTGACCCGGTGATCGGCGGCGAGGCTGACCCGGACCAGTGGCCGCGGCGCGACCTTCCCGGCCACCACCCAGGGCCGCTGGACGATGCTGCCGAAGCCCACGATCGCCACCTGCGGCGGAAAGATCACTGCAAGCACGCTCTCCACGCCCTGCTCGCCGAGGCTGGTTACGGTGATGGTGGGGTCGGCCATCTCCGAGCTGCGCAGGCGCCCGGTTCTCGCGCGGGACACCAGGTCGGCCAGGCCCCGCATCAGCTCCGGCAGGGGGCGGCTGTCCGCGTCGTGCAGCGCCGGCGCCACCAGTCCGCCGCCGCGCAGGGCCGTCGCCATACCCGCGTGCACCGCGGTCGAGGGGACGTGGGCACCGTCGCGGTACCAGCCGTTCATCTCCGGGTACCGCGCCGCGGCGCGCGCGGCGGCGCGCAGCAGCAGCACCGCCGGGAGCAGGCGGTCCGGTACCGGGCGCGCGCCGTTGTAGGTCGACAGGCGCTCCAGCGCCCCCCCCATGTCCACGGAGGTCTCCAGGTAGTAGTGGGGGATTTCCCGCTTGGAGCGGGACATGGCAGCCGCGATCGCCGCGCGCATGCCGCCGGGGGCGGGCGACGCCGCCCTGGCGGGTCCGCCGCCGGCGGCGCGTTCGACATCGGTGACGGTCACGGCCGCCGCCCCCTCCAGGGCTTTCAGGTCCACCCCGAGCTCCCGCGCGCGGCGGCGCGCCGCGGGGGACACGCGGCGCCGGGTCGCCCCGCGCGCGTCACCGGCTGTCGCGCCCCTGCCCGGCGCGCGGGCGGACGGCCTCGCCGACTCCGCCTTCGGGGCTGCCTTCGGGGTCGCCGCCGGCTCCCCGGGGGAGTGGATCAGCGCCAGCGGCGTGCCCACCGGAACCTCGGTTCCCGGCTCCACCAGCAGCCGCTCCACGCGGCCATCCTGGAATACCTCGACATCGATCGCGCCCTTGACGGTCTCGACTACGGCGATGATGTCGCCCCGGTGCACGGTATCGCCTTCGCTGACCAGCCAGCGCGTGAGCGTGCCGGCCTCCATGTCGGCACCGAGCGAGGGCATGCGGAACTCAGACACGTTCGGCCACCAGGTCGCGCGCGGCGGCGGCGATGCCCTCCGACTGGGGCAGGGCCGCCTCCTCGAGATGGCGCGCGTAGGGGACGGGGACCTCGGCGCCGCACACCCGGGCGACCGGGGCGTCCAGGTCGTAGAATGCCTGCTCCATGATGCGCGCACTGACCTCGGCGGACAGGCTGCCGCTGCGCCAGCCCTCGTCGACCACCAGCGCCCGCCGCGTGCGCCGCACCGACTGCATGATCGTGGCGTCGTCCAGCGGCCGCAGACTGCGCAGGTCGATGACCTCGGCGTCGATGCCGTCCCGGGCGAGCAGGTCCGCGGCGGTCAGGCTCTTGCCCAGCGAGCCCCCGTAGGTGATCAGGGTGAGCGCGTCGCCGCCGCGGCGCACGGCGGCCCGGTCGATGTCCACGGCACCGGCGCCGGCGCGCAGCTCACCCTCGAGGTTGTACAACAGGGCGTTCTCGAACATCAGCACCGGGTCCGGGCAGGCCAGCGCGGTGGGCAGCATCCCGCGTGCGTCCTCGACGGTCGCCGGCGTCACGATCCGCAGGCCCGGTATGTGCGCGTACCATCCCTCCAGGCTGTGCGAATGCTGGGCCGCCAGTTGCCGGCCCGCGCCGGTGGCCATGCGGATCACCAGCGGCACGTCGACCTGCCCCCCGGACATGTGGTGGACCGTGGCCGCGTTGTTCATGATCTGGTCCAGGGCCAGCAGGCTGAAGTTCACCGTCATGATCTCCACGATCGGACGCATGCCGCCCATAGCCGCGCCGATGCCGGCGCCGACGAACGCCGACTCGGACAGCGGCGTATCCCGGATCCGGTCCGGGCCGAACTCCTCCAGCAGGCCTTTGCTGACCGCGTAGGAGCCGCCGTAGCGGCCCACGTCCTCGCCCATCAGGAACACCCGGGGGTCCGCCTGCATCGCCTCGCGGATCGCTTCGCGCAGAGCCTCGCGGTAGCTGGTCTTCACGGTCGCCGGGCTCACGCTACGGACTCCGCATAAACGTCGCGCAACAGGTCGGCCACGGGCTCTGGCGTGCCGGCCTCGGCGAAGGCGACCGCCTCGTCGATCTCCCGTGCCACCTCGGCTTCGATGGCCTCCAAGTCCGCGTCCTCGAGCAGGCCCCTTGCCCGCAGGCGGGCGGTGAACGTGACGATCGGGCCTTTCGCCATCCAGGCGATCACCTCGGACTTTGAGCGGTACAGCTCCGGGTCGAACATCGAGTGGGCGCGGAAGCGGTAGGTGCGCAGCTCCAGCAGGTACGGACCCCCTGCGCGGACGACTTCCGCGGCCTCGCGCACGGCCCGTTCCACCGCCAGAACGTCCATGCCGTCGACCGCCGCCGCGGGGATGCGATAGCCTGCCGCCTTCGCGTACACGTCCGTCTGCGACTGGGAGAGGTCCAGCCGCGTGCCCATGGCGTAGAGGTTGTTCTCGCACAGGAACAGCACGGGCAGCTTCCACAGCGCGGCCAGGTTCAGGGACTCGTGGAACTCGCCCTCGGCGACCGCGCCTTCGCCGAAGAAGCAGGCGGTCACCCGCTGCCGGCCCTGCAACCGGTCCGCGAGCGCCAGGCCCGCGGCCACCGGGAGGCCGCCGCCGACGATGGCGTTGCCGCCGTAGAAGCGCGCGGCCGTGTCGAACAGGTGCATGGAGCCGCCCCGGCCGCGACTGCAGCCCTCGCGCATCCCGAACATCTCCGCCATCAGTCGGCCCGGGTCGATCCCGCGGGCGAGCGCGTGTCCGTGCTCGCGGTAGGTGGCCACCACGGCATCGTCCGGTCCGAGCGCCTGCATGGCGCCCACGGCGCAGGCCTCCTCGCCGATGTACAGGTGCAGGAAGCCGCGGATACGGGAAGCGCTGTAGAGCTCGGTACACTTCTCCTCGAAGCGGCGGATACGGATCATGGCCCGCAGCAGGTCCAGCGCGTGCGCGCGCTCGACGGGGGCTTCGGCGATGGCGCTCACGCGTCCTCCTCCAGGGTCGAGACGTCGCCCTCGGGCAGGCCCAGCTCCCGCGCCCGCAGCAGGCGCCGCATGATCTTGCCGCTGCGGGTCTTGGGCAGGCGCGCCCGGAAGGCGATCGAGCGTGGCGCGACGGCCGGGCCCAGGCGCTTGCGCGCCAGCGCCATCAGCTCCCGCTCCAGTGCCTCGCCGGGCTCATGGCCCGGGCGCAGGGCCACGAACGCTTTGACCACCTCGCCCGCGACCGGGTCGGGAACGCCGATCACGCCGGCCTCCACCACCGCGGGATGCTCCATCAGGACATTCTCCACTTCCACCGGCCCGATCAGGTGCCCGGAGGACTTGATCACGTCGTCGGCCCGCCCCACGAACCAGAAATAGCCGTCCTCGTCGCGCCGGGCGAGGTCGCCGGAGAGGTACCAGCCGCCCTGGAAGCACTTGCCGTAGCGCTCCTCATTGCCGAGGTAGCCGCGGAACATCGAGGGCCACCCCGGGCGCAGGGCGAGCTCGCCTTCCATGCCGGGCCGGGGCACCGGGACGATGTCGCCGCTGCCGGCGCGGTGCACGATCTCCGCCTCGATGCCGGGCAGTGGCACGCCCATGGAGCCGGGACGAATCGCCATGGCGCGCAGGTTGGCGATCATGATCCCGCCGGTTTCGGTCTGCCACCAGTTGTCATGAATGGGGATCCCCAGTACCCGCCGGCTCCACCATACGGCCTCCGGGTTCAGGGGTTCGCCGACACTGGCCACGAAGCGCAGCCGGGAAAGGTCAGTGCCGGGCGGCAAAGTGTCGCCATAGCGCATCAGCATGCGTACCGCGGTGGGGGCGGTGTACCAGACGTCGACCCGCTGCTCGTCGAGGATCCGGTACCAGCGCTCCGCGTCGAACTCCTCATGGTCGACCAGCAGCGTGGCGCCGATGACCAGCGGTGCGATGATGCCGTAGGAGGTGCCGGTGACCCAGCCGGGATCGGCCGTGCACCAGAAAACGTCGCCGGGCTTGAGGTCCAGCGCCATGCGCGCGGTGGCGTGGTGGGCGACAACCGCCTCGTGCACGTGGACCGCGCCCTTGGGCCGACCGGTGGTGCCGCTGGTGAAGTGCAGCAGTGCCATGTCGCCGGGGTTGGTCGGGCCGATGGTGAAGTGCTCGTCCGCCACGGCCATCAGTTCGCGCAGGTCGTACAGACCGGGATCGTCCAGGTCGCCCGGCACGCCATCGATGAGCAGCACGAACTCGAGACGTGGCAGCGAGGCGCGTATCGGACGAACCTTGCGCCGGTAGAAGGCGGCCGTGGTGAGCAGTACCCGGCCCTCGCCGGGCCCCATGCGCGCCTGCACCGGCTCCGGTCCGAAGGCGGCGAACAGCGGCGAGAACACGCTGCGGTTCTTCAGCGTACCGAGCGCGGCGACGTAGAGCTCCGCGACCCGCCCGGTGAGGCTGAAGACCCGGTCGCCCGCCCGGATACCCAGGCCGGTGAGCACGCCCGCAAAACGGTTGCTTGCGCGACTGAGCTCGGCGTAGCTGAAATCGACGGGTTCCCGCTCGCCGGAAAGCAGCCGCAGGGCGAGCTGCTCTCCGTGCTCGCCGGCCGCGTGACGATCGACCGCCTCGTGGGCGATGTTCAGGCCGGCGCCGCCGGGCAGGCCCGCAAGCACCCGCCGCTCGGCTTCCCAGCAGAAGCCTTGCCGGGCCCCGGCGTAGTCCGACAGGTTGGGCGAGACGGCCGGGTTCGGGTCCGGTTCGATCGTCTGCTTGACTGCCATCAAAACATCCTCGTGGCGGGGACCTATGATGCCGACAGGATCGGTCCTTGGGTCGACTATAGGCCCGGCGGCCGGGATCCCCTTGATACGGATCAACGTGGTCCGGATTTACCTGGAGAGAACATGAGCATCCGCAACCTCGACTGCCTGTACCGGCCCCGATCCGTCGCCGTGATCGGCGCCAGTGACCGGGAGGGCACGGTCGGCGCGGTGCTCACCCGCAATCTCCTGACAGCCGGCTTCGGGGGCCAGGTGATGCTGGTTAATCCGCATCACGTGCGGATCCTCGGCCGGCCGGTCTGCCCCGACGTGGGCGAGCTTCCCGAGTCCCCCGATCTCGCCGTGATCACCACGCCGGCCGAGGTGGTGCCCGGGGTCGTGGATACTCTTGCCCGGCGCGGCACGCGGGCGGCGGTGATCATCGGCGCCGGCTTCGCCGAATCCGGCGAGCATGGCCGGGTGCTGCAGCAGGCGGTGCTGGACGCGGCGCGCCCGCGGCTGCTGCGGGTGGTCGGGCCGAACTGCCTGGGCATCCTGGTGCCGGGGGTCGGGCTGAACGCGAGCTTCGCCCACGTCCGGCCCAGGACCGGCAATCTTGCCTTCGTGGCGCAGTCGGGCGCCATCGTCACGTCGCTGCTGGACTGGGCCGCGGCGCGGGACATCGGCTTCTCGCACCTGGTCTCGCTGGGCGACATGGCCGACGTGGATTTTGGCGACATGCTGGACTACCTCGCCGGCGACCGGGACACGCGGGCGATCCTGCTCTACGTGGAGGCGGTCACCCAGGCGCGCAAGTTCATGTCGGCTGCGCGCGCCGCCGCCCGCAGCAAGCCGGTGATCGTCGTGAAGGCGGGGCGGCACGAGGAGGGCGCGCGGGCGGCAGCTTCCCACACGGGCGCGCTGGCCGGCGCGGACGCCGTCTATGACGCCGCCTTCCGGCGGGCCGGGATGCTGCGCGTGCGCACCATGGAGGAGCTGTTCGATGCGGCCGAGATCCTGGCCCTCGCGCGTCCGCCGAGGGGCGACCGGCTGGCGATCCTGACCAACGGCGGTGGCATGGGAGTGATGGCGACCGACGACCTGATCGACCACGGCGGGCGGCTCGCCGAGCTGGCCCCCGAGACCATCGCGGCGCTGGACGCAGTACTGCCGAAGGCGTGGTCGCGCGCGAACCCGGTGGACATTATCGGTGACGCGCCGGGCGCGCGTTATTCCGCGGCGCTCGCGCCGCTACTGGCCGACCCGGGGGTGGACGGCCTGCTGGTCCTGAACTGTCCCACGGCCGTGGCGTCCGCGACCGAGGCAGCGGACTCGGTGACCGCCTTCCTCGCCCGGCACGAGCACCCCACGGTGGTCACCAGCTGGGTCGGCGAGAGGACCGCGCACGCAGCCCGCGAGACCTTCCGCAGGGCCCGCATCCCCACCTACGACACGCCCGGCGAGGCGGTACGGGCCTTCATGCACATGGTCGACTACCGTCGCAACCAGGAAAACCTGATGGAGACGCCGCCGTCGGTTCCCGAGCGTTTCGACCCGGACGTCGAGAGCGCCGGCACCGTGGTATCCGACGCCCTCGATGACGGGCGCGAATGGCTCTCGCACGACGAGGTCGACACGCTGCTGCGGGCCTATTGCATCCCCGTGCTGCATGCCTCTGCCGCCGCTACGCCCGACGAGGCCGCAAGGCTCGCGAGCGACGTCGACGGCCCGGTGGCCCTCAAGATCCGTTCGCCGGACATCCAGCACAAGAGCGATGTCGGCGGCGTGGCGCTGGATCTGATCGGCGCCGACGCGGTGCGCGAGGCCGCCGGGGCGATGCTGGAGCAGATCGCGGGGAAACGCCCCGGCGCCCGCCTGGAGGGCTTCACCGTCGAGCCCATGGTGCCGCCGCGGGGGGGCTGGGAGCTGATCGTCGGGATCAGCGACGACCCGCTGTTCGGGCCGGTAATCCTGTTCGGCCAGGGTGGCACCGCGGTAGAGGTAATCAACGACCGGGCCCTGGGGCTGCCGCCTCTCAACATGCACCTCGCCTGCGAGATGATCTCGCGCACGCGCATCTACCCCCTGCTCCAGTCGGGGCGCGGGCAGGCGCCGGCCGACATCTCCGCGATTGCCCTGACGCTGCTCAAGCTGGCCCAGCTTGCCGCCGACGTGCCCGAGGTGGTGGAACTGGACATCAATCCTCTGCGCGCCTGCGGCCAGGGGGTCCTGTCGCTGGACGCCCGGGTTCGGGTCGCGCCCGCGCACGGTGCCCGCGCCGACCGGTTGGCAATCCGTCCCTACCCGCGGGAGCTGGTGGGCGAGGTGCCACTGGGGGATGGCCGGGTGCTGACCCTGCGGCCCATCATGCCGGAGGACGAGCCCGCCCTGCGCGATTCCTTCGGCAAGCTGAACCGCGAGGAGATGTGGCTGCGCTTCTTCGTCCCGTTCAAGACACTGAGCCATATCATGGGCGCGCGCTTCACCCAGATCGACTACGACCGGGAGATGACCCTGGTCCTGACCGGCCCGGGCGTTCCGGGCCAGGCGGAAATATTCGCCACGGCACAGCTGCACGCGGACCCGGATAACGAGCGGGCCGAGTACTCCATCCTGGTGCGCCACGACATTACCGGGCTGGGCCTGGGGCCGATGCTCATGCGGCGCCTGATCGAGCACGCGCGGCGCCGCGGTATCCGGGAGATATGGGGCGACGTGCTGGCGGAAAACCGGGTCATGCTGAACCTGTGCAAGGCACTCGGGTTTCGCCGGGAGCGCGTGCCCGAGGATCCGTCGCTGGTGCGGGTCACGCTCGACCTGGAACCGTGAGCCCGGGTGGCCGCGGTGGAGTCGCCACCCGCCGCTCTCCGGCACCTGCCCGGCGAGGCGCACGAGGGCTCCAAGACCTGACAAACCGTTCGGCAAGACTGGTAGTATGATCGCCCGCCGGCGCGGGGCCGGCAGTACCGGCACAGCCCCACGGGAGATCGATGTCCGAGAACGAGATCATGCGCGCCGATCCCGACGCGCGCCGCAAGCGGTTGTTCCTGGCCGTACTACTGGCCGGCGTTGCCGCCGGCATGTTCGCCCTCAGCTTCTGGGTTCAGTCCTACCTCGGGCACCAGCTCGCGCAGATCGACAGCGGCAAGCCGGACGAAGCGCTCGCTGCGCTCGGCCGAGCCTGGCAACTGCTGGATCTGCTGATCGCCCTGGGGGTGGCTCTGCCGGTACTGGCGGCGGCTTACCTGCTCCAAATGGCATTCCGGATCACCCGTTCGGGACAATTCCCCTACCAGGGGATGTGGATCCTGCGTGACCGCGAGTTGTTGCGGGGCGACCGTGCCCGGCGCCGCGCCGCCGCCGCGCTCGTGACCGCCGCCGTCCTGCTGGCCGTCGGCCTTGGCGCCGGCTGGTACATGTACGGCCGGGTGGGCCAGGTGTTCCAGCAGGCACACGCGCGGCTGCTGCTGTTCAAGCATGACGGAGGCAACGGCAGCCGTTGACCGGCGGTGCGCCGACCATCCGCCGACCCATTGAGGAGAACCCGCATGATGTCCGACAAGGAGCTTCCCAAGCAGTACCTGACCGTGAAGGGTAAGCGCATGGCCTACGCCGAGATGGGCGAGGGCAATCCGATCGTATTCCTGCACGGCAATCCCACCTCTTCCTACCTGTGGCGCAACATCATGCCCGCGCTCGCGGACCGCGGTCGCTGCATCGCCCCGGACCTGCTCGGTATGGGCGATTCCGCCAAGCTGGACGATTCCGGACCGGGCAGCTATCGCTTCGTCGAGCACCGCGAGTATCTGGACGGCCTGCTGGAAGCCCTCGGCGTGAGCTCGAACGTCACCCTGGTAATCCATGACTGGGGCTCGGCGCTCGGATTCGACTGGGCCAACCGGCACCGCGACGCGATGCGCGGCATCGCTTACATGGAGGCCATCGTGCGCCCGATGACCACGGACGAATGGCCGGAGGCGATCCGCTCCCTGTTCCAGGGCTTCCGCTCGGAAGCGGGCGAGGAGATGATCCTGAGGAAGAACATCTTTGTGGAAAAGGTGCTGCCCGGCTCGGTGCTGCGTGGTCTCAGCGACGCGGAAATGGAGGTGTACCGCCGTCCCTTCCGCGAGCCGGGCGAGGACCGCCGGCCCACGCTGACCTGGCCCCGTGAGATCCCGCTGGATGGCGAACCGGGAGACGTGGCCCGGATCGCGGGGGACTACGCGCAGTGGATGGCGGGCAACGACCTGCCGAAGCTGTTCGTCAACGCCGACCCCGGCGCCATCCTGGTGGGGCCCATGCGCGAGTTCTGCCGCGGCTGGCACAACCAGACCGAGGTCACGGTCCCGGGCAGTCACTTCATCCAGGAGGACTCGCCGCAGGAAATCGCCGCCGCAATCGGCGCCTGGCTGGACCAGCAGCGCTGATTACGATCGCGGCGCGCGGTCAGGCGACGATCCGGTAGCAGGGCACGTACTCCGCGCCCGCCAGCCGCATGCGCTGCTGCTCGACGAACGCGGCGAGCAGGTCGTCCAGCGGGCGCATCACCTGGCGGTCGCCGTGGATACGGAATGGGCCGTGTTCCTCGATGGCCCGGATGCCCGCTTCCTTGACGTTGCCGCTGACGATGCCCGAGAACGCGCGGCGCAGATTGGCGGCCATGCGGTGGGGCGGCTGCCCGGTATCCAGCTCCAGAGACGCCATCGCCTCGTGCGTGGGCACGAACGGGCGCTGGAAGTCATGCTCCACATGCAGCAGCCAGTTGAAGTAATAGGCGTCGCTGCGCGCGCGGCGGAAATCGCGCACCGCGTTGATACCCTTGCGCATGGCCCGGGCGACTTCCGCCGGGTTGTCGATCACGATCCGATAGCGCTCGCGCACCGCCTTGCCCAGGGTCCGCACCAGGAAGTCGTCGATGCCGCGGAAGTAGGGCTCACTGGAAGCCGGGCCGCTGAACACCAGCGGGAAGGGCAGTTCCGCGTTGTCCGGATGCAGCAGGATCCCGAGCAGGTAGAGGATTTCCTCCGCCGTGCCCACGCCGCCGGGAAACACCACGAAGCCGTGTCCGAGACGCACGAAGGCCTCCAGGCGCTTCTCGATGTCGGGCATGATCACCAGGTCGGTGACGATGGGATTGGGCGGCTCGGCGGCGATGATGCCGGGCTCGGTGACGCCGATATAGCGCCCCCGGACGCTGCGCTGCTTGGCGTGGCCGATGGTTGCGCCCTTCATCGGGCCTTTCATGGCCCCGGGGCCGCAGCCGGTGCACACGTCCAGGTCCCGCAGCCCCATCTCGTGGCCCACCTCCTTGGTGTAGTCGTACTCCTCGCGGGTGATGGCGTGCCCGCCCCAGCACACGACCAGGTTGAGCGGCGGCCGGCGCAGCAGCCGGGCGTTGCGCAGGATGTGGAATACGGCGTTGGTGATGCCGTAGGGCGTGCCCAGATCGAACTGGTGGTTGTTCTCGATCTCGTTGCTGACATAGATGATGTCCCGCAGCACCGCGAACAGGTGTTCGCGGATGCCGCGGATCATCGCGCCGTCGACGAACGCGTCGGGCGGGGCGTTGACCAGCTTCAACTTGATGCCGCGCTCCTGCTGCACCACCTGCACCTCGAAGTCGCTGAACTTCTCCATGATGGCGCGGGTGTCATCCATCCGGCTGCCGGTGTTCAGCACCGCCAGCGAGCAGCGACGGAGCACCTCGTGCAACCCGCCCTGGCTGGTGTCGCGCAGGCGGTCCACTTCGAGCTGGGAAAGGATCTCCAGGCTGCCCTCGGGCGGGATGCGTGCGTCGATGCCGTTTCTGCTCATCTCTTGTACCGGAACGGGGAAATCGGTCCGGACCACCGGGGGCGGCCGCAGGAGCGGGACGGCTAATGGGAACACCGGCGCCGGAACCGGTCAAGGACCCCGATCGCTTCGCCTCGCATCAGGCCGAGACCGCCCGGCCCGGCGCGAGTTCCCGGCTGCGCCGGCTGCCGTGGTGCTCCATAATGGGCCAGGCAACCTTCCGGCAACGGGGAGACAAGGATGAACGTGCTGGTTGAGAACCGGGGCAGGGTCCGCAGCATCATCATCAACCGCCCCGAGGTCCGTAACGCCGTGGACTGCGCCACCGCGACGGAGCTGGCGCAGGCCTTCCGCGAGTTCGACGCCGACGACTCCGCCGCCGTTGCAGTGCTGTGCGGTGCCGGCGGCACCTTCTGCGCGGGTGCCGACCTGAAGGCCATCGCGGTGGGCGCACCCAATGCCGTCGACCCCGACATGCGGGCGGACGGTCCCATGGGTCCGTCCCGCATGCGCCCGGGCAAGCCGGTGATCGCCGCGGTTTCCGGCCACGCCGTCGCCGGCGGCCTGGAGCTGGCCTGCTGGTGCGACCTGCGGGTGGCGGATCGGGACGCTGTATTCGGCGTGTTCTGCCGCCGCTTCGGCGTGCCCCTGGTCGACGGGGGCACCCAGCGTTTGCCGCGCCTGATCGGGCTGAGCCGGGCGCTGGACATGATCCTGACCGGCCGGCCGGTACCGGCCGAGGAAGCGCTCGCGATGGGCCTGGCGAACCGGGTGGTCGAGCCCGGAACCGCCCGGGAAAAAGCCGAGGAGCTGGCGGGCAACCTGGCGGAGTTGCCGCAGCACTGCATGCGCAGCGACCGGGAGGCCGCCAGACGCGGGCTCGACATGAGCTTCGAGGACGGCATGGCGCTGGAGACGCTGCTGGGCCTGCGTGTGATCGAGAGCGGCGAGACCCGCGAGGGGGCGACTCGCTTCCGGAGCGGCGTCGGGCGTCATGGCGATTTCGAGCGGCTGCGCTGAGGAGGGGCCGATGGGCGAGGACTTTTCCGCCGCGGCGCTCGCGACCCGGGCGACCGGACGCATGCCGGCCTTCTGGGTGCCGCGCTATCGGCGCCTGGTGGGCACGCTTCCGCGCACACCCAGCGGGCGGATCCGGAAGTACCGCCTGCGCCCGGATGGCGTCACTCCGGACACCCTCGACCTGGGGCTAGCGTCCCGTGTCGGGGCATCCCGACCGGACCGCGGACGACGGAGATGGCATGGACCTCGCTGATCTGGTCCTGAAGAAAGACGAGGAGCGCCGCATCCGTGCCGGGCACCTGTGGGTCTTCAGCAACGAGATCGATACCGCGCGCACCGGCCTGCAGGCGTTCGAGCCGGGCCAGCCGGTGCGGATCGTCGCGCACAGCGGCAAGTTCCTGGGCTCCGGCTACGTCAATCCCCACTCGCTGATCGCTGCCCGCATCCTGAGCCGGGACCCGGAGCATCCCCCGGGCGAGTCACTGCTGGTCCACCGGCTCAAGGTCGCGCTGTCGCTGCGCGAGCGTTTCTACGAGCGGCCGTTCTACCGGCTCGCATTCGGCGAGAGCGACGGACTGCCGGGTCTGATCGTGGACCGCTACGGGGACTGCCTGGTGGCGCAGATCACCACGGCGGGCATGGAGGCGCTGCGTGAGCCGGTGGTGGCCGCGCTGCAGCGGGTGGTGAGGCCGCGCGCGATCCTACTGCGCAACGACCAGCCGGTGCGTGGGCTGGAGCATCTCGAGCGCTACGTGGAGCCGATCGGAGAGATGCCCGAGACGCTGGAGGTCCCGGAAGGACCGGGTGTGTTCCGGATCTCGCCGCACCACGGCCAGAAGACCGGGTGGTTCTACGACCAGGCCGACAACCGGGCCCGCCTGGCGCCCTACGTGCGCGGCCGCAGCGTGCTGGACCTGTTCAGCTACGTCGGCGCCTGGGGCCTCGGGGCGGCCCTGTCGGGAGCAGCCTCGGTGACCTGCGTGGACAGCTCCGGGCCGGCGCTGGAGCTGCTGCTGGAGAACGCCCGGCGCAACCGGCAGGCTCCGGAGGTGCTGGAGGGCGACGCATTCGAGGTGCTCAAGGCCCTGCGCGCCGACCAGCGGCGCTTCGACGTGGTGATCGCGGATCCGCCGGCGTTCGTGCAGCGCAAGAAGGATTTCCGCCGCGGCGCGGAGGCCTACCGGCGCCTGAACCGCATGGCGCTGCAGGTGACGGCACCGGACGGCTTCCTGATCAGCGGCTCCTGCTCCTACCACATGCCCGGCGACGCCTTCCTGCAGGGAATGCAGGCGGGGGCGCGCCACGTCGATCGGATGTTGCAGCTGCTGGAGTGCCGCGGCCAAAGCCTGGACCACCCGGTGCATCCGGCGATCCCCGAGACCGCGTATCTCAAGATGTTCTACGTGCGCGTCCTGCGACCATAGGAGCGAACCGTGCGCGCGTCGGACCCGCCCTTCGCGGGCGGTCGCCCCGTGGATATGGCGTTACCCGCGACCGGCTTAGTAAGATAGCGAGATGCTGCCCTACCCGAACATCAATCCCGTCGCCTTCAGCGTCGGTCCCGTCAGGGTTCACTGGTACGGCATCATGTACCTGATCGGGTTTGCCGGGGGGTGGTATCTCGGCGCGTGGCGCGCACGCCGGCGGATGGACATCCCCTACACGCCGGAGCAGGTCGGGGATCTGCTGTTTTACGCGGCCCTGGGTGTCATCCTCGGCGGCCGAACCGGCTACATGCTGTTCTACGACCTGCCCAATTTCATCCACAATCCCCTGACCTTCTTCCAGGTCTGGCATGGCGGCATGTCGTTCCACGGTGGCCTGATGGGGGTCATGGTAGCCTTCTGGTACTTCGCCCGCAGGACCGGCACGGGCTTTTTCGAGCTCGCCGATTTTGCCGCACCGCTGGTGCCCATCGGGCTGGGCGCGGGACGCATCGGCAACTTCATCAACGGCGAGCTCTGGGGGAGGGTCACCACGGTACCCTGGGCGATGGTCTTTCCCAAGGCGGGCCCGCTGCCGCGCCACCCCTCGCAGATCTACGAGTTCCTGCTGGAAGGCGTGGTGCTGTTCGCCGTGCTGTGGATCTTCTCGCGCCGCAAGCGTCCCACGATGTCGGTCTCGGGGCTGTTCCTCCTGCTGTACGGGTGCTTTCGGTTCTTCGTGGAGTTCTTTCGCCAGCCGGACCCGCAGCTCGGCTTCGTGGCGTTCGGCTGGATGACCATGGGCCAGGTGCTGAGCCTGCCCATGGTGCTGTTCGGAATCATCCTGCTCTATCTCGCCTATCGCCACCGCGAGGCGGCCACGGGCGAGCGCCGGGAGGACTGATCGTGGAGCAGTATCTCGACCTGCTTCGGCATATCCGGGAACACGGCGCGGAGAAGGGCGACCGTACCGGGACCGGCACGCTCAGCGTGTTCGGTCACCAGATGCGCTTCGATCTCTCGCGCGGGTTGCCCGTCGTGACCACCAAGAAGGTGCACCTGAAATCGGTGGTACACGAGCTGCTCTGGTTCCTGCGGGGAGACACCAACGTCGGCTACCTGCGTGAAAACGGGGTACGCATCTGGGACGAATGGGCGGATGCCAACGGAGACCTGGGACCGATCTACGGGTGCCAGTGGCGCTCCTGGCCGACCCCGGACGGCGGTCACGTCGACCAGCTTGCCGGCGTGATCGAAGAGATCCGCCGCAACCCGGACTCGCGCCGCCTGGTGGTGAGTGCCTGGAACGTGGCAGACTTGCCGCGCATGGCGCTGGCACCCTGCCACGCGCTGTTCCAGTTTTACGTGGCGGCCGGCCGGCTGTCCTGCCAGCTGTACCAGCGCAGCGCCGACGTGTTCCTGGGGGTGCCCTTCAACATCGCCTCGTATGCGCTGCTGACCCGGATGGTGGCCCAGGTTTGCGATCTCGAACCGGGCGATTTCGTGCACAGCTTCGGCGACGTGCACATCTACCTCAACCATCTCCCGCAAGTCGACCTGCAGCTCGGCCGGGTGCCTTATCCGCTGCCGCGTGTGCGGCTCAACCCGGAGGTACGCGACCTGTTCGCGTTCCGCTACGAGGACATCGAGTTCGTCGATTACCGCCACCATCCGGCGATCCGGGCCCCGGTGGCGGTCTGACGGAGGAGGCATGCGGCTCGCACTGATCGTCGCGATGGACCGGCGACGCGGCATCGGGCGGGAGGGGCGCCTACCCTGGCGCCTGCCGGCAGACCTGGCCTACTTCCGGCGTGTGACCATGGGCAAAGCCGTGGTCATGGGGCGCCGCACGTTCGAGTCCATCGGGCGCGCGCTGCCCGGGCGGGACAATATCGTGCTCACCCGGGATCCCCGTTATGCCCCGCAAGGGGTGAAGGTGGCGCGTGACATCGCCGGCGCGCTGGCGCTGGCCGGGGAGCCGGAGGAAGTGATGATCCTGGGCGGAGCGCAGGTCTACGAGGCGCTGCTGCACCGGGTTGACCGTATCTATCTGACCGAGGTGCACGGGGAGTTCGACGCCGACGTGCGCTTCCCCGAGCTGGATCCGGCCCGGTGGGAGGAGATCCGGCGCATCGAGCAGAAGCCGGACGAGCGCAACCCGTACGGGATGAGCTTCGTCGTGCTGGAGCGGGTGCGGCAGACGCCGTCCACCGACTAGCCGGCGGGCGCCGGTCGCGTCATGGCATCTGCAGGCCGCCGCCCCCCTGGCCGCCGCCCATGCCGCCACCACCTCCCTGGCCCGGCACGTAGAGCGAGGAGGCCGCCTCCCGGCGCATCTCCTGCAGGCGATCCATGGCCTGCTCCAGCGCCTCCCGGGCAGCGTCACCGAACTTTGCCACGGCCTCGTCGAGCGAGCCCGCCGCGAGCTCGAAGCTCAGCGGGAGGGCGCCCGCCGAGGTCATGAGCTGGGTCTCGCCGACGTACAGCACCGGGCGGCTGTCGTCGATCTCGCCGGCACCGGTGACCGGGGTCATGCGGCGAATGGTCCCGGCGCGGCGGTCGGTGAAGATCTCCTCGGCGTAGAGATCCTCACGGCTCATGCGCATATCGGGAAGTTCCTGCTCTGCCATGACGATGCTGCTCTCCGGGCTGGAATGTGCCGAGTACAGAACCCTCGTGCGCCGGCATTGCCGCGGCCGCCCGCGAGGGGCGGCGATCGTCGGTCGGGGCACGATCGCAGTACACTGCAAAGGGTAACAGATTCCCGTCCGGCGGTCGGAGAGCTTGAGCACGGTGCACCAGGACAGCGCGGCGGCGAGAACGGCACGGCAGCTGGCCGCGGCGGGTGCCGCTGCCCGCCATCGCTACGCGCTGGTGCTCGCCGGACCGCGGGAATGGTCGCTGGTCGCCGCCCGCGAGGCCCTTGCCGCCGCGGGGCTGAGGCACTCGATGGTGATCACCGAAGCCGGGCTGCCCGGGCTGGAAACCTGCCCGGCGGGGCGGGCGGCTAAGCTGCTGGGACGCGAGCTGGATGCGGTGGTGTTCGACGCCTGGGCGGGGTTGCACGCGGATGCTTTCGGTGCGGTCAGTGGCACCGTGCGCGCCGGGGGCCTGCTGATCCTAATGACGCCGGCGCTGGCGGCGTGGCCGGACTACCCGGACCCGGACTACGCGCGGCTGACGGTCGCGGGGTTCGCTCCGTCGGCCCTACGTCCCCGCTTCCTGCGCCGGGTGGTCGAAATCCTGCGCTCTGACCCCGCCGCGGTGGTGCTCACACCCGAAGGCCCCGTGCCCGAGCTGCCCGGGGCCGGCTTTCCCGCCCCGCTCCCCGAGCACGACGACGAATGCCGCACGGCCGACCAGCGCGCGGCGGTCGAGGCGGTGCTGCGCGTGGCCCGGGGCCGGGCCCGGCGGCCCCTGGTGCTGACCTCCGATCGCGGGCGGGGAAAGTCGTCCGCCCTGGGCATCGCCGCCGCCCGGCTGCTGCGCCAGGGGTTTTCGGAGATTCGCGTGACGGCGCCGCGGCTGGACGCTGCGGAACAGGTGTTCGCACGGGCGGCGGCCCTGTTGCCGCGGGCGCGAAGCTCACGCGCCGCGGTGCGCCTGGGCGATGCCGGGCTGACCTTCGAGCCGCCCGACGCGCTGGCAGCGGCCGGGGGGCCGGGCCCGCGGTTGCTGCTGGTGGACGAGGCTGCCGCGATTCCCGCGGCCATGCTCACCCGACTTCTGGAGCGGTGCCCGCGCGTGGTGTTCGCCACCACCCAGCACGGCTACGAGGGCACCGGCCGAGGCTTCTCGGTGCGCTTTCGCGCCGTCCTGGATGCCCGCACGCCGGGATGGAAGTCCCTGCACCTGGAAGAACCGGTACGCTGGGCGCGCTGCGACCCGCTGGAGCGGCTCGTTTCCCGGCTTCTGCTGCTCGATGCCGCCGCGGTCGACGACCGCGCGGTCACCGGTGCCGTGCCGGGGGAATGCGAGGTCGAGCGCGTGGATCGCGATGCGCTGGCGACCGATCCGGGCCTGCTGGGCGAGATGTTCGGCCTGCTGGTGCTGGCGCATTACCGGACCCGGCCGTTCGACCTGCGCCTGGTTCTCGACGCGCCGAACATCGAGATCCATCTCATGCGCTGGGCGGGCCACGTGGTGGGCACAGCCCTGGTGGCCCTGGAGGGTGGCTTCGACGAATCGGCCGCGCGGGCGATCTGGGCCGGAACCACGAGGCCCCAGGGTCACCTGCTGCCGGAGACGCTTGCCGCCCATGCGGGCCTGCGGCGCGCGCCGCTGTTGCGCGGGGCGCGGATCATGCGTATCGCGGTGCACCCGGCGGTGCAGCGGCGCGGCCTGGGGACCCGGCTGCTGGAAGCCATCCTGGCCCAGGCGGAGCGGGACGGGCGCGATTACCTGGGGAGCAGCTTCGGCGCAACGTTGCCGCTGCTGCGATTCTGGCTCGCACGGCAGCTCAGGCCGCTGCGGGTATCGGTGAGCCGCGGCACGACCACCGGTGAGCACTCGGCCGTGGTGATGCGCCCGCTCACGCCGCGGGGCCGGGAGCTGTACCATGAGGCACGGCGGCGCTATCTGGACGAGCTGCCGCGCCAGCTGGGCGACGCCCTGCATGATCTCGAGCCGTCGCTGGCGGCGCTGCTGCTGCAGCGGGTGGCCGCCTCCGGCGAACCGATCATCGACCCGGGCGACCGCGAGGACCTGGTAGCCTGCGGCTTCGGCCGGCGCCTGCCGGAGACCTGCGTCGGCGCGCTCTGGCGCCTGGCGCTGGCGGTGCTGCGCGAGCCGGACGCCCGCGCGCTGGTGGAGCCGCCCGGGCGCGACTTGCTGGTGCTGCGGGTGTTGCAGCACCGGTCGTGGAAGGAGGTCGCCGACGTGCTCGGGCTCGCCGGGCGCGCCGCCGCGGTGGCGCTGCTGCGTGACACGCTGCGCCCGCTGCTGCGGCAGTTCGGCGATGCCGGGACGCGCTCCCTGGCGACCTCCCTGGAGCGGGATTGCCCGCCGCCGGAGCACAAGTCCGGCGCACGAGAGTGAAAGCGTCCGACCGGTGGCGGGCGCGGAAACCGAGGAGAGAGCCCGTGAAGGTCCGGATCGTCCCCGTCACACGGTTTCGAACCCGACCGCTGGCTGGCGGATGGGGACTCCGTCACCTTCGGTGAGACCACGCTCACGGTGCGCCACTGTCCCGGGCACACGCCCGGACACGTGGTCTTCTTCGACCCGGCCTCGCGCGTGGCGGTCGTGGGCGACGTGCTGTTCCAGGGCTCGATCGGTCGCACGGACCTGCCGCGCGGCGACCTCGAGAGCCTGGTCCGCTGCATCCGGGAGCGCCTGTTCCCGCTGGGCGACGATGTCACCTTCGTCCCCGGCCACGGCAGCACATCGACCCTGGGCCGGCAACGCCGCGTGAATCCCTTCGTCGGCGACTTCGCCGTCTAGCTGCCCGGCGCCGTCCGGGCAGGGGCCGCGGCCGCCTCAGCGGAACGTGCGGCGGGGCCGGTAGTAGCCCGCGCAGGGCTCGCTCACCCGTGCCGGCCGACCATCGTCCCCCGGCGGCTCGAGGCGCAGCGCGGTCAGGCAGCCGCCCCAGAGACAGCCCGTGTCGGTGGGAAAGACGTCCGGAGCCTCGAGCGGGCCCAGGGTCGACCAGTGGCCGAACACGATCCGCTGTCCGCGGCTGCGCCGGCCGGGGACCTCGAACCATGGCAGGTAGCCCGCTGGCTGGGAGCCGGGCGGACCCTTGTAGCTCAGGTCGAGGCGGCCGTCGACGGTGCAGAAGCGCGTCCGGGTCAGGGCGTTGACGATGAAGCGCTCGCGCTCGCGTCCGACGAGCGCCGGGGACCACAGGTCCGGCTCGTCGCCATACATCTCGCGGAAGAAGGCCGGGTATTCCGGGCCGCGCAGGCGGGCCTCGACCTCGCCGGCGCAACGCGCCGCGGTCTCGATGTCCCACTGCGGCGCCAGGCCGGCGTGCACCAGGGTGTAGCCGAGCGCTGGATCACGGTGCAGCATCGGTCGGTGTCGCAGCCACGCGAGCAGGGATTCCCGGTCCGGCGCTGCCAGTACCGGCTTCAGCGTCCGGTTGAGGCGCTCCTCGTGGCCGCCATGCACCCCTGCCAGGAGGTGCAGGTCGTGGTTGCCCAGCACGGTCACCGCGGATTCGCCGAGCCCGCGCACCAGGCGCAGGGTCTCCAGGGACCCGGGACCGCGGTTGACCAGGTCGCCGGACAGCCAGAGACGGTCACGGTCGGGATCGAAGTCGATGCGTTCGAGCAGCCGGCACAGCTCGTCGTAGCAGCCCTGCACATCGCCGATCGCCCAGACGGCCATCAACGATCGGCACCGGCCGCGGGACGGCGGGGGCACGGCCCGGGTTGGCCGGAGTCCGGGTTCACTTCGGCTCAGAGTTGAGGTGTACCGACAGCACGTCGCAAGGCGCGCGGTGGATGATCGCATCGTCGGGGGAGCCCAGCAGCACGGCCAGCCCGTGGCGCTCGTGCCGGCCCAGCACGATCAGGTCCACGTCGTCGTCCTTCGCCAGGCGGCAGATCTCGCGCCGGATGCTGCCGCTGGTCACGTGGCAGGCGTTCTTCGGCACTCCCAGACGCCCGGCGAGCTCCTCGAGCTTCTGCCGCGCGTTGTCGATCAGCTCCTTCTCGACCGTTACGGGCGCGGGCAGCAGGGCCTCTCCCGACGGGTCGACCGGAATGTACTCCACCACGTGCGTCATGCTGAGGCGTGCGTCATAGCGTCGCGCAAGATCCGCCGCACGCTGGGCGACGGGCTCGCTGTCCGGGCTCAGGTCGAGCGCCAGCAGTATATGCTTGTAGGCGTTCATCGCGTGACGTCTCCTGCGAGTCGCGGCGTCCCCCCACCGCGGGCTCATTTTGCCGCGCCCGCAGACCCGGCGCAAAGCGGTTTGCCTACGCCCTGCCGGCCGCGCGATTGGCGAGCGCCCCGAACTGTGCGGGCGAAAGTTGCTCGGGCCGCAGCCCGGGGTCCGCCCCGGCGGCCCGGATGTCGGCCTCGTCGAGATAGCGGCGCAGCGCGTTGCGCAGGGTCTTGCGGCGCTGGCTGAAGGCCTGCGCCACGATCGCCCGGAACGTCGCCGGGTCGGTTACCGCGAAGGGGGGGGCGCGCAACGGGAGCAGCCGGACGAACGCCGAGTCCACCCGGGGCGGCGGACGGAAGGCGCCGGATCCGATACGGAACAGCCGCTCGACCCGGCATCGCCAGGCCAGCATCACGCTCAGCCGCCCGTAGGTGCCGGAGCCGGGCCCGGCGACCATGCGGTCGACCACCTCCCGCTGCAGCATGAAATGCATGTCCAGGATCGCCTCCGCCTGGTCCAGCAGGTGGAACAGCAGCGGCGTGGAAATGTTGTAGGGCAGGTTGCCGACCAGGCGCAGCGGACCCCGGCGCTCGCCCGCCAGCGCGGCAAAGTCAAAGGCCAGGGCGTCGGCGCGGTGTACCCGCAGCGTGCCGTGTCCGGCGCACAGCCGCGCAAGCGTCGGGATGAGGTCCCGGTCCAGCTCGACCACGTCCAGTGCCCGGCAACGCTGCAGCAGCGGTAGCGTCAGCGCGCCCAACCCGGGGCCGATCTCGACCAGCCGGTCGTCGGGGTCCGGCCGGATCGCGTCGAGGATGCGGGAGATCACCCGCGGGTCGTGCAGGAAGTGCTGCCCGTAGCGCTTGCGCGCCCGGTGGGTGACGCTCATCGGCGCCCCGCACGGGCCAGGGCGACGGCCTGGTCCAGCGCGGCGCGCAGGCTGCCGGCATCGGCGCGCCCCGTGCCGGCCAGGTCGAAGGCCGTGCCGTGGTCCACCGAGGTGCGGATCACGGGCAGGCCCAGCGTGATGTTGACGGCCCTGCCGAAGCCCAGGTGCTTGAGTACGGGTAGCCCCTGGTCGTGGTACATGGTGACCACGGCATCCGTCCGTTGCAGCTGCGGCGGGGTGAATGCCGTGTCGGCGGGCAGCGGCCCGCGAACGTCCAGCCCCTCGGAGCAAAGCGCCTCCAGGGCCGGCGCGATGATGTCGCGCTCCTCCGTGCCGAGGTGCCCTTGCTCGCCGGCATGCGGATTCAGCCCGCACACCGCCAAGCGCGGTTGCGCGATCCCGAAACGCTCGCGCAGGTCGCGTCCGGCGATCCGGATGACCCGCCGCACGCGGTCGCCCGTGATGGCATCCGGGACGGCCCGCAGCGGCAAATGCGTTGTCACCAACACCACCCGCAGGCCCGGAGCGGCCAGCATCATGACCGGCTCCCCGCCGATCACCTCGGCCAGGAACTCGGTGTGCCCGGAGAATGGCACGCCGGCGCGGTTGATCACGGCCTTGTTCACCGGCCCGGTGACCAGGGCGTCGAACTCGCCCTCCAAACAGCCGCGCGCGGCCCGGCGCAGGCTTTCCAGAACGGCGGGGGCGTTGGCTGGATCGGGCCGCCCGCAGGCGACCTGCCGGTCCAGCGGCACCGCCAGCACCACCAGCTCGCCGGCGCGCGACGGGCGCGGCGGCTCGCCCGGCGCGTACTCGCGAAGAATGATCTCGCGCCCGAGCCGCCGGGCCCGGCTGCTGAGGGTTTCCGGGTCGCCGACCACCACCACTTGGGCGGCGTGGTCCCGGGCGGCAAGGTCGAGGCAGAGGTCGGGACCAATACCGGCCGGTTCGCCGGGGGTAACAACGATACGCGCAACCGAGCGGGGCATGGCGTCAGCCCGCGGCCTCGCTCGCCTGGCCGCCATTATCGCCGCCCTTGCCCACGAGGATCTTGATGTAGGACTGGTCGCGCATGCGCCGCAGGAAGATCTGCGTCTGCTGCTGCAGCTTGCGCTGGAAGACCGCCTCTCGCGCGCGGTTGCGCCGTGCCTCGCTGGTGGCGTCGTGCTTGCGCCGGCCCAGCACCTGGATAATGTGCCAGCCGAACCGGGTCTGGAACGGCTGGCTGATCTGCCCCTTCTTCAGATGCTGCATTACCTGCGTGAACGCCGGCACCATCTGGTTGGGCTGGACCCAGCCGAGGCCGCCGCCCTTGTCGGCACTGTTGGTGTCGTCCGAGTACTGCTTGGCCAGGCGCGAGAACTTGGCCCCTTCCTCGAGCTCCTTGCGCAGCTTCTCCAGCTTCTGCTTCGCCTGCCTGTTATTGGTCAGGGCATCGGTCTTGATCATGATCTGTCGGACATGGGTTTCCTGCACCATGACCCGTTTGCCGCCCTTCTTGCCGAGCAGCTTGATGATATGGAAGCCGCTGGGGCTGCGTATCGGGTCGCTGACCTGGCCGGTCTTCAGGTTGCTTAGATGGGTGAGAAAGACGATCGGCAGGTCGCTGGCGGAGCGCCATCCCAGGTCGCCTCCCTTCAGCGCCTGCTGTCCGTCGGATACGCGCAGGGCTTCCTGGGCGAAGTTCGCCCCGTTGCGCAGCTTCTTGACCACCTCCTCGGCCTTCTTGCGCTTGGCCAGGATCTGGGCGGCAGTCGCGCCTTCCGGCAGCGCGATCAGGATGTGCCGGATGTGGTACTGGATCCGGCTTCCGCCCTGGTCCGGGTGTTGCGACAGGTAATGGTCCACTTCGCGCTTGGTCACGGTAATCTGGCTCGCGACGTCGCGCTGGTGGAGCTTGCGTATGATGAGCTGGTCCCGGATCTGCTGACGGAACTGGGCGAAGCTCATCCCCTGGCTCTGCACCGCCTGTGAGAACTGGTCGAGAGTCATCCCGTTGCTCTGGGCGATGTGCTTCAGGGCGCTGTTGACCTGGTCGTCACTCACGCGGATCCCAGTGTTGTCCGCCTGCTGCAGCTGGACCTTCTGCATGATTATATGCTCGAGCACCTGGTGCCGGAGCACGTCCTGCGGGGGCAGCTGCGTGCCCTGCTGCCGGAGCTGCTGACGGGCCTCCTGCGTGCGCTGGGCCAGCTCGCTCTGCAGGATGACGCCGTTGTTTACCACCGCCACGATGCGGTCGAGCATCCGGGCTTTGCTGCCCCCGGAGGAGGTCTGACCTGCGCCATCGCTGGCGGCGCTCGCGGGCGCCGCCAGCGATAGGGGCGCGTACAGGACGACCATGGCCGCGACCAGCGCGGCCGTCAGTAGAGACTTGCGCATGGGCTGTATTCCGCCAGTCGGCTGCATTGCTCAGTCAGAGTGGTAGCCAAGGATATCATGTTCGAGCAGGGCCCCGACGCCGTTTCCCAGGCGGGTCAGACCCTTGAGCTGGAGCTGGAAGTAGAGGCCCGAGCTTGCGCGGCCGCGGACCCCGGAGATATAGCGACGCGCCACCACCTGCACGGCCCAGCAGCAGCTCTCGTACTGCATCCCAGCGAGCGCTTCCAGGGTGCGGTGCTCGCGCAGCGAGTAGTTCCAGCGGGCGATGGCACTCCAGCGCTGGCCGACCGGCCAGACCGTGGAGACGTCGGTCTGGCGCAGCGGCTCGCTGGTGTTGTCGGCGATCTGCCGGTAGGCGAGGTTGACGATCCGGTCGCTGCCGTCGTGGTAGCGCACCCCCGCCATGCTGCGCACCGTCCGGTGCGAGCGGGGATCCCACTGGATGTCGCCGAGCGCGGACAGCGTCTGGCTCAGATCGACCCGAGCCCGGCCCAGCAGGTCGGAGGATCCCCGGTTGGAGACGGTTTCGCCCGGCAGCGTGACGCGGTGCGGCTGGAAATAGTAAATCTGGCCGATCGAGGCATCGCCGTATTGCCGCCCACTGGCCGGGTCGATGATCTGCGAGCCCAACATCGTCGTCACCTGGTTCGCGTCGCCCAAACGGTCCGTGCCGGTGAACCGGTTCTCGGAGAACAACTCCGGGAAGGTAAACTGTGGCACCGTGGTATCCAGCACCGGCAGGTTCCCCTGCTTGCGATACGGCACGTAGAGATAGTACAGGCGCGGTTGCAGCGTCTGGACAAGCGCGTGTCCGCCAAGCCGGAAGCGACGCTCGAAGAACAGCTGCGTGTCAAGGCTGGCGATGGGCGTACCCCGGGCCGGATGATTCCGGGTAAGCTGCGGGTCGGCTTTCCGGAGGGATGAGGCGAGGTCGTAGGCCGTGTACCGGTAAGCCACCCGGGGATGGACGTAGAAGCCCGGCCGGTCCAGCGGCAGACTCAGGCCAAGCTCGGTGTCGAAACGTTCGGCCCGGGTCTGCTGGTGGTGCGCGAAGCGTACCGCCTCGCCGTACAGATCCCAGTGCAGCGGGCCGAGGGAAGGGGGGTAACGGGTCCGCACCAGGAGCCGCGGGAGGCGCTGGTACGGCAGGTCGGCCCCGGTGAGGGTGGGATCGGCCAGTTGGAAGTCCTGTGCCTGCAGCTGCATCATCCAGGCCTGGCCGGAATATTCGATGTCCGCGTTCCGATCCAGCAGGCGGGTGCTGGAAGCGGCCAGGGTGCCGCCGAGGTCCTGGAAATAATAGGGGTCGCTGACGTCCTGGTAATGCAGCCCGGCCGACCAATGCCGCGAGAGCCGGGTATGGTCCTGCACGCCCAGCAGGTACCGGCGGCTGCCGTACACGCGGTCGTGAGGGAGATAATCCAGGTTCAGCTCGCCGCGGGAGCCGGGGGTCAGGTAGCGGTATTGGTTCTGTACCTGGATGCCGCGCCGGGTCATGATCCTCGGGGTGACGGTCGCGTCCTGGTTGGGCGCCAGGTTGAAATAGTAGGGGGTCGCCAGATCGGCTCCCGTGTTGCCCGAGACGCCGAAGCTCGGGGCCAGGAACCCGCTCTTGCGGCGGTTGGTGAGCGGGAAGGACAGCCAGGGCGTGTACAGGATCGGCACGCCCTTGAACCACAGCGTCACGTCGTGCGCGGTGCCCTCGTCGTGCTTGCGGTCGAGCACCATGCGCCGCGATTGCATCACCCAGTCCCGGTGGCCGACCGGGCAGCTGGTGTAGTCCACGTTCGTCAGGATGCCCAGGTCGTTGCCGTGCAGCTGGATTTCCGCGGCACTGCCGCGGCCCTGACGCTGCCGCAGGTAGAAGTGCGCATGGTGCACCACGCTGTGATGGCGGGTCAGGTCGAGGCGGGCCGTTCTCCCGGAGACGTCAACAAACTGCCCCAGGAAGACGATGTTGCCGCTGGCGTCCAGCAGACCGCTGGCGCGATCGTAGCTCGCCCGGTCGGCGAACAGCTCCTCCCCGTCGCGGCGCGCGTGAACGTCACCCATGAGCCGGGTCACGCCATGGCCTAGGATCCGCGCCTGGCGCGCCTCCACGCGCACCAGCCCGGGGGCGAGCGGCGTGCCGGGCTGGGTGCGGCGGGAGGCCAGGGGGTTGATCACGCCGCACGTCGGGTATTTTGCCGCCCAGGCGCGTGCCGGTGCGGCCCCCAGGGCAACGACGGTGAGAATGAGCAACGGCTGCTTCACCAGGGGCGTCGTTCTCGGTCAGGGCGGGGCGGCGGCCGGTGCCGGGCTGCTCCGCGTCCCGCTTTTCCGGTAGTATGCGCTGCAACGGTCTGCGCCGGCGCGCTGCGGGTGGTCCCGGGGCTTGGGCGGGCCGCCGGACGGGTCCCTCCCCGACCCCTCCCGGCCGTGCCCCGGGCGGCCGAGGCCGTGTCCGGGGCGATCCTACGGCGCTGCCAGCTTACCAGTCGGACAGAGGGGAAGAAACTGTGCGGCCAGGTCCTGAGGAAGGGGCGGCGGACATCCGCCTGGCGCAGTTGCACGCCTGGCTGGAGAGTGTCCTCGGCACCGAAGCAGGCTGCCTGCAGCCGATATCCAGCGACGCGAGCTTCCGGCGTTATTACCGTCTCCGGCATGGCGACGGCACGCTGGTGGCCATGGACTCGCCGCCGGACCGTGAGCCTCCCGCTCCCTTCGTGCATGTCGCCGCGCTGCTGCGCGGGGCTGGCGTGAACGCGCCCCGGATCCTCGCTGCGGACCTGGAGCGCGGCTTTCTCCTGCTCCCGGACCTCGGTCGGCGCTCCTACCTCGAGGTCCTCGACGCGGGCAACGCGGACGAGTTGTTCCGCGACGCGCTCGCGGCACTGGTGCGCTGGCAGCTCGCCACCCGGCCACGCGAGCTTCCCCCGTATGACTGCACCCGGCTGCGCGGCGAGCTGGACCTGTTTGCCGAGTGGTACGTCGGGGTGCACCTGGGCCTGCGGCTGTGCGGGAAACGACGTGAGGTCTGGCACGAAGCCTGCGGCCTGCTGCTGGACAACGCGCTCGGCCAGCCGCGGGTGTACGTCCACCGCGACTACATGCCGCGCAACCTGCTGGTGTCCGAGCCCAACCCGGGGGTGATCGACTTCCAGGACGCCGTGGAAGGGCCGGTGACCTACGACGCCGTATGCCTGTTCCGCGACGCCTTTCTCTCCTGGGAAGAGGGGCGCGTGCAGGACTGGGCGCTGCAGTACCACGAGCGGGCCAAGCGGGCCGGGTTGCCGGTTCCCGCTGACCGGGCCGAGTTCCTGCGGGCATTCGACTGGATGGGTATGCAACGGCACCTCAAGGTGCTGGGGATCTTCGCCCGCCTTTGCCATCGGGACGGCAAGCCGGCGTACCTCGCCGACGCGCCGCGATTCCTTGGATACCTGCGGGCCGCGGGGCGCCGTTACACCGGCTTCACCGGGCTGCTGCACCTGCTGGACGAGCTGGAAGCGGGCACCGGCGGGGGCCCCGCCTGATGCGTGCCATGATCCTGGCCGCGGGGCGGGGTGAGCGCATGCGTCCGCTGACCGACCGCCATCCCAAGCCGCTGCTGCAGGCCGGCGGCAGGCCGCTGCTGGCCTGGCACCTGGAGCGCCTGGCGGCGGCCGGCTTCGGCGAGGTCGTGATCAACCTCGCCTGGCTGGGGGAGCAGATCCGCGCGACGATCGGGGACGGTTCCCGCTGGGGACTGCACGTGACCTACTCCGACGAGGGGCGCAATGCACTGGAGACGGCCGGCGGGATCCGCCGGGCGCTGCCGCTGCTGGGATGCCGCGAGCCGTTCCTGGTGGTCAACGGCGACGTCTGGTGCGACTACCCGCTGGCCCGGGCGGTGTTGCCTCCCGGGCGGCTGGCACACCTGGTACTGGTGCCGAACCCGGCCCACAATCCGGGCGGCGATTTCGCCCTCGCCGGGGACGAGGCCCGGCCGCGGGGCGTACCCGCCTATACCTTCTCCGGCATCGGCGTCTATCGTGCCTCACTGTTCGACGGGCTGGGCGAGGGAGCGCAGCCACTGGCGCCACTGCTGGCCTGCGCGGCGGAGCAGCGGCGGGTCAGCGCGGAGCTCTGGCGCGGGCAGTGGTTCGACGTCGGCACGTCGCGACGGCTGGAGGAGCTGGATGCCTTTCTGGCACCCAGCCGCAACCAACCCGGTCAGGGTTAGTCACTCAGGCGGGCGCCTGCTCGCGGTAGCCGAGCTCGACCAGCAACGCCTGCTCCAGCTGTTCGCGTACCCGGCTCATCTCCACGCCGTCGGCGAGGTCGGCCAGGCGGGTCATGCGCAGCCCCGAGTAGCCGCAGGGATTGATCCGGCCGAACGGCTCCAGGTCCAGGTCGACGTTCAAGGCGAGGCCATGATAGCTGCAGCCGCGCCGCACGCGCAGGCCGATGGAGCCGATCTTGGCGTCGTCGACGTAGACGCCGGGGGCGTCGCGCCGCGCGTGTCCGCTAACCCCGTAGGATTCCAGCACCCGGATCATGCTGTTTTCCAGGCGCGTGACCAGTCCACGGATACCGAGGCCCAGCCGGGTAACGTCGACCAGCGGATACACCACCCACTGGCCGGGACCGTGGTAGGTGACTTGCCCGCCGCGATCGACCGGAACCACCGGGATGTCACCGGGCGTCAGCAGGTGCTCGGGCAGGCCGTTCTGACCCTGGGTGAACACCGGGGGGTGCTCGAGGAACCACAGCTCGTCCGGGGTCGCGGGCCCGCGCTGGTCGGTGAAAGCCTGCATGCGGTGCCAGGTCGGCTCGTAGTCCACCCGGCCGAGGTTGCGAATGACGGGTTCGGGAATGTTCGTGCTCATAGTGCCATCAGCACGCGTCGCTGCGCGCTCAGTTCGCGGTAGAGGTCATCCAGCTGGCACCGGCTTTCCGCCCGGAGGGTGACCGTGATCGAAACGTAGCGCCCGTGGCGACTCGGCCGCCGACGGATGCGGCTCTCGTCGAGCCCCGGTACGTGCCGCCGGAAGATCTCGAGCACCGCCGGTTCGAATGCCTGCGTGCTCTCGCCGAAAACCTTGACCGGGAACTCGCACGGAAAGTCGAGCACCGGTTTCCGGCCGGTCGCTCCGCTCGTCATGCCGGCCTCCCCTCGTCCGCTGTCGTTCCGACGCCGGCCAGCCACCGCCGCTTGTGGTCCTGGATCAGGCCGTCCACGTGGTGCCAGAGCGGGCCGGGGCGGCCGTCGCCCACCGCGTGGTCGTCGAGGCGCGTTACCGGGAGCACCTCGCGTGTCGAGCTGGTGATCCAGATCTCGCTCGCCGCGGCCAGCTCCGCCTGGTCGATGGGCCGTTCCGCAACTGCCAGACCGTCGCCGCGGGCGAGCTCCAGCACGAGGTCGCGGGTGATGCCGGGAAGAATGAAGCGGTCCTTCGGCGGCGTGACCAGCGCACCACGGATCACCGCGAACAGGTTACTGGCGGCGCCCTCGTGCACTTGGCCGTCCGCGCGCACCAGGATCGCCTCGCTGCAGCCGGCCTCGCGCGCCTCCTGGCGCAGTAGGACGTTGGGCAGGAGCGTGATCGCCTTGACGTCGCAGCGGCCCCAGCGGAAGTCCCGGCGGGTCACTGCGGCGACTCCTCGCTCGAGGACCTCGGGCGCGGTGGGACGCAGCGGGCTCGCCATAAGGAACACGGTCGGCGGCGTGTCCTTCGGGAAAAAGTGGTCCCGGTCCGGACCCGTCCCGCGGGTGACCTGCAGGTAGAGGGACAGGTCGCCGCCGCCGTTGCGCCGGATCACCTCCGTGACCAGCCCCGCCCAGGCGTCGCGCTCGTGAGGGTCGGAAATGCGCACGGCGGCGAGGCTGTCGTGCAGGCGCTGCAAGTGCTCGCCGAGGCGGAAAGGCAGGCCGTGGTACACCGGGATCACCTCGTAGACGCCGTCGCCGAACAGGAAACCGCGATCCAGAGGCGACACGGCCGCTGCATGCAGCGGCCGGAATTCGCCGTTCAGGTAGACGCTTGGCTCGCCAACGCTCATTGGAACATCAGTCTCACGCTGTCGAACATGCGACGCAAGAGGCCACCCTGCGGGACCGGCTGCAGCGGGTACAGCGGCCGCTGCGCCAGTACCTTGCCATCCAGCGACACCTTCACGGTGCCCACCTGCGTGTCCGGCGAAATGGGGGCGGTGAGGTCCGGCTTGATGCTGGTCATCGCCTTGAGCGATTTGTAGCGACCCCGCGGGATGGTGACGTACAGCGGCTGGCGCAGGCCGACGCCGACCCGCTGTTTCTTGCCTTTCCACACGCGGGCCCTGGTCAGCGGCTTTTCCGCTGCGTAGAGCCGGTGGGTTTCATAGAAGCGGAAGCCGTAGTTGAGCAGGGCCTGGCTGTCGTTGATCCGGCCTTCCTCCCCGCGCGAGTCCAGCACCGCCGCGATCAGGCGCATGCCGTCGCGCTGCGCGGAGGAGACCAGGCAGTAGCCGGCTGCCTCGGTGTGGCCCGTCTTGAGGCCGTCGACATCGTCGCTGCGCCAGAGCAGCTTGTTGCGGTTGTACTGCTTGATGCCGTTCCAGGTCAGCTCCTTCTGGGCGAAGAACTCCTTGTAGTATTTCGGGTAGTCGTTGATGATCGCGCGGGCCAGCGTCGCCAGGTCGCGCGCGGTGCTGTAGTGGTCCGGGTGCGGCAGGCCGTCGACGTCCGCGTAATGCGTGTGGTCCATGCCCAGCTGCCCGGCATTCTGATTCATCAGGCTCACCATGCCGCTGGTGCTGCCGGCGACGTACTGCGAAAGCGCGACGGTGGCATCGTTGCCCGAGTCGACGATGATGCCCTCGATGAGCTTGCGCACCGAAACCTTGTGACCGACGCGGATGAACATCCGGGAGCCGCCGGTCTGCCACGCTTTCTTGCTCACGGTCACTTTGTCCGACAGGTGAATGGTGCCGGATTTGAGGTCGCCGAAGGTGATGTACAGGACCATCATTTTGGTCAGGCTGGCCGGCGCGTGGCGCTTGTCGGGGTTCTTCGCCGCGATTACCTTGCCGGTACTGTTCGCGATCACGATGTAGCTCGCCGCGCTCACCGGCGGTGGTGCCGGCACCGGCGCCCGGGCGGCCAGCACCGGCCCGGCGAACAGCAACAGGATCAGAAGCGAAAGGGCACGTGAAAGAATCATCCGCGACATAGTCAGACCTTGCATGGCACTCGCCGGTCAGGAGCCACCACGGCTGCCTGGGCCGGCGCAGCAGGGGGGATTCCCGATCACGAGCGGTTCAAGAAAGTGAAGCATTCTACCCGTCGCCCGGGACCGCGACTACTGGTCTCCGCCGTCGCCGAACTGGCCGACGACTTCGGTGTGGGCGATACCCAGCCTGGCCAGCGAGCGATGGAGATGGCCCAGCCCAGCCCGGCTCAGCACGGGGCCCAGATGCACCCGGAACAGCGCGCGACCGGCGGCCTCGACCCTCTGCACGCTCACGCCCACGGCCAGCCCGGCGTGCTCCAGCTGCTGCCGCAGCCGCTGGGCATTGTCGCGGTCGCGGAAGGCGCCGACCTGAACATAGACCCCGCGGGACGGATCGGGTTCGGCGGCCGGGGTGTTTCCGGCGCCGGAGCCGTCCGCCAGCACTTCGTTGCCGGCCGAGGGATGGCCCGGGGTGATCGCGCGGATACGCACCGGCGCGGTGCCGTGCTTGAGCATGTGCAGCTTGGCCGCCGCCGCATAGGACAGGTCGATCAGCCGGTTATCGGCGAACGGGCCGCGGTCGTTGATCTTGACCACCACGCTGCGGCCGTTGCGCAGGTCCGTCACCCGCACGAAGCTGGGGATGGGCAGCGTCCGGTGTGCGGCGGTCATCGCGAACATGTCGTAGGGCCGGCCGCTGGCCGTGCGGTGGCCGTGGAACTTGGTGCCGTACCAGGAGGCGATGCCCGTCGCCTCGTAGCCGACGGCCGACTTCAGCACGTGGTAGACGTGACCATTCACCTCGTAACTGGGCGGATTGCCGTAAGCGCTGCGCGGCAGCTTGCGCGGCTTCGCGTTGGGGATCTGCCTGATGTTCGGAATCCGGTTCAGGGCCGGCGCCCCGTCCTGGCGCGGCAGGCCGGCACACCCGGCCAGCGCCGCGCTGAGCAGCAGCAGCCCGGTCAGCCGGGTCCCGAAGGGACGGGTCTCAGGCCGCATTTCCCCCCGCCTGGTACTGCTTGCGGATAGCCTGGCTGAGCTGATACACGGCCATGGCGTAGAGCGGGCTGCGATTGTACCGGGTGATGACGTAGAAGTTGTGCAGCCCAACCCAGTAGGCTTTGCCCTGCCTTTCGGTCAGGGCGAACAGGAATGCCGGCTGCTTGCCGTCGCCGCTCGTCTCCACCTCGATGCCGGCCTTGCGCAGCGCGGCGACGGTGGTATGAGGCCTGAGCGGCCCGTCGCTCAGCTTGCGGGCGTCGGCCGATCCCGGACGCGCCCGCAGCACGACCGGCTGCCCCTTGCGCCAGCCGTGCCGGGCAAAATAGTTGGCGACGCTGCCGATGGCGTCCGCGTGGGTATGCCACAGATCCTTGCGGCCATCGCCGTTGAAGTCGACCGCGTATTCGCGGTAGCTGCTGGGCATGAACTGCGGCATGCCCATGGCGCCGGCGTAGGAGCCGCGAATATCGTCCGGGTCGAGACCCTGGGCCCGTGCCATCAGCAGAAACTGCTCCAGCTCGTGGCGGAAGTAGGCCCCGCGGGGCGGATAATCAAAGCCCAGCGTGGCCAGGGTGTCGAGCACTGGATAGCTGCCGCTGCGGCTCCCGTAGCGGGTTTCCACCCCGAGGATCGCCACGATGATCTGCGGCGGGACGCCGTATTCCTTGCGGGCTCGCTGCAGGAGAGCGCGATTGCGCTGCCAGAACTGCACTCCGCCGGCGATGCGCGAGCGGGTGAGGAAGATCCGGCGGTAACGGTACCAGGGCAGCTTCTCTGCCGGGTGCCGGATCGACTTGAGGATGTCCTGGCGGTAGTGGACGTGGCGGAACCAGTGTTCGAGGCGGGAAGCCTGAAAGCCGTGCTGATGCACCATCCGCTCGACAAAGTCGTGGAAGGCCACGGACTTGAAAAAGGGCGGCTGCGCCATGGCCGGCCTGGCGGCTGTCGCGAGCACCAGGGCGGCCGGAAGCAGGATCGCCGCGGCCCGGGGTGCCGTGACGTGGCGACGCACTGGACGGGTGCGGTGCATCAGGCGACCAGCTTTCTGTGGGTATGGATGGACATGAGGATACCGAACCCCGCCATGAGCGTCACCATGGACGTTCCGCCGTAGCTGATCAGCGGCAAGGGCACGCCGACGACGGGCATCAGCCCTGTAACCATGCCCGCATTGACGAACACGTAGACGAACAGCGTCAGGGAAAGGCTGCCGGCCAGCAGCCGCTCGAAGGTATCCTGGGCGCGGATGGCGATCTGCAGGCCACGCCCGATCACGTACAGGTAGAGCGCCAGCAGCAGGCACAGGCCGACCAACCCGAACTCCTCGCCGAGCACGGCGAAGATGAAGTCGGTCGAGCGCTCCGGCAGGAACTGCAGATGGGCCTGGGTACCGTTCAGCCAGCCCTTGCCGAACAGGCCGCCGGAGCCGATCGCGATCTTGGACTGGATGATGTGATAGCCGGCACCCAACGGGTCCTGCTCCGGATTGAAGAAGGTCAGCACCCGCTGCTTCTGGTAGTCGCGCAAGTGAAACCAAATCACCGGCGCCAGGGCTGCCATCGAGAGCGCCAGCCCCCAGATGTAACGCCAGCGCAGCCCGGCAAGGAACAGCGTGAACAGTCCGGCACTGGCCACCAGCACGGCAGTGCCCAGGTCGGGCTGGCGCGCGATGAGCACCACCGGCACCAGGATCAGCGCCGCCGCCCAGGCCACGTGGCGCAGGCGTGGCGGTAGGGACCGATAGTGCAGGAAGCTGGCGACCATCATGGGCACCGCCAGCTTCATCACCTCCGAGGGCTGGAAACGCACGACCCCCAGGTCCAGCCAGCGCTGGGCTCCTTGCCCGACGTCGCCCATCCAGGCAACCAGGATCAGCAGGATCACTCCGCCCAGGTACAGCAGCGGCGTCCATATCCGCATGGTCAGGGGTGGGATCTGGGCGACGACGATCATCACGCCGAAGGCCAGCACCATGCGCAGCCCCTGGCGCAGCAGGATGCCCTCGCTCTCGCCGCCCGCGCTGTACAGGATCACCAACCCGACCCCGCACAGCAGCAGCAGGCCGGCGAGCAGGGGCGGATCCAGGTGCAGGCGCTCCAGCAAGCGGCCGAGACCGCCCGTTACGCCTTGAGCCGCGGGGTATTCATCATCGAACAGCATGGGTCTCGTCGATCAGGTATGTGTCCATGACCTTGCGCGCTACGGGCGCGGCGGCGACGCTGCCCCCGCCACCGTGCTCGACCACGACGGCGACCGCGATGCGCGGGTGCTCCGCGGGCGCAAAGGCGATGAACAGGGCATGGTCCCGCAGTTTCTTCGGCAGGTTCTTCTCCTCCCCTTCCTGGTCGCCGCCGCCGCTGCTGAACACCTGGGCGGTTCCGGTCTTGCCGGCGACCTTGTACTTGAGACCGTGCGAGATATTGTGCGCCGTGCCGTGGATGCTGCCCACCACCCGCTGCATGTCGTGGGTGATCTGACTCCAGTAGGAGGCGTGGCGCAGCCGGACCGGCGGCTCCTTCACGTCCGCCGGGGGATCGAGCTTGTGGTCCACCGGGTTCTGGAACTCCTTGACCAGGTGCGGCCGCAGGCGCTCGCCATGATCGGCGATGATCGCGGTCGCGGTCGCCAGCTGTAGCGGCGTAATCAGCATGTAGCCCTGCCCGATGCCGGTGATCACGGTCTCCCCCGTATACCATGGCTTGCCGTACTTCTTCCGCTTCCAGGCGGGCGAGGGCAGGATCCCCGGGCGTTCGCCGTCGAGGTCCACCCCGGTGCGCTTGCCGAAACCGAAGCGGGTGAGGAAATCGTGCATCTTCTGGATCCCCATCGCCACGGCCAGGTGGTAGAAGTAGATGTCGCAGGACTGGGTGATCGCCTTCTTCAGGTCGGTCCAGCCGTGTCCCCAGCGCTTCCAGCCGTGATAGACGCTGTCCGTGTGCGGCAGGTGGTACACGCCCTTGCAGTCGACCTCGCCGTTCTTGCCCACGACCGTGCCGGTCTGCAGCTCGGCCAGGCCCATGAACGGCTTGATCGTCGACCCCGGCGGGTAGCGGCCCCGGATGGCCCGGTTGAACAGCGGCTTGGCCGGGCTATGGGTCAGGCGTGTGTAGGTCTTGGGATCGATGCCGTCGACGAACTGGTTGGGGTCGAAGCTGGGCGTGCTGACCATGGCCAGGATGCCGCCGGTCCTGGTATCGATTGCGACCACCGCGCCGTACTGTTTGCCCAGCGCATCCCGTGCCACTTTCTGCAGCCTCGAGTCGATGGTCAGGTAGATGTTTCCGCCGGGCACCGGCGACTTGCGGTCGAGCACCCGGACCACGCGCCCCTCCGCCGTGACCTCCACCTTGCGGTAGCCCACGGTGCCGTGGAGACGCGTCTCGTAGCGCTGCTCGATGCCGGTCTTGCCGACGTGCGTGGTGCCCGCGTAGTTGCTGTCGTCCAGACGGTTGAGATCCTGCTGGTCGATCGCCCCCACGTAGCCCACGATGTGGGCCAGGTTCTTCCCTTCCGGGTAATACCGCGTGAGGTTGGTGCGAACCTCCACGCCGGGGAAGCGGGAACGGTCGACCGAGAAGCGGGCCAGCTCTCGCGCGCTCAGGCGATAGCGGATCGGGATCGACTCGAAGCGGTGCTCGTGGCGCATCTGCCGCTTGAAGCGCGCGATGTCCCGCCCGTCGATGTGGATGATCGCGGACAGACGTTTGATCGTGCGGTCCAGGTTCGGTACCTCTTCCGGTACGATGTCCAGGCGGAAGGAGGGCAGGTTCTCGGCCAGCAGCTCGCCGTCGCGGTCGTAAATCAGCCCGCGCGTGGGCGGGACCGGCTGGATGCGCACGCGGTTGCCGACGGACAGGGTGGTGTAGTGCTGGTGGTTGACGATCTGCAGCCAGACCAGCCGGCCGACCAGGGCGCCGAACAGGGCAACCACGGCGATGAAGGTGAGGACCGTGCGGCTGAGGAACAGTCGCCGTTCCTGATTGCGATCCTTGATTCGAATGCGCATCGCGCGGTGTCAGGCGACCTGGTAGCGGCGCCGCAAACTCCGCAGCAGGGAAAATACCACCGGCCAGAGCACGGCGCCGGTAATGATCGCCGGCCAGTGCCAGGCGGGCAGCGCGTGACCGAGAAACCCGTCCAGCATGAATATCAGGGATTCGTACACCGTGAGCAATACCGCAATGACCGCCCCCTGCTGCCACACCGGGAAGTTGCGGACCCGCAGGTAGATCCGGAGCACGATATACACGGTGATGGTCATGCACAAGGCGTGCTGTCCGAGTACCGCCCCCTTGGCGACGTCTAGCAGCAGCCCCAGGACCCAGGCCGTACCCATCCCCACCCGGTGCGGCAGGGCCATGGACCAGTAGATCAGCACCAGCAGCACCCATTCCGGCCGCAGCGGTTCGGCCCAGCCCGGCAGCGGTAGCAGCGTCAGGCAGAAAGCCACGAAGAACGTGACCCAGATCAGAGCGAGGCCGGGGCGCAGACCGGCCACTAGGATTTGCCTCCGGTGCTGCCTGCGCCGGTCTTTCCGGTCTTTTTGCCGCTGCCCGGCGATACCCGGTGCGCGGCGGGTTTCCGGGTGATCACCAGCACCTCGCGGCTGCGGTCAAGGTGGGCGAGCGGGACTGCCGTGACCTTCGCGAAACGGCGGTGCGGGTTGCGCACGACCCGCGACACCCGCGCCACGGGATAGCCGCGCGGGAAGCGTCCGCCGAGCCCGGAGGAAACCAGCAGGTCGCCGGGCTTGAGGTCAGCGTTGTTCGGGATGTAGGGGAGGGACAGGGTATTGGTGTCCCCGTCGCCGCGGGCGATGCTGCGCAGGCCGTTGCGGACGTCCTCGACCGGGATGGAGTGGCTGGGATCCGTGATCAGCAGCGCCTGCGAGGTCAGCGGTCCGGCGTGCACGATCTGGCCCATGATGCCGTGGGAGTCGATCAGCGCCTCGCCGGTGTGCACGCCCTGCCGGGTGCCCCGGTTGAGCGTCACCTGGTGGCGATACGGGTCCAGGTCGACGCGCATGATCTGCGCCACCTCCACCTGGGCCGGCAGCTGCCGGGCCGAGCCGAGCAGCGCGCGCAGGTGCGTGTTCTCCGCCTCCAGTGACTGCATCCTCTGCAGCCGTGACTGGAGCGCCAGCGACTGGGCGCGCAGTTCACGGTTCGCGCGCAGCAGGCGCTGCCGGCTCGAGAGCTCGGCATCCACCCAGTGTGCCACCTGGAAGGGTGTGTTCACCGCCGCCTGGACCGGGTATACCGCCACACTGAGCGCGCTGCGCAGCTGGTTCAGCTGGTGGCGATGGTGGTCCAGGACGATCAGGGCGATGGACAGCGCCACGAGCAGCAACAGCCGCAGCGTCAGTGACTCGGATTTCTGGAAGAGCGGTTTGATAGTCCCGGACCCGCAAGGCTGTTCGCCGGGCACGTTCCGTGCACCCTCGAATGCTGTCCCCTGTGACCGAATGCTGCCAGTGTAATACGAACCCGGTCAGAGGTAATGCCGGGTCCCAGAGGGTGCGTGCGTGGTGAGGGCAAGGCGCGGGGCGAAGGCGTAGCTTTGCCATGACGAGCGAGCGCAACGTCGCCGTCGCCGCTCACGCGTCGGGCCTTCGGGCGCTGCTGTCGCCCGGTCCGGACGGCGTTGCTCGTCGCGCGCGGCTATACTGCACTCCCGTTCCCCGAGCCCAGCCAGACAGCCCGACAGGAGCGCCGAGATGGGACGTTACCTCTGCGCGGACCAGTCGCGGCCCCGAACGGCGTCCCCGGCGCTTGCGGAGGTCACCGCGCCCTGTGCCGGGGGTTTTGCGGGTCCCGACGTGAAGACACCGCCTCCGTGTTCATTCCAGCGCGAAGATGTCGCCGCCGTACTCGTCGATCAGCTCAAGCACCCGGCCGCCGCCGCGGGCCACGCAGGTCAGCGGATCCTCGGCGATAACCACCGGCAGTCCCGTCTCTTCCATGATGAGCCGGTCCAGGTCCCGCAGCAACGCCCCGCCGCCGGTGAGTACGATGCCGCGTTCGGCGACATCCGCTCCCAGCTCCGGAGGTGTCTGCTCGAGCGCGGTCTTGACCGACCGCACGATCCCGGCCAACGGCTCCTGCAGGGCTTCCAGCACCTCGTTGCTGTTGAGCGTGAAGCTGCGCGGCACGCCCTCGGACAGGTGTCGTCCCTTGACCTCGCACTCCAGGACTTCCTTACCGGGGAAGGCCGAGCCAATCTCCATCTTGATCCGCTCGGCGGTCGATTCGCCGATCAGGGTACCGTAGTTGCGCCGCACGTAGTTCATCAGCGCTTCGTCGAACTTGTCCCCCCCGATGCGTACGGACGAGGCGTACACGATCCCGTTCAGCGACAGCACCGCGACCTCGGAGGTTCCGCCGCCAACGTCCAGGACCATGGAGCCACGGGCCTCGTTCACCGGCATGCCGGCGCCGATCGCGGCGGCCATCGGCTCCTCGATCAGGTACACCTTGCGGGCACCGGCACCGGCGGCGGACTCCTTGATCGCCCGGCGCTCGACCTGGGTGGAGCCATAGGGCACGCACACCAGCACGCGCGGGCTGGGGCGGAAGTACGGCGAGTTGTGCACCTTGCGGATGAAATGCTGCAGCAGCTTCTCGGTGGCAACGAAGTCAGCGATCACGCCGTCCTTGAGCGGACGGATGGCGGTGATGTTGCCCGGCGTGCGGCCGAGCATGGTCTTGGCCTGGTGACCGACCGCCTCGACGGTCTTGCCCCGGCCGTCTTCACGGATCGCGACCACGGACGGCTCATCCAGAACAATCCCCTTTCCCCGGGCGTAGATCAGCGTGTTCGCGGTGCCAAGGTCGATGGAGAGATCGTTGGAAATGAAGCCTCGCAGACTGTGAAACTTCAGCATTGGGCCCTGAGTGTCCTTGAGCGAAGGGTTAAGGAACCCGCAGACTCTAGCAACGGCGGTGATTTTCGGCAAGCGGGCAAGTGTGGTAATTTGCGCTGCCTGTTTCTTCCCGAGTTGTCGCGGAGTTGCGCCATGTCCTTCAAGGCCGACGATGTCCAGGCAGTCGCGCATCTGGCACGGCTGGCGATCGACGATTCGCGGGTGCCGGACTACGCCCGCGACCTGTCCCGCATTCTCGACCTGGTCGAGCAGATGAACCAGGTCGATACAGAGAAGGTGGATCCCCTGGCCCATCCGCTGGAGATGGCCCAGCGGATGCGGGACGACGACCCCCGCGAGAGCGTGGACCGGGAGGCGTATCAGGCGGTCGCCCCCGAAGTCCGGGACGGCCTGTACATCGTCCCGCGGGTGGTTGAATAGCACCGGAGAGCCCATGCACGAGCTCAGCCTGGCGGAGGTCTCTGCCGCCCTGAAGCGGGGCGAATTCAGCAGCGAGCAGCTTACCCGCGCCCTGCTGGAGCGGATCGAGCGCATCGACCCCGACCTCAACAGCTTCATCACCGTGGACTCCGAGAGTGCTCTCGCGGCCGCCCGCGCTGCCGACCGGCGCCTGGCCGACGGTGGCGCCGGCCCGTTGACCGGCGTGCCGCTGGCGCACAAGGACATCTTCTGCACCCGCGGGCTGCGCACCAGCTGCGGGTCGCGCATGCTGGACAACTTCGTCTCGCCCTACGACGCCACCGTGGTGGAGCGCCTGGCGGCCGCCGGCGCGGTGGTGCTGGGCAAGACCAACATGGACGAGTTCGCCATGGGTTCGTCCAACGAGACGAGCTACTACGGACCCGTGCGCAATCCCTGGGATATTGAGCGGGTGCCCGGCGGCTCGTCCGGCGGCTCGGCGGCGGCGGTGGCCGCGGCCCTGGTGCCCGGTGCCACCGGCACCGACACCGGCGGCTCGATCCGCCAGCCCGCGGCCTTGTGCGGCATCACCGGGCTCAAGCCGACCTACGGCCGGGTCTCGCGCTGGGGCATGATCGCCTTCGCCTCCAGCCTGGACCAGGCCGGGGTGTTCGCCCGCACGGCCCGGGACGCGGCGATGCTGCTCCAGCCTATGGCCGGCTTCGACGAGCGCGATTCCACCAGTGCCCAGGACGAGGTGCCCGACTACCTGGCGCAGATGGAGGCCACGGACCTCGACGGCCTGCGCATCGGCCTGCCGAAGGAGTTCTTCGGCGAGGGCATGGACCCGGTGGTGTCCTCCGTGGTGCACGAGGCCGTCAAGGTCCTGGAGGGGCTGGGTGCGGAACTGCGCGAGGTCAGCCTGCCGAGCCTGGGCCTGTCGGTGCCGTCCTATTACGTGTTGGCCCCCGCGGAGTGCTCGTCCAACCTGTCGCGCTTCGACGGGGTCCGCTTCGGCCGTCGCTGCGACGATCCCGTGGACCTGGAGGACATGTACAAGCGCTCGCGCGGCGAGGGCTTCGGTGCCGAGGTGCAGCGGCGCATCCTGATCGGCACCTACGTGCTGTCGGCGGGCTACTACGACGCCTACTACCTCAAGGCCCTCAAGTGTCGGCGTCTGATCCGGGATGAGTTGCGCGCGGCGCTCGAGGAAGTGGACGTGATCGCGGGCCCGACCTCGCCCGAGACCGCGTTCCGGCTCGGCGACAAGACCGGCGACCCGGTGCGGATGTACCTGAGCGACATCAACACCATCGGCGTCAACCTGGCAGGGCTGCCCGGCATCTCGGTGCCGGCCGGGTTCGCGGACGGCCTGCCGGTGGGCCTGCAGCTGGTCGGCGGCTATTTCCAGGAAGGACGCCTGCTGGGCGTGGCGCATCGCTTCCAGGAGGCCACCGAGTGGCACCGGCGGCGTCCGAAGGTCTACCTCTGACCGGAACGGAAGCGTACAGCGAGAGGTCTGACAGAATGGAATGGGAACCCGTCATCGGCCTGGAGATCCACGCCCAGCTGGCCACGCGCAGCAAGATCTTCAGCGGCGCGCCGACCCGCTACGGGGCGGAGCCGAACACCCAGGCCTGCCTGGTGGACCTGGGCTTTCCGGGCGTGTTGCCGGTACTCAACCGCGAGGCGGTGCGCATGGCGGTGATGCTGGGCCTGGCGATCCACGCCCGGATCGCGCCGCGGTCGGTATTCGCACGCAAGAACTACTTCTACCCGGACCTGCCCAAGGGCTACCAGATCAGCCAGTACGAGCTGCCCATCGTGCACGACGGCTACCTCGACGTGGCGCTGGACGACGGCAGCGTCAAGCGCATCGGCATCACCCGGGCGCATCTCGAGGAGGATGCCGGAAAGTCCCTGCACGAGGCCTTCCAGGGCATGACCGGGATCGACCTGAACCGTGCCGGCACGCCGCTGCTGGAAATCGTGTCGGAGCCCGACATGCGCGGCGCGCGGGAGGCCGCGGCCTACATGCGCCGGATCCACCAGCTGGTGCGCTACCTCGGGATCTGCGACGGCAACATGCAGGAAGGCTCGTTCCGCTGCGACGCCAACGTGTCGGTGCGCCCGCGGGGACAGGAGGCTTTCGGCATCCGCGCCGAGCTGAAGAATCTCAATTCCTTCCGCTTCATCGAGAAGGCGATCAACTACGAGATCGAGCGCCAGATCGACCTCATCGAGGGCGGCGGCGCGGTGGTCCAGGAGACCCGGCTGTACGATGCCGACCGCAACGAGACCCGCTCGATGCGCACCAAGGAGGAAGCCAACGACTACCGCTACTTCCCCGATCCCGATCTCCTGCCGCTGGAGGTCGACGCGGCCTTCGTCGAGGCGGTCCGGGCGACGCTGCCGGAGCTGCCCGACGCCCGGCGCGAACGCTTCGTCGAACAGTACGCGCTGTCGCAATACGACGCCGGGGTGCTGACGGCCTCGCGCGAGCTGGCCGACTACTACGAGCGGGTGGCCGAGGCCGCGCCGGACGACCCCAAACTGGCGGCCAACTGGGTCATGGGCGAACTCGCCGGGGCCCTGAACAAGGCCGGCCTGGACATCACCCGCAGCCCGGTGCCGCCCGAGCGGCTCGCCGGCCTGCTCGCGCGCATCGCCGACCAGACCATCTCCGGGCGCGTCGCCAAGGAGGTGTTCGAGGCCGTCTGGGCCGGTGAGGGGGATGCCGACAGTGTGATCGAGCAGCGTGGGCTCAAGCAGATCACCGATACCGGCGAGCTGGAAAGCCTGATCGAACGCGTGATGGCGGACAATCCCGAGCAGCTGGCGCAGTACCGGGCGGGCAAGGACAAGCTGCTGGGCTTTTTCGTCGGCCAGGTCATGAAGGCATCGCGCGGCAAGGCGAACCCGCAGCAGGTGAACGAGCTGCTGCGGGAGAAGCTCAAGGGCTGACGATGTCCTCGGTTCCCGGCAGCGGCACGGACGGCGGTGGCGGCGACAGCCTGCATCGCTTCCTGTTCGAGCACTTCCCGGTACGGGGTGAGCTGGTTCGCCTGAACGCCACCTGGCGCAGCGTGCTGGAGCGCTGCGACTATCCGCCGCCGGTGCGGGCGCTGCTCGGCGAGGCCATGTCCGCCGCCGCGCTGCTGTCGGCGACGATCAAGTTCCAGGGCCAGCTGACGCTGCAGATCCAGGGCCAGGGCGCGGTCAACCTGCTCGTGGTTCAGTGCAACCATAACTTCAACCTGCGCGGGCTGGCGCACTGGCACGGGCCGGTGCAGGAGCGCGGCAACCTGATCGGCACCGCCCGTTTGGTGATCACCATCGAGCAGAGCGAGAGCGGGGAACGCTACCAGGGGATCGTGGAGGTCGACGGCGACGACATCGGGGCCGCGCTGGAGACCTATTTCCGCCAGTCCGAGCAGCTTCCCACCCGGCTGTGGCTGTCCAGCGACGAGCGCTGTGCCGCCGGCATGCTGGTGCAGCGCCTGCCCGGGGAGAGCGCGGACGCCGACGCCTGGAACCGGGTGGTCACGCTCGCGGGCACGGTGCGCGGCGAGGAGCTGCGTATGCTGGCGCCGCGGCGACTGCTGCGCCGGCTGTTCCACGAGGAGGAGCTGCGCCTGTTCGAGCCGCGCCCGGTGAGCTTCCGCTGCGGTTGCAGTCGCGAGCGCATCGAGCGGGTGATCGTGGGCATGGGCCAGCAGGAGGCGGAGTCGATCCTCGCCGACGAGGGCAGCATCCGGGTCGCCTGCGAGTTCTGCAACAAGCGCTACGAGTTCGACCGGGTGGACGTCGAGCAGCTGTTCAGCGGCGCCACTCAGGCGCCACCGTCCTCCACCCGCCACTGACCTCCAGCGGCACCGGCACGGCGCCGTCGGTGCCGATCCGCCAGGCGCGTGGCCGCGGCCGGGGTTCCGAAAGCGAGACGATCAGGCACAGCGCCTCCGGGTAGCGGTGCGCGGCGAGATCCCGCGCCGAGGGCCGGGCCGGGGAGTCCGGGTGCGAGTGGTAGATCGCCAGCAGCGTCTCGCCGCGCTCCCGCATGCGCCGGAACGCGCCGATCTGCTGGCGGGGATCCATCTCGAAGGCGACCTCCGGCTGGTCGGCGACGTTGTCGACCGGGTAACGCCGCCAGCGGCCGTTGCGGTCACGGGCGATCAGGCCGCAGACCTCCCGCCGCGGGCTCGTGCGGGCATGCTCGAGCACCGACTCCAGAAGGCCTCGGGGCAGGCGCAGCGGTGCCGCGACGCCTTCCCCGTCAGCCGGCCGCCTGGTGTGCATCGGCGCGGGCGTCCGCCGGGCCGGAGCAGACGGGGCACTCGGGGTCGGCGCGGAGGCGCATCTCGCGCCACTGCATGCCGGCGGCGTCGAACAGCAGCAGGCGGCCCGCCAGGGTCTCGCCGAAGCCGGCCAACACCTTGATCGCCTCGATCGCCTGGAGGCAGCCGATCACCCCCACCACCGGGGAGAGCACGCCGTTGGCGGCGCAGGTCTCGCCCGCGCCGCCGGCGTCCTTGTACAGGCAGCGATAGCAGGGCCCGACACCCAGGTCGGGCCGGAACACGCTGACCTGTCCCTCCAGGCGTACCGCGGCGCCGGATACCAGGGGCGTGCCGCCGCGCACGCAGGCCTCGTTGACGGCGAAGCGGGTACTGAAGTTGTCGCTGCCGTCGAGCACGATGTCGGCGGCTTCCACCGCGCGTCGCAGGGCATCGCCCTGCAGCCGCTCGCCGATGGTGTTCACGCGCACGCCGGGGTTGATCGCGGCGAGAGTGTCACGGGCGGAGTCGACCTTGTCACGGCCGACATCGGCCGTGCGGTGCAGTAGCTGGCGGTGCAGGTTGGACAGCTCGACCCGGTCGTCGTCGGCGAGGGTGAGTTCGCCTACGCCGGCCGCAACGAGGTACATGGCCGACGGCGAGCCCAGCCCGCCGGCACCGACGATCAGCGCGTGCGAGGCGAGCAGGCGTCTCTGGCCCGGAACCTGCACCTGCGGTAGCAGGAGCTGCCGGCTGTAGCGGACGAGCTGATCCTGGTCGAGTCCGGTGTTCATGGTTTCAGTGTACCAATCTTCAGCAGTATCAGGTGGGACGGAAGCCGGCGCTCACCCGCTCGCGGCCCGCAAGGTCCGGCCGCGTGGTGACCGCCTCCAGCCCGGCCGCGTGCATCAGGCGGCGCACGGCCGCGCCCTGGTCGGCGCCGTGCTCGAGCGCCAGCAGCCCGCCCGGCGCGAGTCGGGCCGGCGCGCCCCGGACCAGCACGCGGATCGCGTCCAACCCGTCGGTACCCGCGACCAGGGCCTGGCGCGGCTCGCCCGCCAGCGCCGGCAGGTGCGGGTCGCCCTCGGCGACGTAGGGGGGGTTGGAGACGATCGCGTGGAAGCGGCGGCCTGCCGGCAGGGCCGCGTACCAGTTGCCCGCGCGAAACACGACCCGCTGCAGGCCGAGCCGGCGCGCGTTATCCCGGGCCACCGCCAGCGCCTGCGAATCCCGGTCGCTGGCCCACAAGCCCCAGGCGGGGCGTTCCGTGGCCAGGGCCAGGGCCACCGCGCCGCTGCCGGTGCCGAGGTCGGCGACCTCCGCTACCACCGGGCCCAGCAGCGCGAGCACGAGTTCCACCAGGCACTCGGTCTCCGGCCGCGGCACAAGGGTCGCGGGGGTCACCAGCAGGGGCAGGGACCAGAACTCGCGCTCGCCGGTGATGTAGGCCAGCGGCTCGCCGGCGGCGCGGCGGTCCAGCGTCGCCGCGTATCGCCGGCGTGGCCCGGGCGCTGTCGGCGCTTCCGGATGCGCGCGCAGCCAGGCCCGGTGGCGATCCAGGGCCCGGCCGAGCAGCACTTCCGCCTCCAGCCGGGGCGCCTCGACGCGTCCGGCAAGTCGCTCGCGGCCCAGGCGCAGCAGCGCGCTCACGCTGGTGGCTGCCGCGTCCGTGGATTCTCCGGCCACCGGCGTCCCGTTCAATGGGTGGTTTCTCCGGCGAGCTCGGCCAGCTGCTCGGCCTGATGCTCCTGCCACAGCGCGTCCACCACCGGCTCGAGATTGCCTTCCATGACGTCCTCGAGCTTGTACAGGGTCAGGTTGATGCGGTGGTCCGTGAGCCGTCCCTGCGGGAAGTTGTAGGTACGGATGCGCTCGGAGCGGTCGCCGCTGCCGACCAGACTGCGGCGGGTGTCGTCGCGCTCGCGCGCCTGCTGCTCGCGCCGGTCGGCCAGCAGCCGGGCCTTGAGCAGGGACAGCGCGCGGGCGCGGTTCTTGTGCTGGGAGCGCTCGTCCTGGCATTCCACGACCACCCCGGTGGGCAGGTGGGTCACGCGCACCGCGGAGTCGGTCTTGTTGACGTGCTGGCCGCCGGCGCCGGACGCCCGGTAGGTGTCGATGCGCAGATCGTTCGGATTGATCTCGACCTCCTCGAGTTCCTCGACCTCCGGCAGCACGGCCACGGTGCACGCCGAGGTGTGGATGCGTCCCTGGGATTCGGTGGCCGGCACGCGCTGGACCCGGTGCACGCCCGATTCGAACTTGAGGTGGGCATACACGGAACGGCCGCTGACGCGGGCGATGACCTCCTTGTAACCGCCGTGCTCTCCGGGGCTCTCGCTCATCAGCTCAAGCTGCCAGCCGTGCTTCTCGGCGTAACGCGTGTACATCCGGAACAGGTCGCCGGCGAACAGCGCCGCCTCGTCCCCGCCGGTGCCCGCGCGGATCTCCAGGAACGCGTTGGCGTCGTCGAAGCGGTCGCGGGGGATCAGCAGTCGCTGCAGCTCGTGCTCGAGCTCCTCGCCGCGCCGGCTGCTGCGCTCGAGCTCCTCCTCCGCCAGCTCCCGCATGTCCGGGTCGCTGTCCCGGGCCAGGTCCTGCGCCGCCCGGATGTCCGCGAGCACCTGCTGCCAGGCGCGATAGGCCCGGGTGAGAGGCTCGAGATGGGCGAACTCGCGGGAGAGGTCCCGGAAGCGGGACTGGTCCGCGATGACATCCGGGTCGGCCAGCAGCCGCTCCACCTCCTGGTGCCGCTCGACCAGGCTGTCGAGCTTCTCGCGCAGGGATCCTTTCATCGGGCTACTCCCCGGGCTCGTCAAGCTCGAACAGGGAGCGCGCAGCCCGTAGCAGGTCCTGGTCCGAGCCGCGGCCCGCCTGGCGCAGGCGGGCGGTGGGCGAGTGCAGCAGGCGGTTCGTGAGGGTGTGGGCGAGATATTCCAGGACCCCGTCGGCATCACGGCCGTTTGCCAGCATGCGCCGGGCGCGCTCCAGGGTTTCGCCGCGGATCTCCTCGGCGCGCGAGCGGAGCTCGCGGATGGTCCCCGCGGCATCGCGCGAGCGCAGCCAGGCAAGAAAGTCGTCGGTCTCCTGGTCGACGATCTCTTCCGCCAGGCGAGCAGCTTCACCCCGGGAGGCCTGGTTCTTCTCGATCACGTTGCCCAGGTCGTCGAGGTTGTACAGGTAGACATCCTCGAGGCGCGCGACATCCTCGTCCACGTCGCGCGGCAGCGCGAGATCCACGATGAACATCGGTCGCCGCTTGCGGCGGCGGACCGCCGCCCGCACCATCTCGCCCGAAACCACCGTGGCCGGGCTGGCGGTGGAGCAGACCACGATGTCGGCTTCGGCGAGGTGGCTCGAGATCTCCTCCAGCGGGATCGCGTAGCCGCCGAACTCGTGCGCCAGCACCTGCGCCCGCTCCAGGGTCCGGTTGGCGATGATCAGCCGCCCCAGACCGTTCTCGCGCAGGTGACGGGCCACCAGGGCCATGGTTTCGCCGGCACCGACCAGCAGCGCCGTGTGCTCCGGGAAGTTGGCGAAGATCTGGCGTGCCAGCCCGACTGCCGCTGAGGCGATGGAGACCGGATGGGCCCCGATGAGCGTCTCAGTGCGGATGCGCTTCGCCGCCGAAAAGGCGTGCTCGAACAGGCGCGAGAGGATCGTGCCGGCACCCGAGGACGCGCGCGCCTGCCGGTACGCCTCCTTCACCTGGCCCAGGATCTGGGGCTCACCGAGCACCATCGAGTCCAGCCCCGAAGCGACCCGCAGCAGGTGCCGCACCGCCAGGCGGCCCTCGTAAGTGTACAAGTAGCGCCGCATCCGCTCCGGCTGGATTCCGTGGTAGCGGCCCAGCCATTCGACCAGCGGCTCGGCGCTGGCGGCCTCCGACATGCAGTAGAGCTCGGTACGGTTACAGGTAGAGACGATCACCGCCTCGCGCACGAACGGGCAGCGGCGAAGCTCCGTCACCGCGCTACCGATTTCGGTCTCGGGGAACGCCAGCTGCTCCCGTATCCGGGTGTCGGCCGTCGTATGGTTGAGTCCTGTGCTGAACAGCGGCATGGGCGCGCGAGATCCCGATGGGAGTGGCGATTTTCGAGCAAGGATATCGCAAATACAAGTTTACCCTCATGTCCGGCAGTGGCCAATGGCGCGCACGGCGGGTTATAGTCGCGGCTTTGCTCGGGGGGCGTGCACGGGCGGGTCTGTGCCCGGCGCCCGCAGGGGCGTTTGCGCGGCAGTCACGCCGCGCGGTCCCGGCGACAGATTCCGGACAGGCGGACAGGTGGTGCGCAGAGAATTTCAAATCACGGTGGCGATGGGGGGCATGCTGTGGCTGTCCGGCTGTGCCGTGACGCATCGTGCCGCCCCGCCTGCCGCCAAGCCCGCGCCGAGTCCTTCCGCCGCCAAGCCGGCACCCGTCACCGCGTCCAATGCCCACGAGAAGGACCCCGTGTACTGGGTGCTGGTGGGCGAGATGGCGGCCCAACGCAGCGATGCCGACCTCGCGGTGCGGGCCTACCTGAAGGCGTCCCGCCTGAGCAGCGATCCCGCGGTCGCGCGCCGGGCGGTCGGCATCGCGCTCAGCGAGGGCAGCGACCAGGATGCCCTGGAGGCGGCCGAGCGCTGGGCGGCGTTGGCGCCGGACAAGGACGAGGCCCTGCGGGTCCTGGGTGTCATGTACCTGCGCACCGGGCACATGGACGAGGCCCGCCGGACCATCACGCAGGCCATCGAGAAGGACAGCGGCGGCGTCGGCAACGGTTTCCTGGATATCCGGCCCCTGCTGCTCGGGGAGGTTAGCGACGAGCCGAAGGTGCTCGATATCATCGACGGGCTGAGGCACAAGCACGCCAGTGTGCCGGAGGCACAGTACACGTATGCCAGCCTGGCTCTGGCGGCCGGCAAGGTGGACGCCGCTCTCGCCGCGGTGAAGAGGGCCCTCAAGCTCGCGCCCGGCTGGGCCGAGGCCCAGTCCCTGTATGCGCACGTGCTGCTGCAGCACGGCGACACCGACAAGGCTCTCGACGTGATGCTGGACGCCGTGCACGAGAACCCCGACGACCAGTCGCTGCGCGTCTCCTACGGAAAGATGCTGCTGCAGGCGGGTCGCACCGGCGAGGCCAAGGGCGTGTTCCGGCGACTTCTCAAGCGCCATCCCCACTCCGCGGACGCCCTGTATGCGCTGGGCCTGATCTCGATGCAGCAGGGAAACTACAAGGAGAGCCGGCATTATTTCATGCGCACGCTGCAGGTTCCGGGGCACCGGCAGGACGCGCTCTACCAGCTGGGCGAGCTGGCACGCCGGCAGGGCAAAGACCGGGAAGCGCTGAACTGGTTCCTGCAGGTCCAGGGCGGCGCCCACGTCTACGGCGCGCAGATCGGGATCGCCCGTGCGCTGGCGGACATGGGCCAAATGCAGGCGGCGCGGGACCACCTCGAGCAGCTGCGCAAGCAGAATCCCGGGCTGGCGGTGCAGCTGTACCTGGTCGAGGGCGAGCTGCTGATCTCGCACCGGGACTACCAGCAGGCCTACCAGCTGTACGGCAAGGCGCTGTCGGCGCAGCCGCATGACCTGGATCTGCTTTACGCGCGCGCCCTGGCGGCCGAGCACGTGGACAAGGTCGACCAGGCCGAGCAGGACCTGCGCGAGATCCTCAAGCAGCGCCCCAAGGATGCGGCGGCGCTGAACGCGCTCGGCTATACCCTGGCGAACCGGACCCACCGTTACCAGGAGGCCTACAAGTACATCAGCGAGGCCTACAAGCTGAGCCCGGACAACCCGGCCGTGATCGACAGCATGGGCTGGGTGTACTTCCGCATGGGCGACTACAAGAAAGCCGAAAAGTACCTCCGGCGCGCGCACAGGCTGACCTCCGACCCCGAGGTCGCCGCCCACCTCGGCCAGCTGCTGTGGGTGACCGGACGCAAGGCCCAGGCGCGCAAGGTCTGGCAGACGGCCCACCGGGCCAACCCGGAGAACAGGGCCCTCAAGCAGACCATGGAGCGCTTCCTCAGGTGATGCGCCGGGCCACGGTGGTGGCCGTGTTGCGTCGCGCGGGGCCCCTCTTCGCCGTGGCGCTGCTCGCCGGCTGTGCGACGACGCGGCTGCCGCCGCCGTCGCAGCCGGCGCCGGTACTCTGGCACCGGCGGCGGGCGGTGCTGCAGTGCCTCGGGAACTGGCGTATGCGCGGGCGCATGGCGCTCGCGGCCCGCAACAACGGCTGGACCGCCGCCGTCGACTGGCGCCAGCAGGGGCCGCGCTATGACCTGCGCGTCTCCGGACCGTTCGGCTGGGGTGGATTCCGCCTGTACGGCGATCCGGCGGTGGTCCACCTGGACACCGGCGGCAAGCACTACCGGTTCCTGGAATCCCCGGAGGCCGTAATCCGCCAGCAGTTCCACATGACGATTCCGGTCTCGGGCATGCGTTACTGGGTCCTGGGCACCTGGATACCGGGGTCCCGGCCGCAGCATCGCCTGGACCGTTACGGGCGGCTTTCGCATCTGGCCCAGCAGGGCTGGAAGATCGACTACCAGGGCTACACCCACAGCGGCGGCATCATGATGCCCTCGCGGATCACCATGAAACGCGCCGGGGTGCGGCTCAAGCTGGTCGTGGACAGCTGGACGCTGGCCGATGCCGGCCAGTGCAAAGGCGGGAGCGGCACGGGGTGAGCGCGGCGTCCGGGCGAAGCTGGCCGGCCCCGGCCAAGATCAACCTGTTCCTGCACGTCGTGGGGCGACGAGCCGACGGCTACCACGAGCTGCAGACCGCATTCCAGTTCCTGGATCGCTGCGACCGGATCGGCTTCTCGCTCCGCGAGGACGGCCACATCCGCCGGCGCAGCGGGCCCCGCGATCTGCCTGCGGCGCAGGACCTGAGCGTGCGTGCCGCCCGGCTGCTGCGGGAAACGTCCGGCTGCCGGGAGGGGGTGGATATTGCACTGGAGAAGATTCTGCCGCCGGGCGGCGGACTGGGAGGCGGAAGCTCCGACGCGGCGACCACCCTGATCGCCCTGAACCGCCTGTGGGGGCTGGGGCTTTCGACACCAGAGCTGGCGGCCGTGGGCCTTCGGCTCGGTGCCGACGTGCCCGTGTTCGTCCACGGCCACGCCGCCTGGGCCGAGGGCGTGGGCGAACACCTGACCCCGATCGATCCGCCCGAGCCGTGGTACCTCGTGCTGGTGCCGGCGGTGCATGTCTCCACCGCGGAGGTGTTCGGCGCGCCGGAATTGACACGCAATTCGCCTCCCATCACAATAGCCGACCTTTCAGGGGGGCGCGCCCGGAACGACTGCCTGCCCGTCGTGCGCAAGCGATATCCTGATGTATCAAGGGCTTACGACTGGCTTTCGGGCTATGGGGAGGCCCGGTTGACAGGCACCGGCGGGTGCGTTTTCGCCGCGTTCCCCGACGAGCGGGCGGCCAGGGCGGTCCATGCTAAGATTCCCCCGACGATGCAAGGCTTCGTGGCGCGGGGCCGGAACCGTTCGCCGTTGCTCGACCGGCTGGCGGAGCCGGACTGACCGCCTGACGCCGGCAAGCTGTTGGGGTGTAGCCAAGCGGTAAGGCACGGGGTTTTGATCCCCGCATTCGCAGGTTCGAATCCTGCCACCCCAGCCAATACCAACCCGGGTCCGCGCCGGCGGGCGGCGACACCGGGGGCGGAACCGCTGAACATCCCCGCAGGGTGGGTCTATGGGCATAGATGAATCGGTCTCGCTTCCCGAGAGCAGAATGACCCTGTTCACCGGGAACGCCAACCCGCGGCTGGCGCAGGAGGTGGCGAACGTGCTCACCCTGCCGCTGGGCAAGGCGACCGTGAGCCGGTTCAGCGACGGCGAGATCCAGGTGGACATCGAGGAGAACGTCCGCGGGCGTGACGTGTTCATCATCCAGTCGACCTGCGCGCCGACCAACGACAACCTGATGGAGCTGCTGGTGATCACCGATGCGCTGTGGCGGGCCTCAGCCAGGCGCATCACGGCCGTGATACCGTATTTCGGCTATGCGCGCCAGGACCGGCGGGTGCGTTCGGCCCGGGTGCCGATCACGGCCAAGCTGGTGGCCAATATGATCTGCTCCGCGGGCATCGACCGGGTGCTCACCATCGATCTCCACGCGGACCAGATCCAGGGTTTCTTTGATATTCCGGTCGACAACGTCTACGCGTCGCCGATCCTGCTGGGGGACATCTGGCGGCAGAAGCACGACAACAAGATCGTGGTTTCGCCGGACGTGGGCGGCGTGGTCCGGGCGCGGGCCATCGCCAAGCGGCTGGACGACGCCGACCTGGCGATCATCGACAAGCGGCGTCCGCGCGCCAACGAGACCCAGGTCATGAACATCATCGGCAACGTGCGGGACAAGTTCTGCGTCCTGGTGGACGACCTGGTGGATACCGCCGGCACGCTCTGCCAGGCCGCGGCGGCGCTCAAGGCGCAGGGCGCGGAACGGGTGGTTGCCTATGCCACCCACGCGGTGCTCTCGGGGCCGGCGGTGGACAACATCAGCCGGTCCCGGCTCGACGAGCTGGTGGTCACGGACACCATCCCCCTCGGGCCGCAGGCGAGCGAGTGCCCCAAGATACGCCAGCTCAGCGTGGCGCACACGCTGGCGGAGACTATCCGGCGGGTCGCGGCCGAGGAATCCGTGAGCTCGCTGTACATCGATTAGGCCGCGGGGGACGGCAGGCCCTCCGCGCGAAAACTTGCAGTACGTCCGCCCTGGTCGCGGGGCGGACGGATCCTGCCGCCACGGGCGGCCTGACAGGAGTGAACCATGAGCGCTGAGAGCTTTGAAGTGGCCGTTACGGCCCGGACCGACACGGGGAAAGGTGCGAGCCGCCGCCTGCGTCGCGAGGGCAGGGTTCCCGGCATCGTATACGGGGGCAAGGGAGATGCGACGGCGATCGCCGTGGACCAGAACGAGCTGCTGATGCATCTCGACCACGAGGCCTTCTACTCCCACATCCTGACCCTGAAGCTGGGGCGGAAGAAGGAGCAGGTGATCCTCAAGGACCTGCAGCGGCATCCCTACAAGCCCACGGTCTCGCACGTCGACTTCCAGCGTGTGGTCGCGGACGAGGCGATCCACGTGCTCGTGCCACTGCACTTCACCGGCGAGGAAGTGGCGCCCGGGCGCAGGGAAGGCGGGGTCATCTCGCACCAGATCACGGAAGTCGAGGTGGAGTGCCTGCCGGGGCACCTTCCCGAGTTCATCGAGGTCGACATTTCCGGCATGCAAATGGGCGACGCCTTGCACCTGTCCGACCTGGTCATGCCCGAGGAAGTGAGCTTGGTCGCGCTGGCGCACGATGCCGAGAACGACCAGCCGGTGGTGAGCATCCACCAGCCGCGCGTCGAGCCGGTCGCGGCAGAGGCAGCCGAGGAGGAGGCCGCAGAGGCGGCCGAGGCCGAGGGCCCCGAGGGCGAGGCCGAAGAGTCGGCCGAGGATTCTTCCGGGGACGAGTCCGAGTAAGGCATGGCCGGCACGGGTGCCGGGGTCGATGCCATCGTCGGCCTGGGCAATCCGGGCGGTCAGTACGCCCTGACCCGCCACAACGTCGGCTTCTGGGTCGTGGACCTGCTGGCCCGCCAGCACGGAGCCGGCTTTCGCAGGCAGCGCAGGCTGCACGGGGAGCATGTGCGGATCGAGCTGGACGGCCGTCCGGTGCACCTGCTCAAACCCGAAACCTACGTCAACCGCAGCGGCCAGGCGGTGCAGGGCCTGGCCGCGTATTTCGGCCTGCAGCCGGACCGGATCCTGGTGGTTCATGACGACCTCGACCTGCCGCCCGGGATCGTGCGCCTCAAGCGTGGAGGGGGCCACGGGGGCCACAACGGGCTGCGCGACGTGATACGCCACCTCGGCTCCGACTTCCTGCGGCTGCGCATCGGCATCGGCCATCCGGGCGATCGCGGCCGGGTGATCGACTACGTGCTCAGCCCGCCCGCCGCCGCCGAGGAGGACTTGATCCTGGAGGCGGTCGCGGCCGGGGTCGACGCCCTGTCGACGCTGTTCGGCCAGGGGTTCGAGCGCGCCCAGCAGGAGCTCAACAGCCGCCCCTCGCCGGCGGCAGGCAAGCGGAACGGGACCTGAGCATGGGAATCAAGTGCGGCATCGTCGGTCTGCCGAACGTGGGCAAGTCGACCCTGTTCAACGCCCTGACGGCGGCGGAAATTCCGGCCGAGAACTACCCTTTCTGCACCATCGATCCCAACGTGGGGATCGTGCCGGTACCGGATCCGCGGCTCGCGCGGTTGGCCGAGATCGTGCACCCCGAGAAGGTGATTCCGACCACGGTGGAGTTCGTCGACATCGCGGGCCTGGTGGCGGGCGCCTCGCGGGGTGAAGGCCTGGGCAACCAGTTCCTCGCCCACATCCGGGAGACCGACGCCATTGCGCAGGTGGTGCGCTGCTTCGAGAACGACGACATCTCCCACGTGTCGGGCCGCCTGGACCCGGTCGCGGACATCGAGACCATCAATACCGAGTTGGCGCTGGCCGACCTGGACACCGTGCAGCGCGCGCTGGAGCGCTTCGAGCGCAGGACCAAGTCGGGCGACAAGACCGCCACGGCCATGGTGGAGCTGTTGGAACGGGTGCAGGAGACGCTGGATGCCGGGCAGCCGGTCCGGGCGCTGGCGCTGGACGGGGAGCAGCGGCGCATGCTGCACGAGCTGCACCTGCTGACCGCCAAGCCGGCCATGTACATCGCCAACGTCGACGAGTCTTCCGCCGGGGACAATCCCCACGTGGCGGCGGTGCGGCGCCACGCCGCACAGGAGGGGGCCGGGGTCGTGGTGGTCTGCGCCGCGCTGGAGGCGGAGATCGCGCGCCTGGACGAGGCCGAGAAAGGCGAGTTCCTGGCCGAGCTGGGCGAGAGCGAGCCGGGGCTGAACCGGGTCATCCGGGCCGCCTACGACCTGCTCGGCCTGCAGACCTTCTTCACGGCGGGGCCGAAGGAGGTGCGGGCCTGGACCGTGCACAAGGGTGCGCTGGCACCGCAGGCGGCCGGCGTCATCCACACCGACTTCGAGAAGGGCTTTATCCGTGCCGAGGTGGTCGCCTACGACGACTTCGTCGCCCTGGGCGGCGAGCAGGGCGCGAAGGAGGCGGGCAAGTGGCGCCTGGAGGGCAAGGAGTACCCGGTCCGGGAAGGCGATGTCATGCACTTCCGGTTCAACGTCTGATCCCGCCCCGCGGCGTCTTGACAGGGCCGCCGGCACACAAGACAATGCCGCTTCCCCGCAGCAAACCCCGGATGGCTACGTAGCTCAGCTGGTTAGAGCACATCACTCATAATGATGGGGTCGGTGGTTCGAATCCACCCGTAGCCACCA
>Ga0102962_1000037_pt1 | contig 81927 bp, 75 predicted proteins | sample SalPonF2_C_D2_MG_FD_84519 | JGI IMG/M metagenome (GOLD analysis project Ga0102962, IMG submission 84519) | Salt pond soil microbial communities from South San Francisco under conditions of wetland restoration - Salt Pond MetaG SF2_C_D2_MG ...
CGGGAGGCAGGCTCAGCGGGCGGTGCGCGCGAGGCGGTGGCGCGGCGCATCGGCTTCGACCTCTACGGCGTGACCCGCGACATGCCGGATCCGGTGGCGAGCGCGATCGGGCAAATGCTGGACCATATACACGCCATGGACAGCCGCCTGGAACACGTCTGCAAGACGCTGGAGGCGGCCGACAGCCGTTTCTCGGACGTGCGCGTGTCGCCCCTGGAGGTGCCGGAATTCGAGTCCGATGCCACGCAGCAGCATGGGCGGGATGCGGAGCGGGATGAATCTTGAGTAAAATAGTCGGTCAAAGGCGGATATCGGACTCGCCATGCGTCTGACCACAAAGGGCCGCTATGCGGTCACCGCGATGCTGGATTTGGCCATCCACGGCAATGACCGTGCCGTGGCACTTAACGAGATCGCGGCCCGGCAAGGGATCTCTCAGGCTTATCTGGAGCAGCTTTTCGCCCGCCTGCGCCGCGGCGGCCTGGTGACCAGCACACGCGGCCCGGGTGGCGGCTATCGGCTAAGCCGCGAAGCGCAGGCGATCGCGGTTGCCGATGTGATTGAGGCGGTCGACGAGGACATCGACGCCACGCGATGCGCGGGCGCGCGCAACTGTCAGGACGAGGACCGGTGTCTGACCCACGATCTGTGGGCCGATTTGTCAGAGCACATCGCGCGCTTTCTCGGCGGTGTGAGCCTGGACGATCTGAGCCGGCGTGAGAGCGTGCGTCAGGTGGCGCGGCGCCAGGCGTGCAAGGTGGCCGGTTCCGAGCCCGTGCGTTTCGTCAATATGCCGTGAGCCGTGATGAGCGAGCGTTCTGATTGCATTTATCTCGACCATGCCGCGACCACGCCGGTGGATCCGGCGGTGGTGCAGGCGATGTGCGGCTATCTGGGGGCGGAGGGCGTGTTCGCCAATCCGGCCTCGGCGACCCATGCCGACGGCTGGGCGGCCGCCGACGCCGTCGAGCGCGCTCGCGCCCAGGTGGCGGCGCTGATCAACGCCCGGCCGCAGGAGATGGTGTGGACCTCGGGGGCGACCGAGGCCGACAATCTGGCGATCAAGGGCGCGGCAGAAAGCTATTGCGGGCGCGGATGCCACATCGTGACCGCACGCACCGAGCACAAGGCGGTGCTCGATTCCTGCCGACGGCTGGAGCGCGCCGGTTATCGAGTCACCTATCTCACGCCCGGACGCGAAGGGCTGATCGATCCGGCGCAGCTCGCTGCGGCGCTCGAGGCGGACACCATTCTCGTCTCGCTCATGCACGTGAACAACGAGACCGGCGTGGTGCAGGACATTGACGCGTTCGCCCGCATTACCCGCGAACGCGGCATCATTCTGCATGTGGACGCCGCGCAGAGCGCCGGCAAGCTTGCCATCGATACGCCCAGGCTGGGCGCGGATCTGATTTCCCTGTCCGCGCACAAACTGTATGGTCCCAAGGGGGTGGGCGCGCTCTACGTACGCCATCGCCCGCGGGTGCGTCTCAGCGCACAGATGCACGGAGGCGGGCATGAGCAAGGCCTGCGTTCCGGCACCCTGCCCACCCATCAGATCGTCGGCATGGGGCACGCCTGCCGGCTGGCGGGTGAGCGCCTGGCTGAGGACAGCGATCGCATGGCGCGGCTGCGCCGGCGCCTGGAAGAGCGGCTGTGCGCCATGCCGGGCGTGCTCGTTAACGGTGATCGCGAGCGCAGGGCGCCGCACATCGTGAGCTTGACGTTCCAGGGTCTGGATGGGGAGGCGCTGATGGCCGCGCTGACGCGGCCCAGTGCGCGCAGCGCCCTGCGCTTGGCCGTGTCCAGCGGGTCGGCATGCACCGCGGCCAGCCGTGAGCCGTCCTATGTCCTGCGTGCATTGGGGCGCAGCGATGCCGAAGCCGAGGCGAGCCTGCGCTTCAGCGTGGGCCGCTCGACCCGGGCGCAAGAAATCGATGCGGCGGCCGAGCGTGTGCGCGAGTCGGTGGAGCGCTTGCGCGCGCTGTCGCCGAGATGGACGCGGGCTAGCGCGCAGCATGGTCAGGGCGCAGCGGCGGCTGAAGCATGAGCGTGGACCGCCACTACAGCGACCGCGTATGGCAGCATTTCCTGCGCCCTTGTAATGCCGGGGTGTGGCAGGATGCGGCGGATATCGTCAGCGGCGAGGCTGAAACGCCCGCGTCGGGTGCGCTGATGCGCATGCAGTTGCGTCTGCGCGGGAACCGCATCGAGGATGCGTGTTTTCAGGTGCATGGCTGCGTTTCGGCCATCGCAGCGGGTTCCTGGGTCACTCAGTGGGTGCGCGGTCGCCTCGTGAGCGAGGCATGGGCGCTGGATGCCGCGCAAATCGACACGGCATTGGCGCTCGCGCCGGAAAAGCGTTTCTGCGCCCTGCTTGCGGAAGACGCTCTGCGTTCGGCGTTGGCGCAGTGCGCGGGTTCGGCTCTACACTCATCCATGTTGAACGGATAGATCATCGACGGAGGTTGTCGCTATGGCCATAGCCCTCACGGAAAATGCGGCTCAGCGCATCAGGAAGCAGTTGGACAAGCGTGGCAAGGGGCTGGGTCTGCGTCTTGGCGTGCGCAAGTCCGGCTGCTCCGGTTTCGCCTACACGCTGGACTATGCCGATGAAATCGGCGACGACGACGCGGTGTTCGAAGAGCACGGTGTCAAGGTGGTCGTTGAGTCGCGGCATTTGCGCGTGCTCGACGGCACCACGCTCGATTACCGGCGTGAGGGGCTCAACGAGGCATTCACGTTTTCCAACCCCAACATCAAGGACGAATGCGGTTGCGGCGAGAGCTTTAGCGTTTAGCCGGCGCCGGTGGGGCCCCGTCACCGTTGCCGCTTCGGGGTGCGGCAAGTAGAATCTTGCCACTTCGCGCACGGCGCGGCCTGCGGGCGGTGGCGTGCGTCAACCACACCTCAAAGTTCGTTCTGGCACGGGAGTTCCCATGGCGATTCAGCGCACCCTCTCCATCATCAAGCCCGACGGCGTAGCCAAGAACCTGATCGGCGAGATCTACCGCCGTTTCGAGGACGCGGACCTGCAGATCGTTGCGGCCAGGATGATGCAGCTGTCACGCGCCCAGGCCGAGGGTTTCTACGCCGTGCACCGCGAGCGCCCGTTTTTTGCGGATCTGGTGAACTTTATGATCTCCGGACCGGTCATGATACAGGTGCTTGAGGGCGAGGACGCGATTGCGCGCAACCGCGAGCTGATGGGCGCGACGAATCCCAAGGAGGCGGATAAGGGCACCATCCGCGCCGATTTCGCCCAGACCATTGACGAAAATGTCGTACATGGCTCCGACAGCGAAGAGACTGCGCGCACCGAAATCGGCTACTTCTTCAGCACAGCGGAGCTGTGCCCGCGTACGCGGTAACCGCGGTGGAGCCGGGCAGCGCGAGCTATGGGCATGACGGCTGAGCGGATCAACCTGTTCGGGCTCGACCGTACTGGCCTGCGCGAGTTTTTCGTGGCGGTGGGGGAAAAGCCGTTCCGCGCCGATCAGCTCATGCAGTGGATCTATGGCCATGGGGTGGATCGCTTCGAGGCGATGACCAACATCGCCAAGCGATTGCGCGAGCATCTCTCGCAAATCGCAGAAGTGCGCGTGCCGGCCCTGGTTACCGGGCAGACCTCAGCCGACGGCACACGCAAGTGGCTGCTGCGGGTGGACAGCGGCAACTCGGTTGAGGCGGTGTTCATCCCGGAGGCGGGCCGCGGCACGCTGTGCATTTCCTCGCAGGTCGGCTGCGCCATGGACTGCAGCTTCTGCTCCACCGGCAAGCAGGGATTCAACCGCAACCTGAGCGCAGCCGAGATCATCGGCCAGGTCTGGTTCGCCAGCCGCGCGCTGGCTGCCCAGCCGACGCCGCGCGAAATCACCAATGTGGTTTTCATGGGCATGGGTGAGCCGCTGGCCAACTTCGAGGCCGTGGTGACTGCGATCAACATTCTGCTCGACCCGTTCGGCTACGGTTTGTCCAAGCGTCGGGTGACGGTGAGTACAGCGGGGCTGGTGCCGTTCATCGACCGCCTGCGAGAGCGCTGCGACGCGGCACTGGCGGTTTCGCTGCACGCGCCCACGAACGCGTTGCGTAACGAGCTCGTGCCGATTAACCGCAAGTACCCGCTGGAGGAGCTGATGGCGGCATGCCGACGGTATGTGCAGGGCCGGGACCGGCGCGTGCACGTGACCTTCGAGTATGTAATGCTGGCGGGCGTGAACGACCAGCCGGCTCACGCGCGCAGCTTGGTGCGCTTAATCGGGGATTTGCCCGCGAAGGTCAATTTGATTCCATTCAATTCCTTCGCGCACGCCGGCTACCGGCGTTCTCCGCCGGCTGCGATCGCCGCGTTTCAGGATGTGCTGGTCCGCGCCGGATTGCTGACCACCGTGCGGCGCACGCGCGGGGACGATATCGACGCGGCCTGCGGACAACTGGTGGGGCGCGTGCAGGACCGCCAGCGGCGCCGGCTGGGCGATATCCCGGTGCGGAGCGTGAACGCATGAAAGCGGCCGCGCTGCCCTTTGCGGCAGCCGCGTTGCTGCTCCTCGCCGGTTGTGCCACCAACAGTGATACACTGCCCAACGCGCGGCCCAACTTGCATCAAGCGGCGCGCATCAACACGCAGTTGGGTATCGACTATATGCGCCAAGGCGACGATCAGCGCGCGTTGACCAAGCTCAAGAGGGCGTTGTCAGAAGAGCCCGATTTGGCCGAGGCTCATGCCGCGCTGGGCTATTTGTATTCGCAGACCGGCCAGCCGCACGATGCCAAGCGCGAGTTTAAGCGCGCGCTCAGCCTCAAGGGCGACGCGCAGACACGCAATCTCTATGGAGTGTTCCTGTGCGGTCAGAAACACTTCAAGAAAGCCTTCCAGCAGTTTGAGGCGGCGGCGGGCGATCAAAACAACGATCAGCCGGAAGTGGCGCTGACCAATGCCGGCGTGTGTGCGCGACAGCGCTCGGATGACGCGCGGGCGCGGCGCTTTTTCCACCGCGCGCTGCAGGACAACACGCGCTATGCGCCGGCGCTGCTGCAGATGGCTGACGTGAGCTATCAGCAGGGGCGTTACCAGCAGGCCGAAGGCTTCATGCAGCAATATCAGTCGGTGGCGTCGTCGTCCGCGGAGAGCTTGTATCTCGCTTACCGCATTGAAAAGGCGCTGGGGCGCGACGATGTGGCCAAGGCTTACCGGCGCAAGCTGATCAGCAAATACCCGAATTCGAATCAAACCGCTCAGCTTTTGGGAACGCAACGTCATGAGCAATGAGACGGAGCTAGAGGAACGACCGACCGGCATGGACCGCATGGCGGAGGCAATGGCGGGGCCCGGTGCCGGGGACGACGCGCTCGGCGCTTTGTCCAGCGATCTTTCCTGGAGCCCGGGGATGCTGCTCAAGCGGGGGCGCGAACAGCAAGGGCTGAGTCGGGAGGATCTTTCCGTTCAGACCAAGCTCTCGGTGGCCACCATCCGCGCGCTGGAGCAGGACGACTTCGATACGTTGTCGGAGCCGGTGTACACGCGCGGCTACTACCGCCGCTGTGCGCACGTGCTCAACCTGCCCTCGGGCGAGGTGGTCAGGGCCTATGAGCGCGCCAGCGGAGAACCCCCGCCCCAGCCGCAGCCCTTGAAGCCCTCGTACGGTCAGGAGGAGTTGCGCTCCCCGGCTCGATGGATGCCTTATCTGTTCTTCATGGTGGCCGCCGCCTGTCTGGTGGTCGCCGTCATGTGGTGGAACGGGCGCAGCCAGGCACCTGCAGACGGCGGGCAAGCGGCGGTGGCTCAGGATAGCGGCCAGGCGAACGCCAGCGCCGGGGCGTCCGCGCCGGCTTCGACCTTGTCACTGGCGCCGGCCTCCGATGGCGCGCCGGGCGTCAATGCGCCGTCGGCTTCGGCTGACGGTGCCGGTGCGCCGGCGCCGTTGCCAGCGAACGCCGCGTCGCCTCCTTCGTCGTCGAGTGCCGCCGCGCCGGCGGCTGCCCAGCAGGGTGCGCCGTCGTCAGCCGCCGCGCCAGCCCCTGCCGCCGCCAGCGCTAAGCAAACGAAAGCCGCGCAGACACAGCCTTCGGCTCAATCGTCTGCACCCGTTGCGGCGACGTCCGGTGCGCATGCGCTCAAGCTCGCCTTTCAGCAGAAGTCGTGGGTACAGGTGACCGACGCCAATGGCAAGACACTGCTCAGCGGGCTCATGAACGGCGGCACGCAGAAGAAGCTGACGGGCAAGCCGCCATACGACGTCCTTCTGGGCTACGCGCCGGGGGTCAAGGTCGTCTACGGCGGCAAGACCGTTCCGCTGGACTCGTACGTGCGGTCCAACAACACCGCGCATCTCACCGTCGGCCAATCCCAGTAGGTATCGTGCGCCGGCTGCGGCGCCCGCAGGTGGCAGCATCGGGCGGGGGCAGGCGGTATTGCGTTGATTTTTGACAGTCGGGAGTGATGGTGTCCGAGCGCATTCAGGCCATCCGCGGCATGAACGACATTTTGCCCGGGCAAGCTGCGTTGTGGCAGACGCTCGAGCGGTGTGCGGCCGCGACCTTTCAAAGTTACGGCTACCACCCCGTCCGCCTGCCTATCGTAGAGCGCACAGAGCTGTTCAAGCGATCCATCGGCGAAGTCACCGATATCATCGAGAAGGAGATGTACACTTTCCAGGATCGCGGCGGGGACTCGGTCAGTCTACGCCCCGAGGGCACGGCCGGCGCCGTGCGCGCAGGCATCGAGCACGGCCTGCTTTACAATCAGGTCCAGCGCCTTTGGTATGCGGGTCCCATGTTCCGCTATGAGCGCCCGCAAAAAGGGCGCTACCGGCAGTTTCACCAGATTGGCGTCGAGGCGTTCGGACTCGAGGGCCCGGACGTGGATGCCGAGATCATTCTCATGAGCGCGCGCCTTTGGCGGCGTTTGGGCATCGGGCGCCTCACGCTGAAGCTCAATTCGCTGGGCACGCTGGAAGCCCGCAAGGCCTATCGTCAGCGCCTGGTCGATTATTTTTCCGCGCACCGCACGGCGCTTGACGAAGACAGCCGCCGACGCTTGGAGACCAATCCGCTGCGCATCCTGGACAGCAAGAGCGAACAAATGCGCCCGCTCATCGAGGGCGCCCCGAGCCTGCTGGACCATCTCGACGCGGCCTCATCAGACCACTTCGCCCGGTTGCGGGAGCTGCTGGATGCGGCCGGATTGGAATACGAAATCGATGCGCGGCTGGTGCGGGGCCTGGACTATTATTCGCGCACGGTGTTTGAGTGGATCACCCGCGACTTGGGCGCCCAGGACGCGGTGTGCTCGGGCGGGCGTTACGATGATCTGGTCGCCCAGCTTGGCGGCCGGCCCACGCCTGGCATCGGATTTGCCATGGGCGTGGAGCGCTTGGTCTCTCTCATGGAGCACCAGGAAGTCACCGTGGACGACTTGTCCCCGCACGTCTACCTGGCATGGTCGGGCGAGGCGGTGCAGACCGCCGCTGTGGCCTTGGCGGAGCGCTTGCGCGACGAGGTGCGCGGCTTGCGCGTGCTGCTGCATGCAGGCGGCGGCGGCTTCAAGGCGCAACTGCGCCGTGCCGACCGCAGCGGCGCTCGTTACGCCCTCATCCTGGGAGAGGCCGAGACGCACGAGCGCTGTGTTCAGATGAAACCGCTGCGCGCCGACGAGGCGCAATCGCAGGTGCCCTGGTCGGCGTTGGCCGCCACCCTTGCGGGCAAGCTGGGGCTCGTGACCGACGAACGCGCTGTTGCAGAGGAGTTTTAAGTGGCGACCGATGAAAGCGAACACGATGACGCCCTGCAACGGTGGCTGAAGGCCAATTGGCCGGCGCTGGTAGCCGGCGTGGTCATCGGGCTGCTGGCCCTGGGGGGGTGGCGCTACTGGAATTATCGCCAAGCGCAACAGGCCCAGGCGGCTTCGCTGCAGTACAGTAAGCTCTTGAACCAGTTGGGCAACAAGGATTTCAAGTCGAGCACGCAACTCGCGGATCGGCTGCAGTCCCGGTATGGCGGCACGCCTTACGCGGCCCAGGCCAACCTGGCGCTGGCGGGCTATCTGGCCGATCGCGGCGACTATGTCAAGGCGGCGTCGCGGCTGCACTGGGTGGTGCAGAACGGCGGCGACCATGATCTCCGGCGGTTGGCGAGACTGCGCGAAGCGCGGGCATTATGGGGCGCGAAAAAGCCCGACCAGGCGCTCAAGCTGCTGCAAACGGATCAGCAGAACGGTCCTTATCTGGGACTGTTCCAGCTACTCAAGGGCGACATTCTCGCCAGCCAGCACAAACCGGAGAGGGCCCGCGAGGCTTACGAGCTGGCATTGCAGAACCTGCCGCAGGGAGCGCCGGAGCATCAGTTGGCGCAGCAGAAGCTCAACGATCTTCCGGCCGGGTCAAAGTCCTCATGAAGCGCCTGTTGCCTTGTTTGCTGGCCGCCGCGGTGCTGCTCTCCGGTTGCAGCATTTTCGGCGGCGGCGCGAAGCCGGTGGCGCAGCCGGCCTCGCTCAAGCCGCTCAAGAGCGTGCGCGTGCAGGCGCACATTCTATGGCGCCATGGTGTCGGCGACGGCACGCGGGGCCTGCGCTATCACGGGCTGCGGGTGGCCGGCGCGCACGGTACGGTGTACGCCATGGACCCGGACGGACTGGTGTCGGCGTTCCGCGCCAACGGCAAAGCGGTGTGGCGTCATGAAACGGGCCTACGCCTGAGCTCCGGTCCCGCCGTCGTGGGGGACACCGTGGTCGTGGGTTCGCTCAGCGGAAAGGTGATGGCGCTCGCCCGCTCCGACGGCCACGAGCTGTGGCACCAAACGGTGTCGAGCGCGGTCTTGGCGCCCGCGGCGGGAGCCGGCGGGGTAACGGTGGTGCGCTCGGCTGACGGGCGTTTTTTCGCCATGGGCACGGACAGCGGCAAGCGCCTGTGGAATTACGATTCCCATGTGCCGCGGTTGAGCGTGCGCGGCGAATCCATGCCGGAGGTGGCCGATGGGCTGGTATTCGCCGGCACCGACGGCGGTAAGGTGATCGCGCTGACGCTCAAGGACGGCAAGCTCGCCTGGAATCAGACAGCGCAACTGCCCACCGGCCGCACGGAGATCGAGCGTCTGGTGGACGTGGACGCCGATTTGGCCATCGGCGGCGGCCGAGTCTTTGCGGCCAGTTACGGCGGGGAATTGGCGGCGGTGTCGAGTCAGGGGGGGCGCCTGCTGTGGAAGCGCAAGATCGGCAGTGACACCGGGCTCGCCGCGCGCGGCGGCAAGGTTTTCGTGACCACCAAGCACGGCAATGTCATGGCGTTGGATGCGAGCACCGGCAACACGGTATGGAAGCAGGACGGGCTGCACGACCGCGGCGTCACGCAACCGGTGTTTGACGGGCCGTGGCTCGTGGTTGCGGATCGCTTCGGTTACGTGCACTGGCTTGCCGTTGACAGCGGAAAGATCGTCGGGCGCCTGGAAGTCGACGGTCACGGCATTCAGGCGCCGCCGATGGTGATGGGCGATCACTTGTACGTGCTCAGCGAGGCGGGGCGGCTATCAGCGGTCGCGGCGCAGCCATCGGGCTGAGCCTTGGCCTAACAACCTCATTGTCATGAATGTGTCCACTCGTCTTCCTGCGGCGCCCGTAGTCGCGCTGGTGGGGCGCCCCAACGTCGGCAAGTCCACCCTGTTCAATGCCCTCACGCGCACGCGCGATGCGCTGGTGGCCGACGTGCCAGGGCTGACCCGGGATCGTCAGTATGGGTTCGGCGTGGTCGGCCCCGCACCCTATATTGTGGTCGATACCGGGGGTCTGACCGATGCCGCCGAGGGCATCGAGGCATTGGCGCGCAAGCAGACGCTCCATGCCCTCGAGGAGGCCCAGGTAGTGCTGTTCCTGGCGGATGCGCGCGCCGGTTTGACACCCGGCGACCAGGTGGTGGCTGCCCTGCTGCGCCGCCGCGGCCTGCGTGTCATGCTGGTGCTCAACAAGGCCGAAGGACTCGACCGCGCGGTGGCCGGCGCCGAGTTCCATGGTCTCGGACTGGGGGAGCCCTGGGCGATTTCGGCTGCCCATGGGCAAGGGGTGGCCGCGCTGATGGCGCGGGCGCTGGCCGATGTCCCGGCCGCCACGGAGGCGCAAGGCGCTGCAGAGACGCATGAGGGCATTAGGGTGGCGGTCGTGGGACGCCCCAACGTGGGCAAGTCCACGCTGATTAACCGCATGCTGGGCGAAGAGCGGCTGCTGGCTTACGACCAGCCCGGCACCACCCGCGACAGCGTGTGCGTGCCGTTCGAGCGCGACGGCGAACGCTATGTTCTTATCGATACCGCGGGTGTGAGGCGGCGGGCACGGGTTCACGACGCCATCGAGAAATTCAGCATCGTCAAAACCATGCAGGCTATTGACGCAGCGCAGGTCGTGGTTTTCCTGGCTGACGCGCAACAAGGCATCGGCGCACAGGATGCACGCCTGCTGGGCTTGGTCGTCGAACGCGGCAGGGCGCTCGTGATCGCCATCAACAAGTGGGACGGACTGAGCGCGGAGGATCGCCAGCGCGTGCGCCGCGAGTTTGATCTGAAACTTGCATTCGTGGACTACGCCCGCGTGCACCGCATCTCGGCGTTGCACGGCACCGGCGTGGGGGAGCTGTTCGCTTCCGTGCGCGAGGCCTACACGGCTGCCATGAAAGACCTCTCCACGCCCCAGCTCACGCGCGCCCTGGAAGCCGCGGTGGCCGCACACGCCCCGCCCGCGCTACACGGGCGGCGCATCAAGCTGCGCTACGCGCACCAAGGCGGGCGCAACCCGCCGGTGATCGTGGTCCACGGCAACCAGACCCATCGTCTTTCCCCCGATTACCGGCGCTACCTTGTGCACCGCTTTCGCCAGACGTTCGGCTTGTACGGAACGCCGGTCGAGCTGCATATGCGCACCGGCGACAATCCGTACGAGGGACGGCGCAATCCGCTCACCCCGCGCCAGACGCGCAAACGCGAGCGCATACGCCGGCATAGCAAATGAACGGGGTGAAACGGCTGCACCGCGTCTTTATTTACGGCACGCTGCGTCACGCCCAACGCAATGCGCACCAGATGCAGGGGGCACGCTACGTGGGCATGCAACGCAGCGCCCCGGCCTTCACGCTCTATGACCTGGGCACTTATCCCGCCGCGGTGGCGGGCGGGAGCACGCGGCTGCTCGGTGAGGTGCACGTGGTCGCACCGGAATTGCTCGTCCGGCTGGACGCTTTCGAGGGCGTACCGGAGCTGTACCGACGCGAGCGGGTGCGAACGGCTTACGGCGAGGCCTGGATCTATGTCATGAAGCACGTGCCGCGCCACGCCCGTCCTATCCCGCACGGCGACTGGGTGCATTGGCGCGGCAGGGCGGCTGAGGCCGGCGCATAGCGCCGCTTTGCGGCGCATGCACACCCTGCCAGGTGATCATCCGTGCGCGCAGCCTGCGCCGTGATTGACAGCCTTGCAGCCGCAGGTTAAATTGCTGCAGTGCAACAAAAGCAAGGAGAAGCACCATGGCTCGAAACATGCTCGGCGAAGTCAAAGACAGCATGCGGCCGTACTTCAGCGTGATCGAGATTCAAACGGCCACCGCCCGGGAGCTTTGGCGCCATCAGGTCGATTTGCTCGACAGTTGCGCGAGAGCGGGCCAGCGCGAGATCAACAAAATCTGGCAGGAGCGCGACTTTATCGGTCTGCTGGGCGTACCGGTCGCGCTGGCCCAGGAACTCAGCGGGAGATGCGCCGACACAGCCCTGCAGCAATGGGATACCCTGGTGGCCGCCAATCGCATGCTGAGTGGGCTGGGGACAGCCCCCCTACGCCGAGGCGGCTGACTTCTTCGGCGCAATGTTAATGGCGCTTACACGGTGCGCTTTTTCACGTAGCTTCCCGGGGCGTCCTCAATGACTTTCAGGCCCCCGCCGCCCGGTTCGCGTGCCGCCACCTTGGGCCCGGCATGGCGGGAGATCCAGCGCAGCCAATCCATCCACCACGAGCCTTCCTGATAGCTGGCGTTTTCCAGCCACGCCTGCGGGTCCTGGGGGCGGCCGCGGTGGGTCCAATAGCCATACTTGTCGGCAGAGGGCGGATTGACGATGCCCGCAATGTGGCCGGATTTGCCCAGTACGAAGCGCGCGGGTCCACCCAGCAGGCGCGCACCCCTATAGACGCTGGTCCAGGGCGCGATGTGGTCCTCCACCGCGGAGGCGAAATAGGACGGTACCTTGATCGTGCGCACGTCGATCGGCACGCCGGCGAGCTCAATGCCGCCGGGCTCGCGCAGCCGGTTTTCCAGGTACATATTGCGCAGATAAAAGCTGTGCATGGCCGCCGGCATGCGAGTGGAATCCGAATTCCAGTAAAGCAGGTCGAAAGTCGGCGGCTTTTTGCCCAACAGGTAGTTGTTGACAAAGAACGACCAGATCAGGTCGTTGGAGCGCAGCATATTGAATGCGGTGGCCATTTGCGAGCCGTCGAGGTAGCCGGTGCGATTCATGGCGTCGTCAATGGACTCCAGCATCTCCTCGTCGATAAAGGCCGAGATATCGCCCACATCCGTGAAATCGATAAGGCTGACGAAAAACGTCGCCGAGCGCACCCGCCGGTCGTCCTGGGCCGCCATGTAGGCGAGCGTGGCGGAGAGCAGCGTGCCGCCGATGCAGTACCCGATCACGTTCAACTCGCGCTCGCCGGTGGCGCGCTCTATGGCATCCATCGCCTCGAGCGGGCCTTCCAGCATGTAGTCGTCGAACGATTTGCAAGCCAGATCCTCGTCCGGATTGACCCATGAGATCATGAACACGGTGAAGCCGTTGTCGACCCAGAACCGTACGAACGACTTTTCTTCACCTAAATCCAGAATGTAGTACTTGTTGATCCAGGGCGGGATGACCAGCAGCGGGCGCTGGTGGACCTGCTCCGTCGTCGGGCTGTACTGGATAAGCTGCATGAGCTCGTTTTGGTAGACCACCTTGCCGGGCGTGTTGGCGACGTTTTCGCCGACCTGGAAGGCGTCCTGGTCGGTCATGCGCACGTGCAGACGCCCGCGTCCGCGCGCCAGGTCCTCCAGCATATTCGCCAGGCCCTCCAACAGATTGCGCCCGCCGGTGTCGAGCGCGGCTCGGATCACGCTGGGATTGGTGGGCGCAAAGTTGGTGGGCGCGAGCGCATCCACGTACTGGCGCAAATAGAAATCGACCTGCCTGCGCTGATGAGGCCTCAGACCTTGCACATCGCTTGACTGCGCCATGACCCAGCGCGCCATCAGCAGGTAGCACTGCTTGATGATGTTGAAATAGAGATTGTCGTTCCAGGCAGGGTCGCGGAAGCGCCGGTCGCCGGCGTGGGGCTGGGCCACGTCCAACGGCTCACGGCCCAGTGCGGCCTTGAGCGTGCCGGTGCTGAGGCGTGTGGCGGCGCGGGTCAGCGCCAGCGGCGCCAACATCCAACGCCGGGGCTGGCTCATCTGGCGCGCCGCGAAGGCCGCGAACGACTTGGCCACGCTGCTCATGTCGACCAGGCTGTCGTCCAGGAACGCGGGCCGGGTGCCGAGCTCGTGGCTCAGCGCATTGCTGGCTTTCAGGATGCGGTGAAGGGTCGCGCGCAGGGAAGGTTCGCCCGCGGCGTTCGCCGCGGGCGCTTTGTCGTCAGCCATAGATCGCGGTCCGAATGCTTATTTGCTTTTGCCGCCGCTGCCGGCCTGTGTGAGGTTGCGCAACTCCTCGAGGTTTTCCTCGACGCGCTGGCGCACTTCCTCGAAGGCAGCGGTGTTGGACTGGTTGATCATGTCCGCAAGCTCGCGCATGTGCGTGAGCGTGTTTTCAAAGGTTCGCCGCGCCCGCTCGCCCTGCCGGGTGAGGGCGTCGCCCGTATCGCGCATCTGGCTCAGTTCCTCGGCGGCGGCGGCCATATCGTTCATGGCGTCGACCAAAAAACGCGCCTGGCTGCGCATTACGTTAGTCATGCCCTCAGCCGCGATCTGGTTGAGGTTGGTCAGCGTCTCGATGTTGCGGCGCTGATTGTCCAGCAAGGCCTCGGCGTCGAAGCCGGGCAGGTCAATGTTTTTGAACAGCTTGCTGACATCCATAAAGTCGGAGAAGGGCAGGTCGCTGGGTTTTTTCTCGGCCATGATGGTGCTCCTGTGATGTGCGCTACATGTAAACGCCGCCGTTCACGTTGATCTGTTGCCCGGTGATGTAGTCGCCCTCGGCGGCGACGAATACCACGGCGCGGGCGATTTCCTCCGGCCGGCCGAAGCGCTGCATGGGGATGCGCGCGATGATCTTCTCGCGCACTGCGTCCGGCACCTGTTTGAGCATGTCCGTTTCGGTGAAGCCGGGGGCGATGCAGTTGACGGTGACGTTGTACTTGGCGACCTCCAGGGCCGCCGTCTTGGTGAATGCGATTATGCCGCCCTTGCTGGCGGCGTAGTTTGACTGGCCGAAATTGCCGGCCTGACCCACGAACGATGTGATATTCACGATGCGTCCGTAGTTCTGCTCGATCATGAGAGGCAAAGCGGCGGTGCAGCAGGAGTAGACGCTGCCCAGGTTGGTCTTGATCACCGACTCCCAGTCCTCGTCGGTGAGCTTGCGCAGCGTCTTGTCGCGCGTGATGCCGGCGTTGTTGATCAGGATGTCCAGGTGTCCCCACTCTTCGTGCGCCTGCCTGATCAGGGCGCGGGCCTGGTCGGGTTCGGAGACATCGGCCTGCACCACCAAGGCATGTCCGCCCTGCTCGCGAATAGCGTTGGCGACTTCGTTGGCTTCGGTGTCGCTGCTGCGGTAGTTGATGGCCACATTCGCGCCCCGGGCGGCCAACTGGGTGGCGATCTCGCGCCCGATGCCGCGGGAGGCCCCGGTGACAATCGCGCTCCTGCCTTTGAGATCGTTCATGCGCTGCTCCTCCATTCGTGTGCAAGCGTGTGGGGTGGCGTGGCCCGCCGTGATGACGGTAGCGTCTGGGCCGATGTCGGCAGCGCACCGTCGGCTCACTCCGGATGATGCCAGCCTTCGCTTACTTGCAGAGTAGGCTAACGCGCAGGGGCGCGTAAAGTCGCGACGCTCAGTAGCTTACGCTTGCTGGATGAAGGTTTTGAGTCGGGGGGCGATGTGCTCGCGCCAGCGTCGCCCGTTGAACACACCGTAGTGCCCGACGCCGGGCTGCTGGTGATGGCCGCGGCGCGTTTCGGGGATGGCGGGGCAAAGATCGTGCGCCGCCTCGGTCTGGCCAGGGCTGGTGATGTCGTCGTTTTCGCCTTCGATGGTGAGCAGGGCCGTGTCGCGGATCGCCTCCGGGCGCACGCGCCGCCCGCGATGATAAAAGCGTCCCCGCGCCAGCTCGTGCTCCTGGAACACTCGCTGTATGGTCTCCAGATAGAATTCCGCCGGCAGATCCATGACCGCGAGATATTCGTCGTAGAAGGCGCGGTGGCGGTCAGCGTGTTCGCGGTCGTCCTGCACCAGGGCGCGGTAGAGGCGCATATAGGCGTCCACGTGACGATCCAGGTTCATGGAGACAAAGCCGGCAAGCTGGAGAAAGCCGGGATAGACCGGGCGCATGCAGCCTGCATGGGGCGGCGGCACCAGATGAACCATGTGGCGGCGGAACCAGTCCAGCGTGTGCCCCGTGGCGAGCTCGTTGGGTACCGTGGGGGTGCGGCGCGTGTCGATCGGTCCGCTCATCAGCGACAGCGAGCGCGGCGCGGCGGGATGGCTGTCTTCGCTCATGAGCGCCGTGGCGGCGAGCACCGGCACCGCGGGCTGACACACTGCCAGCACGTGCGTGTCCGGGCCCAGCGCGGTCAGGAAATCGATAATGTAGTCGATGTAGTCGTCCAGGCCGAAGCGGCCCGCGGTGAGCGGCACCAGGCGCGCGTCGCGCCAGTCGGTGATGTGGACATCGTGGTCCGGTAGCAGCGCCTGCACCGTGCCGCGCAGCAGGGTGGCGAAGTGGCCGGACAGCGGCGCGACGATGAGCAGGCGCGGGTCCTGCGGGCGCGGCGCGGCGCGAGCGAAGCGCTTGATCTGGCCGAAGGGCTTGCGCATCACGATCTCTTCACGCACCGCCACCACCTCGCCGTCGCACACGGTGTGTTCCAGTCCGAAGGCGGGCTTGCGGTAGCGGCGGGTGAGGTCTTCAAAGACATCGCAGACGGAGGCGAGGCTGCGGCCGGCGGAAGTGTGGGCGAGGGGATTGAAGGGGTGGTCGAAGAGCAGCCGGTTGGTTTCAGTTAGCCAGCGCCACTGCATGGCGGCAGCGCGGCCCATTTCGTGTGCGTGATAGAGCATAAATCCCCTCGGCAGCCTTTCGTTGTAACGGCGCCGGCCGACGCAGAGCCGGCAGTCGTGTCGCGTGCGCTGGTGGTTATGAATACATAATTACAGCACTTGTTTAATATTTAATACCAGTCCCGCTGCAGATGCGCAAGCAAGGCCGCCCGGTCGAGTGCATACAGCGCGTCCAGCAACTCGACCTGCAGGCTTCCCGGGCCGCGGGCCCGTGCGGCCGCCATCTTCCCCGCAACGCCGAAGGCGGTGAGGGCGGCAGTTGCAGCAATGAAAGCGTCCGGGGCGACAGCCAGGAAAGCCGCGGTGACGGCGCTGGCGCTGCACCCCAGCCCCGTTACCCGCGTCATGAGGGCGTCTCCGGCGGCCACATGCGCCGTGCGCTGCCCGTCGCACACATAGTCCACCGCGCCTGTCATCGCAACCACGGCGCCGGTGTCGCGTGCCAGTTGCTGGGCAGCGTCCAAGGCTCCTTCAGCCGCAACGTCGGCGTCCACTCCCTTGCCACCCGCTTGTCCTGCCTCCGCCAGGGTCAATATCTCCGAAGCGTTGCCCCGTATCACGGCCGGCGTGCGGCGAGACAGATCGGCGGCGGCCGCACGTCGATAGGCGGTAGCGCCGACGCCCACCGGATCGAGCAACCAGGGCACTCGGCTTTGGTTTGCGCGCGCAACGGCGAGCTTCATCGCTGCCAGCCAGGCCGATGACAGCGTGCCGATGTTGACCACCAGCGCTTGCGACAAAGCGGTGAATTCTTCGACCTCGTCAGTTGCATGCAGCATGGCCGGCGATGCGCCCAGCGCGAGCAGCGCATTGGCGGTGTTGTTCATCACCACGAAGTTGGTGATGTTGTGCACCAAGGGCCTTTGCGCACGTACCGCCTGTAGGAGGCTAAGCGTGGTGTCGACGGCTTCCATGGGGTTCCTTACGGTCATTGCCTGACAAGCGGTGATGCTCAGTCATCGTCTGTGCGTTGGTCGGTGACGCGTGTGGTGAGCCGGCCACGATGCAGGCGCAGCTCCACGCGGTCGCCGGAGCTGGCCTGCGAGGCATCGCGCAGCACCACCGACCCGTCCGCGCGCTCCAGGGTGGCAATGGCATAGCCGCGTGCCAGCGTCGCCAGCGGACTTACCGCGTGCAGGGTGCGTGTCGCCATCCCCAGACTGTTCCGGCGTTGCTGCAGGACCCCGAGGACCGCCGCGCGCAGCCGCTGCTCCAGGTGCCGGCGATGCTGGCCATGCGCGGCTAGCTGACGCTTCGGGCTGGCCGCATGCAGGCGTTGAACGGCCGCAGTGAGCCGCGTCGCAGCGCCCGCATGGCGTTGTCTGCCCGCGCGCTGCAGGCGCACCTCGAGCTCGTCCAGGCGCTGCATGGCCTGCTCCAGGCGCCGCCCCGGGTGTTGGCGCTGCAGGCGTGCGTCTAGCGCGTCACAGCGCGCGCGCGATTCCTGCAACCGGTATCGCAAGCGCTGTGTCATGCGCTGCTCGAGCTGCACCATGCGGCGCAGCCAGTCGAACAGGTTGGGGCTGACCAGCTCGGCTGCCGCCGAGGGCGTGGGCGCGCGCGCATCGGCGACGAAATCGGCAATGGTGAAGTCGATTTCGTGGCCGACGCCGCTCACCACCGGCACGGGACAGGCGGCGATGGCGCGGGCCACGGCTTCTTCGTTGAACGCCCACAAGTCCTCCAGGGAACCGCCGCCGCGCGCCACGATGAGTACGTCGCACTCGCGGCCGCGCCCGGCCCGTGCCAGGGCGTCGACGATGGCAGGCGGGGCCTGCGAGCCCTGAACCGGCACACCGTAGAGCAGAACGCGGCCCAGCGGATAACGTCGGCGCAGCACGCTCAGGATGTCGCGCAACGCCGCGCCGGTGGGTGAGGTGATGACCCCGATGCGCCTTGGCGCGGCAGGCAGCGCGCGCTTGCGCGAGGCTTCGAACAGCCCCTCTGCCTGTAAGCGCTTTTTGAGCGCATCGAAGGCGCGGCGCAAGGCCCCGTCGCCGGCTTCTTCCACGTGCTCGACGATGAGCTGATAGTCGCCGCGCGGCTCGTATAGCCCGACGCGCGCACGCACCAGCACCTGTTGGCCGTCTTCCGGCTGAAAGGCCGCTAGGGCGTTGCGCGAACGAAACATGGCGCAGCGCACCTGGGCGCCGGCGTCCTTGAGCGTGAAATACCAGTGGCCGGAGCGGGGGCGGGCGAAATTGGAGATTTCGCCTTCGATCCACAGCATGGGCAAGTTCTGCTCCAGCAGCAGCTTCACCTGCCGGTTGAGCTCGCTCACGGTGTAGACGGTGCGCTGCGATTGCGGGGCTGCAGGCGGCGCGGTGGATGCGGGAAGCTCGCTCATGGGCGCAGGCTATTGGGCACCGGCAGGTGGGCTTGGATATAATGGATCAATTTACCATCCGCATACGTAAGGTCCCAAGCCCATGCGCATTCGCGAGGAAGCCCTGACGTTCGACGATGTCTTGCTGCAGCCGGCATTTTCGGATGTCCTGCCCAGGCAGGTATCGCTCGCCACGCAGCTTACGCGCGGCATCCGTATCAACCTGCCGCTGGTGTCTGCGGCAATGGATACGGTCACCGATGCTCGTCTCGCCATAGCCCTCGCCCAAGAGGGCGGCATTGGCATTATCCACAAAAACATGACCGCCGAGCAGCAGGCCCAGGAGGTGCGCCTGGTCAAGAAGTTCGAGTCCGGGGTGATCAAGGACCCGATCACGGTCGCCCCCTCGACCACCATTCGTGAGGTCATCGACCTCACGCGCGCGCATCACATCTCGGGCGTGCCTGTCGTCGACGGCAATCAGCTAGTGGGCATCGTCACCAGCCGGGATCTGCGCTTCGAGACCCAGCTCGACAGTCCCGTGTCCACCATTATGACGGAGCAGGATCGTCTGATCACCGTGAAGGAAGGCGCGGACAAGGCGGAGGTGAGCCGATTGTTGCACCGCCACCGCATCGAGAAGCTGCTGGTGGTCAACGACGATTTCGAACTGCGCGGCATGATCACGGTCAAGGACATCCAAAAGTCGACCGATTTTCCCAATGCCGCCAAAGACGAATTCGGGCGCCTGCGCGTCGGCGCCGCGGTGAGCACGGCGGCCGGCACCGATGAGCGCGTGGCCGCTCTGGTCGAGGCGGGTGTGGACGTGATTACGGTGGACACCGCCCACGGCCATTCCAGGGGCGTGCTCGAGCGCATCGAATGGATCAAGTCGCGCTTTCCGGAGGTGCAGATCATCGGCGGCAACGTCGCCACGACGGAAGGCGCGCTGGCATTGATGAAGGTCGGGGTGGACGCGGTTAAGGTGGGCATCGGGCCCGGTTCCATCTGCACCACGCGCGTGGTCGCCGGCGTGGGGGTGCCGCAGATCTCGGCGGTGTCCAACGTGGCCGCGGCGCTGGCTGAACACGGCGTGCCGCTGATTGCCGACGGCGGCATCCGCTTTTCCGGCGATATTGCCAAAGCCATCGCCGCCGGCGCGCATAGCGTGATGATCGGCAGCCTGTTTGCCGGAACCGAGGAGTCGCCGGGCGAGGTGGAGCTGTATCAGGGGCGCACCTTCAAGTCGTACCGGGGTATGGGTTCGCTGGGTGCCATGGCGGGCCGCGACGGCTCTTCGGATCGCTATTTCCAGGACACCACCCAGGAGGTGGAAAAGCTCGTGCCGGAAGGCATCGAGGGCCGTGTGCCCTACAAGGGCGCGCTCTCGGCCATCGTCCATCAGTTGGCGGGCGGTCTGCGCGCGTGCATGGGCTACACCGGCTGCCACGACATCGACGAGGTGCGCACTAGCGCCGAGTTCGTGCGCGTGACCTCCGCCGGCGTGCGCGAAAGCCACGTTCACGACGTCAACATCGTCAAGGAAGCGCCCAATTATCGTGTGGACTAAGCCCATTCGCCCCGGCTGCCGGTCGGCGGCCGTCGTCTTGCCAGCGAGGGAGCCGATGACGTTATGACGGCCGCGGACATTCATACCGAACGCATTCTCATCATCGACTTCGGCTCCCAGTACACCCAACTGATTGCGCGCCGCGTGCGCGAAGTCGGCGTTTACTCGGAAGTGCGCGCATGGGATGTGCCCGTGGAACAGGTGCGCGCCTTCGCCCCCAAGGGCATCATTCTGTCCGGCGGCCCGGAGTCGGTGACCCTCGAGGACCCGCCACGCATGGATCCGGGTCTGCTGGAGCTGGGGGTGCCCGTGCTGGGCATCTGTTACGGCATGCAGATCATGGCGGCGCAGCTTGGCGGGGGCGTCGAGCCCTCCAGCCGGCGCGAGTTCGGTTACGCTGAGGTACGGGCGCGCGGCCATTCCAAGCTGCTCGAGGGCATCGAGGACCGCGGCAACGACCAGGGCCACGGGCTGCTGGATGTGTGGATGAGCCACGGCGACCAGGTCTCGGGTCTGCCGCCCGGCTTCAAGGTGATCGCGAGCACCGCTTCGGCGCCGATCGCGGGCATGGCGGACGAAGAGCGCAGGCTGTTCGGGCTTCAGTTCCATCCGGAGGTAACCCATACCACGCAGGGCGGGCGGATACTGGCCCGGTTCGCGCGCGATATCTGCGGTTGCCAGGGTTTGTGGCAGCCGCAGCGCATCGCTGAAGACGCCATCGAGCGTATCCGTGACCAGGTTGGCGGCGAGGGCGTGCTGCTGGCCTTGTCCGGCGGCGTGGATTCGTCCGTGGCCGCGGCGCTGCTGCATCGTGCGATCGGCGACCAACTGGTGTGCGTATTCGTCGACAATGGGCTGCTGCGCCTGCACGAGGGCGACCAGGTGATGGCGACTTTCGCCGAGCATCTGGGCATCAATGTCATCCGCGTCAATGCGGAGCAGCGCTTCCTGGAGGAGCTGGAGGGCATCACCGACCCGGAGCAGAAGCGCAAGCTCATCGGTAACCGTTTTATCGACGTCTTCGACGAGCAGGCGAGTGGCGTGGAGGGTGTGAGCTGGCTGGCACAGGGCACCATCTACCCGGATGTGATCGAGTCGGCGGCGAGCGCCACGGGCAAGGCCCACGTCATCAAGTCGCATCACAACGTGGGCGGGTTGCCGGAGACGATGAATCTCAAGCTCGTCGAGCCGTTGCGCGAGCTTTTCAAGGACGAGGTGCGCAAGCTGGGTGTGGAGCTGGGCCTGCCCGAAGAGCTGGTCTACCGCCATCCGTTCCCGGGCCCCGGGCTGGGCGTGCGCATCCTCGGGGAAGTCAGGAAGTCCTACGCCGACAAGCTGCGCCGCGCGGATGCGATTTTCATCGAGGAGCTCAAGCGTGCCGAGCTGTACTACGCGGTGAGCCAGGCCTTCGCCGTGTTCCTGCCGGTGAAGTCGGTGGGCGTCATGGGGGACGGGCGGCGCTACGAATACGTCGTGGCGCTGCGTGCGGTCGAGACGGTGGATTTCATGACCGCGCGCTGGGCGCACCTGCCGTACGACTTTCTGGACCATGTGTCGAGGCGCATCATCAATGAGGTCGACGGCATTTCGCGCGTGGTGTACGACATTTCCGGCAAGCCACCGGCCACCATCGAGTGGGAATGAACGGCGCCGATGAGCGCTGGATGCGCTACGCGCTGACGCTTGCCGGGCGCGCCCGCGACGAGGGAGAGGTGCCGGTAGGGGCCGTGCTGGTGGCCGACGACGCGATAGCGGGCGAGGGTTGGAACCGTCCGCTGGCAGCGCACGACCCGACCGCGCATGCCGAAATCGCCGCCTTGCGCGCCGCGGGCCTGGCGCGTGCCAACTACCGCCTGCCCGGCACCACGCTTTACGTGACCCTCGAGCCTTGCGTGATGTGCGCCGGTGCCATCATCCACGCGCGCGTGCAGCGCGTGGTCTTCGGCGCCGTGGATCCCAAGGCCGGCGCCGCGGGTTCCGTCTACGATGTCCTCTCGGTGCCGCGGCTCAACCACGCGCTCGCGTGCGAGGGAGGTGTGCTGGGCGAAGAATGTGCCGCGCGGTTACGGGATTTCTTCCGCGAGCGCCGGCGCCGCGCCTAGGCAGGCCGGCGCAGGCGTATGAAAACCGGATTTCAGAACATCTCCGACTCGTCCGGTGGCTGCGGCTCACCGCGCTCGCCAGGCTCCCGGCTGGGGATGAAATCGCCGGTGATCATTTGGTCGTAGCTCATGCCGGGGCCGACCATGGGGTAGACGCCTGCATCCGGGTCGATGATCACCTCGAGAAACGCCGGGCCGCGGAACCGGATGAAATCGCGCACCATGCGCGCCAGATCCTGCTTGCGCTCCAGGCGCCTGGCGAACTCGAAACCGTCCGCCTGCGCGGCCTTGACGAAGTCTTTCTTGTGCAGTGACTTGTCGCTGGCCGAGAAGCGGCCCTTGAAGAACAGCTTTTGCCACTGGCGCACCATGCCGTCGCCGTAGTTGTTGAGCAGCACGATCTTGAGCGGAAGATCATAATTGGTGACGGTTTCCAGCTCGCCCAAATTCATGCGGATGCTGCCGTCGCCGTCGATATCGATCACCTGCCGGTCCGGACACGCGTACTGCGCCCCGATGGCCGCAGGCAAGCCGAAGCCCATGGTGCCCATGCTTCCCGAGGTCAGCCACAGCCGGGGCCACTTGAAGTCGAAGTACTGCGCCGCCCACATCTGGTGCTGGCCCACGCCGGTCGAGATGACCGCCTCGCCGCGGGTGTGGCGGTTGATCTCCTCGATCAGCTCGTAAGGCTGGATCAACGGGCTTTCGCGGTCGTAGTTCATCGCATAGACGCGTTTCAACTCCGTCACGTGGCGGTGCCACCCGGAGAAATCGCGCTGGAAGCCGTGGCTGCGCCCGTAGGCCAGCAATCGCTCGAGCGAATCCGACAGCACGCCCACATGGTGCCAGTCCACCGCCTTCACCTTGCCGATTTCGGACACATCGATGTCGAAATGGGCGATGTGGCGCGCATTGGGCGCGAACGCAGGCGCCTTGCCGGCGACCCGGTCGTCGAAGCGCGAACCCATGGCAATGAGGAAGTCACAGTCTTCGACCGCGTAGTTGGCGTAGGCGGTGCCGTGCATGCCCAGCATGTGCAGCGACAGCGGATCGGTGGTGTCGAAGGCGCCCAAGCCCATGAGCGTGGTCACCACCGGTATCTGGAAGGCGTGCGCGAAGCGGCGCAAGGCATCGGCCGCATCGGCGTGAATGACGCCGCCGCCGGCGTAGATTAGCGGACGTTGCGAGCGTTCCAGCATACGGAAAAAGCTCGCGCACTGGTTTTCCGGCAGCGGGTTGCGGTACAGGGCGTTCATGCGCTGGCGGTAGCCGGGAATGGGCAGTACGCCTTCGCCGCGGAATTCGCCGGTCCAGTTTTGGGTGTCTTTGGGCACATCGATGACCACCGGCCCGGGGCGCCCCGTACGCGCGATCTCGAACGCGGTGCGCACCGTCGACTCCAGCACGGTGGGATCGGTGACCAGGAACACATGCTTGGCGCAACCGCCCATGATGCTGGAAACGGGGGCTTCCTGGAATGCGTCGGTGCCGATGGCATTGGTGGCCACCTGTCCGCAAATCAGCACCATGGGCACGGAGTCCGCCATGCAATCGCGCACTGGGGTGACGCAGTTGGTGGCACCCGGCCCGGAGGTGACCACCGCCACCCCGACGCGCCCGCTGGCGCGCGCATAACCGGCGGCCATAAAGCAGGCGCCTTGCTCGTTCGCGGGGACGATCAGCGGAATCGGGCGCCCTTCCGTTGCCTGGTTGTGGCGGAATATGGCGTCGTAGGTGGGGAGGATGGCCCCGCCGCTATAGCCGAATACGGTGCCAACCCCCTCGTCGACCAATACCTGCACGAGCATCTCCGCCCCGCTCATAATCTTGCCGGCCAAGGGGTGGCCGGCGGGGGTGGCGCTGCCCACGGCGGCGGGCGCGCTGGAGAGAAGCTGTTGCTGCGGCTGGTCGGTCATGATTCGCACTGTCTGCGTCTCGGATTGGGTGTGGAAAGCGCTGGATAAACCTTATCCGGCGGCGTTCGTACGGTCTGCGCCGTGTCGCTCAGTGTATAACAGGCGCGCGCGCGTGTGCAGTGCAAATCAGGCGTGCACGCGCGCTGCGAAAGCAGGGCAAGCTTGATTTTTGACGGCATTGGTTATAGGTTGCCCGCTGTTTAACCGCATCTCGCGCCGGCCGTAGCGAGCAGCGGGGGCCTGGTCGGCATCCCGCGCCTGCGCCGTGGCGGGCGGCAATGCCTGTTCGGACAAGGTTCATGCGCCACATCATCTCCATCCTGCTGCAAAATCAGGCGGGCGCGCTCACGCGTGTCGCCGGGCTGTTCTCCACGCGCGGCTATAACATCGAGTCGCTGAGCGTGGCGCCCACGGAGGATGAGAGCGTATCCCGGCTAACGGTCGTTGCCCACGGCAGCCAGGCCGTGGTCGCGCAGATCAAGCGCCAGGTGCTCAAGCTGGTGGATGTGGTGGATCTCATGGACATGACCGCTGGCGAGCACATCGAGCGCGAACTCCTGCTGCTCAAGCTGCGCGCCCGCGGCAAGGTGCGGGAGGGCGTTCGCGAGCTGGCAGCACGCCATCACGCCCAGCTCATCGACGATACGGAGACCATCTACACCCTGCAGATGGAGGGCACGGGCGAGCAGGTTTCCGCACTCATCAAAGAGGCCCAGACGGTGGCGGAGATTCTGGAGGTGGTGCGCAGCGGCGCCACCGCCATTGCGCAGGGCGACAAGGTATTGCGCCTGACCCCGCAACAATCACTCGTCAACATCACAGAAACGGATTAATAGAGCGGGAGAGATACCGTGAGCATGAAGGTTTACTACGATAAAGACGCCGACCTCAGTCTGATCCAGAAGAAGAAGGTGTGCGTCCTCGGGTACGGCTCCCAAGGCCATGCCCACGCCAATAACCTCAAGGACTCGGGCGTCGACGTGGTGGTGGGTCTGCGTGAGGGCTCGGGCTCCTGGAAGAAAGCGGAGCAGGCGGGCCTGACCGTGAAGACGGTCCCCGAGGCCGTGGCTGCGGCCGACGTGGTGATGGTGCTGGTGCCCGACGAGCTGCAGCAGAAACTCTATGAAGAGCAGATCGTGCCCAACATCCGCCAGGGCGCCGGCATTGCCTTTGCGCATGGCTTCAATATCCACTTCCAGCTGATTCAGCCACGCGAGGATCTCGACGTGTTCATGATCGCGCCCAAGGGGCCGGGTCATCTGGTGCGCACGACGTACGTGGACGGCGGCGGTGTGCCCAGCCTGATCGCTGTGCAGCAGGATGCCTCCGGCCGGGCCAAGGACGTCGCGCTCTCCTATGCGGTCGCCATCGGCGCCGGGCGCGCCGGTGTCATCGAGACCAGCTTCCGCGAGGAGACCGAGACCGATTTGTTCGGTGAGCAGACGGTGCTCTGCGGCGGCCTTACGGCGCTGGTGCAGGCGGGTTTCGAGACGCTGGTCGAAGCGGGCTACGCGCCGGAGATGGCGTACTTCGAGTGCCTGCATGAGGTCAAGCTCATCGTCGACCTGATGTACGAAGGCGGCATCGCCAACATGCGCTACTCGATCTCCAACACGGCCGAATACGGCGATGTCACGCGCGGACCGCGCATCGTCAGCGACCAGACCAAGGCGGAGATGCGCCGTATTCTCAAGGAGATTCAGAGCGGAGCCTTCGCGCGCGAATTCATCCTCGAGAACCAGGCGAGCAGCCCGACGCTCAAGGCCAACCGCCGCCTCAGCCAGGAGCATGAGATCGAGCGGGTGGGCGAGCGCCTGCGCGGCATGATGCCGTGGATAACCGCCAACCGCATCGTCGACCGCAGCAAGAACTGAGCACGCCGATCGCCCGCGCCCGCGCTTGGCGGCACGGGCGCGGTATGATCGCAGCCACGCAGCCTGTCCGTTTTCCACCCGGCCGGTCAGCGCGCCCATTGCCCACGGAGTCCCCATGGAAAACCAGGAGCGGCGGCGAAAGGGCATCTACCTCCTGCCCAACCTGTTTACCACCGGCACGCTGTTCGCGGGGTTTTTCGCCATTGTCTCCGCCATACAGGGTCATTTCACGGCGGCGGCCGTGGGCATCTTCCTGGCCATGGTGGCCGACGGGCTGGACGGGCGCGTGGCGCGCCTGACGAACACGCAGAGCGATTTCGGCAAGGAGTACGACAGCCTCTCCGACTGCATTGCGTTCGGTCTGGCGGCGGCGATTGTGATCTATGTCTGGGGCCTGCAGTACCTGGGCGACTACGGCTGGGCGGGCGCCAAGCTGGGCTGGCTGGCGGCATTTCTGTATGCGGCCGCGACAGCATTGCGCCTGGCGCGCTTCAACGTGCACCCGCTGAGCCGCGAGAAGCGCTACTTTTACGGCCTGCCGAGTCCCTCCGGGGCCGCGGTGACGGCGGGCTTCGTCTGGTTCGGCCAGGACCTGGGGCTGAGCGGGGCGACCTTGGCGGTTCCCGCTTTCATTATTACCGTGGGCGCGGCGGTGCTCATGGTGAGCACGATCAAGTACTACAGTTTCAAGGAAGTCAAGCTGAGCGAGCGTGTCCCCTTCGTCTACATCCTGGCCGTAGTGCTGATTTTTGCGCTCATCGCTGTTAATCCCGCGCGCGTGCTGTTCAGCGCCTTTTTTCTGTATGCATTGTCGGGTCCGGTGATGGCGCTGCGCCGGCGGTTGCGCCGCGGCTGAAGCGCAGGACCATAGTGCCTGCAGCCCGCGCCTTTTGCCCGGCGTCCAATCTTGGCAAGGTTCGGGCCTTGCTCTATAGTCCGGAGCTAACGCCCTGGTGTTCGCGCCGCCCCTGACATGGCACGGCAGCCGGCGCTAGCGACGGCGCCTGTCCCCTGCGTCCCGCCGCGGCGGGACGCCCGACGGGCGGCGAGGTGGCCAAGGGAGCCCAGCCATGAGCGATGACAAAGCACGTTTGATCGTTTTCGATACCACGTTGCGCGACGGCGAGCAGAGCCCGGGCGCGTCCATGACCAAGGATGAGAAGGTGCGCATCGCCAAGTCTCTTGAGCGCATGCGGGTGGACGTGATCGAGGCGGGTTTCGCCATCGCCAGCCAGGGCGACTTCGAGGCGGTTCGCGCGGTTGCCAAGGCGGTGCGCGAGAGCACCGTGTGCAGTCTGGCGCGCGCCAGCGATGCCGACGTGGAGCGCGCCGCCGAAGCCATCGAGCCGGCCGCGCGCCGGCGCATTCATACCTTCATCGCCACCTCGCCCATCCACATGGAGCGCAAGCTGCGTCTGAGCCCGGACGAGGTGGTCGACGCGGCCGTGGGCGCGGTCAAAAAGGCGCGTCAGTACACCGACGACGTCGAGTTCTCCGCCGAGGACGCCGGCCGTTCCGACATCGATTTCCTGTGCCGCATCCTGGAGGCGGCCATCGCCGCCGGCGCCACCACCGTGAACATTCCCGACACGGTCGGCTACACGACGCCGGAGACCTTCGGCGCCATGATCGGCACGCTCATGGCGCGCATCCCCAACGCCGACCGCGCGGTGTTCTCGGTGCACTGCCACAATGACCTGGGCATGGCCGTGGCCAATTCCCTGGCGGCGGTCATGGCCGGTGCGCGCCAGGTGGAGTGCACCATCAACGGTCTCGGCGAGCGCGCTGGCAACGCCGCGTTGGAGGAAATCGCCATGGCGGTGCGTACCCGCCAGGATGTCTTTCCCTGCGACACCGGGCTGGATACGCGCGAAATCGTGCCTTGCTCGCGCTTGGTCTCCAGTATCACCGGCTTTCCGGTGCAGCCCAACAAGGCCATCGTGGGCGCCAACGCCTTCGCGCACGAATCGGGCATCCATCAGGACGGTGTCATCAAGAGCCGCGAGACTTACGAAATCATGCGCGCCGAGGATGTGGGGTGGAGCGCCAACCGCATGGTTCTGGGCAAGCATTCCGGCCGCAACGCCTTCCGCCAGCGCATGGCGCAGTTGGGTATCGAATTCCCCGAGCAGGCGGTATTTCAGGAGGCTTTCCGCCGCTTCAAGGACTTGGCCGACAAGAAGCACGTCATCTTCGACGAGGATCTGCAGGCTCTGGCGAGCGAGGCGAGCCCGGCCAAAGTCGCCGAACGCGTTCAACTGGATCATTTGCGGGTATGCTCCGAGAGCGGTACGCGCCCGCTGGCCAGCCTGCGGCTTTTGATCGACAACGAGCCGGCGCGCATCGAAGCCGAGGGTGACGGACCGGTCGACGCGGTGTTCAAAGCCATCGAGGAACTGCTTGGCAGCGGCGCCGAGCTGCTGCTGTATTCGGTCAACGCGATCACCACCGGCACCGATGCGCAGGGCGAGGTGACCGTGCGTCTGGCGCGCGGCGGCAAGATCGTCAACGGCCAGGGAGCGGACACCGATATCGTCATCGCCTCGGCGAAGGCGTATCTGAACGCGCTCAACCGCCTCGACCAGGAAGCCGAGCGAACGCATCCGCAGCCGTACGAGACCGTCTGAGCGGGCTCCATGCATCGGCAGCGGCGGCAACGCTATCTGCAGGCGCTGGGAATAGAGGGCTGGCGGCTGCGTGCGGCGGCGCACGCGCCGGCCGAGTCGGATGCCGAGCCGCAGGCGGCGGCAGCAAGAAGCGATGACGGCCGCGGCAAAGCGCCTGAAACGCCGCGCCCGGACTCTATTGCGAACCCGTCGGGGGACACCGCCGGTCTCGACTGGGACGGGCTCGCGGCGCGCATCCGTGCATGCACACGTTGCGAGCTGCACCGCGGGCGCACGCAGGCGGTGGTTGGCGCCGGTGTGCGCGCGGCCGATCTCATGGTGGTGGGCGAGGGGCCCGGCGCCGAGGAAGACCGCCGCGGTGAGGCCTTCGTGGGCCGGGCCGGGCGCCTGCTCGACGAAATGCTATTGGCCATCGGCTGCAGCCGAACCGGGTCCGTGTTCATCGCCAACATCGTGAAGTGCCGGCCCCCCGGCAACCGCGACCCGCGGCCGGAGGAGGTGGCGGCCTGCGAAGGCTACTTGCGGCGCCAGATCGATCTGGTTAAGCCTCGGGTGATCGCGGCTGTCGGCCGCGTGGCGGCGCAGAACCTGCTCGGCACGCAGGAGCGGCTGGGGGCCATGCGTGGCCGCGAGTACGAATACCAGGGTACGCCGGTGATCGTGACTTACCATCCCGCCTACCTGCTGCGCAGCCCGCAGGACAAGCGCAAGGCCTGGGCCGATCTTAAGCGCGTGCGTGCCCGCTTGGAGGCCGGGCGGTGAACGCGGTCGCCGCCTGGCGTGCGCGCGCCATGCGCCGTGCCGATGTGCGCGATGTCATCGCCATCGAGCGCGTCTCCTACTCCTTTCCTTGGAGCGAAGGGGTATTCCGGGATTGCCTGCGTGTCGGCTATGGCTGTTGGGTCGCGCTGGACGAAGAGGAATGCGTAGCCGGCTACGCCCTCATGTCGACGGCCGTCGACGAGGCGCACGTGCTCAACCTCTGCGTCGGGCCTAGCTACCGCCGCCGCGGGCTGGGCACGTTTCTGCTCAACCACCTCGTGTACGAAGCGGCGCAGGCGCGCATGAAACGCGTGCTGCTCGAGGTGCGCCCGTCCAATGCCGGGGCGCTGGCCCTTTACCGTGCGCAGGGTTTCGAACCGGTGGGCCGGCGCAAGCGCTATTACCCCGCCTTCGAGGGTCGAGAGGACGCTCTGCTGCTGGCCCGGCGTCTGTGAGCGAGGCTATGCCGGCCGGCCCCACACAGCGTCGGGCAGTGTGGAGCTGGGCCTTCTATGACTGGGCCAACTCGGCGTTTGCCACCACCGTGGTCGCCGGTTTTTTCCCTCTGTTCTTCAAGGACTATTGGAACAGCGGCGTGAGTGCCGCCGAGAGCACGTTGCGCCTGGGCAACGCCAATGCCCTTGCCAGCCTGGCGATCCTGCTGGCCGCGCCGGTGCTGGGGGCGATCGCCGACCGCAGTCATGGACGAAAGCGCTTTCTGGCTGCTTTCGCCGCTCTGGGCGTGTTGGCCACCGCGGCACTGGTGGGGGTGGCGCAGGGGCAGTGGCTGACGGCCGCCGCGTTCTTTGTGCTTGCCTCGGTGGGTTTTTCGGGCAGCCTGGTTTTCTATGACGCCTTGCTCCCCGATGTTGCCGCTCCCGAACAACTAGACCGGGTGTCGGCGTTGGGGTACGCGCTGGGATATCTGGGGGGCGGACTGTTATTCGGCGTCAACGTCGCCATGGTGATCGCGCCGGCATGGTTCGGGCTGCCGGGCAGGGCAATGGCGGTCAAGCTCGCGTTCGTTTCAGTGGCCCTGTGGTGGGCGGTGTTTTCCGTGCCGTTGTTCGTCAACGTGAGGGAGCGTCACAAGGGCCCCGCCTTGGGGTTGTCCCGGGCCGCTGTTGCCGGCCTGCGCCAGTTGTCGCGTACTGCCCGGCAGGTGCGCGGGCTGCGCATGGTCGCGCTCTTCCTGGTGGCTTATTGGCTCTATATCGACGGCGTGGACACCGTCTACCGCATGGCGGTCGACTACGGGCTCTCCATCGGGCTGAGCGCGAGCGGGCTGATGATGGCGTTGTTGCTGACCCAGTTCGTCAGCTTCCCGGCAGCGCTCGGTTTCGGCCGGCTGGCCGGTGTGATGGGCGTGCGCCGGGCGATTTATCTCGCTCTCTGGGTGTATGCCGGTGTCATCGGCTGGGGCTATTTCCTGCACGACGTCTACCAGTTCTACCTCATGGCACTGGGCATCGGCTTGGTGCAGGGCGGGCTGCAGTCGCTGAGCCGGTCGTATTTCGCGCGCATGGTGCCGCCGGGCCAGTCTGCGGAGTTCTTTGGCTTCTACAACATGATGGGTAAGTTTGCCGCGGTGTTGGGCCCGGCGCTGGTGGGCTGGACGGCGGCGCTGACCGGCAGCGCGCGTCTGTCCATCCTGTCGATTCTGCTGCTGTTCGCCGCCGGCGGGGCGCTGTTGTGGAAAGTCGACGAGGAGCGCGGCCGGCGCGAGGCGCTCGCGGTGGCCGGACCCTAGCGGGACGGGCCCGCGCGTCAATGGCGCGGGTGAAATCGCTTGACCGCGAGCGCCAGCTCCGCGGCGGCGCGTGCGTCGTCGCCGTAGCGGGCGCGCACGTAGAGCGCGCTGATGTGCTCGATCTGTGTTCCCCAGTGCGGCCGCGCCCCGCGTACGCGGGCGGCGAAGTCGCGCGGGCCTTCGCCGGCGCCGCGGGCGAATCCGCGCCGGGCCAGGCGCCGGCATGCGGTGCGCCAGGCCCGTTCGGCGGGGTCCCGGGAGGGGTTCTGGCGGGCGCTCCACAGCAGGGCGAATGCCAGGGCCGATAACGCGGCCAGCGCGAAGGCGGTGAGCGCCAGAATCATGCGCCGCCACGATCCGAGTCCGGCGTGCGACAGGAACGCCATCTGCATGGCCGGCCCATAGGCGAGCACGGCCCGGTTCCAAAGCGCGTTGACCCAGTCCCAGCGCAGCTTGAGCGCCTTGATCCAGCCCCCGCCCGGGCGCGCGATGGAGGGCACGTCCGGATCGTCGGGCAGGGCTGCCCCGAGACCCAGGTGCACGCGCGCCGGGTCGACTGCGGCGGTGGGGTCCACGCGCACCCAGCCGTGCCCCTGCAGCCAGACCTCGCTCCATGCGTGGGCGTCCGACTGTCGCACGATGAGGTAGCCGCCGGCGGCATTGACCTCCCCGCCCTGATAGCCGGTGACCACGCGGGCGGGCAGGCCGCCGGCGCGCATCATGAAGGTGAAGGCGCCGGCAAAGTGTTCGCAAAACCCTTTGCGCGTGCCGAAGACGAACCCATCGATGGGGTTGGAACCCGGCAGGGCCGGCGGCTCCAGGGTATAGACGAAGTCCTGATCGTGGAAAAAACGCAATGCGCGGCGCACCAGGGCCCGCCCGCGCTGGCCATGCGCCAGCCATCGGCGGACCAGCGCCCGGGTGCGCGGATCCGCACCCGCCGGCAAGGACAGCGCGAGCCTTCTTACCGAGGGCGGGAGCGCATGCGGCTGCAGGCGATAGTGCGTGAACGAGCGCGCCCGGTAGGCGCGGCGCTGGTTCACGGGCTGCGCCGCGCGCATTTCGTCCGCCGGCGTGAACACGGCGTCTCGGGGGCCGGCAGCGGGCATGTCCAGCGCCAGCAGCCAGCGCGCATCGTCGGGCTCCAGGGTAACGGTGTAGGCGGTGGCACCGCCCAGGGTTTGCAAGTGTGGCGGGTTCGCCCGCGTGTGCTTGGCAAGCGCGCCCGGCCGCCAAGTGCGCCCGTCGAAGCGCCACAACACCGGGCCGCGCCAGTAGCGCTGGTCGGGCGGCGGGATCGGGCCTTGGAAGCGCACACGAAACGCTACCGAACCGTCGCGCGCCAGGTGTGCAAGCCCGCCGGGCGTCATGTGATCTGACAAGCCTGTATGCGCTTGCTGCGAGGAGGGCAGCGCCCAGAGCGGTCCCGGAATGCGCGGGAAGAGCACAAACATGGCGAGCATCAGGGGGGCAGCCTGCAGCAGCAGGGTGCCGGCGGTGCGCAGGCTGGCGCGCGGTGCCATTGGGCCGGGCGTGTGGCTCATTTCCACCAGTCCGGCGGTGACCAGCCAGGCGCTGGCCGACAGGTAGGCCATGGTGGCGATGGACTGGGAAAACAGACACTCCGTCGCTAATACAAAGTAGGCGAGCAGCAGCACCAGCAGGCAGTCGCGGCGGGTGCGCAGTTCGGTGAACTTGAGCGCAAGCATCACGCACAGCAGGGCCGCCCCGGCGCTCTCGCCGTTGATGTGCCCGAAGGTGGCATAAACGCCGGCAAGCGCCGCGGCTGCCAGCGCAAGCCGGAGCCAACGCGGCGCCAGTGGCCAGTCGAGCTGAGTGGCGAGCGCCTGCCATCCCAGCAGCCCGGCGATGAACGCGATCGTCCACGACGGCAGGTGCGCCGCGTGAGGGGCCAGCGCCACGGCCACGCAGCCGAGCACGCGCAGCATGGTGGCGCGGGCACAGCGGCGGCGGGGGGCGGCGCGGGTCACGATGATTCGGTGCTGTGCGGATAGAGTGCGAGTGCCTCCAGGCAGCGGCGCTCATGGGCGGTACCCGAGCCCGGTTCAATGAGCGCGCCGGGCAGACGCATCCCGTACGTGTCCCCGCCTTGGGACGCTTCCAGTACCCAGCGGCACAACCGGCTCAGCCGTGCCTCGGTGTCCAGCCCCGCCAGCTGTCCCCAGTCCAGCCAGAGGGCTTCGCCGGCCGGGCTGCTGAACTGCTTGACCATGGGGCCTTCCCGCCCGCTGCCGCTCTTCCAGTGAATGCGGCGGATGGGGTCGCCCGCGCGGTAGGCCCGCAAGCTGTCGAAATCCTCGTCGCCGGGCCGTTGCGCGGCGGCGTCGCCGGCGCCGTGGTGCTGCCTGGGCGCCGCACCGGCGCGGTCGTCGGGCTTTGGATAGACGAGACAGCTTACATCGAGCTCCACCCATGCCCATGCGCGGAACAGGCCCAGCGGGAAACCGGTCTCCAGGGTGAAGCGCGGGGCCGGCAGCCGTCCGCGTTTTGCTGGCTGGGTGTGCATCAGCAACCGCGCCTCGCCGTTCGCGCTGATGTCCACTCCGCTGCCGGACGCTGCCCGCGTCAGGGCGACCGCGAAGCGGGGAACCCGGCTCGGGTTGCTGAGGGTGAGCGGGAAGGCGCCGCGTGCCCCCGCAAACACTGGCTCGGCCCGCTCAGCGGACACCCGCAGATTGAGAAGATTGCGATGGGTGTGGTGCATGCAAACCAGGCCCAGGCTCGCCAGCAGGAAGGTCAGACCGAACGCCAGGCTGTTGCTGTAGTTGGTGGCGCCCAACAGCATCACCACCAGCAGGCCGGCGTAAACCAAACCCAGACGCGTGGGCAGAATGAAAATGCGCCTCCGCCCAAGCGTTACCGGCCCCGGCTCGCGGTGCACCCGGCGCTGGATCCAGCCGCTACGGAATGGCCACCGCATCCAGCAGCTCGCGTACCTGCTCTTCCCCCGTCCCGGCGGCGGAAGCGGCGCGCAGGCGATGGGCGACAACCGGCTCAAACACGGCCTGCACGTCTTCGGGGATGACCATCTCGCGCCCGTGCAGAAGCGCCCACGCCTGCGCGGCTCGCTTCAGCGCCAGGCCGGCCCGCGGCGACAGCCCCGCGCGCAGGCGTGGGCTGCGGCGCGTGTGGCGGACGAGATCCAGCAGATAGGCCACCAGCGCATCGCTTACGTGTACCCGCGTCACCCGCGCCTGCCACTGCAGCAGCGTGTCCGGGTCGAGCACGGGCGCGGTTTCGCGCAACAGCGCGCGCCGGTCGCGGCCCTGCAGCAAGCCCTGTTCCGCCTCGCGCGGCGGATAGCCCAGGCTGATGCGCATGAGAAATCGGTCGAGCTGGGATTCCGGCAGCGGGAAGGTGCCGGCCTGCTCCGCCGGGTTCTGAGTGGCGATGACGAAGAACGGCCGGGGCAGGGCGCGCGTCTGGCCGTCGATGGTGACCTGGCGCTCTTCCATCGCTTCCAGCAGGGCGCTCTGGGTCTTGGGGCTGGCACGGTTGATTTCATCGGCCAGCGCCAGTTGGGCGAATATGGGGCCCGGGTGAAAGACAAAGCGCCTGGCGCTTGCGCCCGGCGCGCTCTCGAGCACCGTCGCGCCCAGGATGTCACCCGGCAGCAGGTCGCTGGTGAACTGAATGCGCCGGAATTGAAGCCCCATCACGTGCGCCAGCGTCTGCGCCAGCGTGGTCTTGCCCACGCCGGGCACGTCGTCGATCAGCAGATGTCCGCCGGCCAGCAGGCAGGTTACGGACAGCCGCAACGCGCGTGCTTTGCCGAGGATGATGTGGCCGGCCTTGTCGAGGGCGGCGTCCAGAGCCGTGCTCATGCAGGGTTACGGTGGTTCCCGGAAATGGAGGCGCGGACGTCGCGCGCGCCGGCTCAGGTTAGCACACGCATGCCGCGGCTAATCGTCGCGGCGCGTGAAATCGCCTTCGATGGTGTTGCCGCCGTCCTGCGTGCCGCCGCCCGGGGGCGGCGGGCGCTGGCGCATGCGGTGCGAGATGATCCAGCGCGCGAGGCGGCTGCGAACCGGCGGAATCATGCACGCCAGCCCGATGCTGGAGGTGATGAATCCGGGCGTGAGCAGCAGCGCACCGGCGACCAGGAGCACCGCGCCTTCGACCAGTTCGAGCGCGGGCAAGCGCCCCTGATCCATGGAGTCGCGAATGCGCGCCAGCGTGGCCATGCCTTGATGGCGCAGCAAAGCGCTGCCGAGCAGCGCGCTCACGATGACGAGTCCGATGGTGGGCAGGGCGCCGATCAGGTGGCCGACCTGGAGCAGGACATAGATCTCGGCCAGCGGGATGACGATGAACAGCAGCAGAATGCGCGGACTGAGCGTGAAAATCATGCAACCGGCCTACAGGGCTCTTATGCGGGCCTGCTGGCGCCGCAGCTCTTCGATCGCGCGGCCGGCTTCTTCCGCCCGCGTGCGCTCCTTTTGCACCACTTCGGCCGGCGCGCGCTCGGTGAACTTGGGGTTGGCGAGCTTGGCCTTGGCGCGCTCCATGTCCTTATGCAGGCGCTGGAGTTCCTTGTCCAGGCGGCCGAGCTCCGCGGCCTTGTCGATCAAACCGGCCATGGGCACCAGGATTTTCATCTCACCCAGCAGTGCCGTGGCAGCCTCGGGGGGCACTTCGTGTTCGTCCAGTACGCGCACGCTGTCGATGCGCCCCACCACGTCGAGCAGCATGCGGTGGGCCTCCAGGCGCTGGCGGTCGCGCGCGCCGGCGTTGTGCAACACGACCGGCAACGCCTTGCCGGGGGTGATGTCCATTTCCCCGCGGATGCGGCGCACGCCCAGTATGAAGGCCTGCACCCACGCAATCTCCGCTTCGGCCTCTGGGTCGCGCCGTGCCGGATCGGCCACGGGGTATGGCTGGTGCATGATGGACGGCCCCCGGCATCCGGCCAGCGGCGCCACGCGCTGCCAGATCTCCTCGGTGATGAACGGCATGAATGGGTGAGCCATGCGCAGGAGGGCTTCCAGCACGCGCACCAGGGTGCGCCGCGTCCCGCGCCGTTCGGCCGCCGTCGCCGCCTCGCCCTGGAGCATGGGCTTGGCCAGTTCCAGGTACCAATCGCAGTATTCGTGCCAGACGAAGTCGTAGAGCGTGCGCGCCGCTAAGTCGAAGCGATAGGCCTCGATGTGGCTGGTGACCATGGCTTCCGTGTCCTGCAGCCGCGACGCGATCCAGCGGTCGGCGGTGGAGAGCGTGGCCGGCGCCTGCGGGTCCAGCCCGGTGTCCTCCCCCTCGGTATTGATGAGCACGAAACGCGCGGCATTCCAAAGCTTGTTGCAGAAGTTTCGGTAGCCGGCCACGCGTGCCAGGTCGAAGCGGATGTCCCGGCCCTGGGAGGCAAGCGCGGCGAAAGTGAAGCGCAGCGCATCGGTGCCGAAGGCGGGGATGCCGTCGGGGAAATGCTTGCGCGTCTCCTGCGCGATGCGCTCGGCCATCTGCGGCTGCATCAGCCCCTGCGTGCGCTTGGTGACCAGCGAGTCCAGGTCGATCCCATCGATCAGATCGATGGGATCGAGCACATTGCCCTTCGACTTGGACATCTTCTGGCCTTCGGAGTCGCGCACCAGGCCATGGATGTAGACGTCGCGGAAGGGGACGTCGCCGGTGAACTCCAGCCCCATCATGATCATCCGCGCGACCCAGAAGAAGATGATGTCGAAGCCGGTTACCAGCACGCTGGTGGGGTAGAAGGTACGGAAGTCGGCGGTGTCTTCGGGCCAGCCCAGGGTAGAGAAGGGCCACAGCGCCGAGGAGAACCAGGTGTCGAGCACGTCCGCGTCCTGCTGGAAGGCCGTGCCGCCGCAGCGCGGACAGGCCCCGGGCGCGTGCCGCGACACGATGGGGGTGGCGCCGTCTCCAACGTGCACGCCGGTGGCCAGATCGCGCGCCTGCACGGTGGACAGGCCCTGTGCGTGAAGCCATGCCAGCGTGCCGCCGCCCACCGCCTGCTCCGGGTCGGCCTTGGGCAGGCCGTCGCCCGTATAGCGGATGTGCTCGGCGTCGCAGTCGGTGCAGTACCAGGCCGGCACGCGATGCCCCCACCAGATCTGGCGGCTGATGCACCAGTCCTGGATGTTGCGCATCCATTCGAAATAGGTCTTGCGCCAGTTGTCCGGCACAAAGCGGATGCGCCCGTCCTCGACCGCCTCGATGGCCGGCTTGGCCAGCGGCTCGGCGCGCACGAACCACTGGTCGGTGAGGTAGGGCTCGATGACGGCGCCGGTGCGGTCGCCCCGGGGGACCATGAGCGTGTGGGCCTCGGTGCGCTCCAGCAGCCCCGCGGCTTCAAGATCGGCCACCACGCGCTTGCGGGCCTCGAAGCGGTCCAGGCCACGGTAGGCGCGCGGGGCGTTGTCGTTGAGGCGCGCATCCTCGGTGAGCACGTTGATCTGCGCCAGGCCGTGGCGCACACCCATCGCGTAGTCGTTGAAATCGTGCGCCGGGGTGATCTTGAGGCAGCCGGTGCCGAACTCCATGTCCACATAGTCGTCGGCGATGATGGGAATCTCGCGCTCGGCGAGCGGCAGCCGGATGCGCCGTCCGACCAGGCGGCGGTAGCGTTCGTCCCCGGGATTGACGGCCACAGCGGTGTCGCCGAGCATGGTCTCGGGCCGGGTGGTGGCCACCACCACGTGCTCGTCGCTGTCGGCGAGGGGGTAGCGCAGGTGCCATAACTGGCCCTGTTCCTCCTCGGAGATCACCTCCAGGTCGGAGACCGCCGTGTGCAGCACCGGGTCCCAATTCACCAGACGCTTGCCGCGATAGATCAGCCCCTTTTCGAATAAACCCACGAACACCTCGACCACGGCGCGCGAGAGCTGCTCGTCCATGGTGAAGCGCTCGCGCGACCAGTCGACCGAGGCGCCCAGCCGGCGTAGCTGGCGTGTGATGTGGCCGCCGGACTCCGCTTTCCATTCCCATACGCGCTCGACGAAGGTCTCGCGCCCCAGGTCGTGGCGCGTGCGCCCCTCGGCGGCGAGGCGGCGCTCCACCACCATCTGGGTGGCGATCCCGGCATGGTCGGCGCCGACCTGCCACAATGTGTTGTCGCCGCGCATGCGGTGGTAGCGTACCAGCACGTCCATCAGGGTGTCCTGGAAGGCGTGGCCCATATGCAGGCTGCCGGTCACGTTGGGCGGCGGGATCATGATGCAGTAGGGCGGCGCGCCGCCGCCGCGCGGGGCGAAATCGCCGCGGCGCTCCCAGGTCTGGTACCAGCGTGTCTCGATGCCCTGCGGATCGTAGGTCTTGTCTATGGTCATGCTCTGTTAAGGGTTCGCAGTGGAATGCGTGAGTGTCGGTAACGCTACGGCGAGACGTTGTGCGTCTCCAGCGCGTAACCGCGGTCGCGATAAAACTGATACCGGCTCCTCGCCTGGCGGCGCGCCTCGGCGTCGGCACCCACGATCTCGGCAACGCGCTCGAAGCGGCTGAAGAACTCCGGCACCTCGCTGTCGAGGTTGATGAGTACATCGGCGCAAGCCGCCGGCGGTGCCTGTTCGCCGATTACCACGGGGGCGCCGCTGTCCTCGCCGGCGCGCTCATGCGGCACGAAGCTGCCCTGGCGGAACGTCCACAGGAGATCGTCCAGGCGCGCCGCCGTCGCCGGGTCGCCACAGAAAAGGTAAATGCGCTTGCGTTGTTTGTACGCCTTTTCGGCCACCCTGCAAGCCAGCCACAAGCGGCCGTCGGGACGCTCGGCCGCAAGGACGTAAAAGCTCACACGCGTCATGGATGCGCGTATCAGGCTGCCGTGCCGAGCTTAGCCGCCTGATCCAGCAGATACTGGCACAACAACGGAACCGGGCGGCCGGTGGACAGCTTGTGCGCGCCGCTGGTCCAGGCTGTACCGGCCACATCCAGGTGCGCCCAGCGCAGCTTGCGCGCAAAGCGGTGCAGAAAACAGGCGGCGGTGATCGAGCCCGCCGGCGGGCCGCCCACATTGGCGAAATCGGCGCAGTCGCTCTTGAGCTGTTCCTGGTAGTCCTCCCATAGGGGCATCTCCCAGGCACGGTCGCCGATGGCGTCGCCCGCCGTTTTGAGCTCGCGCGCCAGCCCCGCCTGGTTACTGTAAAGGCCGGACGCGTGTTGGCCCAGTGCGATCACGCAGGCGCCGGTCAGCGTGGCGATGTCGACCACCGCCGCCGGCTTGTAGTGGCGCTCGACGTAAGTGAGCGCGTCGCACAGCAGCAGCCGTCCTTCGGCGTCGGTGTTGAGCACTTCCACGGTCTGCCCGGACATGGTGGTCACGATGTCGCCCGGTTTGTTGGCGTCGCCGTCCGGGAGGTTCTCAGAGGCCGGCACCACGCCGACCAGGTTCACCGCAAGCTCGAGCCGGGCCGCCATTTCCATCGCGCCGAACACGCTGGCGCCGCCGCACATGTCGAACTTCATCTCGTCCATTTTTGAGGCTGGCTTGAGGCTGATGCCGCCGGCGTCGAATGTCACGCCTTTGCCCACCAGCACGTAAGGCTTGGCCTGAGCCGTCCCCGCCATGTACTCCATGACGATGAGTTTGGCGGGCTCCCGGCTGCCGCGGGAGACGGCAAGCAGCGCACCCATGCCCAGCTTCTCCATCTCTGCCTCGTCCAGCACGCGCGTGGTGATGCGGGCGTGGCGCTCCGCGAGCGCCCGTGCCTGCTCGGACAGATAGGTGGGCGTGCAGATGTTGGCCGGCAGGTTGCCCAGGTCGCGCGCCAGGACCCGCCCGGCGTCGATCGCCAGGGCTTCGCGGATGGCAGCCTCGCCTTCTTCCAGGTCGCTGCGCCGCGGTACGTTGAAGGTGATGCGCTCAAGCTTGCCGCCGCCGGGCTGGGACTCGCTCTTGCAGCGCTCGAACCGGTAGAATTGATCCTGGCTGACGAGCACCGCCTGTTTGATCTTCCAGGCGTGCTCACGGCCGCGTACGTGAAGCTCGGCGAGGTAGCTGACCGCGTCTTTGGCGCCCAGGTCGCGCAGCGTTTTGGCTGAGACCGCGCAGACCTTGCGGAAGGCGGCTTCGGTGAAGTCGCGCTCGCGCCCGCAGCCCACCAGCAGCACACGGTCGCTGAACATGTGCGGCAGACCGTGGAGGAGCAGCGTCTGTTCCGCCTTGCCATCCATATCGCCGCGGCGCATGACGGCGGAGATGGCGCCTTGAGTCGCATCGTCGAGCGCACGTGCGGGCTCGGAGAGCTTGCGCCGCTCGAAAATGCCGACCACCACGCAACCGACACGCTGTTTCTCGGGATGGCCGCTCTTGACAAAAAATTCCATTAACAGCTCCTTTATTTATCGCGGCTTGTCCGCAATGAAACCGCACCGCGGCCCCGCGTGTGGGGGCCGCACGACGTCGTTGGGCCAAGCAGATTTATGAGGCGGGAGAGCTGAATGCACAGGGCCCCGTCGGTACGCGCCTATTTTACGCAAAACCGCAGGGAAATCACGCGCCCGCGCAGCGTGTGCGGGAACGCCCCGGAGCATCGCCGTGCGTGTGCCGTTGATTGACCGCTATCTGCTGCGCGAGACCGGGCTGTCCTGGTTGGCGGTGATGCTGGTGCTGCTGTTCATCATGCTGGCCAACCGCTTTTCGCACTATCTGCACTTTGCCGCCTCCGGCGATCTGCCGGCGAACGTGGTCGGCATGATGGTGGGACTGACCACCATCCGCTACCTGATTTACCTGATGCCGGTGTCACTGTTGCTCGCGGTCATGCTCTCGTTCGGCCGCCTCTACCGCGACAGCGAGATGGCGGCGCTCGCTGCCTGCGGCGTGGGCCTGCGCCGGCTGTACCGGCCCATCTTGTTGTTCGCGCTGGTACTCTTGGCGCTCACCGCCTATCTCAGCCTGAGAACCAGCCCGTGGGCAGCACGGCAGGCGCAGAAGGTCTACGAGCGCGCCAGTCAGCAGGTCAAGCTGTCGCTGTTCGCGCCGGGCAGCTTCCATCCGTTGCCCGGCAACCGCGGCATCTTTTATGCCGGCAAACGCGCGCCGGACGGATCGAGCCTGGAAAACGTCTTCGTCAGGCTTGACGATACCCAACGACCGACGGTGATTTTCGCGCAGCGCGGCGTGCAAAAGACCGATGCGCAGACCGGCGGGCGGGCCTTCGTGCTGCTGAATGGCTACCGCGTCGAGGGACAACCGGGACAACCCCGGTTCCGCATCACCCATTTCAAGGAGCACGGCGTGCGTATCGCGCCGCCCACGTTCCGCTATCGCTCCAGTGACCGTTCTGAGCGGACGACGGCAAGCCTGATCGGCTCCAACGACCCCAGGGACGTGGCGGAGTTGCAGTGGCGCTTCTCGGCGCCCCTGTCGCTGCTGATCCTGGCGTTCATTGCCGTACCGTTGTCCCACGTGAGTCCGCGCCAGGGGCGCTATGGCAAGCTGGTCATCGGCGTGCTGCTGTACGTCATCTATGCCAACCTGCTGGGCGTGGCGCAGACGTGGACCGCGGATGGCACCATCTCGCCGCGGTTGGGGCTTTGGTGGGTCCATCTCCTGTTCGCGGCGCTGGCGCTCTGGCTCGCGGCCCGGCGCGTGCGCGCCGGGCCGCTGCAGTGGTGGCGCCGCCGCCGGGCGCGCGCGGCATGAAACTATTCGACCGCTATCTGGCGCGCACGGTGATGGCGACGACGCTCATCGTCGCCTTCGTGCTAGTGGGCCTGTACACCTTTTTCAGCTTTGTCGCCGAACTCAAAAACGTGGGCAGCGGCGACTACAGCCTGTTCAAGGCGGGCATTACGGTCTTGCTGGAGGCTCCGCAAGGCCTCTACGACATTTTCCCGGTGATCGTGCTGCTGGGCACGCTGCTGGGCTTGGGCGGCCTCGCGGCCGGCAGCGAACTCGTGGTGCTTCGCGCCTCCGGCGTGTCGGTGCTGCGCATGGCGGGCTCGGCACTGCTGGCGGGTGTGATCCTGGCCGGCGTATGTTTCGGCGTCGGCAACTGGCTGGCGCCGCATGGCGCCCAGCTCGCCCAGCGCATCCGCGCCCACGCGCACTCCGGCGACGCCGGGGCGCTGTCGGGCCAAAGCCTGTGGCTGCGCCAGGGCTCCGACTTCGTTCATATCGACCGCCTGCTCACCGATAGCCGGGTGGCGGGCATACAGCTCTATCAGGAAGGCCCCGGACCGAGTTTGTCCCGCATCGTCACCGCCCGCAGCGCGCGCTATGAGCATGGTCACTGGCAGCTCCACGGGGTCACTGTGACGCGCTTCGGCAGCGGCGGCGTGGACGTGCGTGACCAACAGCAGATGCAGATAGCCGCGCACATCAAGCCCAAGCTGCTCAGGCTGTTTGTGGTGCAGCCGCAGAACCTGTCAACCGGAGGCCTATACCGCTACGCACGCTTCCTGCGCGCCAACGACCTGGACGCCGGCCGCTATATGCTTGCCTTCTGGCGCAAGCTGGCGATGCCGGTGACCGTGCTGGTCATGATCCTGCTGGCGGTGCCGTTCGCCTTCGGCCCGCTGCGATCCGCGGGCGTGGGGCAGCGTCTGTTTGTGGGCGTGCTCGCCGGACTCGCTTTCTACACGTTCAACGAAATCGTGGCCAACACCGGCGAAGTCATGGGCCTGACGCCGTGGCTGACCGCTTGGGCGCCGACCGCCGTATTGGGCGTGCTCGCCTTATGGCGGCTGCGGGCGGCGCGGTAGCCGCAGCCGACGAACCGGGCGCTGCACCGGCCGGCCACCCCGCGCCGTGCCGATGGCCAGCAGGCGCTAGTGCGGTTTGTTGCGGCGTCGCGGTCGAACCGCGGGCGCAGGCAGCAGGACCACGCGGGTGCCTGATAGCCGGTCGTGCACGGTGCGCCGTTTCGCGTCGGCCAGGCACCAAAGAACCCCCAGGCCGGCCAGCCCCCAGCTCAGGGCGGCGGCCAAAAAGCGCAGCAGCGCGCGGCGCCAAGGCACGCGCCCGCCGTCGGCGCTGACCACGCGCAAGCGCCAGGCGCGCATACCGAGGGTCTGTCCGCCATGGGTCCAGAACCAGCCGAAGAAGAGGAAGCTTACCGCGATCAAATAGGCTTGAAACCAGCCACTGTGGGCCGGAATGGGCGCGCGCACCAGCGGCATCAGCACAGCCGTGGCGGCGAGCCAAGCGGCAACGAGGAGCAGCCCGTCGTAGGCGGCCGCCGCCAAGCGGCGCGTCAGGCCAGCAGGTGTCGCTTCAACCGCCATGTGTCCGAATTGGCGCTCCCTAGGGGACTCGAACCCCTGTTTTCGCCGTGAGAGGGCGACGTCCTAGACCGCTAGACGAAGGGAGCGTGCGTGCAACGGTGCAGGGCGTGTATTATTGCAAGCCAACCCTTAAACCTCAAGCGACGAGTGTACCAGCTGATTTGAACAGGGACCGCACCATCAGTGAGCCTCTGATCATACCCCGCGACCAGCACAGTGTTTCCCGCACCCAGATCTCCCGTGCTGCCCTGAATGTGCTCTACCGGCTCAAGGAGGCCGGCTACGAGAGCTATTTGGTCGGCGGCGGCGTGCGCGACATCCTGCTGGGGGTGAGGCCCAAGGACTTCGACGTGGCCACGGCGGCGCACCCGGAGCAAGTCAAGGCGCTGTTTCGCAACTGCCGCCTTATCGGGCGCCGGTTTCGACTGGCGCACGTGCGCTTCGGGCGCGAGATCATCGAAGTCGCCACTTTTCGCGGTGCTGCCGCGGACAATGCCGAGATGGAAGGCGACGCAGCCGTCCTGGACGAGCACGGGCGCATATTGCGCGACAACGTCTACGGCAGCCTGGAAGAGGATGCCTGGCGGCGCGATTTCTCCATTAACGGGCTTTACTACAGCGTCGAGGATTTCAGCATCCGCGACCACGTCGGCGGCCTGGATGATCTGCGCGCCGGCACCATCCGGCTCATCGGCGACCCGCAGGTGCGCTACCGCGAAGATCCGGTGCGTATGCTGCGCGCGGTGCGCATTGCCACGAAGCTGGGCTTCAGCATCGAGCCGGGCACGCTCGAGCCGATCCCGCAGCTCGCTTACTTGCTGCGGCAGGTGCCGCCGGCGCGCCTTTTCGACGAGACGCTCAAGCTGTTCATGAGCGATCACTCCTCGGCCACTTTCGACGCCCTGCGCGAATTCGGGCTGTTCGAGCCACTCTTCCCCCGCACCGAAACCGCCTTCGCCGGTCCCTATGGGGCGCGGATGGTGGCGTTCGTGCGCCGCGCCCTCGCCAACACCGAGGCGCGGCTCGCGCAAGACAAGCCGGTGACGCCGGCTTTCCTGTTCGCGGCGCTGCTGTGGCCCGCGGTCAGAACGCGCGCCGTGGCCATGCGCGAAGAGGGCGCGACGCGCGCCCAGGCGCTTGCGGCGGCGGCCCACGAGGTTACTGCGGCACAAGTCGGGAGTGTTAGTCTGCCCAAGCGCTTTTCCACGCCGATGCGCGAGATCTGGCAGTTGCAGCCGCGTTTCGAGTCGCGGCGCGGCAAACGCCCGCTGCGTTTGCTGGAGCATCCGCGATTCCGAGCCGCCTACGATTTTCTCCTGCTGCGCGCCGAGACCGGGGATGCCGATCCCGCGCTGGCCCAGTGGTGGACCGATATGCAATCGGCGGATCCCAATGCGCGCGAAGCCCTGTCCCGAGCGGAGCCGGCGAAAAGAACGCGCCGCCGCGGCCGACGCCGGCGTAAGCGCACGGCCGAGAGCGCCTCCTCGTGAGGTAGGACACCGTGCGGGCGGCCATCGGACTCGGCAGCAATACCGGCGACCCGCGTGCCCATGTGGAGCGCGCCCTCGACGAGATCGCCCACCTGCGCGAGGTGCATGTCACAGCGAGGTCGGGGCTATACCGCACGCGTCCGGTGGGCCCGGTCAGCCAGCGCGATTACTGCAACGCGGTCGTTTTGCTGGAAACTACACTGGAGCCCGGGGAATTGCTGGACAAACTTCAGGCGCTGGAGCGCCGGCATGGGCGGCCGCCGCCGGAGCAACGCGATGAGCCCCGCTGGGGGGCGCGTCCGCTCGATCTGGATATCCTGCTGCTCGACGAGCGCGTCATTCATCGCCCGCGCCTGGAAGTGCCGCATCCGCGCCTGACCGAGCGCGCATTCGTGCTGGTGCCGCTCGCCGAAGTGGCACCCGGGTGGCGCGTGCCGGGGCGCGGATCGGTGGCAACGCTCGCGGCGCGCGTGGGCGGCGAGGGTGTTGCGCCCTGGCACTGAGCAACGGGCGTGGATTGCCCGTCCTCGCTGCCTTGAGCGCGTGCCCGTCATCGGGGGTTGCCGGCACTCGTCCTGCGATCACGTATGACTGCTGCAGGCGCCGTCCAAGGGTCTCGCCCACGTTAACCCCGCGCCGGCGGCGATGCTATAGTGCGCGGTCTACGCCAGTTGGGGGAATGCCTATGGAAACGGGTGCCGCGACGCATTCTGCCAGGCCGGTGACGCTGCCCGATCTGCGCAAGATGAAGACCGAGGGGCGCAAGATCGCCTGTCTGACGGCCTATGACGCCTGCTTCGCCGCGCTTGAGGAGCGCGCCGGCATCGATTTGATATTGGTGGGTGACTCGCTGGGCAACGTCGTTCAGGGCCGCGATACCACCGTGTCCGTGACTGTGGATGACGTCGTCTACCATACCCGTTGCGTCGCGCGCGGGCTGGAGCGGGCTTTCCTCATGGCCGATTTGCCCTATCTCAGCGTCGGCAGCCCCGAGCAGGCGCTTCGCAACGCCGCCCGCTTGATGAAGGAGGGCGGCGCCAAGATGGTCAAGCTCGAAGGCGGCGAGGCCCACGTGGCTGTAGTCGAGCATCTGGCCGCGCAGGGCGTGCCGATCTGCGCTCACATGGGGCTGAAACCGCAGCTCGTGCACAAGATGGGCGGTTTCAGGGTGCAGGGACGCGATCCGGTATCCGCCGAGCGCATGCTCCGCGACGCCGCGCTGATGGAGCGGGCGGGCGCCGATCTCTTGCTGCTGGAATGCGTGCCGAGCGAGCTGGCGGCGCGCATCACGCACCAGTCCGCGGTGCCGGTGATCGGAATCGGGGCGGGTCCGGATGCCGACGGCCAGATTCTGGTGGTGCACGACGCACTGGATCTGACTCGGGGACGCAAGCCGCGCTTCGTGCGCAATTTCATGGTGGGCGCCGGCACCGTGCAGGCAGCGCTGGAAGGCTACGTAAGCGCCGTGCGCGAGGGCGGTTTCCCCGCTCCTGAGCATTGTTTCTGAGATGGACCCGGACGCAGTCTTAAGCCGGGTCCCCGGCTTATAGCAACGCTTGCAAATGGACATCATCGAGCGCGTCGACACGATGCGCGCCCGTGTGCGCGCTTGGCGCACGGCCGGCGAGCGCGTCGGCCTGGTGCCGACCATGGGCAATCTGCACGAAGGCCATTTTGCGCTGGTGCGCCGGGCGCGGCGGGAAGCCGATAAAGTGGTGGCGAGCGTTTTCGTCAATCCGCTGCAGTTTGGTGTCGGCGAGGACTTCGAGCGCTATCCGCGCACGCTGGAAGGCGACGCCGCCCACCTGCGCGAGCTGGGCGTGGATACGGTTTTCGCTCCGCCTGTCTCGGAGGTTTACCCGGACGGCGGCGCCGTGCTGACGCGCGTGTGCGTGCGCGAGTTATCCGACATGTTGTGCGGTGCTTTCCGGCCCGGCCACTTCGAGGGCGTGGCGACCGTGGTGGCGGTGCTGTTTAATCTGGTTCAGCCGGATCTGGCGGTCTTCGGGGAAAAGGACTACCAGCAGCTCGTCGTGATCCGGCGCATGGTGCGCGACCTGCACATGCCGGTGGAGGTGCTCGGCGAGCCAACCGTGCGCGAGCCCTCCGGGCTCGCCTTAAGCTCGCGCAACCAGTACCTCAGCGCGCAGCAGCGCGCCATGGCGCCCCGGCTCAATCGCTCGCTGCGCGCCGCCGCGCGGCGCCTGGAAGCGGGCGACAGCGACCTCGCCTCGATCGAGGCCGACGGTCTGCGTGAGCTGGCCGGCGCCGGATTCCGGCCGGATTATTTCGCCGTGCGCGATGCGAAGACTCTGCAGCCGCCGGCACCGGACACGAGGCACTTGGTGGTGCTCGCCGCGGCCTGGCTGGGCCCCGCCCGGCTCATCGATAACTGCCGGGTCGAGCGGCCTAGAACGTCGGCGGCGAGTTCGAGCTGATGATCTCGCAGGGCTCGTCGAACGGGTTACGGAAGCGGTGCGGACGCCGGCTGTCGAAGTAATAGGCATCCCCGACGCCCAAGACACGCGTCTGCGTATCCACGGTGAGTTCGACGCGTCCGCGCACCACGATCCCCCCCTCCTCGCCGTCGTGCTCGAGCATGGGCTCGATGCCCGTGTCGGCGCCCGGTTCGTAAGTCTCGTGAGCAATCTCCATGGAGCGCCCGCGCAGACTACGCCCGACCACGCGATAGCTCATGCGCCCGTCGCCGGCCTGTTTGGTAAGCTCCACCAGGTCGGCTTCGGTGTAGAAGGTCTGCTCGTCGCGTTGCGGCGCTTCGTGGTCGAACTGAAAAAAATCGGCCAGCGACAGCGACATGCCTTCGAGCACTTTCTTCAGCGAGCTGACCGACGGGCTGACGCGGTTTTGTTCGATCAATGAAATCGTGCCGTTGGTCACCCCCGCCATTTTTGCCAGCTGCCGCTGGGACAGCCCGCGGGCTTCGCGCACCTCGCGCAGGCGCGTTCCTAGGTCCATGTATGGTTCTCCCGATTGCGCATCGGTGTCCTGTATGCTAGTACGTTCATTATATTAAACGAAAAACATTGCTTTCATGCCGATCCCGCATCGGCCATCATCCGAGGGACGAGGAGGAATCACACTATGTCCACCGCTTTGCACGAGGCCGGCCTGGATCCGTTCTGGATGCCGTTCACGGCCAACAAGCAGTTCAAGCGCCGGCCGCGGATGCTGGCCGGTGCCAAGGGCATGTTCTACACCAGCGCCGACGGGCGCGAGGTACTGGACGGCACCGCCGGCCTGTGGTGCGTGGGCGCCGGCCACGGGCGCGACGAGATCACCCAGGCGGTCAGCCGCCAGTTGGCGGAGATGGACTACGCGCCCGGCTTTCAGATGGGCCATCCGCTGGCCTTCGAGTACGCCGACGAGCTGATCAAGCACACCCCTGAGCATCTTAACCATGTTTTTTTCACCAACTCGGGGTCGGAATCGGTCGACACCGCGCTGAAGATTGCGCTCGCCTATCACCGCAGCCGCGGCGAGGGGCAGCGCACGCGCTTCATCGGCCGTGAAAAAGGTTACCACGGCGTCGGCTTCGGCGGGATTTCCGTGGGCGGCATCGCCAACAACCGGCGCACCTTCGGCGCCTGGCTGCCTGCCGACCATCTGCCGCACACGCTCGACCTGGAACACAACGCCTTCTCGAAGGGGGTGCCGGCCTGGGGCGCGCACCTGGCGGACGAACTCGAGGACATTGTGGCACTGCACGGCGCCGACACCATTGCCGGCGTGATCGTGGAGCCGGTGGCCGGCTCGGCGGGCGTGATCCTGCCGCCGCGGGGTTATCTGCAGCGCCTGCGGGAGATTTGCGACAAGCACGGACTGCTGCTGATTTTCGATGAAGTGATTACCGGCTTCGGGCGCCTGGGGGCGCCCTTCGCGGCGGATTACTTCGGGGTCGAGCCCGATCTCATCACTGCAGCCAAGATGATCACCAATGCGGCCGTGCCCATGGGCGCGGTGTTCGTGCGGGACAGCATTTACCAGTCGGTGGTCGAGCAGGGGCCGGAAAGCATCGAGCTGTTCCACGGCTACACCTACTCGGCGCATCCTGTGGCCTGTGCCGCCGGCATGGCCACGCTCGAGATCTACCGCCGCGAGGGCTTGTTTACGCGCGCCGCGGAAATGGCCGAGGTCTGGCAGGATGCCCTGCATGGACTGCGCGACTGTCCGCACGTCAAGGATATCCGCAATCTGGGTTTGATGGGCGCGGTCGAACTGGAGCCGCGGCCGGGAGCAGCCGGCGCGCGCGCTTACGAGGCGCTGGCGGATGCGTTCGAGCACGGTCTGTTGATCCGGTTTACCGGCGACATTATCGCGTTCTCGCCGCCGCTGATCGTCGAGCGCGAACACATTGAACGCTTGGTGGGCACGCTCTCGGAGGTCCTGGGGCGTATCGCGTGAGGTGCGTGGCAGTGCCTTCGGTTCTGACAACGCGGAGGGGCTATGGCTGAAAGCGCCGATCTGATTCTTGTCAACGGCCAGGTATTGACCATGGATCCGGACAATCCCCGGGCCCGGGCGGTGGCGGTGCGGGGCAAGCGCATCGCCGCGGTGGGCGCTGACGAGGAGGTGAAATCGCTGCGCGGAGCCAATACCCAGGTCGTGGATCTTCAAGGCCGCACGCTTCTCCCGGGGCTGATCGATGCGCACTGCCACCTGGCGTTGTACGGGCTCTACCTGACCGGGCTGGACTGCCGTTACCCGGCGGTGCGCTCCGTCGCCGACATCGCCGGGTTGGTCCACCGCCGCGCCGCCGAGACGCCGCCCGGCGAGTGGATCGTCGGCTGGGGCTACGACCACAAAAAGCTCGCCGAAGCGCGCCATCCCACGCGCCGCGAGCTGGATGCGGCGGCGCCGGACAATCCGGTGCTGCTGGTGCGCACCGACTACCACACCTCCGTGGCCAACAGTGCGGCGCTGGCGCTGGAGGGCATCGACGCCGGCGCGCCCGACCCCAAAGGCGGGCGCATCGGCCGCGGCGACGACGGTCAACCCAACGGGTTGCTGGTGGATGCGGCGCACATGGGCATGGCCAAGTGGGCGCTGCCGGACGACGCCGGCTTTGCCGATGTGATCCGCCGGGGCGGCGAGCGCCTGTTGCGGCTCGGCATCACCACGGTGCACGATGCCGGCGGCTTCGGCTGGCCCCAGTTCCACGCCTTCCGTCACGGCTGGGAGAACGGCAAGCTGCCGTTGCGCCTCTACGCCCTGGTGTTTTCGCTCATGGACGCCGAGGCCACCTTCCGCAGCTTTACCGGCACCGGCATCGGCACCGGCCTGGGCGACGACTGGTTCCGGCTGGGCCACATGAAATTCATGGTGGATGGCTCCAGCAGCGGACCGTCGGCGGCGGTGCGCCAGCCCTACGACAGCTGCCCGCACGACCACGGCATTCTCTATTTCACCCAGGAAGAAATCGACGAGGCGATGGCGCTCGCCGCCTCACGCGGGTTCAACGTCACCTCCCACGCCGTCGGTGACCGGGGCGTGGAAATGGTCATCCACGCCATTAATCACGCCGCCGGCCATGCCCGGCCCAGCATGAAGTGGCGGCCGCGCATCGAGCACTGCGGCATGGTGGACGAGGCGATGCTCGCCGATATCCGCAAGGCCGGTATCGTGCCCACGCCCCAGCCGACCTTCTGCTATGACTTCGGCGACGGCTACCTCACCGACTACGGCGAGCGCACCCGCTACATGTTTGCCTGCCGCTCCTTCATCGATCACGGCATTACGGCGGCGGGCAGCTCGGATTGTCCGGTGACCGACCCCGATCCGCTGCTGGGCATTCGCACGGCGGTGCGGCGCGTCTCCCGCAAAGGCGTGCCGGTCGGGCCCGAGCAGCGTATCTCGGTGGGCGAGGCATTGCGCCTGTATACCCGCAACGGCGCCTATGCCAGTTTCGACGAGAATCGCAAAGGCTCGCTCGCGGCGGGCAAGCTCGCCGATCTGGCTGTCCTCTCCCATCCCATCCTGGACCTGGCCGACGAGGCTCTGGACGAGGTGAGGTGCGTGGGCACGGTCCTCGACGGACAAGTGGTGTTCGCCGAAGGGTTGTGAGGGTCGCGCGGCGGGCGCTTGAGCCGGCGGTGTCCGGCCCGTAGAGTGGCCGGAATGCAGTCGGCGGCCGGGGAACGGATGATTTGGAGCGCGGAGTCGGCGCCATGAGCGCGGTCGAACCGCCGGATCTGACGCAGAGCGCGGCTTGGCGGGCTCTGCAGGCGCACCGTGCGGGCTTTAAGGCCTCGCTCAACGCATTGTTCGCGCGCGACCCGGGCCGTGCCGGGCGCCTGGCGCTGGAGGCCTGCGGGCTGTATTTCGATTTTTCCAAGCAGCGCCTCGACGGCCGCGCGCTCTCCCTGCTGCTCGAGCTGGCGCGGGAGCGCGATCTGCCACGCTGGATCGAGCGCATGTTTGCCGGCGAGCCCGTCAATTCGACGGAGGGACGTGCGGCGCTGCACATGGCCCTGCGGGCCCGGCCGGGCGATGATGTGGGCGTGGCCGCCGGCGACCCGGTGGGTGCGGCGCAGGCTGCGTTGCGGCACATGGCCGGATTCGTCGATCAGGTGCGAAGCGGTGCTTGGACCGGCTTCGACGGCCGCCCGATCCGGGATGTGGTCAATATCGGCATCGGTGGCTCCGACCTCGGTCCGCGGCTGGTGTGCCAAGCGCTTGGCCCGACTGCCGACGGCCCGCGCGCGCACTTTCTGTCCACCGTCGACGGCGCTTACTTGCGTGCTTTGTTGTCGCGGCTGGACCCGGGCACCACCTTGTGCGTGGTCACCTCCAAGTCGTTTTCCACCGCGGAGACGCTCGCCAACGCCCGGGCGGTGCGGGAATGGCTGGTGCGGGCGGGCGTAGGGGCATCCGATCTTCATCGCCACATGATCGCGGTGAGCGCCAATAAAGCCGCGGTGGGCGAGTTCGGGCTGTGCGCCGAGCAGGCCTTCGAGTTCTGGGATTGGGTCGGCGGCCGGTACTCGCTGTGGTCGGCGGTCGGTATGCCCGTCGCCCTAAGCGTGGGCATGGAGGCGTTTCAAAGACTGCTCGCCGGCGCCCGCGCCATGGACGTGCACTTCCGCGAGGCGCCGCTGGAGCGCAACATGCCCGTGCTGCTGGGTCTGATCGGGCTGTGGAACCGTCACTGCCTGGACCTCGCAAGCCAGATCGTGGTGCCCTACAGCCGGCTGCTCGAGGGTCTGCCCGCGTATTTGCAGCAGCTGGAGATGGAGAGCAACGGCAAGGGTGTGACGCGAGACGGCCGTCCGGTGGACTATCCCACGGTGCCGGCGATTTGGGGCGGCGCCGGCACCGACGCGCAGCATGCTTTCTTCCAGCGTCTGCACCAGGGGCCCGATGCGCTGCCCGTGGACTTTATTCTGCCCCTGGCCGCCGAGCCGGGCTACGAAGGCCTGCAGCGCATGCTGGTCGCCAACGGGCTGGCGCAGGGCGAGGCGTTGATGCGCGGCAGATCGCGCCGGGAAGTACGCGCCCAACTGCGTTCCGAAGGCTTGTCCGGTGCCGAGCTGGAAGCGGCCATCCCGCATCGTCAATTTCCCGGCAACCGGCCCAGCAGCACGTTGCTGATGCCCGACACAGGACCGCGTGCGTTGGGTGCGCTGATCGCGCTCTACGAGCACAAGGTGTTCGTGCAGGGGGCGATCTGGGGCATTAACTCCTTCGATCAGTGGGGCGTCGAACTCGGCAAGACATTGGCCAAATCGCTGCTGGGTGCCATGGAGGACGGGCGCGCCCTGGCTTCCCACGACGCCTCGACGCAACGCCTGCTCAAGCGTTTTATGAACGGCTCGTAGCGGTGGCCGCAGCGCGCCGGCGTGCCTGCGCGGCCAGTGCCCAGCGCACGTGCTCCCGTACCATGTCGCTGGGATGGTCGCGCCGCGCCTCCAAGGCGCGCACGATGTCGGGCGCATACGGTGCATTGCCGAGCGCCACGGCGACGTTGCGCAGCCACCCCGCATAGCCGGCGCGGCGTATCGCCATGCCCTCGGTGCGGCGCAGAAACTGTGCTTCGCTCCAGCTCAGGCAGTCGATCAGATCCGGAGCGTCCAGGCCGTGGCGCACACGGAAATCGGGTTCGGCGGAGGCGTGCGCGTAGCGGTTCCAGGGGCAGACGAGCTGGCAATCGTCGCAACCGAAGACCCGGTTGCCGAGCAACGGGCGCAGGGGTTCTGGAATGGAGCCTTTGAGCTCGATCGTGAGGTAGGAAATGCAGCGGCGGGCGTCGAGCCGGTAAGGGGCGACGATCGCGCCGGTGGGGCAGGCATCCAGACAGGCGGTGCAGGAGCCGCATAAGTCTCTGGCCACCGGCGTTTGTTCGGCCGGCAGGGCCACATCCGCATAGATCTCGCCGAGAAAAAAGTACGAGCCAGCGTCGCGCCTCAGCAGGAGGGTATTCTTGCCGATCCAGCCCAGGCCGGCATTGCGGGCCAGCGCCTTCTCCAGTACCGGCGCACTGTCGCTGAACACGCGGTAGCCGAACGGCCCGATGGCTTCCTGCAGGCGCAGAGCGAGCTTTTTCAGGCGCGCGCGCATGAGCTTGTGGTAGTCACGGCCCAGGGCATAGCGTGCCACGTAGGCCTTGTTCGGGTCGCCCAGGGTATGCTCCGCCGGGCGGATGTCGGGCGGCTGGTAGTCCATGCGCACGCTCACCACGCTCACCGTGCCCGGCAAGAGCTCGGCGGGGCGGCTGCGCCGCGTGCCGTGGCGCGCCATGTAACCCATCTCTCCGTGGAAGCCGCGTCCCAGCCAACCCAGCAGATGACGTTCGTCTTCAGCCAGCTCGAGAGGCGCTACGGCGGCGTCCTGAAAGCCCAATTCGTGCGCCCATCGCTTGATGCGCCGCGTCAGATCGTGTGCGTTCAGTGGCATGGCCCGAAAGGCGGATCGGCAGGTCGGTGGCACGCACTCTATAATGCCTGACATGCACGATCCGACCCAATTTCCCATGCTGCCTCTGAATCTCTACCGCGCCGCCGATGTGCGCGAGCTGGACCGTATGGCCATTGAGGACTGCGGACTGGGAGGAGCTCTGCTCATGAGCCGAGCCGGCGAGGCCGCCTTCCAGGCGCTGCGCACGCGTTGGCCCCAGGCGCACCGGGTGAGCGTTCTTTGCGGTCCCGGCAATAACGGCGGGGACGGCTTGGTGATCGCGCGCCTGGCACGCCTGGCGGGGATGGAAGTGACCGTCTACCTGATGCGTGAGGCCTCGGCGTTCCGCGGCGAGGCGGAGCGGGCGTTGCAGGCGCTCGAGCCGCTGGGCGTGGACCTGCCTGTCTATGCAGGCGACGCCCTGGACGATGCCGACGTGGTGGTCGATGCTTTGTTTGGTACTGGACTCGCACGCGCGGTGGAAGGCGCCATGGCGCAGGCGATCGAGGCGATTAACGCAGCGCGCGGCCGGGGTGCCGGGGTGCTGGCCGTGGATATCCCGTCCGGGCTTGCGGCGGATACGGGAGCCGTGCTTGGCCGCGCTGTGCGCGCGCATCTCACGCCGAGTTTCATCGGGTTAAAACTGGGGTTGTTCACCGGCGCCGGACCCGAATACGCGGGCGCCGTCGTCTTTGCCGACCTGGGCGTTCCGGCCGTGATCTATCAGCACGTCGCGCCCGCCGCGCGCTGCATAGACGATGGCGGTCACGGGCTCGGACCGCGTCCGCGCGATGCGCACAAGCGCCAGTTCGGGCATGTGCTCGCCGTGGGCGGCGATCACGGAACGGCGGGGGCCATCCGCATGGCCGCGGAAGCGGCTCTGCGCGGGGGCGCCGGCCTGGTGAGCGTGGCCACCCGCGCCGACCATGCGCCGGTGCTGGTGCAGGCCCGCCCGGAAGTCATGGCTTCTGCGGTCGAGCAGCCGCATGAACTCGATGCCCTGCTGGGTCGGGCAAGCGTGATCGCCACGGGTCCGGGTCTGGGCCAGGGGGCATGGGGCCGGGCGCTGTGGCAGCGTTTGTTGGCCGCCGACCTGCCCATGGTGGTTGATGCCGACGCGCTGAATCTGCTGGCTGCCGACCCGGCCCGGCGCGACGACTGGGTGCTCACGCCCCACCCGGGCGAGGCCGCCCGCCTGCTGGGCACGAGCGCGAACGAGGTGCAGCGCGACCGGCCGTCGGCGGTCGCGGCGCTGTCTCGGCGTTACGGCGGTACAGCCGTGCTCAAGGGCGCCGGCACGCTGGTCGTTTCCGGTGACGGCGCGCTCAGCGTCTGCCGGGCCGGCAATCCGGGCATGGCCGTAGGCGGCATGGGCGACGTCCTGTGCGGCTTTATCGCCGCTTTGCTCGCACAGGGGCTGGAGCCGGGCCGCGCAGCCTGCCTGGGTGTGCTCTGGCATGCAATGTCCGGCGACCGGGCAGCGTGCCGCGGCGGTGAACGCGGGCTGCTGCCAAGCGACTTGCTCGCGGAACTGCGGCATTTCGTCAACCGGTGACAGCGGTGGAACTGGCACTTGCCGATGCCGCGGCCACCGAACGTCTGGGCGCGCGCCTGGCGCGAGCGCTGGACGCTGCACCCGCGGTGATTGCTCTGCAGGGGGAACTGGGAGCCGGCAAAAGCACGCTGGCGCGCGCGCTGTTGCGGGCGCTGGGTGTGGCGGGCACGATCCGCAGCCCTACCTACACGCTGGTTGAGCCGTATGAGGCCGGTGGCCGCCGCATCTTTCATCTGGATCTCTATCGCCTTGCCGATGCGGAGGAACTTGAATATCTGGGTGTGCGCGACTTGGGCGCGGCAAGCGCGCTGTTGCTCATCGAGTGGCCGGAACGCGCCGCAGGGGCGTTGCCTGCAGTCGACTTGTGGGTGCGCATGACCTATCAGGGGCGCGGGCGGATGGCGGCGTTGAGCCCCGGCAGCTCACACGGCGAAGCAATTTTGTCAGGTTTGCACGGGGAGGCGCAGAAGGTGGGCGGCTGAAGCCGCGAAAGTTTAAGGTCGCATCTAAGGTTTGAAGTGTAGCTTTATGCTTTAACAATAAAAAAGTTGCCAAGGCGCGTGTTTGAGGCTACGTTTGTATGCAGCGGCATGGGAAGGGGGTGTTGCGTGCGGCTGCTCATGGTCCTGGGGCTTTGGCTGATGTCATCGGCGGCTTGCGCCGGTGGCGCCGTGCTGCAGGCGATCAACGTGGTCTCGACCGGTGCCGGGCCACGCCTGGAACTGCGCTTGAGCGCGCCTGCGAAAGTGCGCCTGTCGGCGCTGGACCATCCCTACCGCCTGGTCATTGATCTGGCCCGAACCCGTCAGCCAGGAACGTTGCCGGTCGAAAGGGCGGGCGCCGCCGCGGTGCACGCCGTGCGGGCCGTGCGCAGTGGCGTGCGCAACGGCCGCGATCTGCGCGTCGTCGTGGAGCTGACCCGCGCCCCGCGTGTCGTTCGCGGCTCCTTGCTGCCGTTTGGGGGACAGTACCTGTACGCCGTGCCTTTGGGCCACAGAGCGGCCCGCGCTCCCCACCAGGCTGCACCGTCCCCGCCGCTGCGCGCGCCGGCCGCTGTTGGTGCGCGCCCGGCGCGCCGAGGCATCATGATCGCGCTCGACCCGGGTCACGGCGGTAAGGATCCCGGGGCCCACGGTCCTAACGGCACGTTCGAGAAAACGGTTACGCTGCAGATTGCCAAACGCCTGGCGCGGCTGATCGCGGCGCGCCCGGGGATGCGCGCGTTTCTCACGCGCAGCGGCGACTATTACGTGAGCTTACCGAAGCGCCGCCTCCTGGCCTACAAACACCATGCGGATTTGTTCGTCTCCATCCACGCCGATTCTTATCCCTGGAACCGTCATGCCTCGGGCGCGTCCGTTTACATGCTGTCCGAGCACGGCGCCACCAGTGTTCACGCGCGTTTGCTCGCCGAGAGCGAGAACCGCAAGGCCGCGATGATGGGCAGCATCGACCTGAGCGACAAGGATCGCACGCTGGCCTCGGTGTTGGTCGATCTGGCGCAAACATCGGCGCTCGAGGCGAGCTACGATGTGGCCGGGCGCGTGTTGCATCAACTCGATGCCATCGGCGATTTGCATGACCGCAGCGTGCAGCGGGCCAATTTCGCCGTGCTGCGGTCGGCGGCCATGCCCTCCATCCTGGTGGAGACGGCTTATATCTCCAGTTACCGCGGCGAGAGCCGGCTGACGGATCCCCGCTATCAGGACCGCATCGCGCAGGCGCTGCTGCGCGGCATCGAAGGCTACTTCCGCGCCTACCGACCCCCGGCCACCGTCGTTGCCGGAAGCTGACGCGCCGGCTCGCCAGGCGTTTGCGAATGCGGCACACTGCGCGCTATCAGCGGTCGTTTCTCAGTAGTTGCCCAACCGTGCGCATCAAAACGCTGCCGTCCCATCTGATCAACCAAATCGCTGCAGGCGAGGTCGTCGAGCGCCCCGCCTCCGCGATTAAAGAGTTGCTCGAAAACAGCCTGGACGCCGGTGCCCGCGAGGTGAGCGTCGAGGTCGAGCGCGGGGGCATGCGGCTGATGCGCGTGCGTGACGACGGCAGCGGCATGAACGCCGAGGAACTGCCGATGGCCCTGGCGCGCCACGCCACCAGCAAGATTGCTTCCCTGGACGATCTGGAGCGCGTTGCAAGCCTGGGGTTTCGCGGCGAGGCGCTGCCGAGTATCGCCTCGGTGGCCGATCTCGCCATCACCTCCCGCGCGGTCGGCACAGAACACGGGTGGTGCCTGCAAGCGACACAGGAGGGGCCGGGCGAGCCGCGCCCGGCGGCGCACCCGCCCGGGACGACGGTCGAGGTGCGCGACCTGTTTCATAATGTGCCGGCACGGCGCAAATTCCTCAAAACCGAGCGCACCGAGTTCGGGCATATCGAGCAGGTCGTGCGCCGTCTGGCGCTGAGCCGCTTCGATGTCTCGGTCCGGCTGAGCCACAACGGCCGCGAGAGCTTCGCCCTCGCGGCGGGCGAAAGTCAGCGCGCGCGTGAGGAGCGCATCGTAGGCCTGTGCGGCCGCGCGTTCCTCGACAACGCGCTGCACGTGGATCATGCGGCGTCGGGGCTTCGCCTACACGGGTGGTTGGCGGAGCCCGGTTTCTCGCGTGCGCAGCCGGACCTGCAGCACTTCTACGTCAACGGGCGCATGGTGCGCGACAAGCTGGTTGCTCACGCGGTGCGCCGTGCCTACGAGGACGTGCTGCACAACCGTCGCTTTCCGGCGTTCGTGCTCTACCTGGAGCTGGACCCGCGGCTGGTGGATGTCAACGCCCACCCGGCGAAGCACGAGGTGCGTTTCCGTGAGGCGCGCCTGGTGCACGATTTCCTGTTCGCCACGCTCCACCACGCCTTGGAGGCGCAGCACCCGGGCAGTACGCACACCCACCGCGTGGAGCTGGCGCCGACGTTACCGCCGCAGGCTGCATCACCACCTTCCTCCGAGCGCTCGCCGCCCGCGCCGCCCGGGGCATCAGGGGCACTGGGTCTGGACGTGGCCGAAGCCGGGTCGCTCTACGGCCCGTCACTCGCCGCGCGCGGCGAGTCAGCGTACAGCTCAGGCGTCGCGCGCGGGGCGGCCGGGGGCCGGGAAACGGGCGAAGCCGGTGAGCCGCCGCTGGGCTTCGCGCTGGGTCAGCTTCACGGTATCTATATCGTGGCCCAGAACCGTGAGGGACTGGTCCTGGTGGACATGCACGCAGGGCACGAACGGGTGCTTTACGAGCGTATGAAGGCGCGCTTTCTCCGCGACGGCCGCGTTGCCAGCCAGCCGCTCCTGGTCCCGCTTTGGCTCGAGGTCATGCCACAGGAGGCCGATCTGGCGGAAGCCATGTCGCGGGTTCTGGAGCAATTGGGGCTGGAAATCGACCGCGCGGGCCTGGACACGCTGTGCATACGGGCAGCGCCGGCGCTGGTGCCGTCCGGGGATCTGGAGGCTTTGGTGCGGGATGTGCTGTCGGATGTGGCGGCGCACGATCTCGAGGCGGCCGATGCGTCCCGCCTGGAGGCGGCTCTGCTGTCCATACTCGGCAACATGGCTTGTAAAAGCGCTATTAAGGCCCATCGCACGCTGACGCTCTCTGAGATGAACGCGCTGCTGCGCGACATGGAGAAAACGGACCGCAGCGGGCAATGCAACCACGGCCGGCCAAGCTGGATACAGCTGGATATAGACGGGCTCGACCGGCTGTTCATGCGCGGCCAATGAGTCGGGACTCGGCGCGCCGGGCCCCCGTGGTGTGTCTCATGGGGCCGACGGCGACGGGGAAGACCGACCTGGCGCTGGCATTGGCCGAGCGGCTTCCGGTCGATATCGTCAGCGTGGACTCCGCCATGGTCTACCGCGGCATGGACGTGGGTACGGCCAAGCCTTCGGCGGGCGTGCTGGCGCGGGTGCCGCACCGCCTCATCGATGTCGCCGACCCCGCGGAAGCCTATTCGGCCGCGCGTTTTCGCAGCGAGGCGGTGCGCGAGATCGAATCCATCCGCGGGCGCGGGCGCATCGCTTTGCTGGTGGGCGGCACCATGCTCTATTTCGCCGCCCTGCAGCGGGGTTTGAGCGATCTGCCGCCCGCCGATGCGGGGGTGCGTCAAGCCTTGGCCGAGGCCGCCGAGCGCGAGGGCTGGCCGGCTTTGCACCGGCGCCTGGCGGCGTCGGACCCGGAATCCGCTCAGCGCATTCATCCCAATGATGGGCAGCGCATCCAACGAGCCCTGGAAATTCACGCCCTTACCGGGCGCACGCGCGCGCAGCAGTACCAGCGCGCGCGTGCGCCGGCCCCCTGGCCGCTGCTGTGCGTGGCGCTGGTGCCGGGCGAGCGAGACCGGCTGCACCGGCGCATCGAGGAGCGCTTTCACGCCATGATGGCCGCCGGCTTTCTGGAGGAGGTGGCGGGGCTGCATGCGCGAGACGATCTCTCACTGCAGTGCCCGGCGTTGCGCGCCGTGGGTTACCGCCAGCTCTGGCAGCATTTGGACGGCGTCTGTTCCCGTGCACAAGCCGTGGAACGGGGCATTATCGCCACGCGTCAGCTCGCCAAGCGTCAGATGACCTGGCTGCGCCGGGAGGCGCCGGACATCGTGGTCGACAGTGAGTCGCGCCGCCGCCTGAATAGCGTGTTGAACGAATTGCGCAGGGCGGGTCTAATGGGGTGACAGTGGATACATAGACCATGTACGGCCAGTTACAGCAACCGCGCGCCCTCTGCCGTGAATATCCTTATGCTACAATCTTGCACAGGGCGTGACACGGCTCGTTTTCTGCTCGTTTTTTCGCGCCATCATTAACACCGTCAGGGCTCAAAGCGGAGAAAAAAGACATGCCGAAAGGCCAGACCCTACAAGAACCCTTTCTCAACGCCCTGCGCAAAGAGCGTGTGCCGGTGTCCATTTACTTGGTCAACGGTATCAAACTCCAGGGGCAGGTGGAGTCGTTCGACCAGTTTGTCATTCTGTTGAAGAACAGCGTCAGCCAGATGGTCTACAAGCATGCCGTGTCGACCATTGTGCCTGCGCGCAACATTAAGGTTGCGGCGCTGGAGGAACATGAGGGCGGCAACAACGGACTTTAAAAAGGCGGCGGCATTGCCCGCCGGGGCGCCCACGCGTGTTTGAGCGCCCGCAGACGGGACAGAGGGCGGTTCTCGTCCATCTGGAGTTTCCAGGCCAAGGGTATGCGCCCGCGCACCAGGAGTTCGAGGACTTGGTGCGTTCGGCGGGGGCATCGGCGTTGCGCGTGGTGGGCGGCCGCCGGCGTTCGCCCGACCCCAAGTATTTCGCGGGCAGCGGCAAAGCTGGCGAGATTGCCGAGGCCGTCTCGGCGGTGGAGGCCGACCTGGTCGTCGTCAATCACGACCTCTCGCCCAGCCAGGAGCGCAATCTGGAATCCCTGGTGCGCTGCCGTGTGCTGGACCGTACCGGCCTCATTCTGGACATCTTCGCGCAACGCGCTCGCTCGCACGAGGGCAAGCTCCAGGTGGAGTTGGCGCAGTTGCAGCACATCTCCACGCGCTTGGTCCGCGGCTGGTCCCATTTGGAGCGGCAGAAGGGCGGTATCGGCCTGCGCGGACCGGGCGAAACACAGCTCGAGACCGACCGCCGGCTGCTCGGCGGACGCATCAAGCAGATACGCCGACGCCTGCAAAAGGTGCGCAGCCAGCGCGACGAGGGCCGTAAAGCGCGCTCCCGTGCGGAGACCCCCACGGTCGCCCTGGTGGGTTACACCAACGCCGGCAAGTCCACCTTGTTCAATCATCTGACCGGGTCCGGAGCGTATACCGCGGATCAACTGTTCGCCACTCTGGACCCCACCCTGCGGCGACTGGCTTTGCCGGTGGGCGGCTCGGTGGTGCTGGCCGACACGGTGGGTTTCGTGCGCGATCTGCCGCACGACCTGGTGGCCGCCTTCCGTGCCACACTGGAGGAAACGCGTCGCGCGGCATTGCTTTTGCACGTCGTCGACAGCTCCGACCCCGAGCACGGCGAGCGCATGGCCCAAGTGCAGGAGGTGTTGGCCGATATCGGGGCCGATGAGGTGCCGCAGCTCGAGGTGTTCAACAAGATCGACCTGAACGGCGACGCACATCCCAGGGTGGAGCGCGACACCGACGGCAATCTTCGCCGTGTTTTCCTGTCCGCCGCCAGCGGACACGGTCTGGAGCTGCTGCGCCAAGCGCTTGTCGATTACTTTCATCCGGATATCGTGCGCGGTGTGCTGGCATTGCCGGCACGTGCCGGACGGCTGCGGTCGCGACTGTTCGACAGCGGTGGCGTACGCGACGAGTCGGTGAGTGCGTCGGGCGACTTGCTGTTGCGGGTATGCATGCCGCGGCGTCAGCTCGACCGTCTGTGCCGGCAGGAAGGCCTGGACGCGGCCGACTTGGTCGCCGGCTGAGTGTGGCAGTTGCACCGCCCGGCGGGGGGCGGCCCCGGCGCGTTGCCGTTGACGCCTGGTCGCCAGCGTCGTTTTCGCTGCATGGGCGTGCGGTTGCGGCGCCTTCAGGGGGCGCCTAGAATGCGCCTGCTGTTGTCACTGGAAGCATCCATCATTCTCGTCGGAGCACATCATGGCCTGGAATGAGCCAGGACGGGGCGGCCGTGACCCTTGGGGTGGCCGGGGCGGCGGCCGTGGCCGACCGCCCGACCTGGAAGAGTGGCTGCGCCGCCTGCGCAAGTATCTCGGGAGCGGTAAGTCCGGGCCCTACGGCGTTGCCATCATCATCGTGGTAGCCCTTTGCGTGTGGCTGGTCTCCGGCTTCTATCGCGTGGGCTCCGCCGAGCGGGGTCTGGTGACGCGCTTCGGCGCCTACGAGTATACGGTGGAATCCGGATTGCACTGGCACCCCCCATATCCCATCGGCAACGTGATCAAAGTGGATGTGGACACGTTGCAGTCCACCTCCAATCGTGCCGTGCTGCTGACCCGCGACGGCGATTTGGTGGATGTGTTCGTGGGCGCCAAGTACCGTATCAGCAATCCGCAAACCTATGCGTTTCACTTAAGCGATCCGGATGAAACCCTGCGGCAGGTCATGCGCAGCGCCATGCGCCGCGTCATCGGGCAGCACAAGATGTCAGACGTGCTGGGTTCGGGGCGCAGCGACATGAGCGCGCGCATCCAGAGTCTGATGCAGTCGACGCTGAACCGCTACGGCGCCGGCCTGACCGTGTCTTCGGTCAATATCGAAGACGCCAAGCCGCCCAAACCGGTTCAGAAGGCCTTCGCCGACGCGGCCAAGGCCCGCAACGACAAGAATAGCGACATCAGCAAGGCCCAGACCTTTGCCAGCAACATCCTGCCCAAGGCCCACGGCGAGGCGTCAAAGCGTATACAGCAAGCGCAGAGCTACGAATCCCGGGTGGTCGACCGCGCTAAGGGGGAAACGGCGCGCTTCGTCAAGATGCTGCAGGCATACCGCCAGTCACCGCAGGCGGTGCGCGAGCATTTGTATTTGAGCACGATGGACGCTGTCCTCGGCGGCTCCAGTAACGTGCTTCTGGACGTGGGCAAGATCACGCCCGTCATTAACCTGGCCCCGGCCGGTGCCGCGCCCGGGACCCCGGCTAAGACGGGGGCGGCGGGGGAAAGCAAGAGCCAGTCGTCGGGAAAAGCCGCTTCCGATAAGGGCGCTTCCGGCGGCGACTCCAAGCAGGTTCCGCCGCCTGTTGATCAGCCGTCACCGGCTGCCGCGGGTGCGTCGGACGCGCAGCGCAGACGCTCCCGGGAAGCGCGCTGATGATCACCGGACGTAACATCGCGATTGCAGTGGCGGCGATCATCCTGGTGATCGTGGCCAGTCGGGTACCCTACGCGGTGGGGCAGTCGCAGCAGGCGGTGCTGCTGGAGTTCGGCCACCTGCGCCGCATCGAGACCACACCCGGGCTGCACTTCAAGTGGCCCTTCGTCGAGCGTGCGCGGCGCTTCAGCACGCGCGTGCTCACCCTGAACGCGTCGCCGCAGAACTACACCACCAAGGACGGCGACAACGTGAGCGTGGACTACTTCGTGAAGTGGCGCATCAAGGACGTCAAGCGCTTTTTCCACAACACGGGGGGCAGCCTCGGGCAGGTGCGAAACGCGTTGTCGCAAGAGGCTGACTCCACGCTGCGCAAGCAAGTCTCGCAGCACACGCTGACGCAGTTGGTGGCGCAGGACGACGGCGACACGGACAAGGCCGTGCTCAAAGCGCTTCAGAGCAAGGTATCCGGCATGGGTGTGGCCGTGTTAGGCACGCACGTGCGCCGCATCAACCTGCCGGACAGCGTGAGCAAGTCGATATACGCGCGCATGAAATCAGCGCAGGAGCAACGGGCCAAGCACTTGCGTGCGCAAGGCGCGGAGCAGGCGCAGACCATCCGGGCGAAGGCGCAGCATCAGCGTTCTGACATCCTGGCGCAGGCCTACCGCAAGGCCGAAGAGATTCGCGGCGAAGGGGACGCCCAGGCCGCAAAGATTTACGCCGGAGCCTACGGCAAGGATCCCGAATTCTACCGTTTCTACCGAAGCCTGCAGATCTATCGGCACGGCTGGAAGGACAAGCACGACCGGTTGGTGCTGGAGCCGGGGAGCCCGTTGCTGCAGTATTTCAACGCCCCGTCCGTCAAGCACTGACCACGCACCGCTGTGCATACGCTCATGTGGGATAAGCTGCTGTCCGCCATCGCGCTGGTGCTCATCATCGAAGGGCTGTGGCCTTTCATCAGCCCCGGCCACTGGCGCAACGCGCTCATGAAGATGGTCTCGATGGACGACCGCAGCCTGCGCCTGGCAGCGCTGGTGAGCATGGCGCTGGGCCTGGTGCTGCTGCACGTGCTTACCTACTGACCGCGATCCACGGAGGCGCGTGATGAGCGATGATCGTTGGCTGCTTCCCGAGGGCATCGAGGATATCGTGGCGCCGCGCGCTCGGCGCATGGAGTCGTTGCGCCGGCAGGTGCTCGATCTGCTCGATGCCTGGGGCTACGATCTGGTGCAGCCGCCGCTGATCGAATTTCTTGACTCCCTGCTCACCGGAACGGGGCACGGCCTGGATCTCTACACATTCAAGCTGACCGATCAGCTTAGTGGCCGCCTCCTGGGGGTGCGCGCCGATATCACGCCCCAGACGGCGCGTATCGATGCCAGCCGGCTGCGCCGTGACGGGCCGGTGCGCCTGTGCTACGTGGGCACCGTGCTCAAGACGCGCGCCGATGCCGCCGGCGGTTCGCGCTCGCCGGTGCAGATCGGCGCCGAGCTTTTCGGCCACGGCGGGCTGGAGAGCGACCTGGAGATTGTCTCGCTGTTGCTTGAAACGCTTGGCCTGGCGCGCATTGACTCCCCTTTGCTCGATATCGGCCACGTCGGCATCTACCGTGCGCTGGCCCGTCTGGCCAACTTGGCGGAGCCGGACGAGCGCGAGCTCTTTGACATTCTCCAGCGTAAGGCGGTGCCGGATCTGGCCGCATTCCTGGATGGCCGCGACATACGTCCGGCGGTGCGCGAAGCGCTCGCTGCCCTGGTGGAGCTGCACGGCGACCCGGCCGACGTGATCGCGCTTGCGCGCCAACGCCTGGCAGTGGGCGGCGATGAGGTGACGCGCGCCCTCGCGGCGCTGGATGCGTTGTGCGCACGCCTGACTGAGGCCTATCCAGGGGTCGGGCAACACTTGGATCTGGCGGAGCTGCGTGGCTATCGCTATCACACCGGCATGGTCTATGCAGCTTTCGTGCCCGGCCACGGGCGCGAGGTGGCGCGCGGCGGTCGCTATGATGATGTGGGTGCGGCGTTCGGGCGGGCCCGGCCCGCGACCGGATTCAGCGCGGATCTGGGCGAGCTGGTGCGTCTCGGCGCCGGCGAGCCGGATCGCGCCGGACACGCCGTGCTGGCGCCGGCGGACGACGATTCCGAGCTGCACCGCGCCGTGCGCGCCTTGCGCCGCGAAGGCAGGCGCGTGGTGCGGGTGCTGCCGGGCATGACGGAGGCGCCCGCTGCGCTGGGCTGCCGGGAAGTGCTGGTGCGGGAAGGGGAGCGCTGGGTGGTCAGGGCCGCGCGGGCGGCCCCGGATCCGTCCGCGGAAAGCGACTGACGGCGCGGGCCGTGACTGGAAGCCGTCCCCGCACGCGGGCGCGGCGGGCGTACCGAAGTGAGGACACGAGGGGCCATGGGCAAGAATGTGGTGGTGATCGGCAGCCAGTGGGGCGATGAGGGCAAGGGCAAAATCGTGGACCTGCTCACCGACCGCTGCGGTGCCGTCGTGCGCTTTCAGGGCGGGCACAACGCGGGCCACACGCTGGTGATCGACGGCGTCAAGACCGTGCTTCATCTGATTCCCTCCGGCATCCTGCGCGAAGGGGTCCAGTGTCTGATCGGCAACGGCGTGGTGCTGTCGCCGCAGGCGCTGCTGGATGAGCTGGCCACGCTCGAGGCGCGGGGCGTGCCGGCGCGCGAGCGCCTGCGCATCAGCCCGGCCTGTCCGCTGATCCTGCCGTCGCACGCGGCACTGGATCGCGCGCGCGAGCAGGCCCGGGGTGCGGCCGCTATCGGTACCACGGGGCGCGGCATCGGGCCGGCCTACGAGGACAAGGTGGCGCGGCGTGCCCTGCGCGTGGGGGATCTGTTCCATCGCGAGTTCTTCGCGGCGCGCCTGGGCGAATTGCTCGACTACCATAACTTTGTTCTGCAAGGCTACTTCAAGGCGCCCCCGGTGGACTTTCAGCAGACGCTTGAAGCGTGTCTCGCCCAGGCAGAGGAGATCGGCCCGCTGGTCGCCGATGTCACCGAGGTTCTGGCCGGCCTGCAGTCGAAGGGCGACAGCATTCTTTTCGAGGGCGCCCAAGGCGCGCTGCTCGACATTGACCACGGAACCTATCCGTACGTGACCTCCAGCAACGCCACCGCGGGCGGCGCGGCTACCGGCACAGGCGTGGGTCCGCGTTACTTAGACTATGTACTGGGAATCGTCAAAGCGTATACCACGCGCGTGGGCGCAGGCCCGTTTCCCACCGAGCTCAGCGACGACATGGGCGCACGGCTGGCGAGCCGCGGGCAGGAGTTCGGCGCGACCACAGGCCGACCGCGCCGCTGCGGCTGGTTCGATGCCGTGGCGCTCAGGCGCTCCAATTTCAACAACAGCCTGTCGGGGCTTTGCGTCACCAAGCTCGACGTGCTGGACGGGCTCGACGTGATCCGGTTGTGCGTCGGTTATCGCTGCGGCGGCCAGTCCCTGACGATGCCGCCGCTGGGCGCGGAGGCGCTGGCGGCGTGCGAGCCGGTCTACGAGGATATCCCCGGGTGGGAAGCCTCCACGCTGGGCGTGCGTCGCTACCAGGAGCTGCCCGAGGCCGCGCAGGCTTATCTCAGGCGCATCGAGGAGATCACCGACACGCCGGTGGACATTATTTCGACCGGCGCGGAGCGCGCCGACACCATCGTGCTGCGCCACCCCCTGGCCGGGGCATAGGCCAGGGCCGGTTGAACGAGCGCGCTTGGCCCTTGGCCGGCGTTGTCAGGACAGACCGGGCGTGTTTCACTAACCGGGTGGCGGGCGCCTCGCCGACGCGGCGGGGATAACGGGACGCCACACCACCTTCGCCTTACGGCTTCGGGACAACCACTGTAGAAGAGAGGAGAACTCCATGTCCGATAACAATGATGAGCGTCACGCCGGGCCCGGCATATCGCGTCGCGGCCTGCTGAAGGGCGGGGCGGCCGGGCTAGTCGCCGGCGCGGCGGCTTTTCCGGCGGCGGATGCCTGGGGCAAGAGCGAGAAGCCGGTCAAGATCGGCATGATCGACCCGCGCACCGGCACCTATGCCTCGTCCGGCGAAAACGAGATACGCGGGGCGAAGATGGCTGTGGCCGAGCTCAACAAGGGCAACGGCATTCTGGGGCGTCCGGCTCAACTGCTGATCGAGGACAGCGCGGCGAATGTGGGCCAGTCGGTGCAGAAGGCGCGCAAGCTCGTGAACCGCAACCAGGTCAACTTCCTCATGGGGGCCGTGTCGTCGGCGGTTGCGTTGTCGGTGTCGCAGACCGCGCACGACCTGAATACGTTGTACGTTGTCACCGGCGGGCACGCGGACGCGGTTACCGGGGAAAAGTGCTCGTGGAACACGTTCCGCACCTGCTCGACCACTTGGATGCTGACCGCAGGCGACTTCGAAGTGCTGTTCAAGAAGTACGGCAAGCGTTGGTATTTTCTGACCCCGGACTACGCCTTCGGCCACGCCTTGGTTCGGGACTACACGGAGCAGCTCAAGAAGGCGGGCGGCACCGTGGTCGGTAATGCGCTGTCACCGCTGGGTACGACCGATTTCTCCTCTTATCTGATTAAGGCGAAGTCGGCCAATCCCGATGTGCTTGTGGTGCTGGTGCAGGGCAACGACATGGTCAATGCGCTCAAGCAGGCCACCCAGTTCGGCCTCAACAAGGACATGGCGATTGCGGGCTCGCTGCTGAACTATGAGGATCTGGAATCGCTCCCCGATTCGGCGCGCTATGGCTGGTGGGTCATGGAGTGGTACTGGAAGCAGCCCGGCGTGCCGCATGTCAAGGAGTTCGTGGAACGCTACCGCAAGCTCTACGACAACAAGGTGCCCACTTCCCGCAGCTGGTTCGGCTACGCCAGTGCGCACGCCATCGCGATGGCGTGCAACAAGGCCAAGACACTGAATACGCTGAAGGTGGTCAAGGCCATGGAGGGGCTCGTGCTGCCGCCCGAGGTCGCCCTGCAGCCGAACAAGGTGTTCTACCGCGCCGGCGATCACCAGATGCTTGCCAACATGTACCCCGGGCAGGTCAATTCGAACGGCAAGTACCCCAATCTGTTCGACGTGGCCGATATCGTGCCCAGTTCCAGTATCGCCAAGTCCGTGGCCTCCAAAGGCTGCAACATGAAGATGCCTTCGAGCACGTAAGGCGTAAGTGATCGAGGCGAGCCCGGAGAGAGTGCCGGGCTCGCCGACTACATGAAGTCCGGCGGGGCATGGCTTGTCTGAGCCAGGCGCCTCGCGCTCGATCGCCGCGGGTTACAGGCCGGTGGCGAAGTGGGCCATGATCACGACGATGACGATCTGCAGCAATCCCTGAAATGCCACGAAACGGACGTAGCGCCGCATCCAGTGGCCGATCCGCTCCACCTCGGGCCGGGCTTTGCGGATCTCCAGGTAGACGCGAAGATTGGTCGGCAGCAGGATGCCCAGGCCTTGAACGGTTAGCACGGTGATAATCGTCAGGGCGGCCAGCACCCAGGCGTACTGCGGAAAAGCGAGCCCGGTGAATCCCAGCCTTTGCGCCAAAAACCAGCCGCTGGTGCCGGTGCTGATGGCGAGTGTGGGCATCAGGTAGAGCATCCGCGGCATCAATTGCATGATAGCTTGGCGGCGAGCGGCCGGGTCCATGCGCCGCAGCACCGGCCCCACCACGAAGCCCATGAACAGGTCGATGCCTGTCCATAACAGGCCCGAGAAGACATGCACGAAGTCCAGGAACCACAGGCTGGGAGCGGTCACGGACCATGCCATGATGCCAATCACCGCGAGCGCGCCCGCCAGATACGGGATGTTGACGAGCGGCGGTGCGCCTGCCGGTAAGGTGGTTGCAGACGTTGCCATGGCGGCCTCGCTGCTATTGCGTTGCTTTATGCGGCGGACCCGGCCAGGACACGTAGGGTTCGGGCGGCGCTTGTCCCGGCGCGATAAAATCGGGCGCCTTGTGGCCTCTCGGACCCAGATGGCGGATGAAGGCGTAAATGGCGCTGAGGTCGCGATCGGTCAGTGTGTGCAACGCCCAGCTGGGCATGGGCGGACGCAACCGGGCCGAGTGCGCGAATTTGATCCACTGCACTCGTGTCCTGCCCTGCATGAACAGACGCAGATTCGGCGGGTAGCTCGTGCCCCAGGGCCCGTGCCACCCGAGGCGGCTGCCCGTCAGCCAGTCCCTTTCCGGTACGTGACCGCCGCTTTCGGCATAGCCGGGCGTGTGACAGTCATTGCAGCCTCCTATGACCACGAGATAGCGCCCGCGCTTTAGCAGCGCCGAGGCGTCCGATCGGTTTGCGGCGATGGCCGCGGCGGGTGTGGCCAACGGCGCTAACAGCAACACGTATGCACTCATGCGCGCGAGCTTCATGGTATTCGGGCCTTGTTCTTGTGACTGCCGGGTTCAGGCGGAAATCGCGCAACGGCAGGGGCCGCGCGCCGATGAGTATGGCACAAGCCTGCGTTGGGGTGTACGCCCCCTGAAGCAGGGGGGCATGGAGCGCATATCGATGCGCCGGCCGGCGCATCGGAAGCCGGAGAGGCGCCTAACCCGGCTGAATCCGATGCTCGTTTGTGTGCGTCGGTCCGCACGAGCGCGCCAGGCCGTGACCGTCGCAGGAGCAGAGCATGGATGAGACACGCGGATTGCTGCAATGCCTTAGCGCCGTCACCCTGGAGACGCCGGATATGGCTCGCGCCGTCGCTTTTTACCGCAGCCTCGGTTTCGCCGTGCGTTACGGTGGTGCCCAGGCGCAGTTCACCAGCTTTTCCGTGGGGCCCAATTATCTGAATCTGATGCGCGGTGCGCGCTCCAGTCCACAGCGGGGGCGGATCATCTTTTACGTGTCCGATGTGGACGCGATGTATGCGCGCGCGCTCGCAGCGGGGTGGCAGCCTGATACCCGGCCTGCGGATGCGCCGTGGGGCGAGCGCTATTTTCACCTGAACGACCCGGACGGCCACGGGCTCAGTTTTGCCCGTCCGTTGGGGGAGTGAGGCCGGCGCTCAGCCGGCCCTCTCGACGCGTCAGAAGCTGTTGATAAACCTACTGCGCTCGGCATTACGCGGCCGTGCGGTGCTCGAAATCCTCATGTATTGATCCACTATGTGTGGCCCCGGGCTATGTTGGGTGCGGTTGTTGGTTCGCTGTCGTTGTGGGCTGAAGGCGTTCCGTAGAAGCGACATAGTTTTGGCTCCATCCCTAAACCCCGTAACCGGGGGAGGAGCCGGCCATGAGCTACGCCATCAACGATCAGGTAGTCCTATCTCGAGCGCCAGACGGGCCATTGGCTCCCTACCTCGGGCCATTCGCGGATTCACTGAAGCAGCAGGGATACAGCCCGCACTACATTCACTACCACGTGAGGCTGTGCGCCTACCTTAGCCGCTGGCTGGCGAAGACGGGAATTCCACTCCGCGACGTTACCTCCACACATACAGCGCGGTATCTGAAGTTCAGGTATCAGCGGCGTCGACCCACTACGGGAGATGCTGCCGCGCTCAGCCATTTCCTCGGGTTTCTCCGCCACAAAGGGGTAATCCCCACGCAGGATTCACCGCCATGTGCACGCACGCCGGTGCAACGGTGCGCGCACGCCTACGCACGCTATCTTCGCGAAGAACGTGCCCTGGCAGAGGCGACGATCGTCAACTATGTGCCTTTCGCCAGTCAGTTTCTCGAAGAGCATTTCGGCAGCGGCTCTCTCAGCTTGTCGCGCCTGAGTCCCCAAGATGTGATCCACTTCGTTCAATGTCAGGCGCCGCGGCTGCATCTGAAGCGAGCCAAGCTGCTGACGACAGCGCTGCGCTCGTTCCTTCAATACCTTCGCTACAGTGGAAAGACGCGGGTGGATTTGGCCGCCGCCGTGCCCTGTGTGGCCAACTGGTCGATGCCCTCGATTCCCCGAGGTATTGCACCGCAGCAAGTACGCCAAGTGCTCCGTGCGGTGGATCGCAGCACTGCAACGGGGCGGCGCGATTACGCGATCCTGTTGTTGCTCGCCCGCCTGGGATTACGCTCCGGAGAAGTTGCCTCCCTGGACCTCGACGACATTGACTGGGCGGGCGGATGTGTGCACGTGTACGGCAAAGGCCGACAGGTCCAAGTCCCTCTGCCGCAGGATGTCGGTGATGCGATCGTGGCCTATCTGCGCCATGCGCGCCCCCGCAGTAACAGTCGGCGGGTGTTCCTGCGCGCCAAAGCCCCCGTTCGCGGATTTCTGGGTGCGAGCGCTGTAGGCAGCATCGTTCGTCATGCGCTCCTGCGCGCCGGGATCGAGACACCCACCACCGGTGCCCATCAGTTCCGCCATGGATTGGCCACGCAGATGCTGCGCCAAGGGGCCTCGCTTGCGGAAATCGGCACCGTACTCGGCCATCGTAGCCCAGAGACGACCAAGATCTACACCAAGGTCGATATCGAGGCATTGCGCACCCTGGCCTTGCCGTGGCCGGGAGCTGGGCGATGAACACCCTCCGAGAGGCTGCCGAGGAGTACCTCGCCATGCGCCGCGCGCTCGGCTTCGAGCTGCGCGCCCCTGGCAAGCGTCTGCTCGATTTTGTCACCTTTATGGAACGCCGGCAGGCCTCGCGTATCACAACCCGCTTGGCACTGGCGTGGGCAAAACAAGATGCCGACGCACACATCCCAGCGTGGGCGGCACAGCGTTTGAGCATTGTGCGCCTGTTCGCGCGCTACCGCAGGGCGGCAGACCCGCGCACGGAGATTCCCCCTGCGGGGCTATTGCCATTCCGGCCCCAACGGGCAAGGCCATACCTATACTCGAACGAGGAAGTCGAGCGGCTACTCCAGGCCACACTCGACAGACCTCTCTCGCCGCGCCACCGCAAACGATGCGCACTGCTGCCTTGGGTTTATTACTGTCTCTTTGGGTTGCTCGCCGTCTCGGGTCTGCGCCTGAGTGAGGCGCGCAACCTTGAGCTTCGCGATGTCGATTTGGACGCGGGCGTGCTCACGATTCGCGGCGCCAAGTTCGGCAAGGATCGACTGGTCCCCTTGCATGCGTCTACCTGCAAGGTGCTCGCAGACTATCTCGCCAGACGCGAACGCCATTGGACAGGGCAAGCGGTCTCCTCCTATCTGTTCGTTTCCAGTTGGGGCAATCGACTGGATGAGGCACAGATTCATCGCGCGTTCTATGCCGTTTCGCGACAAATCGGTTTACGCGGCAGCGCTGAGCGTCACGGACCACGCCTGCACGATCTTCGCCACCGATTCGCCACCACCACGTTGGTCAACTGGTATCGCGCCGATGAGGATGCCGAACGGCGACTGCCGCTGTTGAGTGCATTCCTCGGCCACGTGCACGTCGCCGATACACAGTGGTATCTGAGCGGCTCACCGGAGTTGATGCATGAGGCGATGGCCCGGCTCGAACGCCACTGGGAGCAGCGGTCATGACCGCCACCCTGGCTCCGCTGCTGGAGCGTTTCTTCACCCAACGTCTGATCAACGAGCGCCGAGTGAGCCCCCACACGATCGGTTCCTACCGCGACACCTTCCGCCTGCTGTTGAAGTTCACGCAACAGCGGCTGCATAAGCCGCCGGCCGCGCTCGCCTTCGAACAAATCGATGCGCCCTTGGTCGTGGCGTTTCTCGATCACCTGGAGAACGAGCGCGGTCTGTGCGCTCGCAGCCGTAACCTGCGCCTCACCGCGATTCACTCGTTCTTCCGCTACGCCGCCCTCGAACTGCCGGATCACTCGGAACAGATCCAGCGCGTGCTCGCCATTCCCTGCAAGCGTTTCACCCGCGCCCTGGTGCGCTTCCTGACTCGTCAGGAAGTCGATGCGTTGCTCGCCGCGCCCGATCGGCGCACTTGGTTCGGACGGCGTGACCATGCCTTCATCCTGACCGCGGTACAAACAGGACTACGGGTATCCGAGATCACCAGCGTTACCCGCGCTGACCTGGTGCTTGAGGCGGGCGCGCATGTTCGAGTCATCGGCAAGGGCAGAAAAGAGCGCTGTACGCCGCTGGCCAAGCCCACCGTCGCCGTGCTGAAGAGGTGGTTACAGGAACTTCCGCCGGGCGAGCAATGCCTGCTGTTTCCGAATGCCAAGGGCACCCGTCTGACGGTCCACGGGGTGAAGTACATGCTCGACAAGCACGCGGCATCGGCGGCCAGAGAGTGTCCTTCGCTCACGGGGAAAAGGGTCACCGTCCACCTGCTTCGACATACCATGGCCCTTGAAATGCTGCAGGCAGGCGTGGACCGCGCTGTCATCGCGCTCTGGTTAGGTCACGAAAGCGTGGAAACGACGCAGATCTATCTGGAAGCCACGCTCGCCATGAAAGAGAAAGCGCTCGACAAAACGACACCACCCCATGGCCAAGCGGGCCGCTTCCGAGCGGATGACCGCCTCTTGAGCTTTCTGAACGGCTTGTAGCCCCGGAGAACTATGTAGGGTGGGTGGTCGCATCTCCACATCGTGGCTTCGGTGGTTCAAGGGGATTCCGCCCGTCAGGCCACCGCGCCCTACATAGTCCGGGGCCACACATAGTGAATAGGCGCTTAAGTGGTCTGCGAGCTGTTTCGCAGGGCACTTAAGCGCATTGAACTGAGCCGCGGGTTTCAGGCTGCCCAGCGCTATGGGGATTGTAAACAGCGGGTTGGTGAAGGGCGGCCTACGAGGCCGGTGATTGCTGGCTCAAGGCGTGCAGACTGCGGTAGTGCATGATCAAGGCACTGGCGTCGGCCTGGGTTGAAGCGGCATCGCGGCGCTGGGAAAGGCCAAGTTCGTGAGCGCTGAACGAGTTGGCTTGCAACCACCGCCGGCGGCGATGATCGGAAACGATGCCGATCAAGCGGTTGTGCACTGCGCTCATCGGGGCGGTCCTGTTGCCTTGGGAGAGGGCCGGTCAGTTGGCGTCGGTGCCAGCACGGCGATCACGCGCAGCCTGCCTTGATCGCATACGGGACAGCGTTGGATATCGATGCCGGTCAGGCGCAGCATCATCGCCTCCACCGATTCGGGTTCGCGGGGTTGTGGATCTGGCTGAGCGAGCAGGATGCGCACGCGGGCAAGTTTTTCATGCCGGCAGCGATTGCCGAGCAGCCCGTAGTGACGGATCCTGACGAAACCCGCCGGCAGCGTATGTAGCAGGAAGCGGCGTAGGAACTCCTCGACGCTCAACGCCATGAGCTTGGTCTTGTTGGCGTGGGCGTAGTCGCGCCAGCGAAAACTCACCTCTCCGTTCTCAAAGCTCACCAGCCGGTGGTTGGCGATGGCCACGCGATGGGTGTAGCGGCCCAAGTAGGCCAGCACCTGATCGGCACCGGCGAAGGGCGCTTTGGCATACACCACCCAGGGCTGGGCCTTGAGCGTAGTGACAAAGCTGCGGAAAGCCGCAGTGTCGGCCAGCGACGCCGTTGAGCCGGCGAAGTGCAGCTCGCCGTCTTGGTGGGCCCGCGCCAGCGCATCGAGGTACTTGCCACGGAACACCGCCGAAAGCGCGCGCACGGGAAACAAAAAGCCGGGCTTGGCCGCAATCCAGCGTTTGCCGTGCGCGCTGAGCGCGCCGCCGGTGACCACGCAATGGACATGGATGTGCTGATCGAGGCGCTGCCCCCAGGTGTGCAGGACGAGGGTGATCCCGAGCTCGCCGCCGAGCCAGCGTGGATTACGGCCGAACTCGAGCAATGTCTTGGATGCGCACTGGAACAGCAACCGATAGATCAGACTTGGGTTGCCCTGGGCCAAGGCATTGAGCGTGTGGGGCAAAGTGAACACCAAATGCCAGTAATCGATGTCCAGCAGATCGCCACACTGGCGCTCCAGCCAGCGCTGCTTGGCCAGGGTCTGGCACTTGGGGCAATGGCGATTCCTACAGCTGCAATAGCTGATGGTCACCGCCCCGCAGTGATCGCACTGGATGCGCTGTCCGCCCAGGGCGGCCGTGCGGCAGCGGGCGATCGCCGTCAGCACCCGCTGCTGTTGGAGTGAGAGCCGATGCGTGGCGCGGTACTCATCGCCGGCGGCGCGCACGATAGCGGCCACCTCCAGCGCCGGGCGCGTTGCCGGCGCCGCTTGCCCGGGGCAGTCCACCGCTCAGTGCACACTTGGGCTCGGCAACTCCAGCAACTCCAGCGGTGAGGTCGTCGCCGCGGTGCGCTCCTGGGCCAGATGCAGATAAACCAGGGTGGAGCGGATGCTGGTATGGCCCAGCAGGCGCTGGATGTGCACCAGTTCGGTGCCGGCCTCGAGCAGGTGGGTGGCGAAGCAGTGACGCAACAGGTGAAGCCCGCCGGCCTTGGTGATGCCGGCCTTGTCCCGTGCCGTGACGTAGATGTGCCAGGCACCGTCGCGGCTCATGGGCCGCTCGATCTGCGGGCCAGGAAAGAGCCAATGGGGTGGACGCTGCTCGCGCCAGTACGCGCGCAGCTGCTCCAGCAGGCGCGGGGCGAGCGGCACGTAGCGGTCCTTGCGGCCCTTGCCCTGATCCACGCGGATACACTGGCGCCCACTGTCGATATCGCTGACCCGCAGGTGTGTGACCTCACTGGCACGCAATCCCGCGGCATAGGTGGTCATCAACAGCGCGCGATGCTTGCGGTTGCTTGTCACCGTGAACAGGCGCACCAGTTCCTCATGGCTGAGGATCTGGGGCAATTTCGACGGTTCCTTGGCACAGGGCAGATAGAACTCGGTGGCGGGCCGATCCAAGGTGACCCGATAGAAAAACCGCAACCCATGGCGAATGGTGTTGCAGCTCTTCCAGGCCAGGTGGCGTTGCTGGCTCAGGTAGAGCAGGTAGTCCTGGACCTGCTGCACGGTGAGCTGATCGGGACTGCGGTGGTAGTAACGGGCCAGGCCGGTCACCGACTGCAGGTAGGATTTCTGCGTGTTCTCGGCGAGATTGCGGATCTGCAGATCCTTGCGCATTTTCTCTCTGAGCGCGGTCATGAGGCTCTCCTCCAATCGATCGACGGAAAAACTCACACGCCGGTGGATCACCGGCGCTCAAACTGAGGAGTAGCCGATCGCAGGGGAATCTGCTGCCTCGAGGCGGGGCTGTGACATGCCCAAAGAACGCGGTTGCCGGATCATGGGCGACGCATGCAGAGTTGCACAACTGCCGCCTGTGCCGGTTCCTCGGCGCTGACGGATGTAAGACGCCGAAGGTTACTCACCGCCGCGGACGGAGGACGCGGCTTAGTTCAGTGTCGCCTATGTCGCCGGCGACATAGGCGACATACACTCCGGTTTCTGCGCGCCGCGCGGCCACGAACTCCCTTCGCTCGCGACGGTTCTTCAACAGCTTCTCAGGATTTCAGGCGTTCGTTCCCGGGGTCATAGAGCGCACGATAGCCTACCGCCTCCACGTGCAAGGGGTAGCTTTCGCCGAAATACTCCATCGCCAGGGTGCGTCCTTGCTGTGCGTAACCGTGCGGCAGGTACCCCAGTGCAATGTTTTTCCCAATGGACGGGCCGAAGGCGATGCTGCTGACATAAGAGCGCCGCCCGAGACTGTCGGTCGGCACCTCGCCGCTCTGCGGATCCAGGATGGGCCATTGTCCTACCGGATAACGCGCCACGCCCTTGCCGTCCACGTTGTCGGTCATGGTCATGGTGCACAGGTAGGCTGGCTGGTGGGGGCGTTCGCGTTGTTCGACGTAAGCCGCCTTGCCGTGGAAATCCGCCGCTTTGACCTTGGGCCGCGCCAGTCCCGCCTCGTACAGGTTGTATTCGGTCAGCAGGTCCACGTTCTGAAGCCGCAGGCTCTTTTCCAGGCGTCGCGAGTTGGCGTAGGTTTCAATGCCGACCGGGGTGACGCCCTGCTCGTACAGCGCATCCCACAGGCTGAGGCCGTAGCTGAAGGGCACGTAGAGTTCCCAGCCCTGTTCGCCCACGTAGGAGATGCGGAAGGCCCATACGGGCAGGCCCCGCACGCGGATGTGGCGAGCGGTGGCGAACGGGAAGCGCTCATGGCTCAGCGCCTCCGGGTCGTCGGCAACGCACTGCAAGACACGCCGCGCATTGGGTCCCCATAGTCCCAGCGTGGCCAAGTGGTCGGAGCAATCCTCGATATGGACGCGGAAGCCGTGTTCTTCGCGCATGCGCTGCATCCACACCAGGTCGCGGTGGCCGGTGTCGCCGCCGCATACGACGCGGTAGCGCGCCGTGTCCATGCGGATGATCGTAAGATCGGAGCGTATGCCGCCGGCGCCGTCGAGGAAGTGCGTGTAAACGCCTTTGCCGGCCGGCGTGTTGCCGCCCACCTTGGCCACCGACAGGTACTCCAAAAAGCCCTCGGCGTCGGCTCCGGAGAGGTCGTAGATGGCGAAATGGGAGAGGTTGATCATACCCACGTTGTCGCTCAGCGCGAGTTGCTCGGCGTTGGAAACGCGCCAGAAGTGGCGTGCGTCCCATTCGCTGTGACGCTCGGGCACACGGTCGCCGTAGGTCTCCAGCAGGCGCTCGTTGGCGCGGTACCCGTGGGCGCGCTCCCAGCCCGCCGCCTCCATGAAGTAGGCGCCCAGTTCGTTTTCGCGCGGCCAGAAGGGACTGCGACGCAGGTTACGGCCGTTGAGATAAGGCTCCCGCGGATGCACCGGCGGGTTGTAGACTTTTTGCGCGGTCTCGAAGCAGCGCCCGTAAACGTAGGAAGGCGTCTTTTGCACCGGGTAAAAGCGGGCGATGTCGATGCCGAACGGGTCCAGCTCGGGCCGGCCTTTGGTCATCCAGTCGGCAAGCACCTTGCCCATGCCCGGGCCGTCCTTGACCCACACGGCTTCGCAGAACCACAGGCCGCGCGTTTCGGGGGATTCGCCGAGCAGCGATCCGCCGTCGACGGTGATCGACATCAGGCCGTTGAATGAGCTTTTCGCGTCCCAGCCCAGTTCACCCAGGATCGGCATGATCTCTGTGGCGCGCTCGTAGGCGGGCATCACCTGGTCCGCGTCCAGATCACGCATGGACGGCGACAGCCTTGCTTCGCCGGGCTCCGCGATGTCGCGCGGGTGCACCAGGCGAGGTTCGGACTGCTCGTAGTAGCCCCATTCGATCTGTCCGCCTTCGGAGGTGGAGGGATCGCCCGTATCCCTCATATAGGACGAGTTGCCCTGGTCGCGGAACAGCGGGTAGCCGATTTCCTTGCCCGTGCCCGCGAAAGCGTCATAGGGCCCGAAGAACAGCAGCGGATGCTCGAACGGCATCAGCGGCAGCGGCGAGCCGATAAGATCCGCCACCAGTGGCCCCCAGATGCCGGAGCTGAGAATGACAACCGGTGTTTCGATGTAGCCCTTGCGCGTTTCCACCCCACAGACACGTCCGTCGTGCACGTCGATGGAAAGAGCCGGCGTGTTGGCCACAGTGCGGAGCTTGCCGCTTGCCACCGCGCGCTCGATGAGCAGGCCGGCGACGCGCTGCGAGCGCGGGATGACGAGGCCCGCGTCCGGGTCCCACAGCGCGCCCTGTATGGCGCTTTGCTCCAGCAGCGGAAAGCGCTCCTTGGCCTCGCTGGCCGAGACGATCTTCGCCCGGGTACCGAAGGCCTTGCCAGAGCCCACCTTGCGCTTGAGCTCTTGCATGCGCTCGTCATCGTCCGCGCGCGCCACCTCCAGACCGCCAACCCGGCTGTAATGACCCAGGCGTTCATAGAAGTCGCGGCTGTAAAGCGTCGTATAGCACGACATCTTGTCGTGGCTGGTCATGTAACAGAAATCGGAGGCGTGGGACGTGGAGCTGATATCGGAGGGAATGGCGGACTTGTCCAGACCCACGATATCGCTCCACCCCTGTTCGATCAGGTGGTGGGCGACGGAGGCTCCGACGATCCCGCCTTGTCCGACGATGACGGCACTCGCGCGCTTGGGGAAGCGGGCGCCGCTTGTACTTTGATTGGACATGCTGTGTGGACCTGCCTGTTGTAAGCAATGAGTGGCCGCGAATAGGCGATAAAGCAAGTGCTTTGGGCCCGCGCCCAAGCCTTGCCCTGCGCTGGGTGGACCTCAAGCGAAAGGCTAGTGGCAGGGCGGGCGAAATGACGGCGTGATTGCGACAAAAAATGTCCCGAATGCGTCACCCATTTGCGTTTCGGCGAAGCGCGCGCTCATCGAAGCGATTGTTTGACTCTGTTGAGCGGGAACAATGGAAACGCAGTACCCGGGAAAAGTCGATGCCCGATGCCTGCGTTTTTCCACTGCGGCTAGCGCGGGGCGGCGATGTATCGATGAACCGGCTGCGACCGAAAGCGGCGCAATTGCAAAAAACCCAGTCGCTTTGAAGCCTTCCGGGCGAGGCGTGAGTTTCTATGTTGGTGCGTAACCGGCGCGGCAGGCACGCAAAAACCTTGCGGCTGTCGGTCCGCGCCGGCGCGAGATGCCGCCGCCGGCTCGGCGGCACCCACAGTAAAGACACAAGCCGTGAGGTGTGATTATGAGTCAAACAGCCGCCGAGGTCAGCGTTAATGCGACCCCCCAAATACTGCTATATCCGCGCATCCGCAAGTCGCCGTTTTTCTATGCCTCGCGCCGCCATGGTGTGGCCATGTACAGCGTCTACAACCATCACTATCACCCCCGTCACTACGGCGACCCGGTGCAGGAGTACTGGGCGCTGCTCAACGACGTGACGCTGTGGGATGTGGGCGTCGAGCGCCAGATCGAGATCTCGGGGCCGGATGCGGCTGAGTTTACCAACCGCCTGGTGCCGCGCGATCTGAACAAGTGCAAGGTGGGCCAGTGCAAGTACGTGTTCGTCACCTTGCCCGACGGCGGCATCTTGAACGACCCGGTGCTGCTGCGCCTGGAGCACAACCGCTTCTGGCTGTCGCTGGCCGACAGCGACGTCATCCTCTGGTGCAAGGGCGTGGCGCTCAACTCGGGTCTCGACGTCACCATCCGCGAGGTCGACGTCGCCCCCGTGCAGGTACAAGGCCCCAAGGCCAAAAAAGTCATGATGGATCTGTTCGGCGAGGGCATTCTGGAGATTCCGTATTACTACTGCCGCGAGTTCACCCTGGACGACATGAGCGTGGTGGTCTCGCGCACCGGCTATACCGGCGAGGTCGGCTACGAGATCTACCTGAAAGACGCGACCGCCAACGGCCAGCGCCTGTGGGACCGGGTGCTGGAGGCGGGCCGTCCGCACGGGCTGCAGGTGATTGGTCCCTGCCACATGCGCCGCATCGAGGGCGGCATCCTCGCGTTCGGCTGCGACATCTGGTACGACACCAACCCCTTCGAAGTGGGCATGGGCTACGACTGGATGGTGGATTTGCGCGGCGACGGCGATTTCATCGGCCGTGCGGCGCTGGAGCGCATCAAGGCCGAGGGCGTGAGCCGCAAACTGGTGGGCGTCGAGATCGACGGCGCCTCCGTGGGCTGCTTCAACGACGGCTCCATGATCGACGTGTTCCCCGTCTACCAGGGCGATCTGCGCATCGGGCAGGTGACCTCCGCGTGCTATTCGCCGCGACTGCAGAAAAACATCGGCATGGCCATGGTTCCGATCGATTACACGGAGATCGGCACGCCGCTGGAGGTCGAAACACCCTGGGGCCAGCGCGATGCCGTGGTGGTCCAAAAACCCTTTATGGATCCCAACAAGACCATTCCCAAGTCCTGAGAGGCTGTCATGAACTGCAATGGAAAGGGCGAGCCCGCGCTGGCACGAGCGCTAGCCCGCCCGCGCTATGAAATCGTGCCCCTGCGCGGCGCCTTGGAGGCCGCGCAGGCCCTGCCGGAAGGCGCTGCGGTCAGCGTGACCTGCTCGCCGGCCCTGGGGCTGGACCAGTCGCTCGAATTCGCCGTGAGCCTGAGGCAGGCGAGGCGTGATCTGCACGTGATTGCGCACTTGGCGGCGCGGCGCGTGCGTGACCGCCGGCACCTGAAGTCCGTTCTCGCGCGCATGGCGGCGGCCGGGCTGCGCAACGCCTTCGTGATTGCCGGAGATCGAACCGATCATGCCGGTGCCTATGACAGCGGGTTCGCGCTGGTGCGCGATCTGCACGAGCTGCGGGCCGATCTGGACACGGTGGGCGTGCCGGGTTACCCGGAAGGTCATCCGTTTTTGAACGAATCGCAGCTCGACCGGGCACTCAGCGCGAAGGCGCCTTTCGCCGACTACGTGGTAACCCAACTCTGTTTCGACGCTGGGGTGATCCGTGACTGGTTGCAGCAGCGCCGCGCGGCCGGACTGGGGCTGGCGGTCTATATCGGCGTTCCCGGCGCGCTGGAGCGTCGGCGCCTGCTCGGTATTGCGCTGCGCATCGGTCTGGGCGATTCAGTGCGCTTCGTGCGCCGCCACGGCGGCCTCGCGGGTGGCCTGATGGGTGCGGCCCGCTACGTGCCGGACGATCTCTTGTACGCCATGGCCGACGATTTCGCCGATCCGGCGTTGGGCATCGCCGGGGTGCATATCAACACGTTCAATCAAATAGAGGCCACCGAGGCGTGGCGCCATAGCTTTTGCGGCCGGCTCGAACAGGCCGTTTCTTCTTCCGATACACAGGCCCGTATGGGATCAACAGGGTAAGCGCCATGCAACCGCAAACCGCAACCCAAGCGTTTCCGCAATCCTCCAAGCCCGCATCCGACATTGAAATCGCCAGGGCGGCGCCGATCCGGCCCATTACCGAAATCGGTGCCAGGCTCGGCATCCCCGCCGATGCCTTGCAGCCCTACGGCCACTACAAAGCCAAAGTGGACCTGGACTTCATCCGCGGTCTGGATTCCAACCCGGACGGCAAGCTGATCCTGGTGACCGGGATTACGCCCACGCCGGCCGGGGAGGGCAAGACCACCACCAGCGTGGGGCTGGGCGATGCGCTCAACCGCCTCGGGCGCCAGGCCTCGGTGTGTCTGCGCGAG
>Ga0102962_1000039_pt1 | contig 79774 bp, 76 predicted proteins | sample SalPonF2_C_D2_MG_FD_84519 | JGI IMG/M metagenome (GOLD analysis project Ga0102962, IMG submission 84519) | Salt pond soil microbial communities from South San Francisco under conditions of wetland restoration - Salt Pond MetaG SF2_C_D2_MG ...
CCGCGCCGCCCCCGCCAATACCCCAATCCGCCGGGGTGCTTGGGGCACCCAGCCAGTCCCGGCGCCCTGAAGCTGCCTCGGCGGGCAGCGCCTGTGCGATAATGGCGCCTGCAGCCTTTCGCCCCAAAATGCCCCGTCCAACGCCATGATTCTTATCCTGCAGCCGAACACTGATACCGGCTCGGCGGAGTTCGAGTCGCTGATGCAGCAGTTGCACACGCTGCCCAACGTCACGCCGCACGTGCACACCGAGTACGGCACCGAACTCACGCTCACCTCTGTCTACCTGATCGGCGACACCAAGAGCCTGAACCTCAAGCAGATGGAGGAATTGCCCTGCGTCGACCGCGCGGTGCGGATCTCCGAGGCTTACCGCATCCTGGGTCGCCACCGCGACCAGCAGGCATCCCTGGATTTCAGCTACAACGGCGTGCGCTTCAATCAGGAAAGCTTCCACCTTTTCCCCGGCCTGTGCGCCGTGGACACGCGCGAGCATGTGGAACTCATGTTCAAGGCCCTGCAGGAGCACGGGCAGGTGTGCTCGCGCATGGGGGCCTATAAGCCGCGCACCAATCCGTACTCCTTTCAGGGCCACGGACGCGAATGCTTGCCCTACGTCTTCGAGCTCGCCGGCAAATACGGCATCCGCGTGATCTCCATGGAGGTCACGCACGAAAAGCACGTCGAGGAGATCCACGAGACGCTGGAGCGCACGGGCCGGCCGACCGGCGTGATGCTGCAGATCGGCACACGCAATACCCAAAACTTCGAGCTCCTTAAAGCCGTCGGACGCCAGCGCGAATACCCGGTGCTGTTCAAACGCGGCTTCGGCATCACCCTTGAGGAATCACTCAATGCCGCCGAATATCTGGCGAGCGAAGGCAACAGCAACATCGTCTTCTGCCTGCGGGGTATGAAAACCAATATGGGCGAGCCGCACCGCAACTTCGTCGATTTCGCGCACGTGCCGTCGGTCCGCCGCCTCACGCGCATGCCGGTGGGCATCGACCCCTCGCATTCCGTGGGTACCCGGGACCGCTCCGATGACGGATTGCTGGATCTCTTCCATGTCACCGCACAGGGCCTGATAGCCGGAGCCAACCTGGTGCTGGTGGATTTTCACCCCAACCCCGGCGCGGCCCTCGTGGACGGCCCTCAGGCCCTCACGCTCGACGAGCTGCCCCATTTCCTGGACGATGCAGAGATAGCGCGCGAGGCCTACGAAAAGCGCTGCGCCCGGGCCCGGCGCGCCGCCAGTTATGAGTGATAGGCCTTCCGTGCAAAGCGGCGTGCTAGCACCGCACCTGCCGGACCGCAACCGCGCGCATCTCGTCTGGCAGGGTCTGGCGGGCAATGCCGGGGCGCTCGCCCTTGCCCGGGCAGCGGCGAAGTGTCGCGCTCCGATCCTGGTGATTGCCGCGGACGAGCGCCAAGCCTATGCCCTGGAAGAGGCGCTGCGTTTCTTTGCCGACGACGGCACGCCGGTATGGCACTTCCCGGACTGGGAAACCCTGCCATTCGACGTCTTCTCGCCGCACCAGGATATCGTGTCCGACCGGCTCGCCACGCTTTACAGGCTGCCGGCCTGCACCGAAGGCTTGGTCATCGTCTCGGCCGACACGCTCCTGCAGCGCCTGCCGCCGCGCTCGTTCCTCGATGCGCGCGCGCTTCTGGTGCGCGTGGGTGAGCATCTCGATCCGCACGTCATGCGCGAACGCCTCGAGCACGTGGGCTACCAGGCCGTCACCGAGGTGCAGGCGCACGGCGAATACGCGGTGCGCGGTGCGCTGCTCGACATCTTCCCCATGGGCAGTGGGGACGCATACCGTATCGACCTGTTCGACGACGAGGTGGAATCCATCCGTCGCTTCGACCCGGAAACGCAACGCTCCATCGAGAAGATCGAAGAAATTCGACTGCTGCCGGCGCGCGAGTTTCCGCTCGACCGCGAAGCGGTCGAAACCTTCCGTGGCCGCTACCGGGCCCGCTTCCCGGGAGACCCCCGCAACAGCTTGATCTACCGCGACGTCAGCCGCGGCTTCGCGCCCGGCGGCATCGAGTACTACCTGCCTCTGTTCTTTGAACACACGGCCTCGCTCCTCGACTACCTGCCCGCCGGCGCGCTCGTCGCCTGTGCGCACGACATTGAACAGGCGCTTGCCGCGAGCTGGCGCCAGATCGAGGAACGCTTTCGCCAGCGCCAGGGCGACATCGAGCGCCCCTTGCTGCGTCCTGAAGAAGCCTTTCACACGGTCAGCAAGATCAGCGATGCCCTGCAGCGCCGCGCGGGCATCTGGCTGGAGGGCGGCGCCCCGGATGACGCTTGCGCCGTGCATTTCGCCGGCGTCGGCCGCTCACCCCTGCCGACCGGGAACACCGACGCCGGCGCGCGCCTGCAAGCGCTCATCCGCGACTACGACGGCCGCATCCTGCTGCTGGCGGAGTCCGCAGGGCGGCGCGAGCTGTTGCTCGATGCGCTCAAGCCCCTGGGCGTGGCGCCTCGTCCCTATACGTCGTGGGCGCGCTTTCTGGGTGACGACAAGCGCCTGGGCATTGCCATCGCGCCGCTGGAGCATGGGCTCACGCTGACCGATCCCGATCTCACCGTCATTGCGGAGCCCGAGCTGTTCGGCAGCCGGCCGCCGCAGCGACGGCGTCGGCGTGCGCCGGTGCGGGACCCGGAAGCGATCCTGCGCGATCTGACCGACCTGTCCGAAGGCTCGCCGGTCGTCCACCAGGACCACGGCGTGGGCCGTTACCTCGGCCTTCAGCATCTCAAGCTCGGTGCGGTGGAACAGGAGTTCCTCACCATTGAGTACGCCGGCGGCGACAAGCTTTACGTGCCGGTGGCCAGCCTGCACCTGGTGCATCGTTACACGGGGGCCGAACCGGAACACGCGCCCCTCCATCGCCTGGGTTCGGAGCATTGGCAGAAGGTGCGCCGCCGCGCCGCCAAGCGCGCCCGCGATGTGGCCGCCGAACTGCTCGACATTCACGCTCGCCGGGCGGCACGCCAAGGCTTTGCCTTTTCCGTGCCCGCAGCGGAGTACCAGCGCTTCAGCGAAGACTTCCCTTTCACGGAAACACCCGACCAGGAGTCGGTGATCGAAAGCGTGCTGAGCGACATGCGCGCAGCGCGGCCCATGGACCGGGTGGTCTGCGGCGACGTGGGTTTCGGCAAAACCGAAGTGGCCATGCGCGCAGCCTTTGTGGCGGTGATGAACGCGAGGCAGGTATGCATCCTCGTTCCCACCACCCTGCTCGCTCAGCAGCATTATCAAAACTTCATCGACCGCTTTGCGGATTGGGCGGTACGCATAGGTGCACTCTCGCGCCTGCGTTCGCGCAAGGAGCAAGCGAACCTGCTGGAACAGCTCGCCGAGGGAAAAGTGGACATCGCCATCGGCACCCACCGCCTGCTGCAAAAGGATGTCAAGTTCAAAAACCTGGGTCTGGTCATCGTCGATGAGGAACACCGCTTCGGCGTACGTCATAAGGAACGGCTCAAGGCGTTGCGTGCGGAAGTGGACATGCTCACGCTCACCGCCACGCCGATCCCGCGCACGCTGAACATGAGCCTGTCGGGGCTACGCGATCTGTCCATCATCGCCACGCCGCCCGCGCAACGGCTGGCCGTAAAGACCTTCGTCGCCGAGTGGGACCGCGATCTCATGCGCGATGCCTGCCTGCGCGAAATCAAGCGCGGCGGGCAGGTCTACATTCTTCACAATCAGGTCGAGGACATCGAACGCTTCGCCGAACGGGTGCGCAACCTGGTGCCCGAGGCGGGCGTGCGCGTGGCACACGGGCAGATGCGCGAGCGCGAGCTCGAGCAGGTCATGCTCGACTTCTACCATCGCCGATTCAACGTGCTGGTGTGCACCACCATTATCGAAAGCGGTATCGACGTGCCCACGGCCAACACCATCATTATCGACCGCGCCGACCGCTTCGGGTTGGCGCAACTGCACCAGTTGCGCGGCCGGGTGGGCCGCTCCCACCACCGCGCCTACGCGTATTTGCTGGTTCCGGACAAGCGCGCGCTGACCGGCGACGCCGCGAAGCGGCTGGAGGCGATCGAATCGCTGGGCGACCTGGGAGCGGGTTTCACGCTGGCCACGCACGATCTGGAGATCCGCGGCGCCGGCGAACTGCTGGGCGAGGAGCAGAGCGGGCAGATCGAGGAAGTGGGGTTCAGTCTCTACTCGCAGCTACTCGAGCGCTCGGTGCAGGCCATCAAGGCAGGCAAGCTGCCGGACGAGGATGTGGAGTTGTCCCGCGACACCGAAGTGGATCTGGGCGTGACTGCGCTGCTGCCCGAGGACTACATCCCCGATGTGCAGATGCGCCTGATCCTCTACAAGCGCGTCAGCAACGCCGGCGACGATGCGGCCTTGCGCGAGCTCCAGGTCGAGCTGATCGACCGCTTCGGCCTGTTGCCCGAGCCGGCTCGCAACCTGTTTCGCGTGACCGCGCTCAAGTTCGCCGCCTCGCCGCTCGGCATCAGCAAGCTCGAGGCCGGCGTCGGCAGCGGCCGCGTGATCTTTTCGGCGCAGCCGCACATCGACCCGGCGCGCCTGGTGCAGCTCATCCAGCAGGAGCCGTCGCGCTACAGCCTGGACGGACAGGACAAACTGCTCTTTGAGGCCGACATGGAGACCACGGAAGCCCGCTTCGACCAGGTGGAGGCGCTCCTTCAGCGCTTGGGGGCGCGCGAACGCCGCTCCGAGCCCGCGGAAGCTTAACAAAGAAGATCGCTGAGGCCGTCACCCGGCCAGTGTTTGCAGCGCTCCTGGCAACAGCCGGCGGACATGCCCCATGCCCGTCTTCAGGGACGCCCCGATCTCGGCATGTATGCCCTCCCTGCCGATGCCCGCTGCCCGGTTCACCACCACCGCCAGGCAGCCATAGGCCAAGCCGAGCTCGCGCGCCAGCGCCGCCTCGGGCATCCCCGTCATGCCCACCAGATCGCAGCCGTCGCGCGCCAGACGGGCGATCTCCGCCGCGGATTCCAGACGCGGGCCCTGCGTTACCGCATGCACCGCATGCTCAGCCGCCTCGACCCCCGCCCGGGCGGCGGCGTCGAGCAGTGCCCGGCGCACCGCCTGCGAATAGGGTTGGGTGAAATCCACATGCTGGAGATCAGTTTCCCCGTCGTCGCTAAAGGTATGCAGGCGACCCCACGTGTAGTCGATCAGGTCATGCGGTACGGCGATGCGCCCGGGCGCCAGATCCGCGCGTATGCCGCCAACCGCCGCCACCGCGACCACGTGCGTGGCGCCGGCGGCGCGCAGAGCCCAAAGGTTGGCCCGATAGTTGATGCGATGCGGCGGCAGACGATGCTCATCGCCGTGCCGCGCCAGGAACAACACGCGCGCGCCGTCCAGCCGCCCCTCGGAGAGCGCCGCAGAGGGCTCGCCAAAAGGTGTCTCCACGACCTGGCGCCGGTCCAGCTCGAGCCCGGCCAGTCGGTCCAGCCCGGTCCCGCCGATGACCGCCACACTCATGGGGTTTGCTCGCCCAGTGCGTAAATGCCGTCAAGCTGGCGCCAATAGCCTTTGTAATCCATGCCGCAGCCGAACACGTAGCGGTCTGGCACCTCCAAACCGACAAAATCGGCTTTCAGACCGGGAACGCGGCGCTCATGGCGTTTTTCCAGGAGCGCCGCCGTCAGCAGCCCGCGCGGCTGCTGGGCGCGCAGGGCCTGCAATATCGCCGCCAGGGTATGCCCCTCGTCCAGGATGTCGTCCACCACCAGCACGGTGCGGTCGGCCAGGTCTGTACTGGGACTGACCTTCCACACCAAATCCCCGCCGGCGGTCTCGCCGCGGTAGCGGGTCGCGTGCAGATAATCCAGCTCCAGCGGGAAATCAAAGCGCTGGATGAGCTCAGCCGTCGGGATCAGGCCGCCTATCATCACGCATAGGACGACCGGTGTGGTGCCTTCCAGCCGGCCGGCGATGCACTCGGCCAAGCGCTCGTAGGCGGCGGCCACCTCTGCCGCCTCGAAAATCTTCACCGCACCCCGCTGCACGGCCAATAGTTCGTGGTTATCGAGCATGCTCGGCTCCGTCGTGCCTCGGCGGCCCCTGCGACCACCGCTGTTTCCCCGCATCAAATTATCCGCCTGCGCCCCGGGGCGACCCCTACTGCAACCGCGCCAAAGCATCGCGGGCAAGCCGCCAGCGCGCACTGGCGCGCAACTCGGACAGCCCGGGCGCGGCCTTGCTCACGCGCAACGCCGCCACCCGCCGCGCATCCCTGCCATCCGCAACCGGCATTGCGCGCCAGGCGTCCAGCACAGAGGCGACCGCGGCGCGGTCGTTGCAGACCGGCAGCATGTCGCAGCCTGCTTGCAGCGCACGACGCACTCGCGCCGGCGCGTCGCCGCCCATTGCGGCCCCCGCCATGCTGAGGTCGTCGCAAAAAACCGCGCCTGCAAAGCCCATGCGTTGGCGCAGCATCCCCTGTATCCAGCGCGCCGACAGGCTTGCGGGCCACTCGTCGAAGCGGGGATAACGCACGTGCGCCGTCATCACCGCCCCCAAACGCCCCTGCGCGATCAGTTGCGCGAACGGGCGCATGTCCTGCTCCAGTGCCGGGACCGGGCGCGGGTCCTGCGGCAACGCCACGTGTGAATCCGCCACCACAGCGCCGTGGCCGGGGAAGTGCTTACCGGTGGCGGCCATTCCAGCCTCCTGCATCCCCGCCGCGAATGCGCCGCCCATCAGCGCGACCGCCCCCGCATCCGCGGCAAAGGCCCGATCGCCGATGACGCTGCTGCGCCCTCGCTCCAGATCGAGCACTGGCGCAAAGCTCATATCCACACCGACGGCGCGTAGCTCCGACGCCATCAGCCAACCCGCCAGACGGCAGCGATCCCGGACCGCTTGCGGTTCGCGCGCATAGCCGGCACCCAGGATGCGCGCGGCGGGCAGCCGCGTAAAACCCTGCCGAAAGCGTTGCACACGTCCGCCCTCCTGATCGACTGCAATCACCAAGCCCGGGCGTAACGCCCTTACCGTTGCAATCAGCGCCGCCACCTGCGATGGGCTCTCGTAATTGTGCGCGAACAGGATGAGGCCGCCGACAAATGGGTGCTTGAGCACTTCGCGGTCTTCGGCGTCCAGCGCGGCGCCGGGGATGTCGACCATGAGCGGGCCGGGTGTGTCACTCATGTCACTCATGGATGCGCACCGGCGTGCCAGGACGTGCGCGTTCGAACAGCGCCACGATGTCGGCGTTGCCCATACGGATGCACCCGTGCGAACCCGGCGCGCCCAGCGTGGTTTCGTCTGGAGTGCCGTGGATGTAGATATAGCGGCGCATTGTGTCAACCGCACCCAGCCGGTTGAAACCGGGCTCTGTGCCCGACAGCCACAGGATGCGCGTAAGAATCCAGTCCCGGCCCGGGTGTGCCTGCCCCAGCTCAGGGGTATAGATCTCGCCCGTCGGCCGGCGGGCCACGAAGACCGTGCCCAGCGGCGCGCCGCGCCCGATCATGGCGCGGATGACGTGGCGTCCGCGCGGCGTGCACAAACTCCCCTCATGCTCCCCCGCCCCGCGTGCCGCGGTCGATACCGCATAGCGCGCCGCGGTGCGGCCGCCCTCTTGTACGCTGAGCACTTGCGCGCCCAGATCCACATCCAGCGACGCGTCACCCATCGCTGGTCCAGCTTCCGTAGGGATGCAGCGCCAGATAATTGTTGTAGTAGCGCACGTCCTCGGTCACCTCCGGGCCGGCCCAGAGGGGAATCTCGACGGGCTCTCGGGCGTCTGCCAGTTCGACCTCGGCCACGACCAGGCCGCTGTTCGCTCCCTCAAAGACGTCCACTTCCCAATCGTGGCCCCCGAACGGCACCCAGTAGCGCGTCTTTTCCACATGCCCCGCATCGCACAGCTCGTCCAGCATCACCTCTGCGTCCGCCAGCGGCACGGGGTACTCGAACTCCCGCCGGCTGCGCCCGGCCACCGCAGCCTTGATGTTGAGCCAGGCTCGCTCGCCGTCACTGCGAACGCGCACCGAGGCGCTGCCGGCTCGCGCCAGATAGCCTTGGCGGAAATGACGCTTCGCCACCGCGTTCTCGCGCCAAGCCGGTGACGCCACCAGGAACTTGCGCTCGATCTCCACCGCCACCCATCGCTCTCCTAGCCGCGCTCGAACAGAGCCATCGACTCCACGTGCGCGGTCTGCGGAAACATATCGACCACGCCCAGGCGCGCCAGCCGGTAGCCCCGCTCATGCACCAACTCGCCGGCGTCGCGCGCCAGCGTGGCCGGGTGGCATGAGACATACAGGATGCGCGGCGGGTTGCGCGCCGCCACCGGGGCAAGCACAGCCTGAGCGCCCGAGCGCGGCGGATCGAGCAGCACCGCATCGACCGGCCGTTGCAGCCAGGCCGCCGCCGGATCGGGCGCGAACAGGTCATCCACGTACGCCTGCACGTTGTTCAAACCATTGTGCGCCGCGTTGGCGCGCGCCCGCGCGACCAGTCCCGGCTCCCCCTCCACGCTGATCACGCGACCGCTGCGCCGCGCCAGGGGAAGCGTGAAATTGCCCAGCCCCGAAAACAATTCGAGCGTGCTGCTCTGGGGGCCCGGCGCAAGCCAGTCCAGCGCCTGCCCGATCATGGCTTCGTTGGCCGCCGCGTTGACCTGAACGAAATCACCCGGCTGAGATCGCAGGGTAAGGTCAAAGGCCTGCAGTCGATAATAGAGCGTAGGCGTATCCGGGCTCAGCGGCTCCATGGTTTCGGGCCCGCCCCGCTGCAGGTAGAACCACACCCCGTACTCTGCGGAAAAGGCGAGCAGCCGGGCCACGTCGTCGGCGCTCGGCTCGTCGAGGACGCGCAACACAAGCGCGCAGGCGTTATCGCCTTCCGCCACCTCGATCTGCGGCAGGCGCGTGCGGATGGAAAGGCCATCGATAAGGCCGCGCAGGGCTAGGATGCGCTCTCCCACGGCTGGCGCCAGCACGTGGCACCGCTCGATGTCAGCAATGAAGGGGCTACCGCGTTCACGGAATCCGACCAGCGTACCGCCCTTTTTCGGCACGTATTTAACGCCCAGGCGCGCGCGCCGGCGGTAACCCCACTGGGCACCCTGGATCGGCTCAGCCATCGCCTGCGGCCGCACCTTGCCTACACGCTCTAGCGCATCCACAACCTGCTTTTGCTTAAACGCCAACTGGGGCGGGCCGACATGCTGCAAACTGCAGCCGCCGCAGATGCCGAAGTGCGCACAACGCGCGCCCACTCGGTCCGGTGACGGCTCCACCAGCTCTTCCAGAGCGCCTTCATCCACGTGGCGGCTGCGCCGGCGCACGCGATAAAGGATTCGCTCGCCGGGCAGGCAGTCGGGCACGAACACGGCCTTGCCGTCACGGTGGAGCACCCCCCGCCCGTCGCTTGCCAAATCCTCCACCTGACCGCTCAGCGGCTGCCGCATCCGACGGGTGCGTTGTTGTCCCATCACTGTGGCTCGGCCCCCTGCCAAGCCTGCGAAAACTGTTCCAAATGCGCCTGCCCGCTGGAATCCAGGAAGGCGCGCACGCAGCCCTCTGCAGCCGCCAGTCCGGCTTCGTCCAACTGCCCGCGCATCAATTGGAAACGTAGGTAAATCAGGAACGTATTGAGCACGTCGGCATCGCAGTAATGGCGGATCTGCTCCAGCTCGCCCGCCGCGTACGCGTCCCAGACCTGGGACCCGTGCAGCCCCATTTTGCCCGGCAAACCCAGAAGCACCGCGACTTCGTCCAGCGGTGCGGCGGCCCGCCCCTGATACCCCGAGAGCACGTCCATGAGGTCCGTATGCCGCTCGTGGAAACGGTTTTGATAGTTGTTCCAGCGAAAACTGGTATCGCTCGCGCCTGTTTCCCAATAACGCGGCGCCGCGACGCCGTGCACCAGGGCACGGTAGTGCAGTACCGGCAGGTCGAAGCCGCTGCCGTTCCACGACACGAGCACGGGTTGGAAGCGCTGCACGCCCTCGAAGAAACGTCCGATCAGCTCGGCTTCCGGGGATCCGGGCTCCCCCAAGGACCAGACCTTGAAGTCATCGCCGCGCCACAGCGCCACCGAGATGGCGCATATGCGATGCAGGTGGTGGGCAAGAAACCCGCGGCCGGTCTGCTGCACCCGCAACTGGGTCATGGCACGCGCCACGTCCTCGTCGCTCAGGCCATCCAGACCGTAGAGACGGCGTCCACCGTCGGTGTCCGGCACCGTCTCGATGTCGAACGCGAGCACGGGCGCCATGCGCTCGCTGCTCATCCGCGCCCGGAGAACACGCCGGAGGAGAGATAGCGGTCTCCCCGATCACAGACGATCGTCACCACCAGACCGTGCGGGTTGTCGCGCGCCACCTGCAACGCCGCACACATGGCGCCGCCCGACGAGATGCCGGCGAACAAGCCCTCCTCTGTCGCCATGCACCGCGTCATCGCCTCCGCCTCACTCTGTCCGACTTCAATCACGCGGTCCACGCGCTCGGGTTCGAAGATGCGCGGCAGATACTCCTGCGGCCAGCGGCGAATGCCCGGGATGCGGGACTCACCTGCAGGCTGGACGCCGATCACTTCAATGGCCGGGTTGCGCTCCTTGAGGAAACGCGACGTGCCCATGATGGTGCCGGTGGTGCCCATGGTGGCCACGAAATGGGTGATGCGCCCGCCGGTATCGCGCCAGATCTCCGGTCCCGTTCCCTCGTAATGCGCCCTCGGGTTATCCGCGTTGGCAAACTGGTCGAGAACATAACCTTCGCCGCGACGCATCATGTCCTGGGCGCGATCGCGGGCGCCCTCCATGCCCTCATCCTTGGTCACGGAAACGATCTCGGCACCGTAGGCGCGCATGGCGGCGCGGCGCTCTTCCGTCATGTTCTCGGGCATGAGCAGACGCATCCGGTAGCCCTTCACCGCCGCCACCATGGCGAGGGCGATGCCGGTATTGCCGCTGGTCGCCTCCACCAGCACGTCTCCCGGGCGGATGTCGCCGCGTGCCTCCGCGTAGTGGATCATGCTGTAGGCTGGGCGATCTTTGACCGAACCGGCGGGATTGTTGCCTTCCAGCTTGGCGAGCAGCGTCCCCACCCCGTCGTCCGCCAGCCGGCGCACCCGCACCAGCGGCGTGTTGCCGATCAGGTTCTCCAGGGTCAAATATTCCGTCATGCGGCTAGTCTAACAGCGAAATCCTGACCCGACCCAGCGTAGCGCCGTCTTCAGGCTCGTTCCAGGACTACGAACGCGACCACCAGCCCCGCGTCGTCGGAAAGATTGACGTGCCAGCGCTCGACACCGCGCTCGGCCAACATGGCCCGTCCGCGCGCGCTGAACACCAGTTCGGGGCGGCGCACCGCGTCAGCGGTCAGGCCCACGTCGCTGTGATAAATGCCCCGAAAGCCCGTGCCCAGCGCTTTGACCGTGGCCTCCTTGGCGGCAAAGCACTTCGCTAGCCAGCGGGCCGGATCGGCTTCCGCGCGCAGCCGCGGCCATTCGATCTCATGCAGCAGCCGCTCGCTCAGGCGCAGCCCGAAGCGCTCGTGCAAACGCCGCAGGCGCGCCACTTCAACCAGGTCGGTGCCAACCCCGAAAATCACCGCAATCCTCACGCACACTGGTAGGGCGGGCTTTGCAAGGCGCTCATGGCATCGCCTGGTCCGCATAGCGCGCCTGCATCATCAGCCGCTTCATCTCGCGCACCGCCTCGGCGAGCCCATTGAACACTGCCCGCGCCACGATGCTATGGCCGATGTTTAGCTCGACGATGGGGGCGATCGCCGCCACCGGCTGCACATTGTGATAGTGCAGCCCGTGGCCGGCATGCACTTCCAGCCCGGCCGCCCGCGCCTGCTCGGCGCATCGTGCGAGGCGTTGCAGGGCCTCTGCGCCGGGCCTTTGCGCGTAATCGCCCGTATGCAACTCCACGGCCGGGGCCCCGACCTCCGCCGCCGCCTCTATCTGCGCCGCCTCCGGGTCGATGAATAACGACACCCGCACGCCGGCGTCGGCGAGCTCGGCACACGCCCGGCGCACCCGCTCCCGCTGTGCGGCGACGTCCAGACCGCCCTCGGTGGTCAGCTCCTGGCGTTTCTCGGGCACGAGACAGCAGTGGGCGGGACGCACTTGCCGGGCATTGGCGATCATTTCATCGGTGATGGCCAGCTCCAGGTTCATGGGCGTCTGCAGCACGTCCCTGAGCACAAAGACATCCCGATCCTGGATATGGCGCCGGTCCTCGCGCAGATGCAACGTAATGCCGTCCGCCCCGGCCCGCTCCGCGGTAAGCGCGGCGTCCACCGGCTCCGGGTAGCGTTCGCCCCGCGCCTGGCGCAGGCCGGCTACATGGTCGATGTTAACGCCCAGTCGTACGGCTTGTATCGGCATCGTTTTCTCCCTGGCGGCGCTCCAGACCGCGCAGCGACCGCAGCAAGGCGGGTGTGTTGAGAGGCCGGGGCCCCAGATGCGGCGCCAGCAGCGCGGCCAGCACACGGCGCGCGTGCGGCAGGCTATCCGACTCCAGGCGCTCGGCGGCGAGCTGCAGCAGGCAGCGCCCCGGCACACCGTGCGAGGCCGCGACCGGGCCCGCCTGCGGCTCCACGCGGTAGCGCCCCGCCGCGCTCACCGGCGTCGCCCCGCCCGCTTCGCGCGCAAAATCGACGCCGTAGCCCAAAGCCTCAAGGATGCGTTTCTCGAAAACGCGCAATACGGCCGCGGTCAGCGGAGCCGCCTGCAACTGCTCCAGGGTGCGCACATAGGCGGCGAACAGAGCCGCGTGCGGATCATGCCGCGCCAGCAGGCGCAGCACCAACTCATTGACGTAAAAGGCGCTCATCACGCGCTCCCCGGCGAGCGCGAGAGGCGGCCCCGCACCCTCGGCCTGTGTCAGCGTCATGAGCTCGCCGCGTCCGAACCAGCTCAGCAGCAGCGGCCGCAGCGGCTGGAGCAGCCCGCGCGTGCGTGAACTCGGCCGGCGTGCCCCGCGCGCCACCAGACCTACCCGGCCGTACTCGGCAGTGAAGGCCTCCATCAACAGGCTGGAATCCCGGTACGGATAACGGTGCAGCACAAAGGCCGGCACCAGCGCAGCGCGCAGGGCGCTCACGACTCGTCCAGCCCCAGCGCACGCAAAGCCCGTTCGTCACCGTGCCAGTCCTCCTTCACCTTGACCCATAGCCGCAGGAAGACCTTCTGCGAAAACCGCGTTTCCAGCTCACGCCGTGCACGCTCTCCCACGTGCTTCAACACGCGGCCGCCACGGCCGATGACCATCGCCTTGTGATTGGCTTTGCCCACCCAGACCACGGCATCGATGCGCAGCAGTCCGGCATCGCGGCGGAAGCGCTCTACCTCCACCGCGAGCTCGTACGGCAGCTCGTCGTGCAGCGCCAGCACCAGCTTCTCACGCACGGTTTCGGAGACCAGGAAGCGCTCGCTGCGATCGGTCGGCTGATCGGTCGGGTACAGGAAAGGCCCCGCCGGTGCCAGGGCCTTCAGCTCGGCCAACAACGCGGTCACGTTCTCTCCCCGCCTTGCCGACAGCGGCACCACGAAAGCGAACGGGTGGCGCTGCGACAAACGCTCGATTTCGGGCAGCAGCCGCTCGCGCTGGGGCACCCGGTCCACCTTGTTCAACACCACGCCTACCGGACAGGCGAGCGTGTGCAAATGCTCAAGGACGAAATCGTCCTCCTCGGTCCAACGCCCTGCCTCTACCACCAGCACGACCACATCCACATCGCTCAGGCTGGCGGTTGCGGCACGATTCATGGCCGCATTCAGCGGCTTGCCCGCCTGCCGGTGCAGCCCGGGCGTATCCACGAAAACCAACTGCGTCCGCCCTTCGGTACGGATCCCGTTGATACGATGGCGCGTGGTCTGCGGTTTGGGCGTAACGATGCTGATCTTCTCGCCCACCAAGGCGTTGAGCAAGGTGGATTTGCCCACATTGGGGCGGCCGACAAGGGCGACGAAACCGCAGCGCGTAGACATGATCACCTGTCCTCAGCAACGCTCGCGCTGCAGCGTCTCCAGCGCCTGCTGTGCTGCAGCCTGCTCGGCGCGGCGGCGACTGCGGCCATTGCCGCAGGTCTGCACACCGGCATCCTCGATACGGCAGGCCACGCGGAAGCTCTGGCGATGGGGCTCGCCGGAGACGTCGACAACGCTGTATTCGGGCAGCGCCATGTGACGGCTCTGCAGGTATTCCTGCAACCGTGTTTTGGCGTCTTTGAGCTCATCGGCATCGGGCAATGTCGCCAGGCGTTTGGCATAAAGCCCGAGAAGCACTTCGCGCGCGGCGCCGAATCCGCCGTCCAGATAGACGGCGCCGACCAACGCCTCCAGTGCATCGGCCAGAATCGACGCGCGCCGGAAGCCGCCGCTCTTCATTTCCCCCGTTCCCAGACGGATGTGCTCGCCCAGATCCAGCCCGCGCGCGATCTCCCCCAGCGTCGCCTCGCGCACCAGGCTCGCGCGCAGCCGCGACAGATCACCCTCCGGGGAATCGGAGCGGGCATGGAACACGGCTTCGCCGATGACGCAGTTAAGCACCCCGTCGCCCAGGAACTCCAGCCTCTCATTGTTGCGGCTGCCTGCGCTGCGGTGCGTGAGTGCAGCCTCCAGCAGGCCGGGGTCAGAGAACGTGTATCCGATGCGCCGTGACAGGCGCTCAAGAGCCTCGCTCACGAACCGCCACCCACCAGGTGCACGCTGGGGTCGAAACTGAAGACCAACTCCACGTTGGGCGCGATTTGGGTGCGCGCCTGATAATCGATATCCACCGTGCGGTCGCCCGGGCCGCCGCTGATGCGCGCCTGGCGAGCGCTCGGATGATCGATGTAGTTCACGTTAAGCATTTTGCCCAAATGACTGCGTATCTCCTCCGGGGTCGCCTGTGCGATGCCCGGCTCGCCTTTGAGCGTGGTCAGCACGCTACGTACCTCATAGGCGTTGATGTAGATGGGCACGACCTTGAGGCCCACGTACACCACGAACCCGACCAGCACGAGCGTAAATACCCAGCTGATCAACGTCATGCCACGCTGGTGTTGCAGTGATCGCATCGTCTGTTCCTCGCTGGCGAAACGCACCGCTCAGCAGTGTAGCCGCCGGCGGCCTCTGCGGTCGGCGCCAATGCGACTGGCGCGCCGGTTTCGGGGCTCAATGGAGGCGCGAAGCAGCACTGTTAGTCCAGCGTATCGCCGATGCGGCCGAAATCCACCCGGTCATGCTGGCCGTCCCAACTGAACCAAATGAGAAAAGCCTTGCCGACCAGGTCCTTCTCGGGCACGAAACCCCAGTAGCGGCTGTCGTCGCTGTTGTCCCGGTTGTCGCCCATGACGAAGTACTTGTGTGGCGGCACGGTAAAGCTCAGCGCGGGCTCCTCGTTGCGGCCCGGCATGCGTAGGATGCGGTGCTTGACGCCGTCCAGATTCTCCATGAAGGCGCGCGCATCGTGGACATCCGAGGCCGACCCCTCGCCATGATAGGGCCCCAGGTACTTTTGCGGCATGAGCTTGCCGTTGATGTAGATTTCCTTGTTGCGGTAGACGATGTGGTCGCCCGGCAGCCCCACCATGCGTTTGATGAAATCCTTGCTGGGGTCGAGCGGGTAGCGGAACACCACCACGTCGCCGTGGTGCGGCTCCCCCACCGGAAGAATGCGCGTATGGGTGACCGGCAGACGCAGGCCGTAGGCGAATTTGTTGACCAGGATAAAATCGCCCACGTGCAGTGTGGGGATCATAGAGCCCGAGGGGATGCGGAAGGGCTCGATCACAAACGAGCGCAACAGCAGCACAGCCAGGATCACAGGGAAGAACGAGCGCGAGAATTCCACGATCGCAGGCTGGCGCTTGGGCTTGGCCTCGCCTTCGCCTTCCTGCGCACCGGCCTGCCCGCCCTGAGCCCGGCCCGGGGCGAAAAACAGCGCGTCGACGGCCCAGATAGCGCCGGTGACCACGGTCAGTAAAACCAGCAGCGCCGCAAAATTGAAACTAAGATTGTTCATGAGCGTATAGAATCCTCAGACGGCACCGCGTACGGTGCATCAGCTTTTCTTATCCACACCCAGCACGGCGAGAAAGGCTTCCTGCGGAATTTCCACTGTGCCCAATTGCTTCATCCGCTTCTTGCCGGCCTTCTGCTTTTCCAGCAGTTTGCGTTTGCGCGAGACATCGCCGCCGTAGCACTTGGCGGTCACGTTCTTGCGCAATGCCTTGATGGTCGTGCGCGCAATGATGCGACCGCCCACGGCGGCCTGGATGGCGACATCGAACATCTGCCGCGGCACGATCCCGCGCAGCCGCTCCACCAGATCGCGGCCGCGCTCGTAGGCCTGATTCTGGTGCACGATGGTGGCCAGCGCGTCCACGCGCTCGCCGTTGATGAGCACATCCAGCTTAACCAGGTCGGCGGCCTGAAAGCGCACGAACTCGTAATCGAATGACGCATAGCCGCGGCTGACCGATTTCAGGCGGTCGAAGAAATCCAGCACCACTTCCGACAGCGGCATCTCGAAGGTCATCGACACCGAGTGGCCCATGTAGCGCATCTGCGTCTGCGCACCGCGCTTTTCCATGCACAATTGCATGACCGGCCCCACGTAGTCCTGCGGCACCAGGATGTGAGCGGCGATAATCGGCTCGCGGATCTCATCCACCTGCCCGCTCTCCGGCAGCTGCGACGGATTCTGCACGCCCAGCTCGGCGCCATCGTGCAGGGCCACCTGATAGACCACCGTAGGCGCGGTGGTGATCAGGTCCAGGTCGTATTCGCGCTCCAGGCGCGCCTGCACGATCTCCATGTGCAGCATACCCAGGAAGCCGCACCGGAACCCGAAGCCCAGCGCATTGGAGTTCTCGGGCTCGAACTGCAGCGAGGCATCGTTCAGCCGCAGCTTATAGAGCGCATCGCGGAAGGCTTCATAGTCATCGGCGTTGATCGGGAACATGCCGGCAAACACACGCGGCTGCACCACCTTGAAGCCCGGCAGCCGGCGCTCGCACGGCCGGTTGGCATCGGTGAGCGTGTCGCCCACGGGCGCGCCGTCAATATCTTTGACACCGGCGACGACGAAACCGACCTCCCCCGTCTCCAGCCCTTCCCGCGTCTCGCGCTTCGGATTAAAAATGCCTACCTGGTCCACCTCGTGGTCGCGGCCCGTGGACATCACCCGCAGCTTCTGCTTGGGCGCGATGCGGCCTTGCATGACACGCACCAGCGAAATCACGCCCAGGTACTTGTCAAACCACGAATCCACGATGAGCGCCTGCAGCGGTGCCTGCGGATCGCCCTGCGGCGCCGGGATGCGCTGGATGATCGCCTCCAGCACGTCCTTCACGCCCTCGCCGGTCTTGGCACTGACGCGCAGCGCGTCCTTGGCTTCGATGCCGATCACTTCCTCGATCTGTTCGATGATGCGCTCCGGCTCCGCCGAGGGCAGGTCTATTTTGTTCAGCACCGGCACCACTTCCAGGTTTTCGTCGATGGCCGTGTAGCAGTTAGCCACGGTCTGCGCCTCCACGCCCTGCGACGCGTCGACCACAAGCAATGCGCCCTCGCACGCCGCAAGCGAACGCGATACCTCGTACGAAAAGTCCACGTGGCCCGGCGTATCGATGAAGTTGAGCTGGTAGCGTTCGCCGTCGCGAGCCCGGTAATGCAGCGTCACCGCCTGCGATTTGATGGTGATGCCGCGCTCGCGCTCCAGATCCATGCTGTCGAGCACCTGCTCCGCCATCTCCCGCTCATTGAGGCCGCCGCAGATCTGGATGAAGCGATCCGCCAGCGTGGACTTACCGTGATCGATATGGGCGATGATGGAGAAATTGCGGATGTGCGACAGCATAGACCATGGGACCGACATCAAAGCCGCTCAGTATAGCGCGAAGTGCGCACCCGCTCCCAGGCAGCGCATCCGTTTCACCGCGCCTGACTCACGCACTGGACATAGGCAAGCACCGCTTCCTGATCCAGCCTTGCCTCGCAAAGCACCCGGCCATCCGCGGCAAGGAGCACAGGGATACGCAACCCGTACTCGGCGAGCCAGTCGTCGCGGCTTTCCACGTCCTTCACATGCAAGCGGTAGTCTCGCAAGGCCAGGAGACTGCGTAGTTCCGTCTCCATGGCCCCGCACAGATGGCAGCCAGGCCGGGACAGCAGCGTCAACGTCGCGGTCATACCCGCAGCAGGGTGCGCCGGGCCTCACTTGCCATGCTTCGGCGGCGTAGCCAGAGCCAGAAACAGCGGCTGCTGTTGGCGCTGAATCAGCACCGCCACCGATTTGCCCGCCGGCAGCGCATGCACCAGCCGGGCGAACTGGCGTTTGTCTTCAACGGTCTTGCCGTCGAGGCGAAGCACCACGTCTCCGGGCTCCATGCCCGCGCCCTGGGCCGGGCCGCCGGTCACTTTGGCGACCAGTACCCCGCCTTTGTCGATGCCCAGTTGCTGGCGTTGCTGGTCGTCCAGGTCGTGCACCACCAAACCGAGGCGGCCGCCGGCCTCGCTTGCCCGTCCTGCGCCCAACTCCGGGGGCCCGTTCCGGGGCAAGGTGCCGACGGTGACGGTCAGCGTCCTGCGCTGACCGTCGCGCCAAACTGCCACCTTGACCTGGTCGCCAGGCTTGCTCCGGCCCACGAACGGCGGCAAATCACCGGAGTTGTCGACCGCCAGGCCGTTGTAGTCCAGGATGACGTCGCCTGTCTGCAAGCCGGCCTGCGCCGCCGGACTGTGAGGCAGTACCCGGGCGACCAGCGCCCCTTCCGCACGTTGCATTCCGAACGCTTTTGCCAGTCCCAGATCCACGCCCTGCACCACCACCCCCAGCCAGCCGCGGGTGACGTGGCCGTGCAGCTTCAGGTCCTTAACCACGTTCATGGCGACGTCGATGGGGATGGCGAACGACAGGCCCATGTAACCGCCGGTGCGGCTGTAAATCTGGGAATTGATGCCGACCACCTCGCCCTTGGTATTGAGCAGCGGCCCGCCGGAATTGCCCGGATTGATCGCCACGTCGGTCTGAATGAACGGCACGTACTCCTCGTCGCCCAGGCTGCGCCCCAAGGCACTGACGACGCCTGCGGTAATCGAATGGTCGAAGCCATAGGGCGACCCGATGGCCACCACCCACTGCCCCGCCTCCACGGTCTTGTCGGAGCCGATCCTGGCCACGGGCAAGTGATCCGCCTTGATCTTGAGCAGCGCGATGTCGCTCAGCCTGTCATGGCCCACGACCTTGGCCGGGAACTCGCGCCGATCACTGAGTTTGACCACGATTTTGTCCGCGCCCTTGACCACATGGTAGTTGGTCAGGATGTAGCCGTCCGCCGAGATGATGAAGCCCGAGCCCAAGGACTTGGCCTCATAGTAATGCCGGCCCCCTTGATCGCCCGGTTGCCCCGGGCCGTTGGGTGACGACTCGCTGCCGTCACCGCCGCCCTGGTCTCCAAAAAAGCGGTGCAGCCAGTCGCCGAAAGGCCCGTTCGGCGCGTCGGGCAGGCGGGTATTCCCGTCCGCAATGCGCTGCGTCGAGCTGATATTGACCACTGCCGGGCTGACTTGCTTCACCAGATGGGTAAAATCCGGCAGCCCGTCGGCCAGAGCCGGTGCAGCCGCCAACAGCCATCCCACCAGCAGCACCCCGGCGCCGCGACGCAAAAACTGACTTCCCATGATCCCCCCTATAAGCCAGAACCGGACACCGGGCGAATGCGGTGCCTGTCTCCGGACTGAGTGGGCGCTAACCGGAAGGCGATCCCGCGGAGGCTCCCCCCGACGTCTTCCGGCCGCTCGCCCTGCCGGCACCGGCCACCACGTGGTCGCTGATGAAGCGAAGCGTCGCCTGCGGGACTTCGCCGACGGCGGTGACCCGGCTGCCGGCGACAACTGTAGCATAGGCGTTGAATGCCCCCAGCGCGCCGCGAATCGCCGGCACGCCATTGTGCCTGGGCGATATGAACACCGATACCGTCGCCAGTCCATCCGTGCACAACAAGTGCACCACGGGCCGGCTCGCGCCGGGCAGCCACCGCCGATCGCGGACCACGGCACGGAAGCCGGGCGGCAAGGCGCTGATCCGCCAGTCTCTCGCCGGCGCGCTCGAGGTACGAATACCGGGGCGCGGCACGCGCCGGTAACCGGAGGTGTCGATACGGGAGGCAAGGTCATGGTCCGGGATTGACCCCGGGAACGTGATACGGGAGAACGCCACCTGCTCCAAGACGTCGCCGTTACGCGCCTCGATGCGGATGCGCAGCGGCAGCGCGGTGGCACTGTCCAAACAGAAATCGTAGTCGTAACGGTAACGGTCTCTCGCCAGCGCGGAAAGCTTATGGCAAGGCCTGCCGGCAACACGTCCCGTGCCGTCAAGGCGCAAACGATAGTACCGGCTGAGCTGCGTCTGCGCCTTCCGCTGTGCACCGTTCAATAATCCCCGGCCGGCGCCTTGCGCTACAAAAACGGCGTGGCGCCGCGGCACGATGCTGCGCACCATACGACCGTCGCGGTAGATCTCACGTCCGGAACCCTGTAGCGAATAGAGCCGCTCCTGAACCTTGCCGTCATGGAAGCGATGAACGATATGGGCAATGCTCAGCCGCCGGCCGCTACCGAATACCACTTCGCCTTCATAGGCCTGCTTACGCACCGCCTGTCCCATGCGCTGCAGCCACTGCAGCGGAGAGTCCGCCGCAGCCTGGGCGTGCGCAGTCACCAGCCACAGTGGGAGCATCAGCAACATACAGCCAACAACACGCCACCGCGCGCGCGTGCAAGGCCTGTTGCGGCAGGGAATCGGAAGGGTCAGAGCGTTGCGCGCCAAGCTCTGCTCCCGTTCAACGTAGACCCACCAGTGACCGACGCAGCCTCGCTTACTGCCCGCCGGCCGCGGGAGCGGACTCCTGCGCGGTCAGGTGCATATAGCCCATCATGCTGCTCAAGCCGGTATCGTTGGGATAGCTGTTGTGGTTGAGCCAAACGCCTTCCAGCGCCTGACGCCTGGCAGCCTCGGTCATATCAAGCTTGGCCCGTGTGCCCGATGAAACAGACACGTTCCCGTCCGAAGGAAAGTTCAAAGCAGTCTGCTCGAAGCGCCGTGCCCAGCGCTGGCTCGCAACCACGCGGAACAGGTTGTCGAATCCGGGCGCCGGCGCCGAGGCTGCGCTGTCACCCAGGCCCTGCTGGTCGGCATTGCCGCCCGCGTTTGCGCTGTCACCCACGGCCACCGTCCGCGCCGGCAACGGCGACTGGGCGGCATCGGGCGCTGTTGCCGTGACCGCGCCGCCGGGCGCTTGCGGCGCCATGGGCCCGGGCTGGTCCAGGACCAGAACCGCAACCGCGGCCACCGAGGCGGCCACCGCCAACCCGGCGACCGGACCGTACCATCGCCGCTGGCCGCGCTTGTGGCGCCGGCGCGATGCTGCCAAAGGCACAACTTTACGAGCTCTCCCCGGCGCGTCGGTGTCGTGCGCATCCAGGGCGCTCATGACGCGATCGGCAAAGCCGGCGTCCACATACGCCAGCGCCGTACTCTCGTGCAATGTCGTGCTCGCCAAGTGCTGGCGGCTCCAGGCCGCGCGCAACTGCGCATCGGCACTGACACGTTCCAGCAGCTCGTCAACTTCCCGGTCACTCAGTTCGCCATCCATCAGCGAGGAGAGTTTTTCATCGAACATAGCTTCTAGCTCCAGCGCCATCTCCGCGCCTAATGCTCGTCGAGAAGCGGTCGCAATTCTTTGTCGATCGCAGCCTGGGCACGAAATATTCGGGAACGCACCGTTCCCACCGGACAATCCATCGTCGCCGCAATATCTTCGTAGCTCATGCCCTCAAGCTCGCGCAACATAATGGCTGTGCGCAAATCCGGGGGCAACTCTTCGATCGCCCGGGACACCGTTTCACGGATTTCATCCGTCAGCGCCAAGCCTTCGGGCGTATCGTTCTCACTCATGTACTCGGTATGTCCATAAAGCTCCGCATCGGCCACATCGATGTCCTGATCCGCGGGCCGGCGTCCCTGGGCCACCAAGTAGTTTTTCGCCGTGTTGATGGCGATGCGGTACAGCCAGGTGTAAAACGCGCTCTTGCCCTGAAAGCCGGGTAACGCACGGTAAGCTTTGATAAAGGCCTCCTGAGCCACGTCCATCGCCTCACCGTCTTTCACGTAACGCGACACCAGCTGTACCACCTTGTATTGGTACTTGCGCACGAGCAGGTCGAAAGCGCGCCTGTCACCGTCCCGGGCCCGCCGTACCAGCTGATCGTCAACTCTCTCCTTGCCCATGCGGGCAAATCCCCTGTGTCATGCGCGTCAGTCCGAGTTGGGCGGGCAGCAACTCGATCCCGCGCTGCCGGCCGGTCGGACTTCACGCCCACAGGGCATCCACCACTCCGATAGACCAGAATCGCAGGAAATAGTTCGCATCGTGGCCTGCACGCCGTACTCGAGTGCGCCGATTAACCGGGCATCTTGCGAATTCACCCTAAGCAAGATGACAAGCGTATATGATATCAAGGCCAACGCGGGAAATAATGATACCGCTCTGGCCCGGGTCCGCATGCGCCCCATAGTGCCCGTGCTCAGGCACCCGCCGCGCGCAGATGCAGGCGCCTTCGAAGCTGCCTGAGCACCGCCTCCGACTCGCTGTCGCGGCACAGCACGACCACTCGCCGCGCCCCATCATCGAGACGGCGGAAATTGAGCACCAGCAGCGCCGGGTGCAGGAAAGAGTGCGCCAGCAAGCGCGCCTCTCGCATGCTCGCGCCGCTATCGGCAATCTGCCATGAGCCATCGCGGCGCCAGATCACGCGGCGCACCACCCTTTGGCCCTCCAGGCAGCCGAAGCGCCGATACGACCACCGCAGGTGCAACGCGATGACGGGGAGCAGCACCGACAGCCAGGGCTGTCTCAGCGCGCACCACACCGCCGCCGCGGCTGCGATTCCATGCAGCGCCACCAGCGCGGTACGCACGACCCTGGATGGACGCGGGATAAGCTCAATGGCGGTCGCGGATTCTCGCGATGACATGGTCCAAGGCGGGATCGCCGGTGCTGTGGCCAGAGACCAGACATGTCCACAGGTCCGGATCGGGCAGCTCCAAGACCGACCGGAAACGTGCCCGCTCCTGCGGCGTCATGGCGTCATAGTGGGCGTCCATGAACCCTGTGAGCAGCACGTCAAGCTCTTTCATCCCGCGCCGGCACAGCCAGCGCGCCCGTGCACGCAGTGCCGTTTCCTCGCTCATCAGGCGTTGCGCTCCAGGATGAGGCGTTTGATGTGCGAGATCGCCTTGCCCGGATTGAGGTGCTTGGGGCATGTGCGCGCACAGTTCATGATGGTGTGGCAGCGGTAGAGCTTGAACGGATCCTCCAGATCGTCCAGGCGCTCGCCGGTGGCCTCGTCGCGGCTGTCGGCAATCCAGCGGTAAGCCTGAAGCAGAATGGCGGGGCCCAAATATTTCTCCGGATTCCACCAGTAGCTCGGACAGGCCGTGGAACAGCAGGCACACAGGATGCACTCATAGAGGCCGTCGAGCTGCTCGCGGTCCTCCTTCGACTGCAGGCGCTCCCGGTCCGGCGCCGCGCTGGTGGTCTTCAGCCACGGCTCGATGGAGGCGTACTGGGCGTAGAAATGGGTCAGATCCGGAATCAGGTCCTTGACGACCGGCATATGCGGCAGCGGATAGATCTTGATTTCTTTCGGCAGTTCATCGATGCCGGTGATGCAGGCCAGCCCATTGGCCCCGTTCATGTTCATGGCACACGATCCGCAGATGCCTTCGCGGCAGCTGCGCCGCAGCGACAGAGTCGCATCGATCTCGTTCTTTATCTTGAGCAGCGCGTCCAGCACCATGGGCCCGCACTTGTCCATATCGACCTCATAGACGTCCATGCGGGGATTGTCGCCGGTGTCCGGATCGTAACGATAAACATGGAAGCGCTTGACGTTTTTGGCACCCTGAGGCGCCTTGAAGGTCTGCCCGGACTGGACGCGGGAATTCTTGGGGAGCCTAAACTCAGCCATTTCATCAACCTCGCAACCGGTGCCCGCCACGCCGGGCGGCGCACCCGAATGGGCCAGCTTTCAGTAAACGCGCTTCTTGGGCGGGATCGTTTTGATTTCGTCACTCATGGGCTTCATATGCACCGGGCGGTAGTCGATGGTGACCTCGCTGCCGTCGCGGTTCCAGGCCAGGGTATGCTTGAGCCAGTGCTCATCGTCGCGCTCGGCGTAATCCTCGCGCGCATGGGCTCCGCGGCTCTCGGTGCGGTTGGCGGCGGAATCCATGGTTACGACCGCCTGCGGCAGCATGTTGGCAAGCTCCAACGTCTCAACCAGGTCCGTGTTCCAGATCATGGACCGGTCGCTCACCTTGAGATCGTCCAACTGCTTAAGCACGTCCCGGATCTTGCCCTTGCCCTCGTCCAAGACCTCGCCGGTACGAAACACTGCGGCATTGGATTGCATGGTGCGCTGCATGTTGTCGCGGATCTGCGCGGTCGGGGTATCGCCTTTCGCGTAGCGCATCTTGTCGAGCCGTGCAACGGCCTCTTCGCCGGCACCGTCCGGCAGACGGCGTCGGCGTGCTTCGCCCGGCGTGAGCTGCTCGGCACAGCGCAACGCCGCTGCCCGGCCGAACACCACCAGATCGATCAGCGAGTTCGAGCCCAGCCGATTGCCGCCGTGCACAGACACGCAGCCCGCCTCACCGATCGCCATGAGCCCGGGCACCACCGCGTCCGGATCGCCGTCCTTCAGCGTGACCACCTCGCCATGGTAGTTGGTCGGAATACCCCCCATGCAGTAATGCACGGTGGGTAACACGGGAATAGGCTCTTTGGTCACGTCCACACCCGCGAAGATCTTCGCGGTCTCGGCGATGCCCGGGAGGCGCTCGTCAATCACGTCCTCGCCCAGATGCTCCAGGTGCAGGAAAATGTGGTCTTTTTCCTCGCCCACGCCACGACCTTCGCGGATCTCTATGGTCATGGCGCGCGACACCACGTCACGTGACGCCAGGTCTTTGGCGTTCGGCGCGTAACGCTCCATGAAGCGCTCGTCGTCCGAATTGGTCAGGTAGCCGCCCTCTCCTCGGGAGCCTTCCGTGATCAGGCACCCCGAGCCGTATATTCCGGTCGGATGGAACTGCACGAACTCCATGTCCTGCAGCGATAATCCGGCGCGCAGCACCATGCCGCCGCCATCGCCGGTGCAGGTATGGGCCGAGGTGCATGAGAAGTAGACGCGTCCGTAGCCGCCGGTGGCCAGAATCACCTTCTGCGCCTGGAAGCGGTGCAGCTTGCCGGTGGCGAGATCCCACGCCATCACACCACGGCAGGCACCCTCGTCATCCATGATCAGATCGAGCGCGAAGTACTCGATGAAGAACTCCGCCTTGTGCTTGAGTGCCTGCTGATAGAGCGTATGCAGCATGGCATGGCCCGTGCGGTCGGCCGCGCAGCAGGTGCGCTGGGCCGTGCCCTCGCCGAAGTGGGTCGTCATGCCCCCGAACGGGCGCTGGTAGATCTTGCCCTCGTCGGTGCGCGAAAAAGGCACGCCATAGTGCTCCAGCTCGATCACCGCCGCCACCGCCTCGCGGCACAGGTACTCGATGGCGTCCTGATCGCCGAGCCAGTCCGAGCCCTTGACCGTGTCGTACATGTGCCAGGACCAGTGGTCTTCGCCCATGTTGCCCAAAGAGGCGGCAATGCCGCCCTGGGCCGCCACGGTGTGGCTGCGCGTGGGAAAGACCTTGGTGACGCAGGCCGTGGACAGCCCGGCTTCCGCCAGGCCCACGGTGGCGCGCAGCCCGGCGCCGCCGGCTCCAACCACCACCACGTCGTAAACGTGGTCGACGACTTCGTACGACGATGTAGCCATCAGGCGCCTCCGATCGCGATCAGCAGCACGGCGAACATCGCCGCCGCCCCCACCACCGCGCAGATAAACTGAATGAGCAGCACGGTCAGCAGCTTGGCGAGCTCGTTGCCGACGTAATCCTCCGCCACCTCGCGCAGCCCGGCCTGGGTATGATAGAAAAGATTGCCCAGGAAGAGCAGCAGCACGATGGCGATCCAGGGCGTGCGGATCCAGTGAATGACGGATTCGTAGCCGCGGCCGGACATTACCGCCAACGACCACACAAACCACACCGTGAGCGGCACCAGCGCCACCGCGGTGACCCGTTGCAGCCACCAGCGCTGAAAACCGCGTCCGGCCGCACCCAGCCCGCGCGCGTTCGCCAAGGGATTGCGGTAGTTCATAGCCTTACTCCAGGAATGGGCCGGGCGATGCCCGTCCGCCTCAGAAGATAGCGACCAGGACCCAGGTAACGATGGTCAATATCACCGCGCCGGCGAGCGCCATGTAGCCGCTCCTGTAGACATCTTCCAGATCCAACGCGTGCCCGGTGTCCCACACCAGATGCCGGATGCCATTGCACAAGTGGTAGAACAGGCAAAAACTCCAGACGCCCATGAGCACGCGCCCGATCCATGAACCAAAAATGGCTTGTGCGGTGGCGAATGCGTCCGGGCCGCCAGCCGCGGCGAGCAGCCAGTAGGTCAGCGCGACCAACCCGAGCGACAGCACGACGCCGGTGGCCCGGTGGCTGATGGACATGACCGAGGTGAGTTGGGGCCGATAGATCTGCAGATGCGGCGAGAGCGGACGATCATCGACGTTCATGATGGCACCCCACTGACGGCCGCAAGCGAGCGGCGCGAAGCGATTCCGGCCCGAATTGCGGCAGGCCGGGAGGAAAACTCGGCAGCTTATCGTGTGTACCCGGCGAAGCGGGCGGCGCCGCACGGCGCAAGAAAGCCGTGGCCGGGGCAAGGGCTAGAAATCAATGCATCGACCCTTGCGTTCCCAATCGCCGTAACGCGTCGGCTCAGGCCCCTTGGGGCCACCCACCTCGCGCGCATTCTCATGGGGCTTGCGCACGCGCTCGGTGTCGTCGCGCTCGGTTTCAGGCGTACTGCCATCACTCATCGCCCAGCCCCCAAAGGAATGCATGTTCTGACCGAATATTTATACTGGATCATGGGTTTTGGCGCAATAGCGGCGCCGGCGGCTGACAGCCGCGGTGCCATCTCTTAGCATGACTTTGACCGGCTTCATACGACACTAAGGAGCCCAGGGTATTGAACTCATGACTATATGGCAGCGTTTTCTTCTCAAAGCCGGGGCGCACGACGGCGGCCCTGAAGGCAGCGCCGGAGAGTCTTTCGGCGATGCGCGTGCGGAACAGCGCGCGGCGCTGACCCGCAGCGCGCTCTATGCATTGCCTGAACTAGGCGTAATCCACGTCGAAGGCGCCGACGCCCGCGAGTTCCTGCACGGCCAGCTCACCCAGGATCTGCTCAACCTCGAAGCCGGACGCTGGACACGCGCCGCGTGGTGTAGCGCCAAAGGCAGGGCGCTGGCCGTGTTCCGGGTCATCCCGCAGGATCAGGGGTTCGATCTTCTGCTCCCCGCAGCACTGGTTCCACCAGTGCTGGCGCGACTCAGGCTGTTCGTGCTGCGCAGCCGGGTCGAGCTCTCCGATGACACTGAAACCCGGCCGGCCGTGGGCTTGTCGGGCACCGACGCCGGGACCTTGTTGCGGCAGTCGGACTATGCGGCGCCGTCACCGGGGCACGTCCGGCACGCCGGCGAAGTGTCCATCCTGGGACTGGACGGATCACCGCCCCGCTTCATTCTGCTCGGCCCGACGGCGCAGATGGTCGACGCGTGGCAGGCGCTCGTGCGCGATGCACGCCCGTGCGGCATGGCGGCATGGAACCTGCTGGAGGTGATCAACGGCGAGCCCACGGTCTTGGCGCAAACCCAGGACCGGTTTGTGCCGCAGATGCTCAACCTGCACTGGCTGGACGGCATCAATTTCCGCAAAGGGTGCTACCCCGGGCAGGAGGTGGTGGCACGCATGCAGTACCTCGGCCACCTTAAGCGCAGGATGTTCCTGGCATCGGTCGAACGGGACGGGCCGGTGGCTCCGGGCGAGGCCGTCCACACCGCGGGCAATAGCCAAGCGGTGGGCAGCGTGGTCAACGCCAGCCCCCATCCGCAGGGCGGGCAGTGGCTGCTCGCGGTGCTGCGCATCGACGCCGCCGAGTCGCAGGCCTTGCGCCTTGGCTCGCCCCAGGGCGAGCCCTTGCATTTGCGCGAACTGCCCTACACGGTCGGGTCCGCGTCGCCCGAAGCCGGCGCGAGCGCCGATTGAAGCGGTCTCGCAGCTCCCGGTTACTCCGGGCGCATCTGGGGAAACAGCAGGACGTCGCGGATGGAGGCGCTGTCGGTCAACAGCATGGCCAAGCGGTCGATGCCGATGCCTTCGCCCGCGGTGGGCGGCATGCCGTACTCCAGGGCGCGGACATAATCGGCGTCGAAGTACATTGCCTCCTCGTCGCCAGCTTCCTTGGCGGCCACCTGCTCGCGAAAGCGCTCGGCCTGGTCTTCGGGGTCGTTGAGCTCGGAAAACCCGTTGGCGATCTCGCGCCCGGCCACGAAGAGTTCGAAGCGGTCGGTGACCGCGGGATCGCTCTCCTTGCGTCGCGCGAGCGGAGAGACTTCAAGCGGATACTCCGTAATGAAGGTGGGCTTCACCAGTTCGTCTTCCGCCGTCTTTTCGAACAGCTCCGTCTGCAGCTTGCCCGCGCCCCAGCCCGGCTCGACCTTGACGCCCGCCCGCTGCGCGGCCTCGCGTAGGTAGTCCACGTCGTCAAGACGCGCCGGATCCAGGTCGCGGTTGTACCTTAGCACCGCCTCGCGCAGCGTCAGGCGCTCAAACTCGCCGCCAAAATCGATCACCTGGCCCTGGTAGTTGACCTCGCAGCTACCGCGCACATGCTCGGCCAGACTGCGCAGCATGGCTTCGGTTAAATCCATCAGGTCGTGGTACGTCGCATACGCCTGATAGAACTCGAGCATGGTGAACTCCGGGTTATGGCGTGTCGACAGACCCTCGTTGCGGAAGTTGCGGTTGATCTCATACACGCGCTCGAAACCGCCGACCACCAGGCGCTTGAGGTAGAGCTCGGGCGCGATGCGCAGGTAAAGATCCCGGTCGAGCGCGTTGTGATGGGTCACGAACGGACGCGCCGCCGCGCCGCCCGGCAAGGGCTGGAGCATGGGCGTTTCCACCTCCACAAAGCCCAGGGCATCAAGGAACTGGCGAATGAACTTCACGACGCGTGCGCGGGTGGCGAACACGCTGCGGCTGTCGGGGTTCATGATCAGGTCCAGGTAGCGCCGCCGGTAGCGCGTTTCCTGATCGCTCAAGCCGTGGTATTTCTCGGGCAGCGGGCGCAGCGATTTGGACAGCAGGCGCACGCTGCGCGCACGCACCGTGAGTTCGCCCGTCCTCGTCTTGAACAGCTCCCCTTCGGCGCCGACGATATCGCCCACGTCCCAGCTCTTGAAAGCGCGATAGGTTTCCTCGCCCAGGGTATTGCGCTCCAGAAACACCTGCAGCCGCCCGCTCATGTCCTGAAGCTTGGCGAAGCTCGCCTTGCCCATGACGCGCTTCTCCATCAAGCGCCCGGCAACGGCCACGCTGACCGGCGAGGCCTCCAGGGATTCGTTGCTGCGCTTGCCATAAAGCCCCAGCACCTGCTCGGCCAGCGCATTGCGCCGGAAATCGTTGGGAAAGGGCTGGCCCTGCGCGCGCAGCGCCGCTAGCTTGTCGCGGCGCTGGGCGATGAGCTGGTTGTCGTCGTGCTGCTGCTCAGTCATGCGTATTTTCACGTCGTTGGGCGCCGGCAACCGGCCGTGGAGGCCGCGAGGCGCACTAAAGCCCCTGCTTGAGGCTCGCTTCGATGAACCGATCGAGATCGCCGTCGAGCACGGCCTGCGTGTTGCCGACCTCCACCCCGGTACGCAAATCCTTGATGCGCGACTGGTCCAGCACGTAGGAGCGAATCTGGCTGCCCCAGCCGATGTCGGATTTGCTGTCTTCCACCTGCTCGGCCTTCTCGCGGCGTTTCTGCATCTCCAGTTCGTAGAGCTTCGCCTTGAGCTGCTTCATGGCGGTTGCCCGGTTTTTGTGCTGGGAGCGGTCGTTCTGGCACTGGACCACGATGCCGGTGGGCAGATGAGTGATGCGGATCGCCGATTCCGTGCGGTTCACGTGCTGGCCGCCGGCGCCGCTTGCGCGGTAGGTATCGATGCGCAGATCAGCCGGATTGATGTCGACCTCGATGTCATCGTCGACTTCGGGCGAGACGAACACGGCGGCAAACGAGGTGTGGCGGCGGTTGCCCGAGTCAAAAGGCGACTTGCGCACCAAGCGGTGCACGCCGGTTTCGCTGCGCAGCCAGCCGAAAGCATAGTCCCCGCAGACATGAATCGTGGCGCTCTTGATGCCGGCCACGTCGCCGGGCGAATATTCGATCATCTCCGTTTTGAACTCGTGCGACTCCGCCCAACGCAGATACATGCGCAACAGCATCTCCGCCCAGTCCTGGGCCTCGGTTCCGCCCGAGCCCGCCTGGATGTCCACGAAACAGTCCTTCGCGTCCATCGGACCGGAGAACATGCGGCGGAACTCCAGGCGCTCCAGCGCCTTCTCCAAAGAGCTCACCTCCGCATCGATGGCGCTCAGCACGCTCGCATCGCCCTCCTCCTCCGCCATGGAGAGAAGCTCTTCGCTCTCGCGCGCCCGGCGCTCACCGTCGGCAATCGGCTCAACGACGTCTTCCAGGCGCGCTTTCTCGCGGCCCAGGGCCTCGGCGCGCTCCGGATCCTGCCACAGAGCCGGATCCTCCATCTCGCGGTTGATTTCATCCAACCGCTCCTTGCGTTCGGCGTAGTCAAAGATAGCCGCGCAGGGCATGATAGCGCTCCTGCACGGCCGTAATCCTGTGCTTTATCTGGTTGAGTTCCATAGCGTTTTACAAAATCGGCTCAATCGCTGGATGTAAATTATCCATGATACTACAGCGCGCCCGGGCCACTGCTGCCTCGGCGCCGCGAGCGCGCACTGTAGCGTACTTCGCGGCTGCGCTTCCATCAGTCAGCGTCCGGTCCTTGGTACAATGACGCGATTCTCTCCAGAAGCGCGACCGCAATGCCAGAGCCCGAGAACGATTATGGAGCCGACCTGGAGCGGTGGGTTCGCGCTCAGAACGCACGCTCGCTGCTGTTGATCGCCGGGGACAACAGCGCGCTCGCGCCCCGCCTGGCCGACGCCGCCGCCGAGGTCACTCACTTGGCGCCGGCAGAGCATGGGCGTCTGGGGCAGCGCACATTCGATGTCGCCGTGCTGCTGGGAGCCCTCGAATCGCTGGAGCCGCGCAGCGCCGCCGCGCTGCTCGCAAAAGTGCGCGACGTGGCCGCCCGGCGCACCATGGCGCTGGTGCGCATCGGCGGCGAATGGCCGTGCACCGTGAGCCGCTGGCAGCGCAACGATCTGCTCGGCTACGGGTTCCAGCTGTTCGGCCGCTACGTCGAGGACAGCCGGCCCGTCCATCTTTACCGCTTCGACCTGTTCGACTACAAACCGGTCCCCGACTGGCTTAACGCGCGTCACTGGGCCCATCCGGAGCTGTGGGGCAAGTACCGCTGGTGACGGCAGGCGGTTGCGACCGCCCCGGCCCCCGCGGCGTAGCGGCATGAGGCTTGACGGGCTGCGTTCCGCCCCGCCGGTCGCGCTTGCCATCGCCGCGAGCCTGGCGGGCGGCGTTGCATTTGACGCCATCGGGTTGCCCATGCCCTGGCTTCTGGGTCCGATTTGCGCCACAGCCGGCCTGGCCATCGTTGGGATGCGCATGCGTGTCCCCGGAACCTGGCGCAATACGGTCCTGGCGGTGCTGGGACTGATGATCGGCAGCACCCTGCAGCCGCAGGCATTACATCACCTGGCGCGCTGGCCGCTGTCTCTGTTCGGCGTGGTGCTCTACGTGTTCACCGTCTCCGCCCTGTTCTACGGTGTGCTGCGCCGCTTCGGCGGCTATGACCCGGTAACCGCCTTCTTCTCAGCGACGCCCGGCGGTTTCATGGCCATGACCGTCATCGGCGGCGACATGGGAGGCAACGAACGCGCCATCGCGCTCAACCACGCCGTGCGCATCACGCTGGTGGTGTTCATTATCGTCTTCGGCTATCGGCTGTTGGTAGGTCACACGGCGGGCGGACAGCAAGCCGGCGCTTATGTGGCGCTTAACGATCTCGGTTGGATGACTGCCCTCATCTTCGTTGGCTGCGGAGTCGCCGGCGCGTGGCTCGGCACCCGCCTGCACCTGCCCGGCGGCGGCCTGCTGGGACCGCTCGCGCTGGCCGCCCTGGTGCACCTGACCGGCTGGAGTGAAGCGCAATTACCCACCGTGCTGATCTACGTGGCGGAGCTGGTGCTCGGGGCTTCGCTGGGCTGCCAGTTTCTTGGCGTGACGCTGGGGGAAATAGGCCGCGAGGCGGGCATGGCCGGCTCCATGACGCTGTGCATGCTGCTCGTCTCCGCCCTTTTTGCCTATCCGCTCAGCCTCATCACCGGCGTCCCCCTGACCGCCATGTTCCTCGCCTTTGCGCCCGGGGGCTTGTCCGGCATTTCCCTGATCGCGCTGGCGCTGGGGATCAACCCCGCCTTCGTGACGGTGCATAACGTGGTGCGCGTGTGCGTGATCCTGGTGGCAGCCCCGCTGCTGTTCCGGGTTGCGGCGCCGCGCACCCGCGCATAGCGGCCCGCCCTGCGCACACGGCGGCTATGCGAGCGCAATGCTCTCGCCACCGCCGCCGTCCCTTTCGCACCGCTCACCGGGCTGCCGCTACAGCATCTTCAGCAACGCCATCACCGCCTGGCTCGGCCGCTTGTGACGGATTTGCAGGCGATGCAGCGGACGCTTCAGGGTAAGGTCCTGAACGGGCACAGCAATCAGCAAACCGCTCGAGAGTTCGCTGTCCACCGTATGCCGCGAGGTGACGGCAAAACCGTAACCGGTCATCACGGCCTGCTTGACCGCTTCGGCGCTGCTCAGGGCCAACGCCTCCTGCAACCGCAGCGCGCGTTCCTGCAGCGCCCGTTCCACCACGGCGCGGGTGCCGGAGCCCGGCTCGCGCATGATGCACGGGAAGCGCGCCAGCGCGGCGGCGGATACGCTCTCGACACCGCTGAGCTCGTGCTGCGGACCGACCACCACGACGAGCTCGTCATGGCGAAAGACATCCACGGCCAGCTCGTCGTCGTCCACGAAGCCTTCCGTGAAGCCGATGTCGAGCCTGCGCTCCCGCAATTGATGCTGGATGCTGTCGGTGTTGGCGATCTGGAGCTGCACCCGCACGCCCGGGTAGCGCTGGTGGAAGGCGGTAAGAACGGGCGGCAGCAGATAGTTGCCGATGGTCATGCTGGCACCGATGTGCAATTCCCCGGCACGCAGGTCGCGCAAGTCCTCCATCACCACGCGCGCCTCCGCCTCGAGCGCGAACACGCGGCGCGCGTAGTGGGCAAGGATGGAGCCGGCCTCGGTGAGTTCCACGCCCCTGGGCAACCTCTCCAACAATCTCACCCCGAGCACGCTCTCGAGCGCCTGAACGTGGCGCGAGACCACAGACTGGCTGAGATGGATCTCGGATGCCGCCGCGCTGATGCTGCCCGATTCGGCCACGGCACGGAACACGCCCAGCTGCTTGAGATTGAGCCTTTGCATAAAAAGCATGGAATCATTTCAAATTATGTATTTTTAATATATCCCATATAGCGATAAGTTACTGTGAATAGTTCCTCGCGCTATAAGGGGTTTCCATGGTGCCGGCTTCGCAACCGCAGGCTTCGGCTGCGCCGTCGCCCCGCTGGGGCAAGGTCATAGACCAAAGCACATGCATCGGCTGCCACGCATGCACTACGGCCTGCAAGTCCGAAAATGAAGTCCCGGTCGGGGTCTCACGCACGTTCGTCAAATCCGTTGACGTGGGCGAATTCCCCGCGGCGCGGCGCGCATTCCAGGTCACCCGCTGCAACCAGTGCGAAGACGCTCCCTGCGTGCGCGCCTGTCCCACGGCGGCCATGCACCAACGGCCGGACGGCATTGTCGATGTCGACAAAAATGCCTGCATCGGATGCAAGGCGTGCATTGCTGCGTGTCCCTACGATGCCATTTTCATCAACCCGGACCACCACGCCGCAGAGAAATGCAATTTCTGCGCCCACCGCCTCGACGTCGGCCTGGAACCTGCCTGCGTCACCGTCTGCCCCACCCAGTCCATCTATGTCGGCGATCTCAACGATGCCGGCTCACGCGTGGCGCAGACCGTCAAGCGCGACGTCGTGAACGTGCGCAAACCGGAGAAGGACACCCGCCCCAAACTCTTTTACAAGGCCGCACACCAGGCGACGCTGGATCCGCTGGCCGCCCGTGGGCCTGAGGCGGGCTTGCTCGCATGGTCACAATCGTTTCAGGGCGAACGCGCAGTCGCTCCGGGCGCCGCGGGCGCCAACTCCTCCGCCGCTGCCCGGATCTCTTACGACCACCCCCACCGCATGCCCTGGGACTGGCGCGTGAGCGCCTACACCTGGACCAAGAACATCGCCAGCGGCGTTTATCTCATTCCCTTGCTGCTGGTGCTGTGCGGTCAGATGCCGGCCGGCAATGCGCTGTGGCAATGGCTCGCGCCGATTCTGGGCGGCGTCTTTCTAACGATAACCGCCGTGCTTTTGATCTCGGACCTGGACCATCCCGATCGGTTTTGGATGATTCTCACGCGCCCGCAATGGCACAGTTGGCTGGTGCGCGGCGGAGTCATCCTCATCGCCTATGGGGGGGTGCTGGCCATTCACTTTGCCGCGAGCCTGTTCGGTGACCATGGCCTGCAGGCGGTACTCATGTGGCCCGGTGCACCGCTGGCGGTGCTGTGCTCCGCGTACACAGCGTTCCTGTTCGCGCAGGCCAAAGCGCGCGACCTGTGGCAGAACCCGCTGCTGGCCCCGCACCTGCTGGTGCAGGCCGCGCTCACGGGCGCGGCGGTACTCCTGCCGTTCTCCCTGTGGCTGGCCCCGCAAGGCGTGGTCACCATCCTCCTGTGGACCGTCGGGCTCGCCAGCCTGGCGCATGTGCTTTTCGTCTGGGTGGACGCGGTGCTGCCACACGCCACCGCCCATGCCCGTCAGGCAGCAGCGCAGATGACCCGTGGGCGTTACCGCGTCTTTTTCTGGCCCGCCCTCGCGCTCTGCGCGAGCGGCATTGCCGTGCCTTGGGTGGGCGCGTGGCTGTTCCCGCTGACGCTGGCAGGGGTGCTCGCGCATGAACATGCACGCGTGCAGGCCGGCCAGTCGGTGCCGCTGGCATGAACGCCCCGTCCCTATCCGGGCAGGAGATTGACTCATGAACGCAGGCGACATGGTGCGCAAGCTGGGCGAACGCGTCTCCGCGCTCAGGCGCGAAACGGAGGCGCGCGGCGAAACCTTCTATCCGGGCTCGAGCCGTATCCATCTGGCCTCGTTCCCGCCCAAAGAACGCTGGCACGACTGGGTGGAGCTCGACAGCAGGGCCTGGCCAGAGCAGGTCGAAAGGCGGTACACGCTGGTCCCGACCACCTGCTTCAACTGCGAGTCCGCCTGCGGGCTGCTCGCCTATGTGGAGCGCGACGGCCTGAGCGTGCGCAAATTCGAGGGCAATCCGGAGCACCCGGGCTCGCGCGGACGCAATTGCGCGAAAGGGCCCGCCACCGTGACCCAGGTGACGGATCCGGACCGCATCCTGACGCCGCTCAAGCGCGCCGGCCAGCGAGGCGAGGGGCGCTGGACCCAGGTGTCGTGGGACGAGGTTCTCGACGAGCTCGCCACGCGCATCCGCCGCGCGATCGTCGAGCAGCGCCAGAACGAGATCATGTATCACGTCGGCCGGCCCGGCGAGGACGGGTTCACTGAACGCGTGCTCGCCGCCTGGGGGGTAGACGGACACAACTCGCACACCAATATCTGCTCTTCCGGCGGGCGCGCGGGCTACCAGTACTGGATGGGCTACGACCGGCCCAGTCCGGACTTCGCCAACTCCGATGTGATTCTCCTGGTGAGCTCGCACCTGGAGGCCGGCCACTACTTCAACCCGCACGCGCAGCGCATTCTGGAGGCCAAAAAGCGCGGCGCCAAGATCATCGTGCTGGATGTGCGCCTGTCCAACACGGCGACGCACGCCGACCACTGGATCGCGCCCTATCCCGGCACGGAAGCCGCTCTGCTGCTGGCTGTCGCCAACCACCTCATCCGAACCAAACGCTACAACCGCGCCTTCGTCGAGCGCTGGTGGAACTGGCGCGAGTTCCTGCGCGCCGAAAGCCCCGGGCGGGAACCGGCGTTCGCCGACTTCGAGACCCGTCTGAGCGAGCTCTACAGCGGATACACGTTCGATTTCGCCGCACGCGAATGCGGCATCGACGCCGAGACCGTGGCGGCCGTCGCCGAGACCGTGGCGGGCGCCGGCACCCGCTTTTCCGTGCACAACTGGCGATCAGCGGCTGCGGGCAACCTGGGCGGCTGGCAGGTCTCGCGCACCCTGTTCTTCCTCAGCGCATTGCTGGGGGCGATAGGCACGGAAGGCGGCACGTTCCCGAACGCATGGAACAAGTTCGTGCCTAAACCGATCTATACACCGCCCCACCCCGAGGTCTGGAACGAGCTCACCTATCCGCCCGACTATCCGCTGGGCATGAACGAGATGTCCTTCCTGCTCCCCCAGTTTCTGCAGGAAGGGCGCGGCCACCTCGATGTTTACTTCACGCGCGTCTACAACCCCGTATGGACCAACCCGGGCGGCTTCTCCTGGGTGGAGGTGCTGAGCGACGAGAGCCTGATCGGGCTGCACGTGGCGCTCACACCCACCTGGAGCGAGACCGCCTATTTCGCCGACTACGTGCTGCCTATGGGTCTGGGCGCCGAGCGTCATGACATCCACTCCTACGAAACCCACAACGGGCAGTGGATCGGTTTCCGTCAACCGGTTGTGCGCACAGCGCGCGAGCGCCTCGGCCAGCCGGTCGCCGATAGCCGCGAAGCCAACCCCGGCGAAGTTTGGGAGGAGAACGAATTCTGGCTGGAACTGACCTGGCGCATCGATCCGGACGGCTCGCTCGGCATCCGCCAGTACGCCGAATCGCGCGAGCGCCCGGGCCAACGCCTGTCGCTGGACGAGTACTATGGCTGGATGTTCGAGCACTCGGTGCCCGGGCTGCCCGAGAAGGCCGCTGCCGAAGGCCTGTCGCCGCTCGCCTATATGCGCCGCTACGGCTGCTTCGAGGTCAGCGGCGGTGCCGGAGCCGTCCACGAAAGCCAGGTCCCCGAAGAAGAACTGGACGACGTCCACGAGCGCGAAGACGGACGCGTCTACACGGGCGTGCCCAAACCCGCCTCGCCCAACATCGTGCCGGCACCCGGGCCGGATCCGGACGACGATGGCCGGCGCGCGGTGGGCGTGAAAATGGGCGAGCGGGTGCACCGCGGCTTCCCCACCCCGAGCGGGCGCCTGGAGTTCTACTCCTCCACGCTGTCGGCGTGGGGCTGGCCCGAATATGCGCTGCCCACCTATATCCGCAGCCACATCCACCGCGAGCGCTTGGCCGAGGGCCAGATGCCGCTGATCGCCACCTTCCGTCTGCCGGTGCAGATTCACACGCGCAGCGGCAACGCCAAGTGGCTCAACGAAATCGCCCATACCAACCCGCTATGGGTGCATCCGCGCGAGGCCGCGCGCGCGGGGGTCTCCACGGGTTCACTGGTGCGCGTCGAAACCGAGCTCGGCTACTTTGTCGCGCGCGCCTGGGTCACGGAAGGCATACGGCCGGGCGTGGTGGCGTGCAGCCACCACATGGGACGCTGGAAGCTGGCCGGCGGCAGCGGGCAACGACAATCCTCGGCAACGGTGCGCCTGGAGCATACGGGCAGCCGGTGGCAACTCCGGCGCAGCGCGGACGTGAACGCTTTTGACTCCGATGATCCGGACACCTCGCGCATCTGGTGGCGCGATGTCGGGGTCCATCAGAACCTGACTTTCGGCGTGCATCCGGACCCGGTCTCCGGCCAGCATTGCTGGCACCAGGCGGTACGCATCCGCCCCGCCGAGCCCGGCGATGAGCATGGCGATGTCTTCGTGGATACCGACAAGGCGGAGACGGTGTATCGGGAATGGCTGGCTCTGACGCGTCCCGCGGCGCAGACCTCTCCCGACGGCACGCGGCGCCCGCATTGGTTCCTGCGCCCGCTCAAGCCATCGAAGGCGGCCTTCCGCCTCGACGGGCCGACCGGGCGCAGCCGGCCGCACCAAGACACACCCTGATGGACGCGACGAGCTCAAACCCGACCGCCGAGCTATTGCGTGCGCTGGGCGTACTGGCGGAAGCACCGGGACCGCATCACCGCGCGCTCGCGCAGGCGCTGGGGCTCAGCGCCCCCGCCACTGAGGAACAGTGGAAGGTCCAGTTTACCGAGGCGCTGGTGCTGCGTGCCCGCCCCTACGCCTCCATCTATCTGGGCGCCGAAGGCAGGCTGGGCGGCGAGGCGCGCGGGCGCATCGCGGGCTTCTGGCACGCCATCGGCGCCACGCCAGCGCCCGAGCCGGACCATCTACCGGTCTTGCTCGCCGGCCACGCCCGTTTGATCGAGGCGAGCGAAGAAGGCGCGCGCTGGATGCATGCGCGCCGGGCTTTCCTTCACGAACACCTGATGCCGTGGCTGCCCGCCTGGCTCGAGCGCGTACGCCACTGGGGACCGCGGATCTATGCCGAATGGGCAGAGTTGTTGCTTCAGGCGCTGCAGGCCGAAGCCCACGCCTTAGGGCAGCCGCCGCATCGTCTGGCGTTGCATCTGCGCCACGCCCCTGCCCTGCACAACCCGCAGAACGAAGGGTTGGACGCGCTCGTTGAGTCTCTGCTCACGCCGGCGGTCAGCGGGCTCATTCTATTTCAGGACGACCTGCGCCAGGCGGCAGCCGAGCTTGGCCAAGGTTGTCCCGCGGGCGACCGCCGCGCGATGCTGCGCGGCCTCATCGAACAGCACGCAACCGCCGCCTGCCGCTGGCTTGCCGGTTTTGCCAGCGACCGCGCCCGCCGCCATCGTAAATGGGCCACGCTCAGCGCCACGGCGTCCCGGCACTGGAGCGACCGCGCCGCAGCCAGTGCGCGCCTGCTGGCCCGGCTCTCATCCGAAGCGCGGGCGGCAACGCCGGCGCCAGCCGACAGCGCCGGCTAAGGGGCTAAGGTGACCGGGTACAACAAAACGTCGGACGAAACGCAAGCGACCAAACATTTTCAAGCCGCCATGATCGGGCTGGTCGCCGGTTTTGGCGGCGGGCTCATGAGCCTGGGCGGCGGCACCCTCATCGTTCCCCTTCTCACCGGCTGGGCCAAGCTCAGCCAGCTCGATGCCCGTGGTACCGCTCTGCTGGTTTCAATCATCAGCGCCTTCACCGGCACCATCGTGTACGCGCTCGACGCGCAGGTGAACTGGTGGGTCGTGCTATGGACAGGCTCTGCGGCCCTGGTCACCGCCCCCGTTGCCGTGCATGTGTCTCGCCACTGGTCCACCGGCGTGCTGCGCTCCGCCTTCGGCATCGTAGCCAGTATGGGCGGCATACTCTTGATCATTAAGGGCATGCTGCTGTCGCACGGCTTCGTTCCCGCGCCGTTAGTGACGCCGTTTTTAATCTGCGTCGGCGTTTTGACCGGCGCGGTTGCCGGCGTCGTGGGCATCAGCGGCGGACCGGTGCTCGCACCCCTGTTCGTGTTCGGGTTGGGAATGCCGCAGCAGCTCGCCCAGGGCTGCTCCCTGGCAGCGCGCCTGCCGTCGTCGATCTCGGGCTCGATGCAAAACTTTCGTCACAACAACATTCGCCTGCGCATGCTGCCCGGCCTGGCCGTAGGAGCCGTCGGGGGCGCGGTGGTCGGCTCGAAGCTGGCACTGCTGCTGCCGGAAGACACGCTGCGGACGCTGTTCGGGGTCCTTCTCATCATCCTCGGCGTGTTTTATTCATGGTCCGGCTGGCGGCGCTAAGCCCGCCTCGGGCCGCAGCCCTGCGATGACCGTCACCGCGTTCACCACGCTGATTTTCTGCGGTTCGTTCCTTGCCGGCTGCCTGGGCGCACTCACCGGGCTGGGCGCCGGCGTGGTTATCGTACCCATGCTGACCGTGCTGTTCGGGGTCAAAAGGTTCTGGCCATGGACCAGAGCATGCACCTGCCCTACAAGGTTTCCACCACGACCAGCAATTTCGTGATCGGCATCACCGCGGCTGCGAGCGCGGGCGTCTATTTCAACCAAGGCTATGTCGAACCGGGGCTCACCATGCCTGTCATGCTGGGGGTTCTGGCAGGGGCATTGGCCGGTGCCCGCATCCTGACCGTGGCGCGCAGCCAGCTCTTGAGACTTCTGTTCAAGCGCCGTCGTCGTCGTGCTCGGATTGCAAATGGTCTACAAAGACCTGATGCCATGGCTGTGAGCGGGCACGATCCGGAGCGCAAGGCCGTATTCCGGGCCGGTGAGCGGCTGCTGGGGCGTGTGCTGTGCTGATCGGCGGCGGCTTTTTCTGCTCCAGCACGGCGCCGCCCCGGCCCGACTACGTGCGGTTTAACCCCGAATCCGGTGCGACTTTTCACAGCCTGAGTGGTACGCTCAGGCAGATGGGCCTCGGCAGGAGCCGCGGCATTATTCAGATCGGTCTGCTCGTGCTGGTGCTGCTGCAAAGCGCGCGGGTGGCGCTATGCATGTGGATATTCGCACGCGTGCGCGAGTGGTCCTATCTGCTGATGAGCCTTTTCCTGCTGGCGGTGCTGCTGCACAGCTTTGTGTGAGAGGCTGGCGCTGGCGGCAGCATTTCTAACCCCACTGCTTGCGCAACGCCTTTAGCGCGGTCGAGATTTCCGCGGGCTCGAAATCCGTCTCATCCAGCCAGCCCTTGCCTTCCATCTTTTCGATCAGCTCATCGTCCGGATCGTTCAGTGACGCCACGGTGGTGGTGTAGCCCCGACCGCCGTGGCGTGTCAGAAAGTCCTCGGCGCAGGCCTTGATCATCTCTGCGCGGCTGGGATAGACGGCCCCGCGCCATTCGTTATGATGCATGTTGCGCTCGGCCCGCTCCAACGCCACTTTGGCCTCGTAGGAGCCCTGCTCGTGATTGCGGTAGACGCGTTGCTCAAGCAATTGTCGGTTCATGCGCAACACCGGCGGCGGAAGGCGGATTGGGAAAGCCCGACCCGGATGGCCAAGGGCGCTCGCCCATGGCTGGTGTGACTCTGGGCTACCAGTCGCAGCGACAGAAATAAGTGGTCGGGGCGGCAGGATTTGAACCTGCGACCACTTGCACCCCATGCAAGTGCGCTACCAAGCTGCGCTACGCCCCGATGGACCGGACCGATACCGGCTGCAAAGAACTCGTATGATAAGCGATCGGCCCTGCGATGAAAAGCTTTACGGATAGGACGCTACGGCTCTTTCAGCAGTTCCAGGATCTGTTCCAGTTCCTCGCGGATCTCACGCAGCACCTGCCGCGGCGGGGCACCGACCTGCGAGTCCGGACCCTTGGAAACCTGGCTCAGCTTCTGCCTGGCGCCTCCGATGGTGAAGCCCTGCTCGTAGAGCAGGTCGCGGATCTCGCGAATCAGCAGCACGTCGCCGCGACGGTAATAGCGGCGGTTGCCGCGCCGCTTGGCCGGACGTAGCTGGGGGAACTCCTGCTCCCAATAGCGCAACACGTGCGGCTTCACGCCGCACAGGCCACTCACCTCTCCGATCGCGAAATATCGCTTTTCCGGGATCGGGGGCAGCTCGTCGTTAGTCGTCGCCTGAGCCCGCATTGGCTTCAATTCGGTTGCGCAGCTTCTGTCCAGGCCGGAAAGTCACGACCCGGCGAGCAGATATGGGTATTTCTTCACCCGTTTTCGGATTACGTCCGGGCCGCTGGTTCTTCTCTCTGAGTTCGAAGTTGCCGAATCCCGATAACTTCACCTGTTCACCGCTGGCTAAGGTCGATCGCACCACCTCAAAGTAGAGGTCGACGAATTCTTTGGCTTCACGCTTGTTTAGGCCGAGTTGTTCGAACAGGGCCTGAGCTAGATCCGCCTTCGTCAGTGCCACGGCTCTCAACCTCTGATAGTCGCCCCCAGACCCCGCTCCAGCAGGCGCTGCAGGCGTTCGATGGACTCATCCACCTCCCGATCAGTAAGAGTGCGCGAATAATCTTGGAAAATCAAGCCTAAAGCCACACTCTTTTTATGTTGTTCCAAACCTTTGCCGCGGTACACGTCGAATACACGCATATCTTGCAGAAACGGGGCCTCGGCGGAGCGGATATGATCGAGGACGCGCCCGACCGGCAGGTCCTCGTCCACGACCAGCGCCAGATCGCGGCGCACGGCGGGATACTCCGACAACCGCTGATACTGCGGTACGCGCGCGTCGCTCAGCGCCGCCAGCTCGATTTCGAACAGCAACGCGCTTTGGCGCACATCCATCTCCGCCACCAAATGCGGATGCAAGCGCCCGATCCAGCCCACGACGCGCCCATCGCGGCGTATGCGCGCGCTTTGTCCCGGATGCAGCGCGCCGTGCCCGCTCGCCTCGAACGTGAATGCCCCGGCACGCCCGCTCAATGCCATGAGAGCCTGCAAATCGCCCTTGAGATCGAAGAAGTCCGCTTCGCGTTCTGTCTCGCCCCACTGCTCGGGCAGATGCGCTCCGCTGACGATCGCAGCGACCATGGTCTCCTGGCACAGCTCCCCCCGGTCGCGATGAAACCGCATGCCGATTTCGAACAAGCGCACCCGGCTCTGTTGGCGCTGCAGGTTATGCCGCCACACCGGCAGCAGACTCGCCCACAGGGAGCTGCGCATGAGCGCGAACTGCTCGGCAATGGGGTTAGACAGCGCTACGGACTCCAGCTCCGGGGCGACGCGCCTGACCAGCGCCGGCTCCGCGAAGCTGTAGGTGATGGCTTCCTGGTAGCCGCGCTGAATCAACGTCTGGCGCAGCCGCGCCTCGCCGATACGTGCCTCCGGCACGGCCGCGAAATGGCTTTCAACGCGGCGCGGGCGCTCCGGCAGGCGGTCATAGCCGTGCACGCGCGCGACCTCTTCAACCAGGTCGGCCTCCAGGGCGATGTCGTAGCGAAAGCTCGGCGCGCGCACACGCCACGCCGGTCCTTCCACGCGTTCCGCGTCCATGCCGAGGCGCGCGAGGATATCGTCCACCTCGTCGGGGTCCACGCGCGTGCCCAGCAAGCGCTCCAGACGCGCATGCCGGAAATGAATGGGCGCAGCGGCCTCCGACGGCCGCCGGTCCACGTCGACAACAGGGCCGGCCTCGCCGCCCGCGATCTCGATCAGCAGCGCGGTGGCGCGCTCCAGCGCCCGCACGGCGAGCGCCGGGTCGACGCCGCGCTCGTAACGGTAGAGCGCATCCGACAATAGTTTGTAGCGCCTCCCCTTGCCCGCCACCGCCTGCGGCGTGAAGCAGGCGCTCTCCAGCAGCACGCTCGTGGTGCCCGGCCCAACCGCCGAGTCCATCCCGCCCATGATGCCGGCGAAGGCCACGGGGCCCGACTCATCGGCGATCACCAGGCAATCGGGCTCGAGGTCGACCGTGTCGCCGTTGAGCACGCGCACGCGCTCGCCGGCACGCGCGAGACGCACGTCGATTCCGCCCGCCAACTTGTCGGTGTCGAAGGCGTGCATGGGCTGTCCCAGTTCCAACAGCACGTAGTTGGTCACGTCCACAGCCGGATTGATCGGGCGCAGGCCGCTGCGGCGCAGGCGCTCGCGCATCCATAATGGCGTGTTCGCGCCCATAGTCACGCCGCTGACCACACGCCCGGCGTAGCGCTGGCACTTGGTGGGCGCGGAGATGCGTATCGCGGGCTCTCGCGTTGTGGCCGCGGGCACCGGCTCGATCGCCGGCTGACGCAGCTCGCAGCGATTGATCACGGCGACCTCGCGCGCCACGCCGGCGATGCTCAGGCAATCGCCCCGATTGGGGGTGAGTTCGATGGTAATCAGGTGATCATCCACCCGAAGATAGGCCCGCAGGTCCGCGCCCGCCGGAGCATCCGGCTCCAGCTCCATGAGCCCGGCGGCGTCGTCAGACAAGCCCAGTTCCCGCGCCGAACACAGCATGCCTTCGGAGGCGATGCCGCGCAGCTCGGCGCGCTCGATGCACTGGCCACCCGGGAGCACGGCCCCCACCAGCGCCATCGGCGCCGACATCCCGGCGCGCACGTTGGGCGCGCCGCAAACGACCTGCAGCGGCTGTGGCCGACCCACATCGACCCGGCACACGCTCAGCTTGTCCGCGTCCGGATGCGGCTCGACCGAGGTGACCCGCCCCACCAGCACATCCTCGAACGCCGGGGCGGCCGGCTCGACGGCGTCGACTTCCAGGCCCGCCATGGTGAGCTGATGCGCCAGGGTGGCCGTATCCACCGCCGGGTCGATCCACTCGCGCAGCCACGTTTCGCTGATTTTCATCGCCGTCCTCTCAGTTGAACTGCTTCAGGAAGCGCAGGTCGTTCTCAAAGAACAAGCGCAGGTCATCGACGCCGTAGCGCAGCATGGCCAGACGTTCGGCCCCCATGCCGAAGGCGTAGCCCGTGTAGCGTTCGGAATCGATGCCGGACATCTCCAGCACGCGCGGGTGCACCATGCCGCAGCCCAGAACCTCGAGCCAGCCGCTGCGGCTGCATACCGGGCAGCCGCTGCCCGCGCACATCACGCACTGGATGTCGACTTCCGCCGACGGCTCGGTGAACGGAAAGTAGGAGGGGCGAAAGCGCAGAGCGAGCTCGCGCTCGAAAAACAGGCTGAGGAATTCGTGCAGATCGCCCTTAAGGTCGGCGAAACTCACCCGCTCGCCGACGTACAGACCCTCAACCTGGTGGAACATGGGGCTGTGCGTGCGATCGGAGTCGCAACGGTAGACCCGCCCCGGCGCGATCACGCGGATCGGCGGTTCGGTCGACTCCATGGTGCGCACCTGAACCGGCGAGGTATGCGTGCGCAGCACCTGCGTCAGCGAGCCCACGTAAAACGTATCGTGCATCGCCCGCGCCGGATGATCCGCGGGAATATTCAGCGCCTCGAAGTTGTGGTAGTCGTCTTCGATCTCGGGACCGGTCACCACGCCGAAACCGGCGCGGGCGAACAACTCCTCTATGCGCGAAAGCGTGCGCGTGATCGGATGCGCCCCGCCGGGCACCTGCCCGCGCCCGGGCAGCGTCACGTCCACGCGCTCGGCCTCGAGGGCCGCGTCCACCGCCTGCGCCTCCAGCGCCTCGCGGCGCGCTTCGATGGCCGACTGCAGCGCCTGCTTGCCGCGGTTCAGACTCTGTCCTGCGGCACGGCGCTGTTGCGGCGCCAGCTCGCCGAGGGACTTAAGCCGCGCGGTGATCTCGCCCTTGCGCCCGAGGTAGCGCACCCGCACCTCGTCCAGCGCGCTCAGGTCCGGCGCCTGCTCAACGGCCGCGAGCGCCGAGCGCAACAGTTCGTCGATATCCTGCATGCAAGCTCTCCGCCGACACCGCCTCCCATCCCGCGAGCGGCAAAAACAACAAAGGGGAAAGACCGACGCCTTTCCCCTCGTAGGTTCCCGGCGCCGCACAGGGCCGCACCGGGGGATTGTAACGACGCGCTGCGTCAGCTCTGGGGTAGGCCGGCCTTGGCCCGCTCGACCAGCGCCGCAAACGCCGGCTTGTCGTTGACCGCCAAGTCCGCAAGCACTTTGCGGTCGACTTCCACACCCGCCAGATTCAGACCATGCATCATCCGGCTATACGACAAACCGTGCTCGCGCGCTCCGGCGCCGATGCGCGTAATCCACAGCGCGCGGAACTGGCGCTTGCGCTGCCGCCGGTCGCGGTACTGGTACTGGCCCGCCTTGTAGACAGCCTGGTTGGCCACCCGGAAGGAGCGGCTGCGCGCCCCGTAGTAGCCTTTCGCCTTCTTGAGAACCTTCTTGTGGCGTGCGTGCGCTGTAACGCCGCGTTTCACTCGTGCCATGACAATCGACCTCCGGCGGCAATCAGCGGTATGGCAGCATGCGATTGAGCATGCGCGTATCCTCACTCGCCACCAGCGTACCGCTGCGCAACCGGCGCTTACGCTTGGCGTCCTTTTTGGTGAGGATATGGTTGTGGAACGCGCGCGCGCGTTTGAACTGGCCGCTGGCGGTGCGCGTGAAACGCTTGGCCGCCCCGCGGTTGCTCTTGAGCTTGGGCATTACCTACTCCGTTCTCGATACGGCTGCCGATGGGCACTGTGCCCAACACCGTGATGGCGCAAACGTCCGGCCGTTTCAGCGCTTGCGCGGAGCCATCACCATGACCATCTGGCGCCCTTCGAGCTTGGGCACCTGCTCCACGGTCGCGAGCTCGTCCAGGTCCTCATTGACCCGCTCCAAAAGCTTGCGGCCCAACTCCTGGTGCCGCATCTCGCGCCCGCGAAAGCGCAGCGTAATCTTGACCTTATCTCCCTCTTCGAGAAATTTTCTCAAGTTACGCAACTTGGTCTGGTAATCGCCCTCTTCGGTACCAGGCCGGAACTTGATTTCCTTGACCTGGATTTGCTTCTGCTTCTTGCGTGCGTGCTGCTGCGCCTTGCTCTTTTCGAACAGGTGCTTGCCGTAGTCCATGATCCGGCAGACCGGTGGCTGGGCCTGCGGAGCGACCTCCACCAAATCGAGGCCCGCTTCCTGGGCGCGTTCCAGCGCCTCGTCCCGCTTCATGACACCGACTTGCTCGCCATCCGGTGCGATGAGCCGAACCTCGGGCGCCGTGATTTCCTCATTGCGCCTCTCTTGTTGTGCAGCGATAACCTTTTCCTCCGACTTAATGAAGACCGCGGCCTTCGCACTCCGCCAACAGGCGATGCTCCAGCGCGTCTACCGACATCGCGCCGAGATCATCGCCGTTGCGGACCCGAACAGCAACGGTATTCGACTCGAGCTCTTTATCTCCGACGATCAGCAGATAGGGCACACGTTGAATCGTGTGCTCGCGGATTTTAAAGCCGATCTTCTCGTTTCTCAAGTCAGTTTCCACGCGCAGGCCACATGCGCTCAACTCCGACGCCACGCGCCCGGCGTACTCGTTCTGGCGGTCGGTGATCGTCAGCACCTTTGCCTGAACCGGCGCGAGCCACAGCGGCAAGGCGCCTGCGTGATGCTCGAGCAGAATGCCAATGAACCGCTCCATCGAACCCACGATCGCCCGATGCAGCATCACCGGCGCGTAGCGCGCCGAATCCTCGGCCACGTATTCGGCTCCCAGGCGTTGGGGCATCATGAAATCCACCTGCATGGTGCCGCACTGCCATACGCGCCCGATCGCATCGGTCAGTGAAAATTCGATCTTGGGGCCGTAGAACGCGCCCTCGCCGGGGTTGAGCTCATACACAATGCCCTCGGACTCCAGCGCCGCCGCCAGGGCCGCCTCGGCCCGGTCCCAAACGTCATCCGAACCCAGGCGCTTGTCCGGCCGGGTCGAGAGCTTGTAGAGAATGTCGGTAAAGCCGAAATCCGCATAAACGCGGCGCAGCACGCGAATGAAGTCTGCCACCTCGGACTGGATCTGATCTGCTGTGCAGAAAATGTGTCCGTCGTCCTGGGTGAACGCGCGCACGCGCATCAGCCCATGCAGCGCGCCGGACTGCTCGTTGCGGTGGCACGATCCGAATTCACCATACCGCACAGGCAGTTCCCGATAACTGTGCAGGTGCTGCTTGAATACCTGCACGTGGCCGGGACAGTTCATCGGCTTGACCGCGTACTCGCGGTTCTCCGAGTGCGTGAAGAACATGTTTTCCTGGAAGTTGTCCCAGTGGCCCGAGGCCTTCCACAAGCCCACGTCCAGAATCTGCGGGCAGCGAATCTCCTGATAGCCGCTCTCCTTGTACACCCGGCGCATGTACTGCTCGATCGCCTGCCACACGGCCCAGCCGCGCGGGTGCCAGAACACCATGCCGGGGGCTTCCTCCTGGGTGTGGAACAGGTCCATGGTCTTGCCCAGGCGGCGGTGGTCGCGCTTCTCGGCCTCTTCGAGGCGGCGCAGATACGTCTTGAGCTGCTTCCTGTCGGGCCAGGCCGTGCCGTAGATGCGCTGCAGCATCTCGTTATTGGCATCGCCGCGCCAGTAAGCGCCCGCAACCTTGGTGAGCTTGAACGCGCCCAGCTTGCCGGTGCTGGGCACGTGCGGGCCGCGGCACAAATCGACGAAATCGCCCTGGCGGTAGAGCGAGATTTCCTCGTCTTGCGGGATCGACTCGATGATCTCCGCTTTGTATTCCTCGCCCTGACGGCGGAAAAACGCCACCGCATCGTCACGCGCCATGACTTCGCGCGACACCGGCTCGTCGCGCTCCGCCAGCTCGTGCATGCGCTGCTCGATCTTTTCCAGATCCTCCGGCGTGAAGGCGCGCTCGTAAGCGAAATCGTAATAGAAGCCGTTTTCCACCACCGGTCCGATGGTCACCTGGGCCTGCGGATAGAGCTGCTTGACCGCCTGCGCCAGCAGATGCGCCGTCGAGTGGCGGATGACTTCCAGCCCCTCTTCGTCGCGCGGCGTCACCAGCGCAACCTGCGCATCGTCGCGAATCACGAATGAAGTGTCGACCAAGCGGCCATTGACCTTGCCGGCCACCGCGGCCCTGGCCAACCCGGCGCCGATGTCGGCGGCGACCTGAGCAACGCTCACCGCGTCGTCGTAGTGGCGGCGGCTGCCATCCGGCAATGTGATCTCAGGCATAGTGTGCGAATTCGCTCGTTAGCCATTACGCCCCTGCGTGAGATGGGGCAAACAAAAAAGGCGCGAGCAACGCGCTAGCGGCGTTTGGCTCACGCCTTGGAACGGCCGCATGGAGCAGCCGGATAATGTGGTAGGCGCGAGTGGGTTCGAACCACCGACCCCTACCATGTCAAGGTAGTGCTCTACCACTGAGCTACGCGCCTATAGAGCGTGCAAAGATAGCGAAAAGGCGCTCTCTTCGCAAGCATTATAAAGCATCACCCGACCGCGGCTTCGGGCACGCCCAGCGCCTGCGCCTGGATGCGGCGTATTTCGTCGCGCTTGGCCGCCGCCTGCTCGAATTCCAGGTTGCGCGCGTGCTCGTGCATCTCCTTCTCCAGGCGCTTGAGCACCCGGGCGAGCTTCTGCGGCGCCATCGCCGCGTATTCGCTCTGCGCCGGCGCCTCGGCGGCGCGCCGGCCACGGCGCTCCCCGCCCCGGCGGCGCTCGCGGTAGTCCTCGTAGCCCTCGTGCATGACGTTGGCCACGGCCTTGCGGATGCCCTGCGGGGTAATGCCGTGCGCTTCGTTGAACGCGCTCTGCTTGGCGCGGCGGCGTTCGGTCTCCTCGATCGCCCGGCGCATGGAGCCGGTCACCGTCTCGCCGTACAGGATCGCTTTGCCGTTCAGGTTGCGCGCCGCGCGCCCGATGGTCTGAATGAGCGAGCCTTCCGAGCGCAGGAATCCTTCCTTGTCGGCATCCAGGATCGCCACCAGCGAGACCTCGGGCAGGTCCAGCCCCTCGCGCAGCAGGTTGATGCCGACCAGCACGTCGAACTCGCCCAGGCGCAGGTCGCGGATGATCTCGGCGCGCTCCACCGTGTCGATGTCGGAATGCAGGTAGCGCACCTGCACGCCGTTGTCGCGCAGGTAGTCGGTCAGGTCCTCGGCCATGCGCTTGGTCAGCGTGGTCACCAGCACGCGCTCCTGGCGCTCCACGCGCTCGCGCACCTCCGAAAGCAGGTCGTCGACCTGCGTGGTGGCCGGGCGCACCTCCACCGCCGGGTCCACCAGGCCGGTGGGGCGCACCACCTGCTCCACCACCCGCGCCGAGTGGTCGCGCTCGTACGGGCCCGGGGTGGCCGAGACGAAGATCGTCTGCGGCGCCAGGCGCTCGAATTCGTCGAAACGCAGCGGCCGGTTATCCAGCGCCGACGGCAGGCGGAACCCGTATTCGACCAACGTCTCCTTGCGCGCCCGGTCGCCGCGGTACATGCCGCCGATCTGGGGCACGGTGACATGGCTCTCGTCGATGACCATGAGCGCGTCGGGCGGCAGGTAGTCGAGCAGACACGGCGGCGGCTCGCCGGCGCCCCGCCCCGACAGATAACGCGAGTAGTTCTCGATGCCGGAGCAGTAGCCGAGCTCCTGAATCATCTCCAGATCAAACCGGGTACGCTGCTCGAGGCGCTGCGCCTCCAGTTCCTTGCCCAGTCCGCGCAGCTCGCTCAGGCGCTCGCGCAGCTCCTCGCGGATCTGGTCCATGGCGTGCAGCAGGCGCTCGCGCGGGGTGACGTAGTGCGTTTTCGGATAGATGGTCAGCCGCGGCACCTTGCGCAGCATCTCGCCGGTGAGCGGATCGAAAAGGCTCAGGCCTTCGACCTCGTCGTCGAACAGCTCGATGCGGATGGCCTCCTCTTCCGAGTCGGCCGGGTGCACGTCGATCACATCGCCGCGCACGCGGTAGGTGCCGCGCTTCAAATCCAGGTCGTTGCGCGCGTACTGCATCTCGGCCAGACGGCGCAGGATCTCGCGCTGGTCAATGCGGTCGCCCTTAACCAGGTGCAGCACCATCTTGAAATACAGCTCGGGGTCGCCCAGCCCGTAGATCGCCGACACCGAGGCGACGATGATCGTGTCGCGCCGCTCCATGATGGCTTTGGTGGCCGACAGGCGCATCTGCTCGATGTGGTCGTTGATCGAGGCGTCCTTTTCGATATAGGTATCGGTGGAGGGCACGTACGCCTCGGGCTGGTAGTAATCGTAGTAGCTGACGAAGTACTCCACGGCGTTGTGCGGGAAGAAATCCTTGAATTCGCCGTAGAGCTGCGCCGCCAACGTCTTGTTGGGCGCCATCACCAGCGTCGGGCGCTGCACCGTCTGCACCGCGTTGGCGATGGTGAAGGTCTTGCCCGAGCCGGTCACCCCCAGCAGCGTCTGCTGGGCGAGCCCGTCCTCGAGGCCTTCGGTAAGCCCCTCGATGGCACTGGCCTGGTCGCCCGCCGGAGCCCAGTCCGCCTGCAATTCAAAGCGTTCCCGCATTGGTATTCCGTAAGTCAGTTCAGTATCATCTACGTGTAGCGTGTCACCCGCCAGATTGAGGACAACCCCTTGGAAATCAAGCTCTCGCAACGCGTTCAACGCATCAAGCCCTCGCCGACGCTGGCCGTGACCGCCCGTGCCGCCGAGATGCGCGCCGCCGGCCATGACGTGATCGGCCTGGGCGCCGGGGAGCCGGATTTCGACACACCGCAGCACATCAAGGATGCGGCGGTCAAAGCGCTGGACGAAGGGTTTACCAAGTATACGCCCGTCGGCGGCACCCCGGGGCTCAAAGACGCGATCGCGGCCAAGTTCAAGCGCGACAACGGTCTGGACTATTCCGCGGATCAGATTCTCGTTTCCAGCGGCGCCAAGCACAGCCTTTTCAACCTGATGCAGGCCCTGCTGAACGACGGCGACGAGGTGGTGATCCCCGCCCCCTACTGGGTCTCCTACCCGGCGATGGTGCTGCTGGCCGGCGGCAAGCCGGTATTTGTCGAAACCTCGATCGACGACGAGTTCAAAGTCTCGCCGGACAAGCTCGCGGCAGCGATCACGCCGCGCACGCGACTGGTCATGCTCAACAGCCCGTCCAATCCGTCGGGCAAAGCCTATAGCAAGGCGGAACTGGCCGCGTTAGGCGAAGTGCTGCAGCAACACCCCGATGTGCTGATCTCGTCCGACGACATCTACGAGCACATCCTGTGGACTGACGAACCGTTCTGCAACATCGTCAACGCGTGCCCGGAACTGTATGAGCGCACCGTGGTCGTCAACGGCGTCTCGAAAGCCTACTCCATGACCGGCTGGCGCATCGGCTTCGTCGGCGGCCCTGCGGATCTGGTCAAGGCGATGACCAAAATCCAGAGCCAGAGCACGTCCGGCGCCGCCTCCGTCTCGCAGCGCGCCGCCGAGGCTGCCCTCAACGGAGACCAGGGCTGCGTTCGCGACATGACCCGCGCCTTCAAGCAACGCCACGACGTCGTGTTCGAAGGCCTCAACGCCATTGCCGGCGTGCGCTGCCTGCCCTCCGATGGCACCTTCTACGCTTACCCGGACGTGCGCGACATCGTTAGCCGGCGCTCCGACGTCAGCGACGACACGCAGCTCGCGGAAATGCTCATCGAGAAAGCCGGCGTCGCCATGGTTCCGGGCTCCGCCTTCGGCACTCCCGGTTACCTGCGCCTGTCCTTTGCCACCAGCATGGACAACCTTAAGGACGCCTTGGAGCGCATTGCCAAGGCCGTCGCATAGCCGTCTTGAAACCAGGAAGCCTTTTCTCTAATATACGCGCTTCACAGCGATCCCCGGTAGCTCAGTCGGTAGAGCGGGTGACTGTTAATCACTAGGTCGGCGGTTCGAGCCCGTCCCGGGGAGCCAATTAAATCAAGGGCTTAGGAACGATGTCTCCTAAGCCTTTTTCTTTGAGTCACCAATGGGCCACGGGGCGAACGCAAATCTGCGCTGAGCGATAACAAAAGCGGGCCCGCCTGATCTGCCGCCCGCTTCCCCCATTGGACGCATAAACAAGCCTCCCCGGTGTACGGTGTGAGCAGCGCCGACGGGGTCAAAGCGTTGGGCGCTTGCACGTCCTGCCGGCGCTCACCCTAGCACTGGCATTGCCCCATACCGCAGGGCCTTCTGTGGCATCCATTGACGATGCTGGCTCACGCGCAACGCGCTCACCGCCTGTTGCACTCTCGACGATACGCAAACGCAGTAGCCAAGCAGGGCATGCGGACAGCGCCTGCTTCTTGCTCAGGCCGGACTCGGCCGCCCGCTCGATCAGCTCTTGCTTCTCCGCGCCATTACTCCCTTTCTGCGTTCAATATCATGTAGCGAGTCAAGCCAGCATCCGCAGCAGCTTAGGCTGGAATCCGCGCCTACGGCAGGCGCTAGGTATGATCCCCCAATAGGCCTTTCATCCGCGCCGAAGCAGATTCCTTCCGTGGTAGCGCAGTGCTGCCCGACGCCTTTCTCAGTTGGCATCGTTCACCAGCACAGGCCTTATGAGCCACACCCCTGACATTATGTGCGGTTGTGGCCGGCCCGCGACCACCAAGGGACGGCCGCGCCGCCCGGCGATTCACGATGCTTGATCGTTCTGTGCAGGCTCCGGCCGCATCAACCGATGCGCATCGTGCCGGTCTCAATAAAGCGCTGGTGCCACGACAAAGCCTCGCTGGGCAACGACGGGGACTGCTGACCGTAGGCGTGCGCCTGGGCGCGGCGGAAATAATCGTCCAGCGCGGGCCGGTAGTCCGGATGTGCGCAGTTGTCGATGATGGTTCGTGCCCGCTCCTTGGGCGAGAGGCTGCGCAAATCGGCCAGGCCCTGTTCGGTCACGATTACCTGCACGTCCTGAGCGATATGATCGACGTGGCTTGCCTGCGGCACGATCGCCGAGATCCGTCCACCTTTAGCGGTCGAGGGTGTCATAAAGATCGAGACGTAGGCATTACGGGCGAAATCGCCTGAGCCGCCAATGCCATTCTGGATGCGCGAGCCCATCACGTGGGTTGAATTGACGCTGCCGTAAATGTCGGCCTCGATCAGCCCATTCATGGCGATGCAGCCGAGGCGCCGAATCAGCTCCGGATGGTTGCTGATCTCCTGGGGCCGCAGGATCATTTTCCCCCGGAAACGGGCCATGTCGGCATTGAGCGCGGCGGCAGCGTCGGGGCTGAGCGAAAACGCGGTCGCTGAAGCCACAGACAGTTTGCCGGCGGCGAGCAGATCCAGCATGCCGTCCTGGATGACCTCGGTGTAGGCGCTCATGCCATCGAACGGACTATCCATCAGCCCGCTGAGCACGGCGTTTGCGATATTGCCGACGCCGGACTGAATCGGCAACAACGAACGCGGCAAACGACCCTTGGTCACCTCGTGGCCCAGAAACTCCAGAAGGTGTCCCGCAATGGCGCGGGCGACATCATCAGGGGGCGTGAAAGGCAGGTTGCGGTCGGGCGCATCGGTTTCGACAATAGCGACAATCTTGTCGGGATCGCAGCGCAGGTAAGGCTCGCCGATGCGCTGATCCGGGCGCACCAGGGGGATCGGCACCCGGTTAGGCGGCAGCGCCGTGCCGTAATAGATGTCGTGCACGCCTTCGAGCGCGGCGCTCTGCCAGTTGTTGACTTCCAGGATGACCTGGCTCGCCCGATCGAGCCAGGTCTTGTTGTTTCCGACTGACGAGGACGGAATCAGAGAGCCGTCGGGCCGAATCCCGGCAACCTCGATCACGGCCGTATCCAACGGGCCCAGAAAACCCTGCCACGCCATGGGCGCGACTTGGCTTAAGTGCATATCGAAGTACTTCATCTCCCCGCGATTGATTTTCTCGCGGGCGATCGGGTCCGAATTGTACGGCAGGCGGAATTCGATACCGCCGACCTTGGCAAGCGCCCCATCCAATTCCGGCCCCGTGGACGCACCCGTCCACACGCGCACACGAAACGGGTTGCCGGCGTCGTTTGCCGTTTCGATCCGCTCCGCCAACGCCATCGGCACGGCCTTCGGATAACCCGAACCTGTGAAGCCACTTAAGCCTATCGTGCTGCCAGAGGTGATGAACGAAGCTGCATCCTGCGCACTCATGATCTTGGAGCGCAGCCTTTCGCAGCCGATCCTGGATGAATCCATTGATATCCCCTAATACAAACGCAGGCGCAGAGCCTATCAGAGGCACCCCGACCTCGTTTGACTCACATCAAACGCTTCCTGCTCCGCCTTCATGGATCCGCGAGCAACGGGCATGACGGATCGGGCTCGGCGTGTGAGGCTGAGGATCTCAACAAACTCCGCTAGAGATTGAGCATACGCATGCCATCCGGGGCATAACGCTCGCCTGCCGTTTCCGGAAGAGCACGATCAATCTGCGCCAGTTCCTCTCCACTGAACGCTACCTCGGCGGCCCCGAGGTTCTCTTCAAGATAGGTGCGGCGTTTGGTCCCCGGAATGGGGATGATGTTGTCCCCCTGCGCCAGTACCCAAGCGAGCGCCAACTGGGCCGGCGTGCATCCTTTGTGCTTGGCCAGGTCTTCAACCGTGTTGACGATCGCCAGGTTTTTGCGGAAATTCTCATCTTGAAAGCGCGGCGTACCCAAACGCCAGTCATCGGCTTCGAGATCGCCGGGCGCTCTGATCCGTCCCGTGAGGAAGCCGCGCCCCAACGGGCTGTACGGTACGAAAGCGATCCCCAGCTCCCTGGTCAGACCCAGAGCTGCCTCTTCCGGGTCGCGGGTCCAGAGCGAGTACTCGGTCTGCAGCGCCGTGATCGGGTGCACCTTGTGCGCGCGACGAATTGTCTCGACGCCTGCCTCCGAGAGGCCAAGATGGCGAACCTTGCCGGCTTTGACGAGGTCGGCCATCGCGCCGACCGTTTCCTCGATCGGCACATTCGGATCGACTCGGTGTTGGTAATAGAGGTCGATGACCTCGACACCAAGCCTCTTGAGGCTGGCGTCACAGGCGCTGCGGATGTATTCGGGGTCGCCTCTGACGGGTCCACGCCGGCCCTGGTCGTCCCAGGTGTTGCCGAACTTGGTGGCAATCACCAGCGTGTCGCGTTTGGCCTTTAACGCGCGGCCGACCAAGCGCTCGTTCTCGCCAAAACCGTAGACGTCGGCGGTATCGAAAAACGTCACACCCAGTTCGATGGCACGCTCCAGGGTGGCGATGGCTTCGGCCTCGTTGCGGCCGCCATAGAAGGCGGACATCCCCATGCAGCCAAGATCGATCTCGGCCACTTCGGGTCCATGGGTGCCCAGTCTGCGTGTTTTCATATCCGAAATTCCTTCACGAAGTGGATGCAACGTCAGGAAAGTCCGCCCCGAGGGTGACGTCCTCCCAGGTGTCGTAGTCCTTCTGCTTCAGTTCGAGGTCTTTGCGGGCGAGCTCGAGTGCCGGCCGACCAAGAACCAGATGGCGCGGTGGCTCGGCGGAGGCAACGACGTCGATCATCGCTTGAGCGGCTCGCGCCGGGTCGCCCTGCTGTTTGCCGGAGCGCTCGGCAGTCTGCTGCCTGCGAACGCCCGCCGTTTCCGCGTAATCGTCAATCTCCACCTTCGACGCCTTCAGTGAGCGCCCCGCCCAGTCGGTGCGGAACGGACCGGGCTCGACCACCGTCACCTTGATATTCAGCGGGGCCAGCTCGACGGCCAGGGAGCCTGACAGGCCTTCGACAGCGAACTTCGTCGCATGGTAATAGCCGGTTGCCGCAAAACTGACCAGTCCGCCGATTGAGGAAATGTTGATGATGTGGCCGCGCCGCCGGGCGCGCATCCCCGGCAAGACCGCTTTGGTGACATCGATGAGACCGAACACGTTGGTGTCGAACATGCTGCGGACCGCCTCATCCTCGCCCTCCTCGATGGCGGCGAGATAACCGTAGCCGGCATTGTTCACCAGCACATCGATTTGTCCGAACCGGCTCTCGGCTTCTTTGACGGCTTCGGTAATCGCCGCCTTGTCCGTCACATCGAGCCGCAGGGTAAGAGCCGTGTCGGCGTGAGCTCTGGCCAGATCCTCGATCTTTGAACGGTCCCGGGCTGTCGCGACCACACGGTAGCCCTGGGCGAGGAGCAAAACGGCAAGCTCGCGGCCGATCCCTGTCGAGCAGCCGGTGATAAACCAGACGGGAGGATTGTCATTGTTCATTTACGATTCTCCTTTCAACAAGCATTATGATTCGTTGCTACGACTCAGCGATCGACCATTGTCATCATTTCTTTGCTGTAGCGAGGCCCGGAAATCTTGCCTGGGGCCATGGCTGCATCAAGCGCCTCAATTTGAGCCGAGTCGAGCGAGATTGCGACGGCACCGACGTTTTCTTCCAGGTAACCGCGGCGCTTGGTGCCGGGAATCGGGACAATGTCGTCACCTTTGTGCAGTAGCCAGGCGAGGGCGACCTGTCCGGGCTTGGCTCCGATCGTTGCGGCGACTTCACGCACGACCTGCGCCGCCCGCATGTTGGCGAGATAATTTTCACCTTGATAGCGTGGATCCTTGCGACGGACGTCGCCTTCGGGATAGTCCTCGGCAGGTTTAACCTGGCCGGTGAGAAACCCGCGCCCAAGGGGTGAAAACGGCACCAGCCCGATCCCAAGTTCGCGCAACACTGGGATGATGTCCTCTTCGAGATTGCGTTCCCACAGTGAATACTCGCTCTGCAGTGCGCTGACCGGATGAACGGCATGGGCACGGCGGATGGTGTCAGCGCCCGCTTCAGAGAGTCCGAAGTATTGGACCTTCCCCTCTTTCACCAAGTCTCCGACGGTGCTGGCCACCTCTTCGATCGGTACGCTGCGGTCGACGCGGTGCTGGTAGAGTAGATCAATGTGGTCGGTACGCAGCCGCCTGAGCGAACCTTCCACGGCTTCACGAATGTGCGCGGGGCGGCTGTCGGTCCCGGCCATCTTGCCGTTCTCGATTCTGAAGCCGAACTTGGTCGCGATGACCACTTGATCACGTTTGCCGGCCAGAGCGCGGCCGAGAAGCTCCTCGTTTGCGAAGGGACCATATACCTCCGCGGTATCGAGAAACGTGCATCCGAGCTCGATCGCCCGATGCAAGGTCGCAACCGATTCGGTCTCGTCGGCCGGCCCGTAGGACTGACTCATCCCCATGCAGCCGAGCCCCATGGACGAAACTTCGAGGCCCTGACCGCCGAGTTTTCTTGTTGCCATTGCCATAACGCATCTCCTATGGAATCTGTGTCCTTTTTCCAAAAGTTTATTCCCGGTTCCTGTGATCGACTCCCTGCTGGTCGGCGACTCTCCCGACCTTCGGTTTTTATAGTTCCTGGGCGGTGGGCCGGAATAGAATCTCGTTGATGTCGACCTCCTCGGGCTGCTCGATGGCAAAAGCCACGGTCCGGGCGAAAGCATCGGCGGGAATGGCATACGCCTCATAGAACTTGTGGATGTTTTCGGCGATGTCCGGCTCGGAGATGTGATCGGGCAGTTCCGTGGCTACCGCGCCGGGCGATATGATGGTGGTGCGGATATTGTAGGATTTCACTTCCTGACGCAGTCCTTCGGAAATGATGCGCACCGCGTGTTTCGTGGCGGAGTAGACGACACCGGCTGGCCGAACCTTGTGGCCTGCCACCGAAGACACGTTGATAAAGTGCCCTGACTTTTGCCGTTGCATTACCGGCAAGGCCGCGGCGATACCGTACATGACGCCCTTGATATTAACGTCAATCATCCGGTCCCACTCATCAATCTTCAGGCGGTCAAGCGGCGAGTGGGGCATTAACCCGGCGTTATTGAGCATGACATCGACGCGACCCCATTGATCGACGGCCACATCCACCAATTTTTGAACCTGACCGCGATCAGTCACGTCGGTGGCCAGTGCCAGGGCTTGGCCGCCTTGATTCCTGATCTCCTCTGCCAGCGTTTCAATCCGGTCTATGCGGCGTGCCCCGAGGACGACATGCGCTCCCGCAGCTGCCAGATACCGGGCGGTTTCCGCCCCCAGGCCGCTGCTCGCACCGGTGATGACCACGACTTTTCCTGAAATATTGCTGCCCATGGGTTCGACTCCCTGTGTAAATGAATGACTCCGGAAATGTCGGCCGTATTTTACGGTCCTGTTGACTTAAGGATTGGATGGGTTAACTAGCTGACCTTTATGACTGCGGCCAACTGTCGGGCTGGATATTCAACTGTTGACAAATGAGGGCCAGCAAGGACGCGGGCCGTGCGGCATCGGTCGGCAGCGCGATGCCGGGATAGCGCAGCTAACATAGCTGTACCGCGAAACCGGAGCGATTGTGTGGGCCTCGTCGCTGCTGGATCGCCGTCGACGGCTACCATAGGTCAGGCTGCTTCACCACGCGCCGGATAATCTTGTTTGATCACGAAATCCAGCGCTGCGGCCAGTTCTTTGAAGGACGGGCGCGCAAAGGGCATGGTCTGTATCGAAGCGGCATACAGTGTGCCGTCAGGGCGCACCAGGAACAAACCCGGTTCGGAAAAAAGCGACGGTTCTTCGGGCTTGATACCGGCGGAAATGAACAGGCCCCATTCGCGCGCGATGTCCAGCGACAGGCCATAGCCGAGCGGCAGCGCGTCGATGCCCCAGTCTTTTGCCGTCTGCTCGGCACGCTCCTGCGTGTCGCTGCTGATCGCGATGGGTTCCACGCCCTTGGCACGGAAATCTTCAAGTCGGTTCTGCAGGTCGTTCAAGTAGCCTTTGCAGATTGGGCAATGCAATCCACGATAAAACACAATCAGCGTAAAGTACTCGGGCTGTTGTTCGCGCAGATTCCAGGATGGCCCGTTGACGCGCGCGACATTGAGTTCGGGGACGGGATTTTGCGGTTTCAAGTGCATCGGAGTGCTCCTGTTGGCGGACTATAGGCCCGCCGGTTCTGCGGGGCGGGAGAAGGGCGTCGCCGCCCTTGAGTCTGTGGTGTAGTGAGCCGAACTCAGCCCTGATCGGCGAGGCTCGGATAGTCGATGTAGCCGCGTTCGTCGCCGCCATAGAATGTGCTGGCATCCCAGTCGTTGAGCGGCGCATCGCGGCGGAATCGTTCAACCAGGTCGGGGTTGGCGATGATCGGGCGGCCGAACGATACGAGATCGCAACGACCGGCGGCGATACGTTCGCGCGCCTCCGCGGCCGTATAGGCGCCGTTGCCGATATAGGTGCGGTCAAACCCGGCTCTTATCGCGTCGATCACCGATTCCGGGCGGCCGCTGGCGTGGTTGCCCTGGAAGGAATCCTCGACGACTTCGATATAAGCGATGCCGGTATCATTCAGCCGCGTAGCGAAGCAGCCAAACGTCGCCACCGGATCGTCGTCATGCATGGCGTTGAAGCTGCCGGTGGGGCTGACGCGAATCCCGGTCCGTTCGGTGCCCCAGACATCGATCACCGCATCCACGACCTCCAGCGGCAGACGCAGGCGATTGTCGATCGAGCCGCCGTATTGATCGGTGCGCGCATTGCTGTTGCTCCGAATGAACTGATCCAGCAGGTAACCGTTGGCGGCGTGGATCTCGACGCCGTCGAAGCCCGCGCGCCGGGCATTGTCGGCGCCGCGACGGAACTGCTCGACGATACCCGGGATCTCCTCGGTCTCAAGCGCCCGCGGTTTCAGGACATCGACCATGCCCGATTCTTTACTAATATAGGTTTGCGCGCCTTCCGGGCGGATCGCCGACGGTGCGACCGGGGTCTCGCCGTTGGGTTGTAACTAGGGCCGCGAGATACGCCCGACATGCCAGAGCTGGAGAAACATCCGGCCGCCGGCCGCGTGTACCGCGTCGGTTACCTTGCGCCAGCCCTCGATCTGCGCCTCGGAGTGAATGCCGGGGGTGAACGCATAGCCCTTGCCCTGGGGCGACACCTGAGTCGCTTCGCTGATGATCAGCCCGACACCGGCGCGCTGCCGGTAGTAGGTGGCGTTCATGTCCGTCGGGATATCGCCCGGCTGACGCGCTCGCGAGCGCGTCAGAGGCGCCATCACCACACGGTTCGGCAAGGCCAGATCGCCCAGTTCAACCGGGCTGAGTAGATTGTCCTGGCTGCGGTTTGCGGCTTGGCTTTCGGAACTCATGTCAACTCCTGTGAATACAGACAACTCAGGGCCGCGGTTCGGGGCCGGTGGTCGAACACTATTGCTGGCGCGGCGTGGCGGGTGCGGTTCAACCGTCCACACGGATGATGGCCTCGGCGATCGCCTCGAGGGTGGGTTCGCATATCTCCGGTTGCGGTGCCAAGGGATTGAATGCGATGCCGTCGCGGGCGACGAAGGCACCGCGACAGCCGGCAGCCATGGCCCCGACGATGTCCCAGTCGTGCACGGCGACCATGCGCAGACCTGACATCTCCACCTGCAAGTGACGGGCGGCCATGCGGTAGGGCGCCGGGGCCGGTTTGAAGCGCCGGGCTTCATCCACCGAGAGGATGGCCTCGAAGAACGGAGCCAGGCCGGCATTGTCCAACTGTGCCTGGGCGACGGCAGGGGCGGAATTGGTGAGCGCTGCCAGGCGAAAGCCGACAGCCTGCAGTCGCGCAAGCGCCGGCTGCGCGTCGGCGTGTGGCCGCAAGTGCCGCATTTGTTCCAGAATTCGCTGGATCTGATCGTCAGTCAGACGCAGCCCGCGTCGGGCGGCGACCAAGTCCAGCGCGGCGCGCGCCAGCGCGGAAAAATCGCGGTAGTCTTCGATGATCGTCGCCGTCATGGCCAACTGGAGCAGTTGCGCAAACCACTGGCTCTTGGCCTGCGTATCGCCGAACGCATCCTGAAACGGGGCATCAAGCCCGCCCAGATCGAGCAGCGTTTCGTTGACGTCGAACACGATGACACGTTGCGGCATACCTAGTTTCCTTTCTTGAGACAGGTGAGGTAACGCAGGACTTCGCGGATCTGGTTATGAAACGCGGCTTGAGGCGCCAGCCAGCGCGCCAGGGTCATCAGCCCGAGCACATTGCCGACCAGAAAGTCGGCACTGGCCTCGATATTGACAGCAGACTGAAGCTGGCCCTGGCCCCGGGCCGTATCCAGCGCGGCCCGGATCAGGGTGGTCAGCTCGTCCAGATAGTCGGTTACCAGCGCCGACGCCGGCTCATCCAGGCTGCTTTGGTCGGAGGCGGTCGCGACCAGCATGCAGCCCAGCGATTGCTGGGTCAGTTCCGGCACGCTGGCCAACTGGCGGAAGAACGCTTCCAGGGCATCGAGCCCGTCGTCCTGCGCGCGCAACGGTTCGAGCAGACGGGCGGTGACGCGATCCCGATAGCGTTCGAGCATGGCCAGAAACAGACCTCGCTTGCCGCCGAAGCGGTTATAGATGGCGGCCCGGTTGAAACCCGTCACCGCCACGATCTCCTCGATGGGGGTCTGCGCATAGCCCCGGGCCCAGAACAGGCGCATGGTCTGGTCGAGGACTGACTCCGAAAGGACGCGTTCAATCGCCTGTGCCATGGCTCATCAACCTCTGTTCAGATACGCCGTCTTCACATGCTGCGGTGATGGGCGACGGCCTCTTCAAGCGTCGGCTTCATTTCCTGGATCTGCGCATCCAGTTCGCGGGGCTTCTGCTGATTGGCGTCGAGCATGCTCTGACTATTGTCGTCGGCACGGATAACCGTGAGCTGGTTGGTTTCGAGGCCTTCCAATAGCGCCTGCGCCACACCTTCCGGCGTGTCATAGACAAACCCGGCCTTATCGCCCAAACCGGCGGTCGCCATCATCGGGGTATCGGTCGCGCCCGGATAGACCGTCATCACGTGGATACCCTGGTCAGCCAGTTCCCGACGCATGGCCTCGCCAAAATGCGCGATCCCGGCTTTCGTAGCACCGTACGTTGCGTAGAACGGCATACCGAGCAGACCGAAGATCGATGAAATATTGACGACCGCGGCGTCCTGGCGTTGCCGCAACGCGGGTAGTGCAGCGCGCGTCAACAGAATCGGCGCCACCAGATTGACCTGCAACTGCTGGTTTATATCCGCTTCGGACAGCTTCTCGAGCGAGCCGGCAGAAACCACGCCCGCGTTATTGACGAGAATATCCAGGCCGCCATAGGTCTGAACCGCTTTGTCGACAATGGCATGGCGCCACGCCGCATCCGTGACATCGCCCACGGCCACGATGGCCTCGCCGCCGGCGCTTTCCACGCCAGTCCGCGTTTCATCCAGCGCTTCCTGGTTACGTCCCGCCAGAACGAGCTTGCCGCCTTGCCGCGCGAAAGCCAGGGCGATCTCTCGCCCGATACCGCGGCTGGCTCCGGTCAACAGTATGGATTTGTTGGATAGCTCCATGGTCATGTCCTGCGTCAAATAATGTGTAGGCCAAGGATCGACGCGTGTTCGGCGCATCGATCAATGCCGCAGAATATACGTTCTTCGCTCGAGAATACATATTCTTCGCCATGCGATCAACGTTCGGTTTCGAGTCGAAGCCGAGCGTATTTGACAACTCAGGAAAGTAAAACGCGAAACTGGTTTGGCCAACTGCCGATCGGACCTACGCTGGTCGCTGCAAGTCCAGTCACCGCGCGTGACTCGCTCACGTTTATGGCGGTCCCGATCGATAGACTCAAGACCGAGTTCTCAACCACGGCGCCATGCCAAAGAGGATCAACGCCATCGCCATGGAGATCTCGCGGATTGGCAGACGGGCGGCGCCATCTGATCATGAACGACGAGGCCAACAAGAAGAGTAACTATTTGCCATCCTTCTGAGGCTGGATCCATGCGCACGATCGCGTGCGTGTCAGGGCCACGGTCGCGCTGATTCCGGCCGGATGATAGTGCATCGCTTGGGTGTTGACGACGGGCAACACCTGCACCACCCCGGTATCGGGGGCCGGGCATGTCAACGATGTGAGCGGCTAACTCTTATTTTTAAAACGCTCGATTGCCCGAGGTGCAACAACGCGAACGCCAGGCCCGGGCCGTTGCTCGTGGAGATGACGGGCAGAGTGCGGCGATGATCTACAGCCTGATCGGCACGGCGAAGCTCAACGACCTCGATCCGTTCCGCTACCTGCATGCCGTGATCGAGCGGATCAACGACCATCCGGTCAACGCCGTCGACCAACTCCTGCCGTGGAACATCGACCTGGCCGGCGGCCAAGCCGACTGAGACACCCCCGCCAATCCGTCAATGCCCTTCAATGGGTGGAGGTCGGACGCTTCCGTCGAAACGCTCGTTGATCCTCAATGCCTGGTCTTCGCAGATACGAAGCCAGTCAGGAATATTTGGCCACCCATGGCGAATTCCACGGTAGGCCAAATGTCGAAGAGCCTCAAACAATGTGATATTGCGACCAAAGCCCTGCTCTTGCTGAGTACTCACAGGCTTTCTCAGGATGAATGGTGCCGCGCGTTCATCCAATGAGCAAACCCCAAGCTGCGGGAAATAGGTCGGCGAGCACTCCCGCCAGTCGCTATGCAGCGGGCTCTTGGTCATTTAGCCTCGATAGCCTGGGGCTCCATGGAGAGCCAAGCACATAGGCTCGTTCGATTGCCGCAAGATGCTTCAGAATGCTTTATCCGGGCAGCATCGGTTCTGATCACCAGCATTTTCAGCCCCCCAGGCAACATGACAATGATCATTTTCTGGATTTCAGACGATCCATGCCGGGGCTGGCAGTCTCGCATTTCTAGATTTCAAACCAAATACCCCTCGCACGCCGATCTACGTCGAGAATCAGCCAGGACACTTGCACAGTTGGCTTGACCTGTATGTTCCGATAGCTAGCCGCATAGTGTGCCTCCGCGAAACTGGGGCGGTTCAGCCTGCCTCTCGGATCGGACTTATTGAGGCGCCTTTCCTGGAGGAACAGACACCGTCCTGACAACGGATCCTACCTCGCCTGTGCGCGCAAGCGTCTGGTTACAGGCAAGCTGAATACGCTTACGATCGTCCATCAAACGCCCGTTCGCAGCCACCCCTCGTCCGCCAGCCATCGACAAGGACACCGACGCAAGCCCGGTCGAAAAGGGGCGCTGATGGCGCCTCTCATGGAGCCGCAGAGGGATTGAAGCCTGTATGATGCGGGCTTATTCGGAGCGCATCGCTCCGTAGAGTGGCAATGTAAACGACACAAGGCTATGAGCAACAACATGAACAGGCGATCCAGGCTGCAATGGCTTATCCCTCTGGCTGGGGTAATTGCCCTCGCCGGCGTGGCGATATACACGGTCGCGCAATCCATGTCCGGCAGCATGGGCGGACACGCAATGATGGGCAGCAACGCCAGCTCTGCCAGCGCATCGAAGGCGAACACCGAATCGCCGGGGGAACGAGCCTTCCACCAGAACTGCTCCACATGCCATGGTGCGCCGAGCCCCTCCGAACACACCGCTGCGGAATGGTCGGCCGTCGTCAAAAACATGGAACAACGCATGTCCTCCTACGGCCTCCACGTGCCTGACCACAAGACCACTCAGGCCATCGTTGATTACCTGCAGTCCCACGCCTCGAAGTAATACCGGACGGAAAACGCAACCCGTCGGCCCGTGCTCCGCGGCGTGACACCCGAGACGGCGGTGACGCCCAGTGCTCACTCGGGATTCAGGGTGTGACCCCTGTCGGGGCTACTTGTGACACCGGCGACAAAACAAAGGCAGGGACACCTGGCCCCGGCATAGCGATCCCGGCTGTGCGGAAAGAGCGAGCCAGTTTGCCTGCTGCCTGCTCTTGAGCTTCGCTCAGTAGCCTTTGCCGACGACCGGCTTAGGAGGACCGCTAATCGATTGATGGGGCGCGAAAATGGCTGCAATATGTAAGTATATGCTTACACGTCTCTTGGCCGTCGCTTTGGAGGGTGGTCGCGCCGCTGTCACTCGACGTGGCCATGCTGGGAGTACGAAGGTGATACGCGTAATGCTCAGATCATGCCTGCGGCTGGCACTACCAGGCCGTTGAGGACTTTCTGGTAACGTCCATGTCGAGCCGGGTCGACAACTCATTCCGCGGCCAGCTGACCGGGCTCGGGGAGTTCCGTGACGCTCACTTGGAGCGGCGTTTCCGCCTTGAGCATGAGAGCCAGGATGCCCGGCAGCTCGTGTGGATTTGCGCCGCCGCGGCGGTGTTGTTTCTGTCGTTTACGGCACTGGATCGGGTGCTGTTCGGAACCGGCCGCCTTTTCGCCGCGTTGCTCGGTGTGCGTCTTGTTACCGCCGCGGTGCTCCTGGGGTTGGCATGGCACCTCGTTTGCAAGCCCGCTCAGGTATCATCCGGCGTATGCGCCACGATCGCTGAAAGCGTGCTGGCGCTCGCTCTATTGGCCGTGGCCGCCATCTATCCCATCAGCGCCTTCTCCTCTGTGGAACAGGGCCTGACGATCTATGTGCTCGCCGTCTATTTTCTGGTCCCGAGCCGGTGGATATTGACCACGACGGTCTCGCTGATCGGCACGGCAGCATTCTTGATCATCGCAACACTGCGCTGGACTGGGCCCCTGAACCAATGGGCGACAATGGTCGCCTTGCTGTGCTTTGCCAACTTCATCGGCGCCGTCGGTAGTCACCGCCTGCACGCCTTGCGGCGCCTTCAGTACCATGCTCTGCGCAGCTCCTGGCAGAGCAACGATCAGTTACGGCGGGCGGCCGACACCGACGGGCTCACACGTCTGCTCAACCGGCGGCGCTTCTTTAGTGCCGCGGCGGTGCGACTCGCGGAAGCTCACAAGGAGGGGCTGCCCTGCAGCGTGCTGTTTTTCGACGTGGACCATTTCAAATCCGTTAACGACGCATATGGTCACGCGGCCGGCGACCAATGCCTGCGCTACATCGCCTCGATCTGCCGGGCCTTCTTTCGCAGTGGCGACCTCGTGGGACGCACCGGCGGGGAGGAATTTGCGGTGTTTCTCGAAGGCAGCGATGAGGAGGCGGCCGCCGCACTGGCCGAACGTCTGCGCGCCGACATTGAGGCCAGTCCTGCCCCTGCGCCTCTGTCTCAGACCCCGACCGTGACCATTGGGGTGGCGCAGTGCACCGAGAGCGAGACGAATATCGAGCCCGCCATCCAGCGGGCCGATGCAGCGATGTACCGCGGTAAGCGCGCGGGCCGCAATCAGGTGGTGCGGGCCACAAACCAGTACGAACTCACTCTGGCAGCCGATAACACGTAACGTCGCCTCAGGGCTGCGGCTTCCGGGATGTCATCCGAGACAGGCCTCAGCGAGGGCCCCTCGATACGCTTCTCTAACTGCGCTTTTCACGTTTGCTCGACCCGCTGTCGTCGTCGGTTCTTGGTCAGCCCCGAACCCGGGAACGCCAACCTTCTCTGGTAGCCTTTGTTATCCGCCAGCTCTTCCTCGTGTTCGCCAGGATGACCACGGGTTCACAGCCCCCGGGCTGCAGACGGCTGTGCGGCATTCTATTACAGGTTTTCGCGCCCTCTATGCCCGCCAGCCTCACGGGTACCGTCATCCGCCTAACCGCCCTCTCCGACCACTTGGGGACGACGCACCCGGGCAGACCGGCATCTGCTGCAAGACTCCGATAAACTGACCGGTGAGGGAGTGAGCCAGGGAGCTTCAGCATGGAACCGCATCGGCCGCGCCGGGAGACGCCTAATTATGTGCTGTGGTGCGTTGTCATTGCCCTGGCGGTGTGCGTCGGGAATCTTGCATCAAGCTATATCAAGCTCTATGTGGCGAGGCAGCGCCTGAGCCAATATATACACCGCCTCAATCCAAGCATGAGCCGACACGTCGAGCAAATTAAGCGACAGTCTGAAACGCACGAGGCAGAGTTGCACAATGCGCGCGCTCGGACGCCGCAGGGTCGCCAGATGGCCGCAAACTGTCACGACTGGCAACAGGAACTACGCCAACTCGATTCGCCTACGGTGCGGGACGGTGTGAAGCGACACTGCGACGCGTATGAGAAGTACCTGGAGCGCGGATATTAGTTCCCTGTAGACTTTAGACGGCTGGGCGCGGCGATCAACCGGACGCCGTCGGAGACTTAGTATCGGGAACTCCCGTACGGACGACATGCCTCATGATGTGTATCCCCATCCAAAACGATCGCGACATACGCCCCTGGGCAGCACCCTCTGTAAAGGACAAGGAGACTGACGATGATCATCTTCATGCGTACAGTAATGGCCAAGCCCGGCAAGCTGCCGGAGGTTATCGCCTTCGCCAACGATATGGCACGGATTGCCGGGCGTGCCACCGGCACCGAAGTCAAAGTCCTTTTGCCCGTTGCCGGCAAATTCAGTGAGATTGCCTGGGTATCGCGGTTCGATGATCTGGCCCAGTTCGAGGCCGCCAACGCAAAGCTGTTTCAGGATGAAAGCTACGTCGCAATGCTGCGCAAGGCCGATGGGCTATTCGTGGACGCCAGCGGCTACGACCGGCTGTGGCGCGAAGCCTAGGCCCCGCATCGGGCTGCCGCGGCGGGTCACTACTTTTCAAAAATATGTTGCATTGCAGCATTTCTTCGCCTACACTTCCTCCCGCAGTGCAGTACTGCACCCATAACCCTGTGTGATCTAACCCCTAGGATGGGGAGGACGAAATATATGAGCAACGAAATGCTTGAGACCTTCACCGAGCAGACACAATCGTTCTTCGGCCCCTTTGCGGAAGCCAACAAGCTGTTCATGGACAAGTTCGAGAAGCTGGTCAACCTGCAGAGCGAGGCCGCACCGGCTTACATCGAGCTCCACCTCGAGCAGCTCCGCGGCGCCGGCTCGATTAAGGACGCCGACAGCCTGAAGGGCTTCTGGGACAGCCAGATGGCCGTTTCCGAAAAAATCCGCGAGAAGATGCTGGCCGACTCCAAGGCGTTCTCTGACTTGGGCGTGTCGCTGCTTACCGAGCTTAGCGAGCTGGCCGAGAAGAACGCGGACGGCTTTGCCCAGCGCACGCGCAAAGCCACCAAGGCGACCCAGTCAACCAAGACGACCCAGGGCCGCAAGCAGACCGCTGCCGAGTAGACTCCGGCTCGGTTGCGACGCTGAACGATAACCCCGCTGGCTGCATGGCTGGCGGGGTTTTGCATTTTTGGCTTGCTCCGGAAATAACCCCGGCGAGCTCGCGGGCATGAAACACGCCGACGGCTTTCCGCATCTACCACCGGCCACCCAGAGGGAGTCAGCATTCTGCCCAGCGGCCTGCAGGATTTTCAAACCCCCGGATAAACGGCAACGCGTCGGGACTGGAGGGACACGTGCGCCCTACACCCATACGGCGCAAGGAAAAAGAATACCCGCGCCGAGACAGGGACAATAACCGCGGGATCACGCACTATCCGCGTAGCGGGCAGTACATGATTCATACCAGTGCCGCGCGTTGCGCGATCAACCGGCCTGTTTGAATCCCTTGCGTTCATGTTCTTCAACGCACTGCTTTTTGTGACGCTGGGCGATCTTATAGCCAAATGCTCCATGCCAAAACGACGGAGCAGCTTGTTTGCCGCCGCATGTAACGGTTTTTCCGGTTTTGGGATTCTTCAGCGTAGTTGTTTGCGTGAGAGGGGCTGTAGCGCAACCGCCCAGCGCTAATCCGGCCAAAGCGATGGCAACGGCGAGAAATGCAGTTTTGGCTGACACTGAAGGGCTCCTGCTTGGCCTTCATATGGCGCTCCGTCCGTCTTGCGCCGAGGGAGAGAGTAACAGATGCGCGGTAGCCCCGCGACCTTGATCGAGACAGGTTGGCGCAGCACCGTCAGGGCGCTTAACCCGCTCACCAGACCAGTGACCCACAGCCCGAAACGGCGTGACGCCGCCGTGCGAGCTCGATGCGTGCAATCCTACGGCTGTGCTGCCTGCGCGTGCGCGGGTAAGTGATGGTGTCGTTGACGGCTTTCTGGCTCGGGATCGATGCTCCGCTTGACGCCGTGATGTAGCGCAGACGGGCTGCGACGTCCGACCGTCGCGAAGCTGTGTGCATCCTTGGGCTGGGCAGGCCACGGCGAGGAAACAGGTTGCGTGGACATTTTTTCTGACGCTATATGCACCACGGCGACAACTTCGGCCGCAGTCGTGCCGCAGGCGAAAGTCTGCTATATCCGCAATGGCGACCCGCCTTTCCGGGGTATCGAGTGAGCTTTTTATTCTTGCCTCGCTGCGAAGTACAGTTCAGCCGTGCGGTAGTCCGGCCGGGGCGTTTAAGCGCACTGCATGGAACGGCAGATTGCGTGCTGCCGGGTAGTTAAATCACCCCCGCCATGGGCGGTGGCTTAGCAATGGTTAGTTACCTTATTCGTTTAATGTACCTTATGAAGATCGTCCGGTGGCTGGGTTTCCGTGGGCGCCCTATAGTGGGGGACAATGAACGTTGGCGTAGCCTGCACGGGTGCGTTGGCTCCCACCCGCGGATAGTGTGCGAGCGGCTTGCAGCCCGCTTCGCACGCTCAGGCGGCTAAGGCGTGAGGAGGAGTAACGGTGCAATTAGCTGAAGTGAGTCTCGACGACAAGTACACCAAGGCCGACGGGCGCATTTACGTGACCGGTTCCCAGGCCCTGGTCCGCCTGCCCATGCTCCAACGCGAGCGGGATCGGGCCCAAGGCCTCAATACCGCGGGCTACATTTCGGGTTACCGCGGGTCACCGCTGGGGGGCTACGACCAGGCGCTGTGGCGCGCCGAGAAACATCTGCTGGAGCATCAGATCCGCTTCCAGCCCGGCGTCAACGAAGACCTCGCCGCCACCGCCATCTGGGGCACCCAGGAGGTGGGCCTGGGAGAACGCTCCAACTACGACGGCGTCTTCGGCATCTGGTACGGCAAGGGGCCGGGGGTGGACCGTTCGGGCGATCCCTTCAAGCACGGCAACATGGCCGGCACCGCGCCCCACGGCGGCGTACTGCTGCTCATGGGCGACGATCACGTCGCCAAGTCCTCCACCGTCGCGCACCAGAGCGAACCCGCCCTGATGGCGGCGATGATCCCCGTGCTCAATCCCGCGACCGTCCAGGACTACCTGGACTACGGCATGGCCGGGTTCGCCCTCTCCCGCTTCAGCGGCTGCTGGGTGGGTATCAAGTGCGTGACCGACACCGTGGAGGGCTCCGCGTCCGTGCAGATAGCGCCGGAGCGCTTCGATTTCGTAGCGCCCGAGGATTTCGAGCTGCCTCCCGGCGGCCTGCACATCCGCTTCCCCGATCTGCCGGTGGAACAGGAGAAGCGCCTGGTCCGCCACAAGCTGCCCGCGGTGGAAGCCTTCGTGCGCGCCAACCGGCTCAACCACGCCAGTCACGATCTGCCCCCCGATCGCCGGCGCCTGGGCATTGTCGCCACCGGCAAGGCCTGGTCCGAAGTGGTCCACGCTTTTGACCGCTTGGGCCTGGATGAAGCCGCACGCGCGGCGCTGGGCATCAGCCTCTACAAGGTCGCCTTGCCCTGGCCCCTGGAGCCCGAAGGCATCCGCGAGTTCTGCCGGGGCCAGGAAGAGCTGCTGGTGGTCGAGGAGAAGCGCCCCATTATCGAGGACCAGATCGCGCGCATCCTGTGGAGCACGAACCTGCGCCCCCGACTGCTGGGCAAGAGGGACGAATCCGGCCACCCGTTACTGCCGGCGGACGGTGAGTTCACGGCGGATCTGGTGGCCGGCGTCATCGCAGCGCGTGCGCTGGAACACGGCGCCGCGGGTGGACTCGGTGAGCGGCTGCGCGGGGCGCTCGAGCGCATGCAGCCCAGCGAAGAGGCTCCAAGCGTGGAGCGCACCCCCTGGTTCTGCGCCGGCTGCCCCCACAACACCTCCACCAACGTGCCCGAAGGCAGCCGCGCGTTCGCCGGCATCGGCTGCCATACCATGGCCATGCGCATGCCCAACCGGCGCACCGAAGGCTTCACGCACATGGGCGGTGAAGGCGCCCAATGGATCGGCCAGGCGCCGTTCTCCAAGGACAAGCACGTCTTCCAGAACCTGGGCGACGGCACGTACTACCACTCCGGAACCGCGGCTATCCGCGCGGCGGTCGCGGCGGGCGTGAACATCACCTACAAGATTTTATTCAACGATGCGGTGGCCATGACCGGCGGCCAGCCGGTGGAAGGCCACATCACCCCGTGGGGCATCTCCCGGCAGGTCCACGCCGAGGGGGTCAAACGGATCGTGGTGGTTACCGACGATCCCGATCATTACCCCGCGGGCACGGCTTGGGCACCGGGTGTGACGATACGCCACCGCCGCGAGCTGGACGCCGTGCAGCGGGAGCTGCGCGAGGAGTCCGGCGTCACCGTGCTGATCTACGATCAGACCTGTGCGGCGGAGAAGCGGCGCCGGCGCAAGCGCGGCAAATTCCCGGACCCTGCCCGGCGCATCGTCGTCAACGAGGAGGTCTGCGAAGGCTGCGGCGACTGCGGGGTGGTTTCGAACTGCGTGGCGGTGAAGCCGGTCGAGACCGAATTCGGCCGCAAGCGCCGCATCGATCAGGCCATCTGCAACAAGGACTATTCCTGTAAAGAGGGCTTCTGCCCCAGCTTCGTGACGGTGGAAGGCGGCAAGCTGCGCAGGGCATCCTCGGACGGGCGGGACGCCTCCCGCATCCCCGAGCTGCCGGAGCCGGGCATCGCCGGCTTCGAACACGACTACAACGTCCTGATCACCGGCATCGGCGGCACCGGCGTGGTCACCGTCGGCGCGCTGCTGGGCATGGCCGCCCACCTGGAGGGCAAGGGCGTGTCCGTGCTCGACCAGACCGGCCTGGCCCAGAAAAACGGCGCGGTCACCAGCCACGTGCGCTTCGGCACAGACCCGCAAGCGGTGCAGGGCAAGCGCATCGGCGTGGGCGAGACGGATTTGGTGGTCGGCTGCGACATGGTGGTCGCCGCCGGCCGCGAGGCTTTGAGCACCTACGGCCGCGACCGCACCCACGCTGTCATCAACAGCCACGTCGTGCCCCTGGCCAGCTTCGCGCTGGACCCGGACCTGGCCATGAACGGCGGCGAGGTCGCCGGCGGCATCAGCGCCCACATCGGCGAGGGCAACAGCAACTTCGTCAACGCCACGCACCTGGCCAACTCGCTGATGGGCGACCCCATCTACACCAACCCCTTCCTGCTGGGCTATGCCAGCCAGAAAAGGCTTCTGCCGGTCAGCCGGGAGGCCGTGGAGCGCGCCATCGAGCTCAACGGGGTGGCCGTGGAAGCGAACAAGCAAGCCTTCGCCTGGGGCCGCTATGCCGCCCATGCCCCCGACGCCGTCACAGACCTGGCCGGCAACGGCGAAGACGACTCAGCGGAGCCGCAAATCGCCCAGGATCTGGACACCATCATCGCCCGCCGCGAGGCCCACCTCACGGCGTACCAGAACCGCGCCTACGCCAAGCGCTACCGGCGCCTGGTCAACCGGGTGCGCCTGGCCGAACAGGCGAAGGTGGCGGGCCGGGACGATCTCGCCCGGGCGGTGGCCTATTCCTACGCCAAGCTCCTCGCCTACAAGGACGAATACGAAGTGGCCAGGCTATACGCCAACAAGGCGTTCAAGCAACGCCTGGCCGAGCAGTTTGAAGGCGAATACACCCTCAAGGTCAGCCTGGCGCCCCCGGTGCTGGCCAAACGCGACCCCGTTACCGGCCATCTCCAAAAGAAGGAATACGGTCCGTGGATCTTCAAAGCCTTCGCGCTGCTCGCGCGCCTTCGCTTCCTGCGCGCGACCCGTCTGGACCCATTCGGGCGCACCCCCGAACGCCGGCGCGAGCGGGCATTGATCCGCGAGTACGAGAAGGTCGCGGAAGAACTGGCCGACCGCGTCACGGAGGCCAATCACGACTTGTGCGTCGACATCGCCAACGTCCCGCAGGCGATCCGCGGCTACGGTCACGTCAAGGACCGCAACATCGAAAAGGCAAAGGCTGAGGAGGCCGAGCTGCTGCGCCGGCTGCGCGCCGGCGAGGAGGACAACGCAGACCAAGCGGAGGCCGCCAAAGCATAGCGGCGCCTTACCCTGCGCAGGCGGAGCGCGGCGATCCGTGGCGGAAAAGGCGCGTACCGGCTTTTCCCGCGGCTGTGTTGCGCCTCCGGCGGCTATCCGTCACCCGCCGGGGAACAAGGAAAAGTGATTGCGGGCCTGCACCCGGCACGGACAATGGGCCCGGTCCGGTCGACGCAACGCCGCCTTAGGGCGATGATTTTCCGGCAAGTTCCTCTATGGTCCGGATTTGGCCGACCAGATCCACCGGCGCCTCCGAGATCACATGCAACGCCCTGTCCTCATGGACATCGCAGCCCGCACACGGGTGCCGGCGGGCCAGGACCCTGTCGCGGGCGCGAATGAGATCGACGATATTGGGACGGAACAGCCGCATCAGCGCCGTCAGCCAGCGGTTGAGCGCGCGGTGCGGCTGCGCGACATCCACGGAGAAGCGATCGAGCATCGGGATGACGTCATCGGCTTGGCGCCAGTCCTCGCCCGTGACCCAACGATTCGTGGTGAACAAGCGCAACGGCCGGCCGTAGCGATCCATGGAAATGCCAATGAGGTGGGTGAGCGCACCGGGCGGGGCTTGTCTAAGCGCGCCGGGGTCTTGCCGGCCCAGGAAAGTGTGGAAATGCCCGTGCTCGCCGGGCGCGCGCTCCCCGACGCCGTGCGCATGATAATAGTATTGCGCGCGTGTCGACGGATCCAAGACGTCATCGGACGACGGGTAATGCGCCCATTCCTCGACGACCGCCGCCCCGTCCAGCACAGCCGTGACCGGATTCAGTCCGGCGTGCGCCAGATCTTGTGTGCAGGCAACGACCTCCGCCGCCGCACGGTGCATCGCCGCAAGCGCTGAAAAATCCAACTCACGCAGTCTTTCTGCGAAGGTCGTCGCCGTCTCCATGCGTTTGCGCAGCGCCGCCAAGCCTCAATGCAAGGGCCGCGCGAACGGCGGACGGATATCTGATGGCGTCAGGATTTTGATGGCGAGCAGGGATTGGACGGGGCACACGGCTTGTTGGTGCCCGACTTTTGCGGTGCGCAGGGATTGGACTTGCCACCGGAGTTGGTCATGCCGGAGGAGTTTCCGCTTTGGCCGCTCGTTGTCGAGGAACCGCACGGCGAACAGGGCTTTGACGGGCCACAGGGCTTTTGCGCAGCGCTTGCGGCCGGGACCATCCCATTGAGCGCCGCAACCGGCATGGAAGCCGGCAAGGTGCTGCCCGCAGCGAGCAGCATTGCGGAAAGGCCGCCGGCCATTGCCAGGGATTTGCGGGTCTTGTGATCCATTCAGATTCTCCTCGTCAGATAATGCATCCGCACCGTTAGAGTGTCTTCGCGGCGCGCCGTTCCCCTTTGCTACCACAAACGCGTTCAACGCTCAAAACACCAGGACTGATTAAAGCCGCACCGAAGCCGATGCCAACGGCGCCCTTTCCGTTCAGGGGCCATCGTCAGCGAAGACTACGCCCTCGATCCAAAGAGCCATGCGGCAGCGCGATCCCGTCGACGTTTCTGTCTGCGCTCTACCCTGCAAGCTCGACCACGAACGCACCGTCGGCTACCCCGGTAGCCGCCAACCCATGCGAAGCCTGGTACTCGCGGACGCAGCGCACGCTCTCCCGGCCGTAGATGCCGTCGGCCTTAATCCCGATTCCCTGACCCGAAAGGCCCACTTGCAGAAGGCGGACGTCCAGCCCGCGTAGCATGGGCGACTGCAGCGCCAGAGAACGGGCCCCGGGCTGGGGTCCGTCGTAACAACCCTCAGGAGTCGCCGACAGCACCACAGTCGATATCTCGCGCCTCCGGACGACCAGCGGCAGTCCCAGATCCCAGCGCTCCTGGTCTATCAGCCGTTGAAAGGCATCCATGCGGTAGACCGTGGCGCGCAGATCCCGTCGTGCATGCCCCGCCAGCCACGCCCGCCGCGTTCGCACGTAGGCCGTAATCCATGGGCGTTGGCCGACGCGCTCGACATCCCCCACTGTCTGCTTTGTGCGATCGCGCATTCTCTTCCACGATCCGTGCACGAAGCTGTCGTAGACCACCGCCACGCCGAGCGGTTCGTCGACGCCCAAACGCTCGGCGGCGCGTTCGGCCGGCTTCCAGTAGACATCATCGAAGAACTCGTCCTGCGTGTCGCGCATGACCGGATCATCAGCGCTGGCCCGCAGGAGATTGTGTAGGAGGAGTTCCCGGTCCAGGGAAAGATCCTTGGCCTTTACCCGCGGTAGACATTCTGCCAGCCGAGGGCCGAACCGAGCGCCTTTGTTTGCACCGTATCGAGCCAACAACTTGGCCAAATTGCCCGAACCGAGGGTTGTTTGGGAACGCCCGAAAGTGAGGTGTCCGGTATCGCCCTCGATGAGGGTAACCCGGCTATAATCGCCAAGTACGCTTCCCGTTTCAAAGATGTTGACAATAGCCTGCGCAGTGCTTTTTTGCGTTGCAGTTAACATGAGTCTTGCTTCCTGAATGGCCTTGCAGGTCGGAACTCGCTCGCCGCGCGAGGAAGCCTCCATTCAAACTCACCCTAATCGCTTGACCGTGAGTGTGAGGCTCCCACGGTTATTGCCGTAGCCGTACCAGGTGTCGTTCACGAAGCACAGCAGATAGCCGCCTGTAGAGATAGCAGCTTCCGGGTCGCCCGACGCCGGATATTGAGCATGCGATCCAATCGGGAATGTCTCATGGGCGGTCGGCGAGCCGTCCGCACCTGGGTTTCCGCCGTTGGCAATAGCACCGACCAGGGCGCCCCAAGGCATTGTTTCTTCCCGGCGGGAACCGGCAAGATCTGCTTTTTCGTTGTGGGTACACGCCTTATAAATCTTTTCCAGGTCCCCCACGAATGAACCGAGCAAGTGCTTGAGCGACGTGACCTGGAAATGACCGGACTCCACACCGTCCGGGCCACATTTCAGGGTCCTATCGATCCATTGTCCCGCGGCTTGAAATTCATAGCTCGCGCCAGCTTCGAGGAATATGCCGGTGTGGTTCCAGTGCTTATTGGCGTATATGGCGACGGTTCGGCTTTGTCCCGGCGATAAGGTCACTGTCGCCCTGTACGGTGCCTGCGCGATCGGCGGGCTACGGTGGCGATCGAGCGCGGACTTATGAAACAAACTGCTCGCATTTTCATGCGCCGCCACATTGGGAATGCTTCGCGGCTGTATCCTCAAATGCTGGTACAGCCCCGTATCAGAGTCATGCAGAACGCCCAGGGAATCCGGTTTCACCTGCCGGAGCATGTCGGGGTGAAGCGCCAAACCGCAAGCTTGCGCCTCTTCGAGCATCCATTTCAGCGCGCCGTCGGACAATTCCTTTTCCGGGTAGCCTCCGCCCAGGTCGCAGTGCACGCCCGGGAACCACAACTGCTTGACGCCGCCGCGCCCGCCGATCTCCGTCCACAAGGTCGGCGTAAAGCTTGCGCGCTCCTCGTCGAGGGCAAGGGCCTGGCGGGCGTTGGCCACCGCTGAACTGAGCTTTGTGTCGTGGAACGCCCATCGGGTGGGGTCATCGAAAAGGTTTGCGATCGCCATGTCGTTGGGAATGCCGAGGGCGCCTACGGTATCCCATACGCCGAGGAAGTGGATGCTCCCGTCGACATCGCCGCCGATGTTTCGATGCAACGCCCAAGCGGGTGACGCCCAGTCTGTCTTCGGCTTGCGTTGTCGATAGCCCAGGTTGTAGGACGCCTCAATCCGTGGCCAGATGTCCGTTTCCGGCAACCCTGACAGGTCCAGGAGTCCGCAGGCGCCAATGAGGCCTATGAGACTGCGCGCCGTGAACGCGCCCCGGCTGAATCCGAACGCGTACACTTTGTCGCCGTCCTCGTAGTGCGACCCCAGCCAGCGATAGGCGCTCATAATGTTTTGATCCAGGCCGGTGCCCAGTGCACCGCCCGCGACCTTTTGCCACCAATGCCCCTCGGTGCCGACGCCGGGGTGGTAGTACTCGAGCTGATCGTTGCCCGCCTCGTCCTTTTCTGCGACCGCGTTATGGAGCCTTACCACATTGGAAGGCGTGGCGATGCCCCGTGTTGTCTGCTCGGGCGTATCCCAGGTGCCGTCACAGCAGACGATGAGATTTTTCATGGTGCTTCACTCCGTTTGCTCCGCGGCACAGACGGTTCAACGTCTTTTCGGATTCCGAATCGACGGAGCCCTGCTCTCGCTTGACGGCGATTGTTTGACACGCCGCGCGCCCCGCGGAAAAGCCGTCCCTATGGAGAAAGAGTAAAGCAGGCCTGCGCCAACTCGTCACGGCCGACGCAAAACGCACCCGCGACCACAGGGACCCATATTCAGCCTGTGAGGACAATGGGCCGAAAGCGGCAGTAAGGAAGGGCACCGCCGGAAGCGCCGCCCGATGCGAGCTCGCGGTCAAAAGCGCGGCACTCGTCAAGCGCTGGGGGCTAGCGGTCGTCCTGTCCCGGGCTATCAGGCGCCCCCGCCTCGTCGTCCTCGGAGCCGGGCCGCAACCGGGTGCGCGGCGTCAGCAAAGCGATGTCGGGGCTCGTGGGATCCCGGGCTATGGACCTATGCCGGTACATGGCCAGGTCGGCCGCCTCCAGCAGGTCGGTCAGCGTGGCCCCGTCGGTCGGAAACGTGGCCACACCGATGCTGACGGATACCGAGACCGTGTGCGAGCCGGCTTGGACTCGAATGGCGGTCAGCTCACGGCGCACTCGTTGGGCGAAAATGACGGCTCCGGCCTTGTCGGTACTCGGCAGCAACAAGACAAACTCGTCGCCGCCATAGCGTCCCAGCGTATCGGACTGGCGCAGATGGCTGGAGAGCGTGCTGCCGAGGCTGTGCAGGAGGCGATCACCGATGGCGTGTCCATACGTGTCGTTAACCGCTTTAAGGCCGTCCACATCGATCATCAACACGCTCAAAACTTCGTTAAAGCGCAGCGCTCTGGCGTACTCGTGCTGGGCCACAATCAACAGCAGGCGCCGATTGAACAACCCGGTCAACGGATCGGTTTCGGCCGAACGCTGCATCTGCCGGTGCGTGGCCCTCAGCGTGTCGCCCAACAGGCTGGCGAGCAGCCCCACGAGCAGCAAGGGCGTCAGCGCCGTGATTAGCGGAATCGTCGTGTCCGGCCCCCAGCCCAGACCGCCGTAACGCGTCACGTGGACATAGAGCAGACACGCGCCGATGACCAACACCTCCAATATGGTGACACGGTGGCCTAGCGTGACAGCGCTGATCACCACCACGATGAAATACAGGTTGGTCAGAGGGCTCGCCACGCCCCCCGTCAGGTACACCAACCAAGTGATGAAACCAATCATCAGCCATGTTTCGGCGGCGATCTTCCATGGCTTGGGCACCCGAAAGAAGTTGGCGTAGTGAAACGCCCCGAATAGCGCCCAGAACAGTCCGGTGACGACGAGTACATTCGTCTGCAGGGCCTGGCGCCGCGCAATCAGCACATACAGCGCCGCAACCAGGAGCACCAGCCACTCCACCTCGGCCACAGTGCGGCTGTAGCCTCTCAGAAGCTGGAGCTGAAAATTCTCACCAGGCGATGGCTGAACACCGGATCGCTTCTTGTGGCCTCGCGCAGAGGCGTCGTGTCGTCCAATCATCGCGTCGTCCGTGGAAGAGGGAGATCTTCCGTCTCCCTGCCGCTGCGCTTGTTCATATACAGCCCTTGCTGCATGAATTTTAGCCGCAATGCTCTAACTTTCGCACGGTAGTTTAGCCATCGGCGACGAAGCCGATTGCCGACAGCGGTACCGGGACCGGGAACTCGGCCTGCCCCGGACCTTCTGAACCCCGATACCATCAGCATTCGCAGACGTTGGTGGCGATCCGTGATGGCGCCTCGTGAGGAACGCTTGTCGTGGCTGGCCGTTATTTTTGTTAACGGTCCCGGCCCGGCCGGCGCCCGAGCATCGGTTGGAGCTCGCTCCGAGCAACGTAGCCGGCCTTTTTTTGGTTGCTGTACGGAATCGCGGGAACCTCGCAAAACTGTCGTCGTGACCGTTTTGCAAGCCGACGAATCCGGCGCATGTCCGGACTCGCCTCTGCTAATCAAGCACTTAGGTGCTTGATTGCGAGCGCCACATCCCTGTGCCGCAGGGCACCTCGAGTTTTTCGAGGTGCCCTCGCGCCGGGCATCGGGGTTAAACTGCTTCGGTCAGCTATTGAGTCCAGCCGGTGTCTGGTATCGGGCTCGGCCCACTTGATACCCGCAGGGGCAGGAGCATCGTAAGCGGCTAAAGCAAGGCGTATTGACAATCAGCTGACGGTCGGGGTTGGGCTGTCGCCCGGAGGGGGTTTTACGGCGCGGCTAACGGTCGCCTTGGCGACCGGTTTGGGAGTTGGGTGCCGGCGGCTGTGGGGTGACGTCCTTGACCGGCGAGAGCAGATGCGGCGAGACGTTCCACTGGTCGCCTTCGTCGGTGAGCACGCTCACC
>Ga0102962_1000040_pt1 | contig 79733 bp, 145 predicted proteins | sample SalPonF2_C_D2_MG_FD_84519 | JGI IMG/M metagenome (GOLD analysis project Ga0102962, IMG submission 84519) | Salt pond soil microbial communities from South San Francisco under conditions of wetland restoration - Salt Pond MetaG SF2_C_D2_MG ...
AATGCACCAGCAGAGATTCGAACTCTGGAAGCGAGCTTGGAAGGCTCGAATGATACCACTTCATCACTGGTGCTTAATGGTGGGTTAGGCCCACCAATCCTGTGACACTCAACCACGTCTGTATTTGGCACACAGCGCGGATGTATTTATGTCATCGCGCCCATTGTGGCGCTAATGGGTCCACTGGGACTCGAACCCAGAACCACTCGGTTATGAGCCGAGGGCTCTACCATTGAGCTATGGACCCTCTCTGTGCCCACACGCCGTCGTTATCACGTTAGTGCGCGCGGGTAATAAATATAACGGCGCGGATGTGTTGTCTATCGAGTTCTAGCTCGATGCCAGCCTTCTTCCATACCTCTTAGTAGAAGATACATCTCCTTTGAACCGTTACATACAGGGCCAACTGGAGTTATACCATCATCATGTTCGTTTTCAAACAGTCTGTACTTTGATTCTCCCCATGACTCTAGTTCATAGCTTGAGTCATTGCTTTCGTTTATCTCGTCAAGCTTATCTACTATATCAGTCTTACTCAGTCTTGACATATTTTATTCTAAGTTATTCTGTGTGTGGCATTGTTCAACTCTATCATGGAGCATGTCTGTTGCTACATCTTCCAGGTCCATTCCTGTGTTGTCAGAAATGTTGTTCGCCTCTTTTACAGCCAAATCCTCCATATCTATCTTGTCTAAGTCTCCCTCCTCGCAGTAGAACGGAACCTCAATATTAATGTTAACTAGACAGCTAGAAACATACCAACTCTTACGCCCGTCATCGAAGTCTACCTTCTCCTCTAGATTAGCTAACGTTTCATCATCAGCCCAGTATTTTGCGTGCGTAGACAGAATGTATTTCTTCTTTTCTATCTCATCGTAGTTTTCTGGTTGCAGATCTTCTGCCCATTTTGTCTCCTCTATATCATCAAGTGTCATTGTCTAGTGCGTCTCCAAGCTAACGTCGCCATTAATGAGTTTGTATCTGTACTCCCCCGCGTTCTTACTGTACTTCCAGTAACTCTGCCTGAAAGCCATGTTATGGCTAACACCAGTTCGGGTACTGCCGTCATGAGCTGCCATCTCGATGCATTTATCTAGTGCAACGCAAATGAACTCATCCTTTCGCATGTTGAGGGTTGACTTGTCGATGTATACAGTGTTGGTGTTGTCCTTCCACACCCTCTCGGTTTTACTGTATCCAGCGCTCACACTCCCATCGAACCCAATCTCCCGAAGGAACCATCGGGCACGTTCGAGGTTTTTAACACGTTTTTTGGTCAGTTCATTGGTGCTGAGTGGACGCATCTCCCACTTCATCTCTTGGTCGATTACATCCTCCATGCTGTATATGGAAGAGCTGTCAATAAGGTTTTTGACAGCATCTTCAAAGCTAGAGTCTATTACTATGACCCCAGCCTCGTCCATCGCCTTGTCAGACATTTTGTTTTGTTTCATCTGGAAGGAAATCTTTTCATCCTTCAACTGTTCGATGCTCCACTCATCCCCGGTAACGTCGGGAATGATCTCCTTGGACCCGAACTTCTCAAGAGCCCTGTCGTCTCCCTTTATGCTATCCAGAGTCCAGTTAACCTCGCGGCGAGTGAGATCGTCTTTGTCAAACAGATGGTCAAGTGTTAGGCCATCGATCTCTTGCTTGATGGTCTTGTAAACTATGCACGTATCGAGTATGTCGTTGCGTGCAAAGTTGACATCTAGGTCTTTCTTACTGACAACATTGGTTCGAGTTGCAGTAAGCTTCTCATCAGTTACGTATGCTCCTAGGTTATAGATGCTGGTATGGAAACGCCATGCATCATTAACCCCAATGCTGTAGTATGCGTTTTCAGTCTCGTAGTTGTAATCGAACTCCTCGTACAGTTCTTCTCCGTTTAGAGTGAGTTCAATGTCATGGAGCCACGGGATGTACTTTACCAACTTCTTCACCTCATTAACTGTGTGTTGAAGGCCGTCAATGAGATTGTACAGTTCTACCTCGATTGAACATCCGTCGAACTCATCGGATGTGTTTAGGACGTTGTAAGACAGTCCAGAACTGTCTAGTTCATGAGTGTCTCCATCAACATTCACCACGGTGTGGTTGTTGTCGAGATCGACAACGAGAATGTTGTTTTTCGTGTGCCAGATGTTCTTTCCAAAGTTGAAAATCTGGCCACGTCCCATTCGGAACTTCCCGAACTCTTTATCTTCAATGTCGGAGTCCTTAAGTCCGAACTTCTGGAAGTAGTTTTCTATGTCCTCCTCGGACATTCCCTTGCCGTCATCTTCAACGACGACAGCATCGGTCTTGATGGAAACATCAACCTTTGACGCTCCGGCGTCAACGGAGTTCATTACAGCTTCAAGAACTGCCTTTTCTACGGTTCCAGCCTGCTTACGCATTACGTCGTTTAGCAGACCTTCTGTTGCCTCGAATTGTCGTTTTGGCATTTGTGTTGCCTCCGGCGAGCAGTTGTGTATAAATATGCTTACTCAGGCAAACTCTCCTGAGGAGTCGAACCCCAGTACTCCAAAAGAGCATTATTAGAACATTGAATATACGTTGTGTGCAGTTACAATGATACCTATAATGAGTAACGTCAAAGGTATAACAGCAGAGTATCTGTCATCCATGATCCTCCATATAACTAGAAGGACGCCAATTATTAATATTTTGTCTAACAGTAGTCCGAACATTCCATATCTGTGCATTAGCATTGCAGGGATTTGATTTCTCTCTGACAACCCCATGTAATGTATACCAGCATATGTGGTAGCCATATCTCCCAAACCGTAAACAGCCGAAGACACGACGACTATTTTTGTTTGGTTGTCGGATATTGATTTGGCAACTGTGTTCATGTTATGCTCATGGTAATGTACAACAGCAAAAACGCGATAATTGCAGACAGTACGATGTATGATACAACGATGAATTTGTTTACGGTCCTAATTCTCGACTGCATCTTTGTATCTTACAACGTTAACTAATTCGAGGTGCGATCCACCTCCAAACTCGCCATTCATAGCATCTTCTGCATCCTGCTTCTGTTCCCATATGCTGTTTCCACTAGCGCTGGTAAGCATCCTGTTCAGATCTGTGTTAAGGATGCCGTAGTACACTCTACCACTCATGCGCACCATTCTTCCCGCACACTTCGCATTGCCTGGTCATTGTTTTAACCTTGTTTCGCTGGCACCACCCAGCTCATCAGGCCGCTTTTGGCTACGGCGACAAAAATGAGTCTTAGTACGTTATTTATATAGTGCTGTCTTCACCTCGTTCATCAAGCTCATCTATTATCTGCTCCTTCACTATTACATGCCACACGCTGGCCCTTTGATTTCTCATCAATTTGTTTTGGTCTATGAAATCATCTATCTGTTGCAAATAGTTTCTAAGGTCATCTGTTTCATGGTCTTCGATCTCTTTATCGTCTATCTTATTTGGTGGCTGTATAGTTGTCATATATACTTTGTTTTTGTTGGTTGTTAGATGTACTTGAATGGGTCTTTGTCCGTGTTGTTCAGTATGTCCTTGAGATGTCTTGCGTCTAGTTCATCTGGATCGGTAGATCGGCTAAGGCTAACATCACCAGCTTTTTCTCCCCAGTTGCAAGTAGGGCAACCATCTCCACGCATGAACTTTTCGTATGCGTCTTCAGGTTGATCGTCCCACTCAGGAACTTCATGGTGCAGTGAATACACTCCATACGGTTCTCCGCATTTCTTACAGTGTACGTCAGGCATTATTTACATCTCCTTGATGATGTCAGCGGCAGTGACTCCATCAATACGTTCCGCCATTCGCATTGCGGCCTCTCCAGAAGTTAGGTTACGGTCAGACTGAAGGCCCTTGGTGTGCTTTACAACTTCGTCAATATCAATGTTTTCATTCATAGTACAGTCAGTCCCACAGCAACCCCACACTCACGGCATTCATAAATCTGTTCACTTTCGTATGTTTTGTCGTCAATAAGACTGAAATCGGTGCTGTTACATTCTGGCGATGGGCATTGTAGGCAATGTATGTCTTTCATCTGTGTTTGTGGCAGTAGGATGCCAGCCAAATGCCATTGAGAGAATCGAACTCTCACTATACCAATATGGCTAGTGTTTAGTTTCCGCAGAGATGTAACGGAGGGTGACTAATGCCGATCTGATCCCGTCATGCTCGTACCCGTCCGAATGGACTATTGGATCGTGGTCGCACCCCTTTGACCAAAAGTCGTCAACAAATATTTGATCGCACTCAAAGCAATAGTATACGTCTGGGGTGGCGGCGGTCTTTCCTTTTTCTTCCTTCTGGCGTTCTAGCGCCTCTTCTAATCTCCTGATTGCGTGTGGTATATCGTTCATTTATCTGATCCTCCCGTCTGAGGGCGACATCCACCAGCAGCAGACTGAGCAGAACGACGGGTCCCTCCCATGAACGCAACGCTTCTTCGTGTCGTTCCGGACAATGGTTCGTTTCACTTCGCTCACGAGTCTCCCTCCTGCGAGGCGTCCGCAGAGGCTGAGAGTCGCTCAAACCGGATTGAACGAAGCTTGCGATATATCCAACCTTGAGGAGTGTGCATCAATGTGTAATGCTTGAACCATTCCCACTGGCAAATGAGAGCGTGTTCGCTCACCATCGACCACCCACAGTGACACGTTATCCGAAATCCGATTTCTGCCGACCTTGGGAGTCCGAAAATCCACTCTTCCCCTCCTTGTTCAGTATCATTCGTCATCAATACTCATCAAATTTTACCCTGTGTTCGTTTCCATCTCTATCCGTCCACACCAAAACGCCCCCGCTAAGATCACCGAGACGTAGAGGTCTTTGTTCAGTTCTACCCATCTACTTCACCTCAGATTGTTTAGTTTCCGCTTCTGCTTCACTCACCAATTTCCAATCAATAGAGTACGATACCCGATTTTTCAACATTAGTTGCTTAAGGGCTACACGTCCCCTGCGCCCAAATTCCTTAACAACCCTATCCTGCTCAACGGGTTCGTTATCTATTATAAATTGTTCAACTTCGTCCATCGGTCCATCGCCTCCTTCACGCTCATTTGTCCATATGTCCATTGTGTCCTGTAAGAGTTTCATAATCGCCGCACATCCATGCAAGGATGCGTTCAGCCTCCTCCTCGTCTTCCCGACGAAGAGATTCGGCTATGTAATGCTCTATGCTTGGATATGGTCTCTGTGTCATTCCTACAAGGTCTTCGTTTCGTTTCATGTGTAATATCTACTCTTATCTAACGTCGTTCATCATGAACGATCCTACCATAGACAAAAAACACATGGAACACAACACTATAGCAGCATCAACTCCATAATTAAAATACGAATACAATCCAATGATTGTTATACCGAACAGTGCAAATGTAGGACCAAATGCGTTAGGGTTAACTATCGGTTCTGGTGTCATTTGTTCATCTCTGCTTCTTTGTATGTCTCAAGCCACTCTTTAGCGTCGTCATAGTTATTTCTTGCGGTGATGATTTTACCATCGCTCCAAATATCACTGTTGACGCATTTCCAAACGTCATCTTCATTACGCTCTATACTTATTACGCATGTGTCAAACTCCACTATTTCAGCTTTTATTTGAGGAGTTTGTTTGCCTCTGTCCATGTAAGTGGCTATTGGACAGTCGTTATTAGAGCAATAATGCTGTTTTGGAGCCAGATCATGTGACACTTCTCCCTCTTCTTGATTGCACAGTGGACAATTAGTTTTAATCACCATTCTTAATGCCCATCTCCAGAATTGAACTGGAGTTATACCAATATGGGTCAGTCTTCGTGAGGGACAGGTGTTATTCCCTCACTTGTATTATGATCTCTGCTAATGTGTATAAGAACACGTTTTAGAGCGTCGCTTCTGTCACACTCATCATCATACATAAAGTACACTCCGCATTTGTCACATTTGTATCCATCGACCTTAAACATCGTTGTCCAAAAGATCGACTGCTACACTTTTAGACATGGATTCAATGCCATCAGCTATGTCTTCATCTCCAGCAACACTAAGGAAAACCTTAGCAGCAGTCATGCATTTGAACGCTTCCATTCTAAGATCGTATATCTCCTGATCTCTCTTTGATTCGGTTTCGTCTTTTTCCATGTTGTTTTTGGTATGTTTGTCGTATAGGCACGTGCAGGCGTCGTGTGCCGTTTTGTGTACACAGGTACAAAGACACTTGTATATGTCTACGCGGCCTGTGTGGGCTTGTGTGTCGGTGTATCGGGGCTTCGGGACTGCCGACCCCGGTTAGATGTAATTCCTCACGTTGTAGCTTGGACCTGTGCCAGTCAAAGCAGTGCCCAGATCGATGCCACAACCCTCGCAATTGTCAGTCAGTTCATCTCCGTGAGCGGGTTCGTTGTCAAACCCGCAAAATCTACACTTCATTGTCATTGTGTGGTTACACTCCCCATGAAGGGTGCCATTACGTAGTGCTGATCATGAGCGAAGTTAGAATGCTCTATTGCGTCTTCCATTGCCTCTTTGTCGAGGTCATAATCTTCGTACATGAACTTTTCTTGGCAGCCTGTGCAGATGAAGCCTTTGTATTTAGACATCTTTTCTAACAGTATAACGTGTGTTGCTTTGTCATTTGTTTCTCCGCCTTTTAGCGTTACCCAGCCAGCACCACGAGGAGGTAAGGCTCTTGCTGGCCATAAACTATGTTCGTTATGTGTTAGTGAGGAGTTCTATAAGCATTATTATGAACCCTGCTAACATCATCACCAATACAATTTCGATTAATATGCAACACATCTCTACATAGTCTCAATATTGTCTATTGAAGTTTCCCATATTGGAACAGCTGCATACCCATTGCCTCTAACGCTTACATCGAAGCGCAGGGCAAGGTACTTATCATCTCTCACATTGAAACCCTCCCTCTTTTTTGCCATCCTCTTGTACTTACGTTTGACATGATCACTCTGTAGTATGTTGGTTTTCCCAGACTCTAATCCGGGGCCAAATATCAGTCCGAATTGGCATGGCCGAAGTTTACCTGTGACTTTGTACTTCTTTGATGTGTATTGTGGAGATTTTTCCGTAACCTCAGCCTCAAATGGAACTCCTTCTGCATCCATTTTCTTTGACTGAGTGTATGTCTTGTTAGCTCTTGGAGTTCTATCAACTGCCTTTTCAATTGACCTCGCAATCGTTTCGTATTTGTACACTTTCTCCGCTTTAGTGTACGGAGACTCCAAGAACCTTACTCTGTACTTCTTTTTTGTACCAAGCGTGTAGTACGCTATTTTATCTGACAATGACATTTTCAGTCTTCGATCATTGGTTGCATGATTTCATTCCATGTGTCTCCATCGGTGCTTACTTGGTTTATAGGAGCTCCAACTCTACCACACAACCATTTAAACGCCGCTGACGAGTCGCTTATCTGGTACTTGTCATGCTGATACGTGTATAAATGTACCATCTCATGCAACAAAGTCATCTTTATCCGATCATCCTGTTCGCACTCTAGGTACGATTGGGAGAATCTGAGAAAGGTATACTTCCCACCATCTCGGTAAAAAGCCTTTGCATTAGCGCGTTTTATGCGTGATGAAACTTCGATGAAGTCACATTTAATCTCCTCGGGGAACTTTTGTTCGAGATCATCAAACCATTCGTTAAGTTTGTCTTCCCACTTTGAGTGAGGGTAAGTTCTGTACGGATGGTTCGCACCGTTATTTTTGTCTGGAACTCCAGTTAAGTCGTGTATTCCCATTATTGATTGATGATCATGGAGAAAACATCTTTTGCCTTCTCCAATTCACCGATTTGTACAAGGCCTGAAATGTAATCGAACAGTTCGTCTTCACCAGATAGTACAAGTGTTAACTCGACATGTTCAGACTCTCTGTCTTGCTGCTGTTCGTCTTCGTCGTCATCGTCTTGTTTGTTTATGATTCCTTGGTCAACAGCTTTTTCTATGATCTCGTCTGTGTCTGGCGTTTTCTTGAACCAGTTTTTGAGTTCGTCTTCGACAAATCTGTCATCTGTCATCCAACCCTTGGCCGTGATTGTACTTGAAACAGTTGAGTGACTCTCATACCCCATGTTATCAGCTATTGCTCTGTATGACATGTCTGGGTTGTTGTAATGCCACGCGAGAGTCTCCTGCCTGTCTTCAGATAAGTCGCTGAAGGTTGTGACAGGTGGCCGTCCCATAAGAGTATAATGAATGTCTTCATCCTGAAGGATTCTGACAACCTTGTCCTTTGACTCTCCTGAAAGATCGCAGACCTTATCAATCTCCTTGTTGGAGATGTCGGGTCCAAGACCGTCCACGTTGCCAGACTGTATACGCTTGAACGCCTTAACGATCCTCATGTAATTGGACATTTCAGGATCGGAAGGTATGACATCTGGGTACACTCGCATGATAAGGTCGTCTGTTGACCTCCCCCTGTGAGCAGAGTCGTTCATGCTGTTTATGTGCTGTACAATGCGCTTTCGGACACTTTTAGTCCTTCCACAAGCGCGGCACTGGTACTGTAACTCAGTCTCGTCTACTGTCATTGTTTTGTTCTACGGGTTCTGCTTCTGACTCTTCGTGTGTGTATGCGTTGAACAGTTTGTTTTGAGCCCCAACGCAAATGATGATAGAATCTCTTGCAAATTCTAACTCATCCCCGTATTCCTCATGTGGAAGGGTATTAATGGCACTTCTGTACTCCTCCATCATGTTTTTATTCGACTGAATGAGTGCTATTAACTCATCCTCTGTTAGATTTACTTGATACGTCATTGTTTGATACCATCCTGTTTTCTGGATGGCTGATGGCAGGTTAAGGGAGTTGAACCCATGTTATATGTCCCACCAAACTGGGTAACACCTGCTATATAGATAACCGTTATGGCTGTGAGTTATTTAATACTGAAACTCTAGAATATACTTGATCTTATCTGCTTCGTCGTAAAGCTGTCCTGTGACATCTCCTCGGATGTGGAGTTCTATCGTGTCGTCGCAACCACACTCCTTGATTTTATTCTCCCCGAAGTAACTCATCAACGCTCCATAAATCTCTAAAGGAGTGTCGCCTTGATACCGTTCAATTGCTTTGCATGACTCATCTATTTCGTCATACACAGACTGTTCGATGTCTCTGATCTCGTCCTCGCTTTCGTAGTCAGTGTCTTCAATATTTCCAATTGCTGACTTGGCTATCTCTCGACCAGCGCTGTATGCGGTATGCCGTATCTCGTTTGTGAATGGATTTTCTTTCATTTTTACCCCAATGACCATCCTGAGAATTGAACTCAGGCAATACCAGTATGGCTAATTCTGTTATACCTGTGTCAGTAATGGCTGTGGAACGACTTGTATTCCTCAGTCATAACATCATTATACGCATCTTTGTCTATAGTATAGACAAGCCACACAGAAAACTCTTGCCCGTCCTTTGATTCCCTACTTTCCTCACCATACTCAACATGAGATACTCTACGAAGCTCTATCACACCATCTCGGGCGAGATGTTTTAGAACAACTGCGGGTTTCGTACTCCATGAAATGTTAGTATCAGCATCCATCCCATGTACTGTAGGGGTGAACTCATGCTTGTTTTCTTCGCGGCATCTAACATCTATCTGATGCCCAAATCCGTTTACTTCTGTTATCCCAAACTGACCATCTAGCCAGTTAGCCATCTTTTCTCCAACGCTCAATTCTTCTACCTCCACTGTTTCTTGTTTATCTGCCATTGTTGGGTTTTCGCCCGATGCCCATGATAGGAATTGCACCCATTCGATTCTATTATGGGTATTATGTTCTAGGTATAACTAATTCATCGTAGAAAGACCAATCTATATCTTCCACTTCGTCATCTGCTCTCTCCTGTAGTTCTCTATGTTCACTTTCTGCCATTCCAATCGCGTCTATTCCTCTTGTTCTAGCGTCAACAAAGAACTCCACCGCTTCTTGTAACATGGTAGAGTGGTAAACCATCTCATGTTCTTTGTCTAGTTCAATTTGTCTCTCTGTTAGTTCTTCGTCCGATTCGTCTAATTTAACTTGGTGGGTCTCTTCTGCTGTTTCGTCTGGGGGGTAGAATCTGTCCGCTGTCTTTGCTCTCTCCCAACATAACCATTTTAGGAACTCGTGTTCGTTCATTGTATTGCTGCCCTTGCGGGCGAGAGCCATATAGGGAATTGGACCCTATGCTAACACCAGTATGGCTAAGTGCGACAGGTGGGATTTGAACCCACAACCTCAGCCTTATAAGGACTGCACTCTACCTAGTTGAGTTACTGTCGCCCGAAGATTGTTATTATTCTATTCTGTCTTATTGCTGGACCCCATTATTTGAGTTGTCTTTGATGCATGGCTTACACGTCCACCAATCTTTACCGCATGACTCGCATGCATCAAATGGAACTCCGTCAAAATTTGAAACAACTGTGTTACCGCAATGGTGACACTCCCATTTATATTTAACTACATTCGACATAGCTTGCACCTCTTATTACTCCCGTCCAGTTCTCTTGCTAATGGTACACCACACTTCTCACAGTGTTCTCCCGTTAGCGTGTACTTCTGTGTTATCATTGTTCTGGATTGGTTAGTAAGCTCCTTATGTATGACGAAGTTACATCATGACAGTTAACACTCCATGGTTCTTGCATTTGACCTCCATGTTTGTTTTGGTTGTGACTACACCTCCGTCAATCTCAGTTGATCTGACGGGGAACTCGCTTTTTATTAACTCGTTACCACAGTACGGACAGTATCTGAAGTCGCAAACTCCAGATATTTGTGTGCGTTTATCTGATGACATCTTAACGAACCCTCGTAGCCGATTCGATAGCAATTCTCGACAGCGTGATTGATGCTGGAACGCAGAACAGAATCGAAATTGCCATCATCATCATTACAACTGACCCGCCGCCAATAACCCTAAGGATGTCAGCGATTATTATTGAAGCTGTTATTACAGGCGCAAGCCCTCCGAAGCTTCCATCTGACATTGGGTTTATCTCCGTAAGCAGAGGGTATGATGACAGTATCAGTATGTATGCGTTAAACATCAACTGTTCTGCCAGTTGCATTGTCTATCGTGTATAGGTGTTAGTTTTGCCGTGTTTGGGGCAGATGAACTTTTCTCCCTTTCGGATGCAACGGGCCTCGCAGTTGTTACAGTATCGTGCGCTGTACTCCAGGTCGTTTCCGAACTCCTCTAGGTCTACCATTGTTATAGCTTGAGTTTGGTGATCGAAGCTTCGTCGTCGTCCTCTGCCATCGAAACAATGAGTTCGTACAGGCTCATTGGAAGGTCCGCCTCTCGGTAGTAGTTACCGCTTTCTGTAACTTCCCCGTGTCCTTCTTTCTCGACACGTTTTTCAGCCTCTTCCTTGTCCGTCTCGAACTCAATTCCTATGGTTGTCATTCGTGCAGTTGACCTCGTTCAGTGTTAACCGAGGGAAGCTCTGGGAGCTAAGAGGTTACAACCCTCGTGTACGTATAATTGTCGCCTGCGCGCACAAACGGCGCGCTACCCCTTAAATATAACGGCACTGATCGAACAGTTACACGCTGCCTTGTCGTATGTCCTCCTGGGTTAAAACCTCTCCCCCGACTCTCACAGCATTGACATCCATGTTTTGTATGGCCGTTTTTTCTGGTCCGTTGTCCATGCTGCTGATCATTTGTTCGTATGCAACTCTTGAATTTGGCCCGTTGCCAAATCCTATCATGAGGTCCATTCCCTCATCTTCTCCATCGTTTTCGACTGTGTAAAACAGGTACTTAGACATGTCTACCCATCCTGATCCTCAGGAATTACAGATGCCCACTCGCTGATTTGGAACTCCACCTCTCTCTTTCCACGGGGTGTGAGTGTGTACTCGTTAGACCTTGCATCCTTCTCGGACTTGTCAACGAGTGACATTTTGACGAGTTCGTCGAGGTTAGGATATAGCCTCCCGTTATTAATCTTGCTCTCGTAGTAATGCTCCAGTTCATCAGCAATCTCCAGTCCGTTAGGACTGTTTAGCTTTGCGATTGTTCTGATGCAGTCTCGTTGGAATCCGGTTAAGTCGTGCATTAGAGGTAGTGTTCTTTTGCAGCAGCGTATCCCTTTGCGAATTGGGGAACGTACTCAAGTGAGCCATCTTCCGTGTAGTTGGCATCTTGAGCTTGCTCTACCACGGTTTCACTGTTCACATCGTACACGCTAAAAACGTGAAACACGACGTGATCTCGATACTTGAACTCGTGTTCATACACCTCCACATCGGGATTAAAAACGTCCCAGAGTGACGTGTGTACGTTGAGCATTGGTTGCTCAAATGGTGCGTCGTTCATTGTGTGCAACTGCATCTTAGTGTTAACCAGAGCCTACCACGAGGAGGTGTGCAGTGCAGGCTCCGTAAAGAAAGAGTGTGTTTAATCGAACAGGTTGGAACTTTCACACAGTTTAGTGATAGAAACGTTTGACTCCTGCCTTTCATCGCATTTGGTACACCGCCTGAGTATACACTCACCGTGATCACGTCTTACAGTACTGTAACTCCATTCGTGCCCGTGTGACGAGCATGGGGGGTGTACTACGACTTCATCTCGTAGACTGTTTTTAAGAGTGACATCCTCTCCGCTTTGTAGTTTTTCAAGCTGTTCCTCCGAAATGGTGTATTTGTGTTTCATTGTTTGTTGTGGGTATTCAGCAACTGAACATCGTTCTTCCCTCTGCGTCGTGGACGAACATAATGTCAGACTCGCATGCCCACTCGAAGTAACCGGGGATGTCACCTCCGATGATGGAGAACACTCTTTCCCCATGATCGTTGTCGTGATGGTACACTATCTGAGTAACCTCCTCATATGTATACCATTCTGCTTCAGCTCCCCAGTTGTTATCGAGATGTCTGATTCCTACTCGCATGTACGAATCGTTCCACGGAATGCTGTCAGGCAGTTGGTTTGCTCTCATGTGTGCAGTTCCCACGTTCAGCGAATCACTCCCAGCTCTTGAAGCTAAGTGGTACTAAGGAGCGTGTGATCGTATCGTGTGCGTTACATCAGTCCAGAGTCAACCAGTTCTTTAGTAGTGTGATCGTCGCAGACTCTCCTGTGATTTATCTTCACCCAGTCTCCAGTTATTATATGGAGGTCTTCTCCACACACTGGGCAGTTTCTGTACATCGATGGCTGGTCATTTCTCCCATGCTGGTTTGCAGCTTTGTCTATCGCTCGGAGAGCGTTCCTTGGAGATTCGTTAAGTAGAGTGAACAGATCCATGTCAAGCTCTGCCTTGACAAGCCACTTTGTGTAAGCGACATCTTGATCTGTCATCCAGTAGCGTTCGAGATTCTCCGTCTGGTACTTTTTCTTCCATCTGGAGTTCTTTTTCTTTTTCTCATAGACGACTGCAACATCGTCTTGAGCGTCGACCCCGAACACTAACTCTCCATTCTTCTCGTAAACAGATAATCTGGGTATTCGTTCTTCGGTCTTTGGGTAGGCACTCGAACTGCTTGAGGTTTTGCCACCATTCTTGACCTGCCGTTGAATATCCTCAGATTGATCTGCGAGATCTTTAATGTTCATCGTGCATCGGTTTGTGTCCTACGTTTGGTTGATCCAGCACCAGCTCGGGGAGCTAAGTAGGCACAGGCACCGTATAATAATGGCACTAAACCCTACTGGTTTTCTGTAGGGATTAGTACCAGTCGGTATCGTATCGAATACCCACTACTTCTTCAGTCTCGTCATCGAGTTCCCAGACTGCTCTGTCAGTGGGGTGCGATCCGGTTTGGCTCATCGTTTACTCGTCGTCCTGTTCCTCGTCGTCGCTGTAGGCGTCCTCAGCGGCGTCGGACATCGAGCTGTCGTCGTCCTCGTCGTTGCCAGCCTGCTCTGCACGAGCCTGCTTAATGGCGTCGTTGAGGTCGGACAGCTCGAACTCGGACGCGACGACGTACTGCGCCACGTCCTGCTCGTCGAACCCGAGGAAATCCATGAGCGGAACTGCGCCCTTGGGCTCCTCGCCGTCCGGTAGCTCGGGAAGGTTGCCGATCACACCTCCGATGTAGTGCGCGAGGTAGATCTGGAAACGGGTGTACCACTCCTCGTGGTTGCCGCTCGGTGCGAGCTTCTTGAGGCTGGTACGGACAGTACCGTTTTCCTTCGTGACCTCCCACGCGAGGCTGTCGAACCACTCCCAGCCAGAGACATCCTTGTACTTGTCGTCCCCGTCGGTCGAGTAGACGTTAGCCACGAGGCTCTTGGCCTGTGAGATGTCACTGCCCTGCTGGTCGTTGTTCTGCTCTTCGCCGCCGAGTAGGTCTTTGACTCCAGACATTGTGCTGTCTTGCCGGTTACTTATGGCAGGGGCTCTGACCATTATCCCCTAACGCCTGTTTCCGACTCAAGGCGCTGCTACAGATGGGTATAAATTCGTCTGTACCGTAACCGGATGCACATTCTTCCCAGCGCAAGCTAATTCGCAGATTTCTTTTCGCTGTATTGGCTCCTTGGATTAAGCTTCCCTAATTGCACAGCCGCTCCGCTGGAAAAATTCTCGGCGTCATAGCAACTGCTGGGGCATCCCTTTTCATAGGGCGCGCTCCTTCAAGCGTTTAGCTAATACTGCTCCCACGCAACGCTGGTCGCAGATTCACTTGAACCCTCTGGTTCGCAAGCGCTGGGGCTTACCCGATCCCATCTCTTGGTTATAGCTACCGCTATGCCGAGATCCCCCTGTCGGACTACAGGGCATTCTACTCGGCGGATGGTCATGTGTCCGCTGTCCAGACCAGTAGGTCGCGGCAGTGTCGCCACTGCTACTGGTGTATGGCTTACTTCTGTCCGCGCGCGACTGGTTTTCGCTCGCGCGCAGTTAACAGAACGAGCGCTCGAAACTTAAAGCTTTCTATTTTTCAAAGCGAAAATTCGAGGTAGAACAATACGTATTGCTTTCTTCCGCCCCCGTAAGGGCGTGTACGTCGAAAATTCAGGCGTTACAACATCGCTGTTCGATGCGCTACTGAAAACTGCAAGTAGAAGCCTTGTACCCCCTATACACCCCCACTATGGGAAATTGCGCTTGTGGATCATATGTCTGTAGCACCATTAGGATAGACGTGCAGACGGTATTTTACTCTCTCCCACTCTATTGCATACGGTAGGCAGATGTAATCTCATAAAAAATTCAAACGTCTCTATGGAGAGTGTCAAATAGCGGTTTTGGGTGCCAATATACGGGCAAAACCGCAACACGGTAGCGTAATGCCGGAAGTGTAAACGTTCTTACCTAGGGTATATAGAGCATTAGATTCAATTATCTACCACTTCCCATTCTGATGGATTTTCATCGTTTGCATACTCTAACTTTCCCTCATCTCCCCATCTATCTGTATTGTTGTATGTTGACTCACTAACGTTCATCCCGTTCTTGCCTATGTGTGACCCTCTAGATATTACAGTTTCGACTCTCTTTATACCGTTTGTCCTTATACATGATCCCATCACACCATCGTATGCAACTGCTATTTGTCCGTCTATATCATTGAACAGGTTTAGCACCTTTCTTCTTGGACGAGATCCAACCCACCAATCGTTAGCATATGCAATATTTCTAAACCTGTCCCAATCATGCTCTAATTTCTTGAATGTGTCTTTCATCATTGCAGATGTACAGAATGAAGCTGTATCGCATATTTCAACCTTGTTTATTTGATCGTCAATATTATTTTCTTTTATTGATCCCTCAACATACCCAGAACACACGTTGTCGGGGAACTGATCAAGTAACGAGAGCATAACACGTATAATGTATTTACTTAGCACTATATCGGCCTCTGTCCTTATGACAACATCATAACCCTCATTAAACAATTGCCATTGTTTATCGAATTGAATTGCGGAACACATATTCTCATCGTTCACTCTTACATCCTTGTTTGGCAGGTTTGCATCTAACAGTATTTGTTTACATTTTTCTATTATTTCATCATCTGCTCTTCTTTTGCCACTGAACTTGTTTACCGCACCATCTTGTAACAGAACCCAATCTACCTTTTCCTTGTCTACACATTTTTCAAGAGATGATATTGTACTCTCAAGGTAGTCAGGCCTGTTGAATGAAATGAGACTAACTGCTATGTCGAGATCGTATAGGTCCGAATACATGGATACATTTATTACTTTGTGTGGCATAAACTTTTCTATGCAGTTGAACATCGGAAGCGGTCCTGATTATAGAGATGGGTTCATCAATACTGAAAGATTTGTTCATTCGACCCATCACAAAGGAGAGACTGTAACTCCTGATGTAATATCCGACGCACACAAACTCCCGTTTAAAGACGCTTCGTTCGATCATGTTAGAATAGCTCATGTGCTTGAACATCTTTATAGACCAATGGACGCTCTAGATGAGATATATAGGGTGTGTAAACCAGAGGCTACAGTTCATATAGAGGTCCCAAACGCATCTGTTGTAAACCATGAGCGAGGAGATCACATGTACAGCTGGACAAAGTGGACTCTCCACAATATATTAAGACACTGCGGGTTTAGTATTGATTCGTTCAAGCAAGAGGGCAATTCAAATGGCCCATCTCAGATAGCAGTTTGTAGCATCAATGAAAGGTGATTATATGCCCCCATGAGATGCTCCTTGTTTATCTGAGTAGAACGCTGTGGAAATGTTGTTATTTCTAGTGTCTACAACAACAAGGAGATCTGGCCCGGGGAACGTTAGTCTAAATCTTATATCAGATGGTTTTGAACCCTGTTCGACAGTCCCTTCCTCCAATGCTTTGCTTACTTCATACCATCCTATATGCCTATCTTTCATTTGCTCTTTGAGATGTCTTGTAACTACAAATTGGCTAACGTTTCTTGGAGGTGGCCCGTATGGATTGTTCATAGAAGCTCCTCTATTCTACTAACAACTCCTGATAATCCTATTCTGTGTTTAATATCTTTTGATGGGGTGATGGTTATTTCAACCCTGTATTCAGATATTGTGCCACCTCCCATTTTATGGGCAGATACGTTTTCTACTCCAGATGCTTGAGCGGGCATCCTAGCAAGGAGAGATGTAAGACATTTTGATTTTGCAACACGTTCGCTTACTCCAATGCAGGAGTATTCAAACACTGTACTCTCACCCTCGTTATATGCTTTTATGAACTGAACCATCTGACACGATGTTCGATTTGCAAATATATAAGTGTGTGTGGTGGTATATAATGCAGTAGCAACACAAGAAAAATGTTCGAGATTCATGATACGTGCAGAAAGTGTGGCAACCCAAAGAAAATACACGGTGTGTGTCCGTACTGTTACCTACAACAGGAGATGAAGAAACATGGCATCAACAGATGAAATAAGACAGCACATAAGGGACTTCTCGTTAAACATTGATGAGAATGTTCCAGAGCATGAACCGAGAGATGAGTTTAATGACGACTTCTACCAACAGGAGCGTAAGGCTGTCATAGAAGCCGCGTCGGGATGTTTTGTCTGTGGCAGAACGGAGGACGATCTTAAGAGTGATGATGGATATGGAGAGTATCTAGAAACTCATCACTGGGCTGTTGAATGGTCTCTTTGGAATGCAACAGATGCAGATAAACTACAGGAAAGATTCGATAGCTGCGAAACTGATTACTATGGATTCTGTAAGGAGAAAAAAGGTGAGTCAGTAGACCACCCTGGAGACAGACGTAACTTGCTTGTTCTTTGTCCTAGGCATCACAGGTACTCTCCAGATCCTGGTAAAGGCGGCGGTATACATAACATGCCTGATCCACTCTGGGAGTTTCAAATGTCTAAAAAAGATGGCTATAACGAATTTGGCGAAGACTAATACTCGTCAATTTTAGATTGTCTTGTATCGCTAACTGCATCTTTTACTTTCTCAGACGTTTCCTTAGCGGCTTCAGAGATGTCTTTGCCGCTTATTTCTTTAACGTACACCCACCCCACCACAGACGCACAAATAAGATAAACTAACCAATTTGGCACCGGCCCAGATATATATGATATGAGCTGCGATATTGAGTGCTGAAAGAACAGGGCAAATAATACTGGAAGAGATCCTGCTTGTTTCTCAAGTTTTCTCAACTTGTGTATATATCGAGTGTTATCGCTGTCGTCATCTCCCATACTATACTTCACAACGCACGATCTATTAACCGTTATGGATCATTAGATTTTACGATGTGTTCAGTTGGGGTACTTATTTATACTCAGGGCGTATAATTACACCCGTGCCAAGAATACTAGAGGCTCATGTTGAGTCAAGACATGGAGAAAGAGGAATAGTGTTTAATGTGCGTACTCTTGGAGGTACAGGAGTAACACAGTCTCAAAGAGCAAAGGCGTACATACTAACAAAGTTCCCATCTGCTATAACAGATGTTGCAACAACACAAACAGAATTGGCTCCAGGCAGTAGGGGACTGTTAAAGGAATACAATACAGAAATATTTGTGCCACAATCATCCATATCTGAGAACATATCTCTCACTAGAATCTTAGAAATGGTAAAGAGCAAGGTAAACGATATAACACAATAACAATGGTAAGACCAAATCAAGTAATAAGTTCAGATACGTCTAAGGGCACTTTAACATTCATAATGTTTGGCCGTTCTCCCAAACAAGCCCAGCGCAGAGTTCTTGCTCTTAACTTCCCTGGAAAGTATCTTAGGATGAAAACAGAGGGGAGTGATCCAATGAGGTTTGTTGTTGGAACTGAGCAAGTCACAAAGGGAATGGTGAATAGATATGCAGTCACTATAAATGCAAGGGGTATTGGAAGCTCATAATGGATACTGATAAAAAGTATCTCGATGATAAAATATATGTTGTAATGGCTGGTGAGTACCCACCGCAACGTATTATAGAGGCGAGAAAAAAGATGCACAGGGAGAGTGTAGAAGACCCAGGCAGTCCCCTTGTAGGACCCGAAGAGCTTCAGTATGAGCCTGCTTCGTCAAGTCAAAGGTTTGGATCAAACGCCACGGTAGATGGATGGGTGACTTTCTATGATCCAAAGAAACTCAAACAGGAGAAAGCGTTTAAGCATTACACATTCCCATTCAGAGATGTGAATAAAGACGATGATCCATGGGCAGCCTTCCCAGATAAACCCAACTTTAAACAGCATCCAATATGGAAATGGACAAATCCTAATGACGATCCTCACGAAAGCCTAACGTTATCTCCAAGCATAGGAGTTGGGCAGCCAACAGAATTTCATTGCCATATAAGAAATGGAGAGATTGATTGGATATGAAAGGTAAGAACGTAGTTGTTACTGGTGGTGCAGGTTTCATAGGATCGAATCTGTGCAATCATCTATGCAAAAATAACAATGTAACAGCGATTGACAATGAATATCTAGGGGACAGAGAGAATCTAGATGACGATGTTGAGTTCATATTAGATGATGCTGTTACTGTCAGCATAGATTTCGATGTTGATATACTATTTCATCTTGCGGCTTTGTCATCGTACAAAATGCATGAAGAATCAACACGCAAAGGGGCTAGAGTTAACATAGAAGGATTCGTTAATTGTGTAGAGGAATGTTCAGATAACGGATGCGACACAGTTGTATATGCAAGCACGTCTTCTATATATGGGAGCAGGACATCTCCGTCTAAGGAGAATATTGATGTTTCAGTAAACACAGCGTATGAAGCATCAAAGATGGCACGGGAAAAGTATGCAGAATATTACTCTACCCACAGGGGAATGTCAATGGCCGGTATGCGTTTCTTCTCTGTGTATCAGGGCTACGGTGGCAACGAGGAGCATAAAGGAGAGTTCGCAAACATAATATCTCAGTTCGCAGATGATATATCAAAAAGCAGAAGCCCGGTGATATACGGAGATGGCACTCAGACACGCGACTTTATACACGTTGATGACATTGTTAAAGGTCTCGAAGCTGCTGCTGACAATAGTCTTGATGGCATTTATAATCTTGGCACACAAGACACACTCTCATTCAATGAGATTGTTGACGAGATAAACAACCAGCTCGGTAAAAACATCACTCCAGAGTATGTAGACAATCCAATACCCGAACACGTATATGTAGAGCATACGATGTCAGATACGTCCAAGATGGAGATTGATACAGAATGGGAGCCTAAGATAAGCATAGAGCAAGGGATAACTCAGGTATGCGATCACTATAAACATGGTTAAAGGTAAATTAGGTCTTCCAAGGCCGCTTTTGAATGAAGAGTGCTCTCTTCGTATAACTGCAGAGAATACAGGGAGGCAAACTGAAAATGATCTTCTTGAGGCCATTAAGCATGCTGGTGAGGGTTATTCATTTACCATAACATCGAGTGGAACAATTGACCATGGTGCAGGAATACCAGACTCTGTGTTTGTAGATGTTGGAAACAACAGAGTTACATTGAACCAACTCGGAGAGGTTGCTTACTCGTTCTCTAAGGCAACGGGTAAGACAGAGGATGAAATATCGCTTAATGTTACTGGTAAGGTGACGATAGATTCTATAAGACCTGCAATATTCACAGAGTCATCTGGTGAGCCTAGAATGGTGATAGAGGTTGTGCCGTCTCAAGAGCCATCTCTTGAAGATTTGGCTACAATACAGGGTGTAAACGACTCTTTTATAGATGCTGTTTTCGTAGATGGAGGAGTTTTAATAGAGACTAATTATATATCAATTCCATTGACGACTCTTGATGATCTAGGAATGGAAATAATAGATATAGGCCTTGGATATGAAAGCATAGCGGTCACATGTGACATAGTGGAGACTGGCATTTGATGAGATTGGTTTAGATTGGTATATTGTGGCGTCAAAGCATAGAGTCGCGTGAACACGGTTAGTACAGGGCTTCAAACGTCCGTTTTCAAGGGGTAGAGGGCGTAACAACGCCGTTCGTGGGCCATATTGACGCTACCGAACCCCCGTTACGATCAATCGAGCCCGATGGTTATGTTTCTGTAAGAGATCCCACCACCTCCACCTCCAGATGGAAGTCTCATGTAGAATGTCCCTATACTCTGATTATTGTTTAGTATAGTCACTACGCTTTCTGTTCCTGTTAGGTACTGTCGTTCTGCCTTAATTTTCCAATCGCCTATATTTGAAATGGGAACGTGGAAGGACGCATCTCCTGCCGGTGCTGTTGAGAATGATTGGGTGGAGGCAGACCCCTGTGGGCCTATTGCAGATATTGTAGCGTCTGTTACAGCTATGGGATTGGTTGGCTGAGCTTGGCCAGCTTTTGCAGCATAAACATGCCCCTGAGCCTCGATACCAAAGTAATTATATCCAACAGTAACTCCTTTAGTTGGCTGAGATAACGCGGCCTCTCCTGCTGGAAAACCTACGTTATATGGGTTTGTAGCACTGTCCCCAAATGCATGAGACAATGAATATGTTGAGGTGCCCATTGAAAATGTCCCTTTTACAAGGGCGTCTATCTTATTTTGTCTTGAGTACGACCATGTTGGCATCGGCCCTCCGCCTGTACCTGCTCTTCCACCAGCCCCAGCGTTTATTAATTTGAGTTCTCCAGCAGGAAAGCCTACATCATATGGGTTTCCCTGGCTTGTTGTGAATGCTGTTGGTATCGAATGGTTTGAAGTTCCTAGGGAGAATGATGTTGTTACAAGCGTATTGAGTTTCTTTTGTCTGGGGAACAACCATGCGTACATGTCCCCGCCACCCGAACCCGACCTCCCAGAAGAAGATATAGACACATTTGCTTGTTCTCCATTGGGCAGTCCTCCAACATCATATGCTTTGTTGGTGTAAGACACTCCTGTTGGAACTGTATGAGCTGTTGTGCCCATCGAGAATGTTGTGCGTACTAACGCTTGGTATTTGTTTATTCTCGTCTCTGACCATGCGTTCATAGATCCACCTCCAGTCCCTTGGCGGCTGGAGGTGGGTACAGATGTTACTGCCTCTGTTTGGAAGACATTATATGGCTGAGATGATGAGTTGCTGAACGACACTTAAATCAACTCCATATAGTCAGTATAGACGGTTTAGCGTTTTCCCCTGTAGAATTACTGTGTCCAAATGCATGTGAATCGTATTCTGTGTTTGGGTTTGGAGCAAGAGACAATGACAGTACGTCTAACGTTCCAACTTGTTGTTCAGTGGCGCATATTGTTGTCCCCTCAAAATCGACTCTGTTGTTAACGTAACTGCCACTCGAACCCTGGCATGAATAAAACAGTACATTTGTACCTGATGTATATATTGATCCATAAGTTGCTAAAGTGTCACCTCCACTCCTTGCTGACATCATGGTTGTGTTTGTAGCAGATGTAAATTCGTAGTTATACATATCTACATCAGATTGGTTATACGTTACACTTCCAGAATTTGATAGATTTGATTGGAGTGAATGTATAGCTCTCTCGAGTTTTGATTGAGGGAATGCGTTTGACGGGCTTTCAACGTTGGTCCAACTGTCTATCACGTCCCAATAACCATTCAAACGAGTTGGGACACTTTGGCTTTGTTGATAATTATTCGTTCTGTCCATGTATACTACAAACCATCCATCCTGCTTCACTCTTGCTGTTACTGTTCTGGTTGTAGAATTGCCAAAATACGTATCATATGTTATATCGTAATTTGCAACAAACCCGTTGTCATACAGAGTGTAACTGCTTATATTTCCATCTGCAAGGCAATCAGATGCATTTATTGAACTCACACCACCGCTATTTATCGCGTTCCAATATGAGATCATCCCCACATTAGATGTGTTAATATCTGGTAGCGTTGCCATCAGTCAATAAACCCTCCAGTATCATTGATTATGTCTATAGCCTTCTCTCTAAGCTCATATCGCTTCATTTCTGTGTATGGCTCACCTCTTATTTTTAACATTCCGATTATCTCTTGTATCTCATTTTCGTTCAAGTCATCTGATTCGTTTTCAACAGGTACATTTTCTCCCGCGAGTACTCCTTCTGGAGGCTCTGCCAACGGTAGTGACTTTACTATATCTGGATCATTCATGTGTAGTGTTGTATACTACTTTCACGGTTATTAAACTTGCCCCTCTTGCTCAGCGTGCTGTTCGTACCACCCGTATACATCTCTCCAAATTTCACTATCTTCGTTTTCATCTACGATAGTATAATATTGCCTTCTCTGAAGCCACGGTGCCTTTTTATCAGGGTCCTTTGGATGGTTTGGTATGGTCTGGAGTCCTCTTGACGCAGCTTGTTGCTGGCTTAGAGGCTCTATTAAACGTGGACCTCCCATTTTAGGAACTCGTTTAAGCATGTATATGTACTCTCTAAACGATTCGTATGTTCCAGTCCTTAGACTAAAGTTAAAGAGTCCATTAACATATGCTAAGTATACGAGTATGTCTTTAAACATTTGGAGTGCGTATGATGGACCCCTGAACTTGAGGTAATTACGTATGTAAACACCAGTTCTAGGAAAAGTGGCTGGTGGTTGTGGAGATCCACGCCCTGTGAAAAGGGCCTCCTCACCTCTTTGCTGTGATGTGAGGTGGCCTCTTGATATTGCTTCACCTATCCCACCCATAACATCTCCAACTATTGTAGGATCTGCCTTAAAGTCTAGATTAAATGGGTTGGGCCTGTCTGTCATTTGTATTATCTCGAAGTCATACGGAGATCTTGGTCTTACAGTCTTTGTATCTTTCTTACCTACTGTGACCTCCAATTTATCGTTAGATGTAGCATATGATCTGAGTTGTTTTGGTATGTTAGGGAACTCATTTGCTAATATTTCCTCTTGGGATAGTTCTATCTGCTCCTCTTGTTCTGTTTTCTTCTCTTCGACCTCTTCCTCCTTAGTTTCTTTTGTTTCTTCCTCAGTTGGTTCTTGCTTCTCTTCCTGACTACTCACATGCTGTTCTAACGTCTGTCTTGGAGCGTTTCTGTATGAAACCTCCCCAGACATATCTATATATTCAGCTCTCGTTAGATCAAACACTTTCTTGTATTTAGTGTTTTGAACTGAATATGATATGACCTCTGGCAGCTGACTGTATGGAGCTACGTTTATAGATACGCCAGATGTGTGTTGTTTAAGAGACTCTGATACAACAACGTCTTCACTGTTAACTACGTCGTTGATCCCCGCCTCCATTATTTTTGAGCCTTGTACAAACTCGTTAGATGCATGCTCATCATTGACCCCCTCCATAGATGAGAATATGATAATGTCGAGAGGGGTTGTGCCTTCTTGGGCGTCGTCGTTAGCCCACGGACCCACTATAAATATACGTTCTAAAACTAATCTCGTAGCAGCATTTGCTTGCTCCGTGTCTACGTCCTTTAGAGTATTCTTAACATAGTTAAAGGCGTCTGTTATGGTGTCTTCTACGCCTGGCAGATCGTCCCACTTCCAAATGCCAGCCATCTACTCGTCCTCTATGTCCATAACCTCACGTACCTGGTCCTCTGAACGGTCGTGTATATACGCGGATATTACTTGTGTGTTTGGCCCGTGTACCAACTGGTGCCGAGCTATCTCTCCTGGCTCGAATCCAGCCCAGTCGAGGTGAGTAGCTCTTGTGTGCCTCATTGTCTTAGGCATTATATTCTTATTTGAATCTATGCCAGCCTGACGAGCGTACTTTTTGGACATTTTATATATCGAATCATAGCTTATCCGTCCATGACTTGTTGTGAACAGAGGATGCACAGTCTTTTCTTCGTCCTCTATTTGTTTTATCTCCTCATGGTCCCCTCTCTCGTACTTGTCCATATACTGGTCAAGTGCTGACTTACAATTATCTTTGAGATTGAACGTTGCTCTGAACTCGTTTCCATCTGTTGTGCGTTGCTTCTTGAGGATGGTAAATGTTATAGTGTGTACATCTTCATCCTCGTCATATCCTATATCCTCCTCATTGAGCAGTCTTATCTCTCCCGGCCTGCGTGCATACTCATACATCAGAAGGAATATTGCCCTATCTCTGTAGTTATATATAGACCCGATGAATTGTTTCCATTCGTCTTCGGTTAAGAAATCTCCATGGTCGGTGCTAGGTTTTGGGAGCCACTGCTGCATATGCGTTATATCTCTGTTGTCTCCATGTATTGTATCAAAATAGTATTTTATAGAATTGAAGTATTGATGGATGCTGCTTGCTTTTATGTCTCCATCCTCATACCTTTCTATCATGTGGTCAACCCATTCCTCTACATCATCTACTGTGGGTTCACCTTCTCCGATGAAATCCTCTAGGTTTTTGAGTGCAGACATTCGTGTCTTCATGGTGACATCGGACACGTTGTGCTTCGTGCGCTTCTCGTATGTGTCTAGTTTCATTTATCTCCTCTATTAAGACTGTTTGAGTTGATGACCTTTTCTATTCCTTCGTCATCTGCCGTGTTATATAACTCGGCCAGGCACGTTTCGAGATCCTCATCGGACATTCCCATCTTTTTGTAAGCTTGTAAGGAGTTTGCAACTTCTCCTCTAAACTCACTTCTCATTATTCCGCGCAGCTCCTTCAATCCCATGCAGTTATACATAATTAGTCGTCGTTAGACTTAATAGTTGCGCCCGTGTATATGCACATGATGCCAGATTCGGACTTTCTGCAGGAAAAACCTGAGTACATAGATATACTCGAACGTATAATAGATTATGAAGAGAATCATACTCAGGACTGGTTAGAAGGTTATGATTGCACATGGGAGTATGGTGATGTTAGCGCTCATCCAACCAGGCTAACACAGCTTGAGATAAACGGGTTCATAGAGAAGGCGTACAATAGCAACAATACAACGCAATACGCTCTTACAAACAAGAAAGAGGTAAAGAGTATTCTTAACAGTGTTGCTGACTCGTTTGACGATGATGGTATAGTTACAAAGTTACATTCGTTCCCATCTGAAGATGGCTTGCCTGACAGATTATTCAGTAACATAGTTGGGTACGATGACGTTAAGTGGTTACTCAAGAGAGGTATAACAACAGACGACATTACTAACTTTATACTTATAGGAGAAAAAGGAACTGGAAAGTCCGTATTCCTCACTTCAATGCTCAAGCATTTCAATGACGCTAGGTACGTTGTGGCGTCAGAGGCCACATCTGCAGGCGTTCTAAAAACGCTGTTTAACGAACTGCCTAAATATTTCTTGGTGGACGAGTTTGACGATATGAAGAAGCAGCATCAGGCTGTATTCTCTTCTTATGCAGAAACAGGCATACTTAGCGAGACAAAGAACAATAAAAACCGTCAGATCAGAACCAACATAAAAACAATAGCAGCTGCTAACAATAAGAATAATATTAAGGACAATATATTCGACAGATTCACTCCAATAGAGTTTGAGCCATATACAGAGGAAGAATATAAGGAGGTGTGCTTAGGCGTGTTGCCTAATGAGGAAGGCAAATCGTATGAGGAATCCAAACGCATTGCAGATGCTGTTTGGGATTATAAAGGATACGGAGATGTAAGAGCTGCTATACAAGTAGCTCGGCTATCTCACGGCGACCCCGAGAAAGTTGTTAAGGTTCTGAGTAACTGACTGAAGCCGTTACTCCATCGCGGCACGGTAGCGGTCGAGCCACTTCCCTGCCGCAGCCTCGTTGGTATTCTGATTGTACTTGTTCTGAGCGGCCTGGCTAGTAACGCCATTCTGCCAGTTGGTCTGCACCGTTGCGCTGATGTTGTCTGCCGTCGTACCGAGGAAATCCGCAACTCCAGCACGGTATGAATCGTTGTTAACGGCGTAATCGACACCGCTTGTCCACTTGTCAGCAGTCGTGTTCTCTGCCCAAGAGTTCTGGGCTTCCTGAGTTGTTGGCATTGTGTTACCCAACTGCGAGTATGTCGCGTGGGTATATATAATTAACCCTTATTTGGAGTGTGTCTGGCTATTCCCGCAGGTAGCCGCCTATCCACTTGTCGAGGTAATCCTGAAGCATGAGAGCCACTCGCTCGTTGTATTTTTCCTCTATCTGTTTGAACTCTTGCCTAACTCTACTCGTCGAGGAATCCTCCTTTGCTTTCTTCTGGTTCGTCTTTATCCTGTCCGCTTTCCTCCTTCTCGCTTCCTCCAGAAAGTCCGAGGTTCTTGATGGCATCTTGTGTAAGCACGTCTTTGTTTGTCAAACCTCCGAACATGTCCCCAACTTTATTAACGAACGAGTCATTAATGTCAGATGGGTTAACTCCAAGAGTATTCGACAGAGACATCCTAAATTCGTCCTTTGCCTTCTGAGTTGTCTCCTTCTCTTTCTCCTCGTCCTCGTTAATCAATGACTCAGCAACCGCGTCGGCCAAGTCAGATGGAACCCCACGCTCATCCCCATCTTCACCACTTCCACGCAGACGGTCCATTAATGGAGTACGCCTGTCGATAAGTGGGAAAACGGGTCTACTGTCGCTATCTGACATTGTTTACTGATTGATCTGCTGGATTTTCTGACGTGCCTTGTCAACAGCGTTCTTTCTTTGAGTTGGAAGAACAAATGGCTCGCGGCCTATAACAGCTGGACCAGTTTGATTGGTTAGTTCTCCGAATATCTTAATATCGTTTGGCATTACGTAAACTGATTAGACGTGCGTATTAATAAAAGTAGTGGTGGTGGTTACGTACTCATACTCTCGGTGATATTGTCGTTCCCCATTCTATTTTGTTGAGTATAACGAGCCAAAAAAGGCTCGATGTACATATCATCGCTGCAGTTGTCCAACCTATATCAGGAATGCATATAACAACAAATCCAAACAGAGACATTCCCTCTATACTAGACATGTTTCTCAGTCTCTTCTTCCTATTATAACTCCCTGTAAACATTAGGGAGTTTGAAGCTAGATAGCGCAATAGCATCAGTAATACAAACACAGAAAACACCATCCATCCGCCCCCAAGAGAGTGTATCGCAAGAGTTCCAAATACGAACATTGCGAAGTCAAATGCCGTGGCCATCATCTGCGCGTGTTCAGAAACGTATATTGTTGAATCGCCTGCTTGAGAGCCTAATGCTATCAATAGGTTGGATTCGTCCTGCATTATATCCTTCATCTCTCCAGACACTGCTATCTGGTACATAACCCATACAAACACATACATACACATTATCCAAAACAGTGGTTCTATTGGACCTCCAGAGTATAGATAGGCAGAAGCGAATACAGTTGTATGTGCTATTGAGATTGGTATTGATTTGAAGTCGGTTTGTTTGCCGTACATGTTGTACAATAACCCTGATGCTATACCAACACATATTGCCAATACAGCCATCATAGAGCTGTGAATACTCCCTTGAGTAAACACGAATATCAGCCACACGACAGTCAATAAAAACATCCCGGTGACAAACACTCTTGCACTTTGGGGAGATAAAGTTCCTTTATTTAGAGGGTGATGCTTCTTATTCTCGTCCTTTTTGTCGTATCCTTTTGCCCAGTCCAAATAGCTATTGATCCCATAACCTGCGAGATGGTATAGCAGTCCGAACACAGCCCAGTAAAAAACATTCATGGACAGCACGCTCCCAGTAGCTATTGAAGCTCCCATTATAGCTGGAACGGTCTCTAATGGAGCTGTATGCGCTCTTGTAAGTTGAAGGTATTGTTTAATCATCTTTTTGTTTTGTATCTGTTACTGTAACACATGAGTAGCAGTTTAAGAATTTACCGCATTCTTCACACTCTACATCAGCATTATTTGAATACTGATCGCCCTGGCTAGATTTAGTTCCTTTTGAATAAAGGTCAAACACTACAGTCTGTTCACACTCTGGGCATTGAACAACAAGTATTGAGTCTGCCCCATTCTGTTCATTTATATCTGTTATCATCCACTCGTCGTAGTAATCAACCATTTTCTATTCGTTTGGTTTATATTTCTTTCTGTGTACAGATAGTACTGGGTATACAAACGCTCCACACCGTCCACATCGGGACTTCTCAGATCTGTAACTTTCAACAGTCCCTCCGTTCATTGGACCCCAATCATCTGATTTGATTGACGGTTCCATTACTACTATACCCTTCTGACAGCATGGGCATGGAGCCACAACAAAACCCTCTGGGTTTGATTCTGCTGCAATATCTGTCAACGTATCCTTTTGTTCATCGGAAAGCAATGTTATATCTCCATTGATAAATGAGGCTTTGGAGCCTTTAATATTTCGTAGCCGTCAACGTCATCTCCCTCGGACAGTATTTTGCTTATAAGCTTTTGTTTATCGTCGTGCTTCAATATTTTGTTCTCTCCTATTGCTATCCATTCTGTTCTCATAAGTATCTGTCCTTTGGCACTAGATAATTTCCTTTCTTCTCGTAATCGGTTATGGTTTTGTTCCATGGAAGGATGTATGATGTTCCAATGAGTATCGATCCTTCAGGTGGGTCGCCATGCCGTCCTACGTGAGGCATACAAGCGTGTACATCTTGGGGGGATATAAACTTTGCCCACACTGACTACTCTATGGAGGGTAAAGACCTGTACGTGCTTCAGACCATTCGAGAGTGAAAGAGTAGTCAGCAGATCCCCCGGCTTGATTTGTTACAAGTGCCCTAATAGAATATGATGGTGGAATCAGAAACTGAGCACCTGGAACTGTAACAGGGGTTGTTCCCTTTTGACCTGCTGCAATCAGTTCTTGTCCAAATGATGTGCCCCCTGAGTACGTGCCACTATAACCAAATTCAGACTGTGCAGAATTTGATTTGTCAAATCTAATGTTTGTACCAGGTATAAGTGTCCCTATGCTTGTTATAGTGGGGTTCCTTAACAACTCAACATACGCTTTCCCCTCTGCCGCTATTGCAACTGTGTCAAGAGACACCATGACCCCCGATCCAGATGGGTTTCTGAATGCGAACTGGGATGTGTCCCCCCGGGCTGCTAGGTTAAAGAATCTTGTCCTCCTATACGATCTCCCTTCTTGAAGATTTACTTCTGATGCAGTTGTCTGTCCTGTCCCAACCATTATACATTAACCTCCTCGTCCCATACTATCTCAAGTTCTATGTCGTATGTTTTTCCTGAATTATTGTATACTTGTAGAGACATTGAATTTCCCTGCTCGATCTCTTTGTATGGAGCCTGAACTGATTTTCCCAATGCCCTGTCTAACTTCCCAGCTGGAGATACGTACACCTCTGTGTCTGATCCGACTGTAAATGTTGCGCCATACCCCGTGTTTGACGTGGACGAATCAGCAGCTCCAATATTCTGGTTTATAGCTGTTAAAGAGGTCCCCTGAGATGATATTGTTGGGTTTTTAGATGTTGTTAGAGTTGCATCCCCCGCTATCGTGAATGTCACAACCGCAATCGTGTACGTAACACCAGATCCAGCAGGATTTGAAAAGGTCATATTAACTGTTGTATTATCTGGAATGTTAGGGTAAACATGATGCACCGCATACCTTCTCCCCTGTGACAGAGCAAGTGTACTCCTGTCTGTTGTTATAAACGCCTCCCCGAAAGTGCCAACTAGTGACTGCAATTGAGACAGTATATTAGATTGGGTTGTTTCTGTTGCTACTTTATCTCTTATCTGCTGGAGTATAGAAGTTATACTGGGTGTTCCAGACAGTGCATCTAGTATCTTTCTTAGATAGTTAGATATTTCTCTATCGCTACTCATTTACTGTCCCTTCAACTCTTACAACACTGAACTCAATCGGTTCTCTTGCACGTATATCAGCGTCAAACATTTCAGTGAACGTGTAACCAGACACTCCAACAACATATGACCCGCTTGGAGTGTCATATGCACTCACATGTTCAAGCTCGTCTGATATAGATGATAGATTGGCGTATGAATCATCAACCACATATCTATCGTCTACATAAATGGTGACATCGAAGTTAGGAGAATCTGCCACGGCTAAGAAGTTATGCATCTCACCGTTTCCGTGAATTGGCAGTGTGTCTTGGTCAGTATCAGATGGTTCGGGGGTGAACTGTGTGTTCTTTATTACGTTTTTCTGCTGAAGGAAGAACACACGTTCCTCTTGTTCTTCAGCTTCTACTACAGTATCTTGAACATTGTCCCTCCTCATCTCCTCTATGAGTATTAGATTTGTAACAAAATCTCCCTTAACCTTATTTGCTATTTCTTCATCGTTCATTTCTTAATCACCTCCACAGATTCTATCCTCCCCTCCTCATCTCTTATCACTTCAGTAACCTCAACTGTGTTTTCATCTTCTTTTGATCCGCCTGAAATCTCTATCAAAGTATTGAGTATTGGCCAGGGCCAAATCCCAAGCGGTCCCCCTATCATCAGTAACCACTCGAAGGCGTCCTTTTCTTTATAGCTTCTGGGGATATTAATGCTTTTTGTTTCAAGTCTTGTGGTGGCTCCTCATCGAGGTACGCATATGTGAACATATACGCGGTAGCTCTCGCCACCTCTGGAGAAAGTCCATCAGATCCATTCCTCCCCCAAAGCATTTGCATTGCCATTATTCGAGGCGGTCTTGCATTGAACAGGGCACATGATCCCTTCGGTGCTATCTTGCCGGGGTTGGGGTCTTCTTTAGCAGACACCATATCGCATTTCCCAGTGTCTGTGTTGTAGTGATTGCAATTAGCACATCTGAAACTCTTAAGGTAACTATTGTTTACGTAATACGCTTGTCCTTTTGTGAACTTTCCAGCTTGATCTCTCAATCGCCTAAGTTTCCCTGCCATTTTTACCATGTTAGTATAGAACGTCACCGCGTATAAAATTATCTACTCAACCTTTGTTCTTTCTCAAGAAAATCATCAACGTATTGTAGTCCTTCTCTTGTATTTATTGACGCATGCACTCTTTTAACAACCCATCCAAACGGCCTCCTCAGACCTCTCTTGGCATCCACGTTTCCAGCCTTTACTGCGTTTGCTATAGCCTGAGGGTTGTTATCTGCGTCTATGAGGTTATAGCTTGAGTCAACCTGAAACACATTATGTGCATCAGAGTTTCCAAGCTCTATTGTGTTCATTGACCCTTCGTACTGAAGCTTTCCTCCGTTATACTTCTCGTTAATATTGATACCTCTCTTATTCATTTCCCATTGGGCGGTTTTTCTTATATTGACCTTTGATCTTCTTCGTGGGTGTGCAAAGAATCTAAGTCCTTGATCTGGATAGCTTACTATGTGAACCTCTGGGGATATATTCTCTGTGTGTTCTATACCATTGAGTATAGTCAGTTCATCATCCTGTACGTTTGCCATCTTGTCATGTCCCACAAACCCAACAGCATCATATCCAAATAGTTTGTATGCTCTAAGCATTCTTTTGCGTTTGCTACGACTGTCCCAAGATACCATGGGGTCGTGGGCGTGCAAGTCTACTTTAAGCATTAAAACCTATCTCCATTGAGTACCTGCTGTATATACCCCCTGTCCGTTTCAGGTCCAAAAGGCATGTGTCTCTGGGACTTATACACGTAAGCCTCAGGCACAAATTTAACATCTCCTATCTTCTGCATCTTTCTACGTAACTTCATTTCTTCCTCGTAGAACATCTGAACTCGGTTTTGCTGGTTTATATCCGTATTGAACCCACCAACACGGTCAAATGCTTCAGTTTTAAATGCTGAGTTGTTTCCTTGGAGATTTGTGAATCTTTTGTACGTGTTATTTGCAAACAGTCTGATGTGCCACATCCATTTCTGTGGATAGCACGGTCCTTGAGTTGCAACAACATTATCATCTTCGTAGAAGGGCCTTGTTATCTCATCGGCCCACCAGCTAGGGTATATATCCCCAGCGTCGGCGCATAATATTATATCAGCGTCATAATTTTCAACTCCGTATATCCTAGCATTTAATTTCCCTCTTGGAACGTTAACGACCTCATCTGCATAGCTACGTGCTATATCTCTTGTCCCATCATCAGAGTCCGAGTCAAGGACTATAGTCTCTCCTTGACCCTCAAGAGATTTTAGAGTGTCCTCTATGTAGTTTGCCTCATCTAATGTGCATATGTGTATTTGTTCTTTCATCAGTATTCAGATTTCCAATGTATATCGGTCTTTCCTCCCAATTCATCATCGTACTCATTGAACCACATCCATCTAAACTGCTGCACTCCTTGTCTTGCAGAAACGTCATTGGCGAACACATGTCTTGCTGGTTGGAGCCATGCAGAGAGTTCCTTGTGTGTGCAGAAATGGACCTCATCTTTGACCTCGAAACAAGTTGTATGCACCTGCTCTTTAGTGCGCTTCCAAAAAGCAGGTTGATGTGTAACTCGTGGTATATCTAATCTTCCGCCAGTCTCAGATATATACTGCTTTGAATATGATCCGTTGTCGGGTCCGTATTCTTTAGTCACCTCAACATACGCTGTAGGATCATTTCTAAACCCGAGGTTCAGGAGTTTGTCCTCGGCATCACTCATTGTGCCCTTGATCTTGCCGGAGAACAGCTTATTGTATGGGATGTTTATTGAAGGGTAATACTTGAGTCTGGCTTTCTGTAACTCGTTCCCACGCCTAAGAGCATCCCTAACCTGAAGCTGCTTAATATCCTGTCTATGTACAACCGGCTTCCTTGTATCAGACAAGAATCTGGATTTTATCCCCCTGTCCCTACTGGTCCAGAGTTTTATCTTGTCTTTTACGGGGGTTCCCATACTGTATCCAATATGCCGTCCGGGGGTTTTATTTTACCGGGTCAAGACCTCTTGTACTGTTGGTAATTTGCGTGTATGTTATCCTCTATTTGCTTCTCCATTATATCAGACATGGGAGCTACCATGTTCTTGCAGAACTCATCGAATGACATATTGTCATCTGAGAACTCACTGAACATTTCAACATACTTCGATTCTATTTTTAGTTCTATCGGCTCATCTTCATCGCCTACGTTTAATTGAACGTTTGTGTATGACATTATTATACAGCCTTTGACTGTGTTGTTAATGTTCCCTGAGTATTTACAACATTGTAAAGAGCCTGTTCCTCAGATGGCGTTATAACTCTGTTGTATATCGTCACGTCACTTATCGCTCCATGGTAGTGATAACTGTTGTTATACTGCTTTCCTATCATATTGCTATGACTGCCAGATGATAATGCGTTGCTGAATGTTGATGTCTGAGATCCGTTTACATAAACTGCCCAGTTATCATTACTTGAATCATACGTCACCATTACTCTAGTCCATTGATTCGCGCTTATTGTACCCACGCCCTGATGCCATGTCCCATTTGTCCACACGTCTATACTCCCGCTAGTAGACTCGTCAACGTCAACAATAAATCTAACGTCCGCCCTCAAAACAATGAATCTCATGTGGCTACTTACTGTTGCTGGGCGTGCCCAGAAAGAAACTGAAAATGAGCTTGTAGGAGAAACAAGCCCACTTGGCAGGCTGATGTAATCGTCAACTCCGTCAAGACTCCACGATGTCACGCCTAATGGAGCTGGCGTTGTTCCAGTTCCGCTTGGGCCTGCCCCATTATTAGATGTCGCGTTGTAGCCATTCCCAGAGAAATCATACCCTGTAGTGCCACTTGTCTCCTGAAACAACCAATATGCAACTAATGAACTTGAATACAGAGGGCTTACAGTTCCATAACCCTGTCTGATTGTAGATGCATTATTATATGCAGTGTGATTTGTATTCTCGTGTACGACTCCACTCTCAGACGCAGCGTTATTAAAGTCTGTTGATGTGAATTGTACCATTATGGGTTAACTCCATGGTTTTGTATTCCCTTGAGTATAGTGTTATCTGCATCGGATGGGTTTATTTTCCAATTATGAATCTGGGTTGCCAATGGAGTCACTGTTATTGGACCTGTTACAGATGCATAATTTGTAACTGTTGACGGAGGTCCAATACTCATCTCTATCGAAACAGATCCAGAACCGTTAAACGAATTTGATGTAGTATAAGACGTTTTTCCATCTACGAGGGGTATAGTATCAGATACCCCAGATGGCTGTTCGTTTATTGTTATAGATTCTCCACCAGAGTTTGATTGTATGTTAACACCGCCAAACTTAACTGTGTACGATGCCATCACAGCACCTCTGGCACATTACCATTTTTAGATTCCACTGTCCATTGAGGACATGCTCCCCCAATTGTATCATCATGTGTACACAGGTGGTATCGTATCATGTACCATTCAGAGTCGGATACAACATCTGATTCAATACTCCTTATAAGACTGTTCTTGTCAATAGTTTCGTCAAATCTATGCATTGATCTCCAGTAAGTTATCTGCGACTGTCCTTGATTTACAGAAGTTGTGGCACTTATCCAGTCGAGAGCCCATTTTGACATCCTGCCACTGTACTTACTCAATATATTATTGTCCGTTCTTGTTTTAAGCACGCTTGGATATGGAGATGATGGGCTGGGTGTGTTTTTTGATGATGTACTCCTCTTGTCGCTTGCTATCATTTCTACTGCGTGGAGTGACATTGTTCAACCATATTTTTATGCAGCCAGAGTGGCTATGCTCCCACTACTGTTTATCGCCTTTAATGAACTGTCTGCACTGTCTGTATACACCTTCCATCCTGAGGATGGTGGTGTTGGAGTGCTTGCAGACAAGTATCCAACGGATGTTGGAACTCTCATGTGGGACGACTGAACACCACCAGCACCATTGGATTCTGAATATATCTCAGCTACTGTACTCCCGTCTAAGTTGAATTGGTATGCTTGTGTCGATCCAGATGTTGACGCACTTGTGACTGGCATATCCACAAGACCAACAGATCCAGAATCTTGTGATATTGCAAGAGTTCCAGTTTCAATACCAGCAGAGAATTTCTGTTGTCCTGTCCATGTTGGAGTTATGCCAAGGTCAAGCTCCCTGTTGCTTATTCCATTCTGAGCAACGTTAATTTGAACAGATGATCCTAATGATCCTGTTCCTCCTCCACTAAGCGCACTACCAGCTGTAACTCCTAGTGTGTCATATTGGAGGTGGCTATTCTGTACATTTCCAGAGCTTCCATCATACACAACACTCCCATTGCGATCAGTTATATTTCCTATCGATCTTATACCTCCCCCAAAGTCCTGTCTTGTTGACCAGCTGAACGTTTTTGACGTGTCAACAAGAGATGGGACTATACCAGATTGCTGAACTCTCAAGTCACCAGCACCTGATATTGTAATTGCACTCCCTTCTATATTTGTTAGCTGTTTCGTGTTGGCTATATCGCCAGAGAGTGCATGCAGGTATTCTATTGAAACGTTATTGGCAGCTGTACCTAATGACGATCCTCCTTGGTTTGGACCACTGTGGTTGTGTATCGGTATCCCTGACGATCCTCCAAGAGCGGTAAACTGAGATCCATTCCCATGGTACACCGTGCCTCCAACAGTTATCACAGCACCTTTCTCGTTCTTTGCCTCGTTTAGCGAGTTATAATTGGGAGTTACTAAGAGCGCTCCCGGGCGGAGTTCTTCACCACTCTGTTCATTTGAGTGGTCGTGTGGACCTTGTGGGCTTCCAAAACCACCACTCATTTTACCATCTCCCCTGTTATGCTTCCAGATGCTGATTTAACCAATTGATCTGACTGGTTAACAGCTCTGAACTCTATGTCCCTGTTACTTACATTGACTCCTTTTCTTCCAAATTTGTATGGCTCCTCTGTCACGTATAGCTGATCGTTATTATCATGGTCGTATATCTCTATTCTTAGCCCTGCGTGCGGGATGCCTTTTCCATCCCGTATTCCAGCTCTTTGTATGTCGAATCTGCATCCTATTGGAGGGGTGAACCTAGCAATCTGGAACTTTTCACCTTTCTTCAAGTCCCGATTGTAGAATCTGAAATCCTCTGTGACGTTATCCATCACCATGTAAGCTTAGTTGACCCCCGACGCTAATAAAAGTTACTCGAACAGTTGAGATCTATACTAGTGGATCTGGCGACCAAGACGAATCCATAGGGTGCGCATCGTAGCTTAAATCTGACTCGGCAACACTCACAAATATACGCTGTCCAGCTCCATAGTTAACATCTACATTGTGTATATGCTGACTTGGATCTGTAATAGAGAGTGCTTCTCTGTGAACTTCCCATTGAAGCCCAACAGTGCCGTTGTGCATTACAGCCCTTGCACGTCCATGAACCTGAGTCTGGTGATGTTCAAGCTTTCCAGATTCTAGTATTTCTCCCGGTTCCATTGCATTGATCATAGTGCCAGTCTCCTTGTATGCAATCGGCCATCCAACTATGAACCCGGCTTTTGCGAGTTCGTGGTTGACGCCTTGTATGTCTGTTGTTGGCATCCATACAGATGGCTCATCTTTGGGGTATGGCCTTTTTACAGCAAGGCACCTTAATTTTAGGAACTCTTTATCTGCCTCCTTTACTATATCGTTCATTGTTTTGAGAGGAGTTGCATTGCCTCCCCCTGAAGTTTGTACACAGTATCCGCATCTACTCCTGTTTGTTCGGCAATCATCGTACCGTCGTTAGACAGTAAGCTTGAACAATCTCCAAACCCATTTGTCTCAAGTGGAGTGAAATGAGTTTTTATTGATGGAAGCTTCCTGACTGAAACGCGATTGCCGTTATTCAGTTTCCCGAGCTACCCGAATGCTGCTTGTTGTACTGACCGGCGAAATCCAGTATCTGCTTGATTGTTCCATGTGAAAGGTCTGTTCCGGCGTACCCTCCGAGAAGGTGAAGAACCATCATGATGGTCCCCGATCCAGCTCCAAGGTGCTCAAGTGTTGCAACAACTGCAACGGCAAGACCCACAACGAGTCCCTCCACGAGCTTCTGGATGCTGAACCCTTCTCCAGCTCTCATGGACTTCCACCAGTTATACACTGCCCAGACTAATGCTCCTCCGAACCACACAGCTATTGCGGTATAGTCTAACATACCATTTTCAAATATACACCACAACACTTTAAAGCTATCTCATTCGTCTCTCCACGGAGAGTTATGCTATACGTGTGGTTTGGCACGGTGTTGGTGATACGTCGTCCATAGAAGCGTCACACGGGCGTGTGTGCCCGTCTTTGTGTGGCCGCCGGGGTTGGCCCACACGCAACTGAAACGCCCACACGACGCCATACAAGCGCCTACCGGATGAAATACTCTGTTAAGAAAGGAATCACAAATGAAAGCATCACTCCGGCATAGTACCACATCCAGCTCGGGTGGTTTCCAGTTCGGCTATCTATCTTGTGAGGATTAACAGCCATGTGGTATAGCATAAATAGGCAGAATGGTATTATAAGTAACATGGAAGATAAGTCTCTGGGTACAATGTTCATTGAAATACCGAAAGACATAACAGCTATCATCATGAACATCGACCCAGAAGCTATTACAGATACTCCTTTAACACCGTACATTACCACAAATGTCTTTATATTATGAGATGCGTCCACCTCTCTGTCAATTATATCTGCCGAGTTTTGGAAACCTAGGACGTAGAAGAACATGAACAGCCCCAGAGTCCACGGCAATGCACTATACACATTTCCATACGCTGACCAAACTACTGGAAAGCTCAACAGTCCTCTGCTTACAGCTTGCCATGGTATACTTATCCTTCTCTCTTTAGCTCTTATAGGACCAAGATTATAAAACACGCCGAAGAATATTGTGACAGTCATCATCATACCAAACTGAGTGTCTACCATGTAAGCTCTACCAAGAGATATTAGTATCAGTATCCAAGCCAGCGTTCTAGCCTCGTCAACTGACACAAGCCCGGACGGTATCGGCCTGTTTCTTTTATGCTCTGTTTTGGCATCCATATCAGCATCTTCTGCCATGTTAAGGGTTTGAGATGCTCCATGTGCAAGAGCCACTGTTACAGTTGCAAACACAACATTTGCCCAATTTGAAATTATACCATGTATATTGTTATGATAGTAGAAAAAGAATAGAGATCCAAACAGGAACGCTACAGACATTCCTACCGTACTTGCTGGCTTTGTAAGGTCTATATACGCTCTTATTCTCTCTGGTACAATGCTTGTTCTACTGTAACTCTCCCCTAGACCCCATTTCATTTGTTAGACACCTGAAGCAATGAGCTTCATCTTACACAATGTACGAAACCACGGTATAAAAAAGTGCCTTGTCCGAGTTATGAGTCACTTTTTATTCGATCCTTTACCTCCGAGCATGTAATCAGCCATTTGCTGGCTTATAGGAAAGTTGATCCCATTGGCTCTGTCCCTGCATGCTTTACGTTTTATTTCTGCCTTCCTTTGGTCTGATGGTTGCTGACCAAAGAAATTGCCTATACCGTTAATCCAGTCATTTGCCCATTGGCTATTCTCACAGTAACTTATGAACTCTTGCTTATTCACTTTCTACATCCTCATTTACAACCCAGTCATTTCCATCTTCCCAATGGACCTCTTCTACTGGCACATGCTCTTTGCACCCATAACAAAACGTCTTATCGTACCATGTTGGATCTCGTGCTATTGACTTTGGCAACTCGCCTGTCATTGTTGTTTTGACTCCACACTTATCGTGAATGTACGATTTCCTTGGCCTCTGTTCAAACTCAGATTCGTGTTCCTCCCCTATTACTGGATAGTTCTCATATTGCCCATCTTCATCTTTCTCGCCGTAATCAAAGTTGGTTTTGCGTGGGTCTTCTGCCATTATTTTTTACCTCGTATAGGATTTGGAACTGTCACATATTTATCTTCTGCATTTAATTTTATACTGTGCAGATGATCACTGTACCACTTCGGTATATTTCCATCCTTAGCTATATAAGTTGATACTTTGTACATATTAAGAACTCCAATGAGACCTCTGTTAATTCCATATACACCAGTCTCATATCTTCCTCTTCGTACAGGAGATGCATCAAGATTTGTTGATGACAACATACCCATCTCTTTTGTTGTCATACGCTCCATGACTGCATATGATGTTATTATTGCGTAATTTGTGTGTTCTTCAATGCTTTGAGGGTTTTTTGTTAGAGCCTTTCTGTATAGAACTCTTCCCCTCGATACATCGCCGTTTTCTATATCTTGTTTTATACTCATTTTAATTTTATGTTGTTCTTGTGTCTTCTGCCATTGTCACTCAAATCCGACTTGAAACCCGACAACATCAACAGTCGATACAGCTTCAGCATCGTCTGCAAGACTGTCTAGATCGTCTAGAGAAACAACATCCATACCGGTGCTTATCCCGTATGTATCCACCCTCTTATCCAACTCAACAGACACTTTTGTCCATCCAACATCGTGGAGACTGCGCTCAAACGATTTAGGGTCGAGATACGCGCTCTGCGCTGTCATAAGCAATACAACATCTCCTGTGGCAAGTGGCCTTGGAAGGCCAGCGAATTTTCCTTTTGGCATTTTAATCTTTGTTACCGTAATCTGCTTGTTTCCAGTTCTGTGGGATGCTTCCCTTCTGAACGTTACTATTTGGGTTTTGCTCTATCTTACTTCTCACCTGTTGGAATAGTTGGTGGTGATGTGTTTCGTCTTTGATTATCTCATTGATGACAGGCTCAAATCCTGGGTATCCCACTTGTTTTGCGTAAGATGCTATCTCGGGGTATGTGTCCATGGCATCCTGCTCTGCTTCTTCAAGAGCGGACGCGGCTTGTCTTGTGTCGAGGTATTGCCCTGTCGGGTTGAGTTCATCAAACACCATGTGCATCTGTGTAGACGTTTGTGGTGCCCCGCCAGCTCTAGTAATCATAACCGAAAACTTGTGGAGGTGGTCGAACTCGTCGTTAGCGGCATACCTCATGTGTTCACCAAGAGTCTGAGCGTATGGACCACTCAGATTATACGACTCGGACACATAATTAATTATCGCTTCTGCTTCAGACGTGTGTGCATCTTGAAGCATGTTTATGAGTCTCTGGTTTGGTGAACCAGTATCTCTTGGGAATGATTTATTGTTTCCTACGAACGGTCCAAACGGCCTCTTATTTGCGAATGGCCTTCTTGGCATTGTTATACTTTAGACGATATTTTTCTCAAGGCAAATGGTATTGGTCATCCAAATGTCCATTTTTATCTCCTAAACACCATGTAAATGGGGTAATCTGTACCCCCCGTGTTTGGTTTACCTCCGTATGAAAACGCTATCAACGACCATCCTTCTGAAAGGCGAGTGCTTATTACTTTTTCTGCTTCATTTCTGTACTCTGAATTTTCAATTATTACCTCATCTCCAGGATGTGCCAACGCACTGTCAACTATGTCCTTTGGTCTTTTTACCATTATTGCGTGTCCATTATAATCGTTCTAATCCCAACACTATGCGACTCTGTACTGAGTGTTCTTTCTATCACGTTTGCTATCTTATGGAGTTGTGAATCTTGCACCGGTAGTGAGTCTCCACGTAACGACACTACGACGGCTTGGTTATTAAAGGGTTTGGCTGATGTTCTCCCGCTACGTTCGTATGATATGCGAGGATGGCCAGATACCTTATCGTATACTTTCTCTTTAAATGTGCTAGATTCTACCGTCCGGGGTAGGGTGGCTACGTGGCTATCTAACACGAAAAGTACGTTCAAAGCAGACTTTGGTTTGTTGGGCATTGTCGTTCCATGCACACCCAACTGAACCTTTTCTCCCGTGCCTCTAGACATGTCTATGTCCATGAAAGGGCCAACAGGACGATGCTTTGCCAGTGGCCTGTTAACCATTTTACACTCCTATTGCGTTTCTAACTTTATCTCCAGGGCTTAATACAGCAGCAACAACTTCAACATGCTGAGCTTCAACACCCCTGCTTTTGAACTTTCTCTTGAGTATCTCCCCCACACGTTGTGCGTTATCTGTGCTTACATGAGATACGTTGGTTATGAACCCAACCTGAGGAGGTCTGTCTTTAACTGTTACGTTGCGTGTATACAGCCCTATTTCATTTCTGTTCATCGTCTCGTTAAACAATCTTTCCAGTTCTCCATCCCCCATCTCAGATAATGGAGCGTAACTCCCCTTGAAGAGTATATGGAACTCTATTCTCCTGTCTACGAACGGTCTTTTATTTTCCATCAGTCACTCACAACGTCTACGGTTATTATTCTCCTGTGTGTAAGTAAGAATCTGTGGCCTTTCTTCACAGGAGAAGACCTTACGTTCTTGATCGTCGTTATTCTGTCCAATTCTCCTTTTGTGATGTTGTTCAACGCATCCTCTATTGTTGGAACGGCACCTGCAGAAACAATAGCTCTCGCCCTTGCTCTATTTTCCCATGTTATCTTTGGAGCAACAGTAGGACCGTCAAGCACCACCTTAACAGTTTTCACTCCATCATTTTGCTCTACCGACATTGTTTCTGATACTATTCTCATGGTTTTAGTGGTGTTGGTATGTTTCTGTCCTCCACCTTTACTTTAGCCCTCCATGTAGTTGATGTCCTTCTCTTTGTGAGTGGCTTAAGACTCTCTATTGTTATCTTCTGCCTGAAGTAGTCTACTGTTGACGGAGGTGCTTCAAACTTTGATGTGAATCTAGCAGTTTCCTTTGCCCACGAATCTACTGTTATAGTATGCATCTCATACGAATCATGTCTGTCTATAGTATGGGTGACAACTTTAAACCCGAGATTAACTCCGCTGACTGGATTTATCCCGTTTATGGTAGAAGTTACAAAGTATGTAACTGCTCCTGTAACATTTCCTTTACCAGCGTATCCAAGAGGCCCTCTTGGTATCTTGTCAACGTTATTCTCCAAGAAGTCTCTCACCGGACGTTTTTTAGACGCCGCTTTTCGTATACGGCTACCGTCAGGCGCATGGATACGATCAAGAACCATTCTATGTCATCTGATTAGTATTCAACGATCCTGATTTAGGTGGCATCTCAGATGGTTGCATGTTGCTTATCGGAACGAACACGTCAACCTCATAATTATTGAATGGTCCAGCTATCTTGTTTATCTTCCTAACTCCAAGGACGACCATGTTGTTTGCCTTTGCAGGGAACTTAAGAGCTACTTGAGGGATCGCAAGAGTCTTAGCTGACCCTTCTGATGTACCCCTCTGCCTGATCGTTAGTCTTATCCCTTTCTTGCCGTTACGTGTGAACTCCTGAGTGTTTACTACTTTTCCCATCTTTTGCTTCCGAGTTTTAGTATGTCGTCATGTGGTTTATTACTTCCGGTGCCTTGTGATGATCATTTCATCACAGAAAGAGTTACATCATAGTCATTCATAAGATTGCCAGATTCTACCTTATCCGACTTTGATATTATCACTTCAGATGGCTCAAATGGGTTTTTTATCCTCACAAATGCCCTTCCTTTTGCTTTCGCCGACGTTTCGGACATTGCCTTTATCTTAAGCTCGTATGTTAGAGTTTTACTCCCTCCTATCTTCTTCTTTATGTACTCAGGAGTTATCTTCGATATTTCCTTTGTGAGTGTATCGACTATACCTCCCTCGGAAGGTTTCTTTGACCCTGTGTATATTCTCTTCACCTGTATTCCTGGGAACGCTGTTTCATCCGCCATCATTTCCTCACTCCCAATGTCACAGTATATACATTCCCCACAGATATTTGGTTCGATCTTTTTACATGGAGTGTTTCAATCATTGATGGCTCAAAGAAGTTTTTTGCCCTAACATACATTTTCCCTCTGGTAACAGATCCTCTCTGCGTAAGCCCTTTTATATTGAGAGTGTATATTAACTCCGATTTTCCTGCAAACCTTTTTTGGAGTAACGATGGAGTGATTGATTCTATCCCTTCTTCAATAGGCATCATATATTCGCCCTCTTTGTCCCTCATCATGCTTCCTCTTGTATCAACACTTACCACCTCAACATTAGGGAACATCGGGGCAGTTGGCACTTTATACCCTCACTCCAACAGCTACATTGTACACGTTTGCAACAGCTCCGTGTTTGATCTCTTGAACAGCTACAAACTCTGTATTTCTTGGTATTGTGTTGTAGTTTAGTGCTGCATATCTTCTACCGCGCCTCATTGCAACGCCTTTGGCAGGCGCTCTAACTATCATGTCAAACACAACATCCTCTTCAGATGGTATGTTATGATTTCCCTGAATGAAGTCTCCAGAGTTTACATAGCCATCATTCACACTCTCGAATATGCGTTCATGTGCAACCCCTTCTAGACGAACACCAACCACAGGGATGCGGAACCTCATTTGCACGCCCCTACTTTCTCACTCCAACAGCAACAGAGTATTTACCGGATGATATTTTCTCTGAGTTTACAATATTTACCATAGTTGGCTCAAAGAAGTTCTTTGCCCTCACATACGCCTTTGCCCTTACATTTGCACCATGTTGACTCACCGCGTCAACGTTCATGGTGTAAACAAGCACAGACTCTCCAGCGAATCTGTCCCGAAGAGACTTTGGAGTGATGGTCTTTATACCCTCCTCGATGGGCTGCATAGACGGCCCCCCCTGCATCTCAGTGACTGACGATTTCGTGTCTACTCTAGTGACCGTTATACCGGGGAATATGTTTGCTTCTGTCATTGTTTTATCTCTGTTTTAATCGTGTACGAATACTTTGACTTCGTATGTATCTCTTACTAACCTAGTCTTTACCACATTCACGTCTTGTATATTATACTCATCTGTGAGTATTGAAGTGAATCCAGACGCTGACTCAAAGAACGCTTCGGCCTCAGCTACATTGCTAAGGGGAGAATCGACGTTGACAGTATATAACGTTCCGTTATGTGCTTGCTCTGTATTCACAATACTTACAGATGTGTCAACAGGAGCGTAGTCTTTGGCGACCTTTACTATCGCAGCTCCAACCATGCCTATTCCAACACCTCCCCCAATATTACGATTCTTCATCTTTGGGGCGGCGTTCTTTATAGCTTTGCCTGGAGTGTTACGGATGTCCGACGCTTTTTTGTCTGCCTTATTAATCACTCTCCTCCATATGGGTTCTCTGTCGAGGAGCTTCCTTATAGGTCCGCTTGGAGGGTCTCCGCCCATGTTATTTTTATTCATCTTTGGCATTGTTATACGTACTGCTGAGACATCTTCTCTGCGTTGCGTTGTTGCCGTCCTGCCTCGCCGTTCACCTGCCCAGTTCCGAGGACAGACTTCTTGCCAACACTAAGACCACTCGTTCCAAACAGCCTTCCTCTGATAGGACCGCTTGGGAATACGAGTGTTGCCATTGGCCCATTCGCTATTGTTATGCCTATTCCGTCTTTCTGGAGATATACAAGCTTGTTGCCGAACTCTCCAGTTCGAGACCATCCGTCAGTTTGGAATTGTTTTACCACGTCACTAAACGGTCTGTTTTCTCTCTTAAAAACAGACGTTCCGAAGTTGATGTTTAATCCTGGCATTTATAGATTCTTGAATAATGTTCCGTTTGCTTTGTCAGCTGCCTGCTTCACATGGTCGAAAACCGTGCCTTGAGCAGCTTTCCTAACCGGCTCCATGGCCCTCTGAGATGCGTTTTCTGCAAGCTTCTCCGGGGTCCTGTTCTCTGATATGGACCTGTCTAAGTGGTCAAGTATATTTCTCCTCACTCCTTTATCAACCACTCTCGGCCTGTCTTTTAGCATCCTAACAACGTGGGGTTTAACGAGAGGATCACTCCCATTATTACCACTGTTAGCGGCCATATTGGTAACAACGGGGTTTGGTTATAAATAAGTTGTGGGGACGCATCTCATTTAACAAGTAAGTACCTGATCTCGTCGCCCACGGTATCTCCTAATATGTACACGTCTTGGTTCAGCGTACTCATTGCAACAGATATTGTGTCCCCATGATACAGAGGGAACGCCGTTGACGAATCTATATTATTATCCCAAGCTATGTATATGGTGCCAGAATTTGAATTGTCTGCCCGCAGTACCCATTCATCTCCATCTGCACTAAATGGAATACTGTAGACTTCATTTGCTGTTCCTATGGTGAACGATCCATATCCTGTGCCTTTTGTATACGGTCTTCTCTTGCCAGTTGTGTCTGTTGATCCCATTGTTATATCATTCCAAGTAAGTCAACTTGCTGTCCTGATGATGATGACGCCATGTAGAGCTGCTCCTGCCTGAGGTCTATATCAACGTCTATCGAATCTCCTGGCCCAAGAACATAACCAGAATCTGGTTCCACGCCATCGTTTCCTATGTATATATCATCTGTGTTTGTTGGGTCTGCTTCTATGAACAGAGACTTAGATGCTATATTTGCACTGTCAGATCCTGGTACGACAACCTCTGGCTCATCAGCATTAGATATTGCGTTGGTTCCAGAAACTGTTATTTGGCTTAATGGCTGAGTGTAGTTAGCTATGTCGTAAACAGCTGAAAGTTGTAACGCCTGTATCTCGGCTATTACAGCAAGAAGTTGTTGCTGATTAAGCGTGTTAAGCTGGTTGAATCCAGGTATATTGATGTTTAATGATCTGTTCCTAGTATACGCTTTTGGATTTCTTCCTTTCTTTTCAAGATACTGTGGATTAGGCTCCAAAATGCTCATTACACTTTGGAACTCATTTGCGAGACCTTGCGGAGGGTTGGTTCCTGTTGTCTCGCTTGCCCATCTTGCGACACCTTCTGCTTCTTTCTGAGCCCCGGTCTTTCCTCTCAATCTCTCATCTGTTGCTTGGTCGTATGATACGTAATCGCTTTGTTTTGGCATTATATCATCTCCATCGCCTTGCTAAGATCAGGTTCCCCCCATCCGAACCTGGCGTCAAACCCTTTGTTTGTGAGCCCAAACCCAATCTTATTAACTGTAGTGATGTGAGGTGGGCTAGATGCCTGCTCAAGCACATACTTTATCTCCTCTGTCTGCATTGCCCCTCGGGGACCCCTTGTCTGAGATCTCGATTGAGATGACTGTGTTCCCTTGCCGTATTTACGCACAGCCTCTGACTGCATAAGAGTTACCATGCCTGCTATCAGAGGAGATGCATGGCTAGTTCCTGCAGTGCTTCCCATTATGCCATAACTCTCATCTTTGATCTCATATCCGTTTTTACCTCCCCAATATACGTACTTTGGAATCCTAACTGAAACGTTTGGTTTTGGATCGGCTATCGGCGCACAATCTCCTCTCCCATGACTACTGTATATTTGAATCTCCTTCCCGTTACTCATCATAGCACCAACTGCTATGAGCTGCTCAAGAGAGTTTGTGCCAGTCACGGCATTGGTCAATCCACTTGGCCTGTGTCCACACTGACGAGCTTCGTTACCAGCAGCGTAAACACTTGTTATTCCAGACTCTGAATTTGCTATTTTGATTATGTCGTTCTGAACAGTGTCGCAGAACGCTTCTTTTGGCCTCCCAGAGCAGAGTGGCGTTCCATAACTGTGGTTTGTTACAACCGGCTTGTTTAGGTTAAGCCCCAGTAGCCAGTCCCACGCATGCGCGATGATGTCGCTACGTATTTGGTCCTTCGAGTCAGTTACACGTATTAGGATTATGTCTGCGTCTGGGGCCACCCCGTTAAATGGCACTCCGTTGCTTGTGTTAGCAAGAGCCGCACCTGATGTCATTGTTCCATGTCCTTCAGAAGGTGCCCACACAGACTGAGTATCTCCACCGTGATACTTATGGATTATCCTGCTCTGGTCAAACAAATCCTTACTGAATCCAGTGTCAAACACAGCGCAGATTGCGTTTTCTCCACGAGTGTGATTTTGCCACACGTTAGGAATGCCAAGAGCGTTTATTATGTCTTCGAGGTTGTACTTCTGAGACTTTGCCGACTCTGTTTGAATTGACGATTCTCCCGACACGTCAACCCTAAGATTCTGAGGTCCAAAATCTGCTAACGACTCAACAAAGTCAACCCTTGTTACACCCTCTACATTTCTAACGTATGTCTTTAACGCATCTGTTGCAGCAACAGAAGGTATTGTTGCAGACATAACCTCTGATCCGCCTTTCCTTGCTTGCTGTATCTGTGAAATGCTCTGATCTATCTTGTTTGATACAGTTGATGTTGTGTTGTTCTTTATTGTGTTGAGTATGTCCTCTATCTTCGACGCTGGTTCGGCTGTGATTATCGGTGCGTTCTGGAGTTTTTTCGGAGTAAATCCAAGTCTGTCTAACTCTGACACAACAGCACTCTGTTTATCAAAGTCAGAAACTCTCACCATTATCATGTTTCTCAGCTCAGCATATTGGTGAGGTCCTCCCGAAGTCATGCGCGCAACAGTATTTCGTATTACTGGCATCTGTACCTAAATACTATACCCATACATATAATATTTACTACACCCCCTATAATCTCTACACATAACAGATCTCTTTATCTCTTATGAGTTTTTATTTTATGTCTAGACGGTCTAGGTTAGTATAATATTACTGTTATAACATGTATGGTAGCAAGGTATATAAGTGAGTATAGAGTATGTGTTACTGGATGCCACACAGTGGCTGTTCGTGCCAGCATATGGCGTTTTAAGGCGTCTCGCAGATCGTCTTCGTGACATTACATCTGTGTGGCATCCATCGCCCCCCACGCAACATCCCCTCCGGGGTGCCTCAGATTGAGGCATCCTTTTCGAGAACTTGATGGCAGCTGTGGCTATTCGTCTAGGAGATGCATCTCAACACACCGGTTTTGCGATAGAGTCCTACCCAACGACCTATACAGAGCCTATGTCCAGTCCTACCCATCTGCCTACCTCATCAGCCTACCCCCTCCACTCCAAAACGTATATATGTTGGCCTTACCTACGTAGGCTCGCACCTGACACAGAAGGCACGAATGACGAAAACCTGCAACACCATTCTGGTAAAACGCCGCATGGATATGAGTAGGCTCACGATAGGAGATGTCCTCATGGGTAGGTTTTTAGAGTGTGTCTGTAGGGACACGGTAGATGACGGGTGGGGAAAACCTACTCAAAATCGAGAGATCAAAATACATGATAAACCCTAGGAGGGGGTGAACGAATGCCTGCACAATTACCAGCTGTATGCTCTGCATGTCACGAGCCTCTTGGAGAACCAGAAGATGAGGTTGAAGGCCCAGAAGAAGACAAGCCAGATGCCCACTTCAAGATACAGATAAGAAGCGACGGCGAGCAGAGGATGCAATGCCGCGAAACTGGACAGTTGAGCAAGCCTCTTGGACCGGACGATGACGATTACCCCCACGACAAATTCGGATCTGAACCAGAACAAGAGCAAGAGAATGTAGAACAGGAAGGCCAAACACATCAGTCTGACACACCTAATAAGCAGGGTCAGGTATATGACTTCAAGGAAGACAAATCACCAATTGATTTACTCCAAGAGGTTGTAACAAACCCTAGCTATGGGTTAGACGATGATCAAATAAACGAGATAAGAGCTTGGGCGCTGGATTACGACGGACAGCTCCCACCAGACACATTAGAAGACATAGCAGCTCTTATGGAGGGGGTGCAAAAACAGACAGCTCAGTTAATGAAGCAGAGGTACGAGCTTAAACTCAATAAGTGGATGGCTGAGCAGCAGTCTGGTGACAGAGGTCCTTCCATTGGCATGTCAAATCCGTTTGTACGCAGTAACAGTACAAGGATACGTACCCCCGATCCGTCTGTTGGGCCATCGAGAGAGTCTATGATGCAGGCTCAACAGATGGGGCCGCCAGATTCGGCCGCTGGCCCATCAAACAGTGACGCTAGAGGATCTCCTGACGATGGCCCCAACAGGCGTGAGAAGAGGAGAAAGGGCAGGCGTCAAGCCGCGTCAAATGCGTTTGACACAATGGCAAACAAAGCGGCTGAAAACATAGGCGAGCAGATGGGCACAAACTATGGGAGAGGACAGGACATTGCATTTAGAGTTCTTGAGGCCAAGGCTCAAAAAGACCCAGATTGGTTCCTTGAAAAAGCACAACAGATTGAGGAGAACTTAGGAATATCAATATGGGACATATTCGAGTCATCGGATGCTAAAAAGAGTGAGCAAAACACATCAAGAAGCCAGCCTTCTGTTGATAACGAATCAGATGCCGCTCTTCAAGCAGCAATGAACAGGCCTCCCCAAACAAACGGACACAGTAAACCAATACAATCACAACCACCTCAGAATAACGATAATATAAACGGCCAAACAGACGAGATATGGGAAGATGAACAGATGGACGAATTTGACGACATGTTTGATGACGACATTGAGGATCAAGACCATCAAACAGAAGATGACGAATTTGAGCAAATATTCGGTGATCAATAATGGGATTACTCGACGGTAACGGCGGGGCTATGAATGACAGAATAGCAGATATACTTGTTAACGTGTTTGACAAGTACGGTATAGACCCAGGAGAGTTAAATGAGAAGATGGACAGCACCATCGATCTTGTATCAGATCTAAAGCCGTTTCTAGACACCCTGGAAGAGCGCTCCCGTGACCTCACTGACGATATTAAGAGCGTTGAAGATGATATAAACAACCTTAGAGAATCTACGGAACAATTCAATTTGGTTGCATCAGATCTAAGTGACGATATACAAGAGCTAAACAGAACAATGTCTAATCTTAATAGTATGATCGAAGAAGCGGCAGAATCCAAGGGGGATAACTAATGACGTGGGCAGTGCTCAGTATTAACAACAAAGGAGGCACTGGTAAGAGTACTGTTACAAAAACTCTATCATACGCTCTTCGTGACGAGGGGTATGATGTTGGTGTCATGGATGCTGACATAGATTCAGCAAACCTTGCATCTCGAATGGGATGTGAGGACAAAGTTACATTTACCGGAGATCATATAATCGAACCCGTTGAACATGACGGAATGAAGATTTACTCCATGGAAAATGCGTTTAGTGAGTCAACGTTCTCACAAAGCGGGGAGTTCATGGGCGAAGTAATCCACTCCATGATAAATGATTCAAACTGGGGGGATCTGGATTATATGGTAGTTGATTGCCCTCCCGGTTCTTCTGACGTGTTTGACCAATTAGTGAAGGGGTTAAGGCCGTCTATATTGGGTGCTATATCGGTTGGGATTTCAGATGCAGTTGAAGACACTGCACGACTGGTGAAAGTGTGTAACCACAACTGGGTTCCTATTATAGGGTTCGTAGAGAACATGAGGGGCATAGTCGCCTTCGACAAGCCGGTTTCTGTTGACAATGAGGGCAAGGAGAAGACTATTTACCCGTTCGGAAACGGCAAAATAGAGAGGTACGCTGAACAAATCAATGGTAATTACGTAGGCGATATACCCCTTTGTGTACACGGCTCCAGTATCAATGACCATGCCGACGACACTGTTGCAAATATGGTAAAGGCGGTAGAAGATGCCAGCCCGCCAGAGTTACCAGATGACAACACTGGGAGTGTGTCTTTCATAAAGAATGTGTGGGGTACAATAAAGGAAGGAATGCAAATGATCAATGATAACTACAATGTCGAGGGGATACAAAACAAGTTCGGAGTCAAAGGCCGCGATCCTCTGGTCATCTCATTGAAGCTAACCGACGCTGGTGGAATAGCTGGCATTTTCGATGAGATCATACTCACTGTTAACAACGGTGAAATAAAGATAATGAGGCCGTCGTCTGCGAAGCGCAAAGGGTTGTCAATGGAGGGACGGATGGAGATAACGAGTCAAGACCTGCATGATGCTGTTGTAGGTGAGAAGAAGGTGATGAGATCTGTTACCGGGGAGATCACAACAGAACCCTATTCCATAACAAAGGCTGTTCAGATGGGAGACGCTAAGATCGAAGGCGACAAAACAGTTAACAGATTGGCAGTGCTGGATAAGATAATGTCAGAAGTTGTCGATCCAGACGAGATAAGCAAAGCGGCTGAGTGATTTACGGGTTTGACGTTACATCAACGTCATACAGAGTAAACCCGGGTATTGAGCTTTTTCCAGCACTCTGTATAGATGCAACAGATGCGCCACTAAGAGACTTTAGCCTTGCGTTTATCTTTGCCCTTTGCTTAGCCACCGTCTGGGACACAGCTGGTATCCTGAACACAGTGTGCTGTTTTCCGTTCCTCTGGTACGACTGTTCTACAACTCCGAATATTTGTGGCATTTATGTATCACCTAAATAAGTCTGCTTACGATTGTTCCAGGTCTCCACTCATCTACCGCCCTGTCCAACTTGTCTTTTCCATGCTCTTTTGCCATGTGTTTGGCTACAGGCTCAAGCAGGTGCCCCTCTTTGACCAGCATGTGGAACGTCTTTAAATCATCTTTCTTCATTTCGTCCCACTGTATGTCTGTCCCGAGTATTTCATTCACCTCGCCGGACAGATCTGCTTTGGTAGCCATACAGTTTTATGTTCGGGGGTACACATACATAAATGTGGTGCGACGTTAGAACGTCTCACAGAAACAACGGAGAGACACCAAAACAAAATGGCATACAACCCTTACGCATCTCAGTCAACGTCACAAGTACAGACGACAAAAAGTACCAGTAGCGGGTCTATTACAGACCTTACAGTACAGCTTACAGAAACACCTGGAGATCTAAAGATACACTACAGCGTTTCTGGACACCTCGCGGCAAGTATCAATAACGCACTTGGAACAAACACGACCACAGCTCATTTGGTTGTAACTCTTTCAGGACTGGACAATTTCAAGAGGGCTATAAACAGTAAAGTCTCGTCTGCCCTTTCAAGTACAACAGGAGTGCCTTCACAATTTTGGGGGAAGGTTGGCGGTGGAGGCTCAATAGGAGGGTCTGTGCCTCGGTCAAGTATATTTGAGAAATCTAAACCTCTGGACATAGCAACTGGTGTTCTTCCGGGCACAATAACAAGCACATCTGCCATCGCAGGTAGTCAGGCTAAAACAACAAAGCTGGGACAGGTATCTGGAAAGTCTACATTGACCGGAGACATAGAAACAACATTTACACCTATAACAATCCCAGTTCCATCTGGTACTAACCTGTCTGACATAATACCACAAGGAGCATTGCCAACAATAGAGATTAAAGTAAAGCCAAAGAACCTGTTTTATGTAGTCAGTCAGGGCAACCCCAAACTCACATTCAAATTGTCGCCCGATCTGTTCATAAAGACAGAGAATATAAGCAACTATAACTGCACACAGTTATATAAGAGTGTGAGTGGGAACATAGACAGCATAAAATCAAATGTTAACAACCTCGAATCAAACATCAACAGCGAGTTAACAACAGCTAAGAATATACGCGACAAGCTTACTAGCGTGGGATCTGGTAAGAGGCTGCATCAACTAAGTATACAGGATGTTGCAAGCTTAGGCACTAACGAGCTTCAAAACATCAAAACACAGGCACAAGGACTCACGGACCATTCATCTGATATAAACAGGTATGAATCTACCATCAGTAACATCAAAACCAGTGTGGCTAATGTGGGCCTTGGAAGATGCAATATAACATTCTCTCAGGACTTATCGTCGTTAGACAAGAAGTTAAAGTCCCTCTCAAACAAAACAAGCACGGTAAAAGACATTAAGAGCAATGTCGAATCGCTACTCACAAATGTGTCTTCGATAAGCTGCGGTCAAGAATATCCAAACGTACAGCAGGAGATCCATAACATAACACGGGAGTTCCACAACCTGAACCAATCATCAGCATCTGATATTAAGAAACTCGTAAAAAACATTGACGACACGATAAACTCTATCAATACAAATTCAAACATTTCATCGACCTGCGCATCAAAGTTCCTGTCCGATTTGCACACTATACGCAACGAGGTCCAACAGAAGTCAACCACATCAACGTCTGGGGCGCTTACATGCTCAGATATACCTTCAAAGTACAGGAGTCCTCTAAGAGGCACTGTTGACACAGTTAAGAACCAGTATGCCAAGCTCAAGCCAATACAGAGGACGCCTCAAAAGAGGGACCAACTCAAACAGGAGCTTCAAAACGAGATAAGCGCGATAAATAACAACGTTGACTCAAACAACCCGTGCAAATCGCAGTTACTCAGTCAAGGACACAACGCCCTTAGCCTTCTTAACTCACTCCCGGTACAGTCTAAGCAGCAACTTCCGTGCAGTGATAGATTCTCATCTGTGAACAAAGACATACAAAATTACCGCAACACAATAAACAATCTCAGCGCTCCCATAACTCCAAAAGAGTTCCAACAAGTGTCAACGCAGGGTAGCAACGTTGTGAACAGAATACGGAGTGACGTACCGGCTACAAGCGGATGCCGCACACAATTACTCCAAGAAGTACACTCACTTACTCAAAGGGCGAGTAGACTCACGGCACGTGTGCGTACAGTTACAGGCGGTTCGTCCTCACGGTCACAAAAACAAAATCAGCAAATACATCAGCTTCTTGGCCAGATACAAGGACTGATAAACTCATCGCCGCAGACAAGCGGTTAGGTGAGCATATCGCTGTTCACGTCTTCTATTAACGACTCCAGTTCGTCTCCCTTTCTGTCCTTAAGGAATTTAACGCTTTGTTTTAACACAGCCGACTCGCTCCCAAACACATTTGACATCCTCTCGATCCAATTAGAGAGTCCTTCTTCATCATCTGGAACGTACAGCGTGAATTTATCTGTCATGCTTCGGTTGAGTGTTATATTTGCTACTATTTAACCACGTCGCCAAAACTCACCATATCACGCCATGAGGTATACCGACCCACGGTACTTACACAGGTTTAAGTGTAGTCGTCGCATTACTCGTAACTGGAGGAACCGAAATAATGCCGCACATGCTTGGAGAAAACTTCCTTCCAGAATCCGTCCAATCTAGGCGACGGCAATTCAGGGAGAAGGTTAACAATCTCCGGCAGCCGATCAAAAACTTCAGGGAGAACACAGTTCCCGGACCCAATGTAGTTGGGAAAGCAGAATCTCAGCTGCAGGGACTCAAGAACCAGTTCTTCAGTAGAGAGGGGGTTCTTAGCCGTATTAAGAGCTTCCGTTCACAACAGTCTGGAAGTGGCTCGGGCAGTAGCTCGCAGACACAATCCCAGTCTGGAAGCCAACCAAACACACCTTCAACATAACACAAACTAACAATGTCAGCATCGCCATCTAGCGTACCTCTGGACATCTCAAGCACGCTCCAGAACCCAGGTGGAAATTTCACACTCGCACTCCACAGCGACGAGTTCCCAACACAACCGTTCAACCCCCAGGAGGCACAGCTGTTCCAAGATCAGCTCAACAGCCTCTATGCCGAGCTTGACAGTTCGATTCTCAAGCAGGCGTTCTCTGCACGTGCGGACGTTATCGCAAAGACTGCGACGTTCGCAAAGGCCCAATTAGACGGTAAGGTTTTCGCCGGCGTTAACGCTGGCGACAACCAGATTGGATTCACTCCAATCCGCCCAGGGCAGATCAGGTCTGACCCGGCAACGGGCAACCCCGTCAACGACTGGTATTTCACTCCTTCGAGTGTCGGGTGGAACGACTGGATCGGAAACGGCGCGGGCAACGATTATGCGTTCGGCGCGAATCAAGTAAGTGTCGTGTTCGGCTTCGTCGATCAGGACGTTACGTCTGAGGCAAGCGCCCTCAACGTTGACTCCTTTGGACGGAACATGGACATGCTTCCGTACAACCTGAGCGACTCGCAGCTCAAGGACAATCAGAACAGTCTTATCTACCAGCCTCTCCCAACCCTCATTGGACAGGAGAACGACAACGTTCACGTCAGACTCCGGTACGACAGGCAGGCTGAATCACAGCCTCGCCTTCTCGGATTCACATTCGCGCTTGGTGGATTCCTCAACAACGAGGACTACTAAACACTTAGAGGTGTAGAATAATGCCAGCACCAACACCACTCGTAGCACGGTCAGGACAGCTGCAAGAGACTGACCATGTTAGCGGGCCGAACTCCTACGCTACAGGCGGTTTCAGCGTTAGGACAAACATCGGAAGAGTAGACAATCAAATTGTCGAGGGTGACAATGCGACATATGAGTTCCGCGCATCTGTTGCAGACAACAATGCAATCGTTGTATCTGCATACAGTCAATCAACTGGAACCGAAGTCGCTGCCAACACGGACCTCTCTGGCGTAACCGTGACGTACACTGCGTTCATGCAGTAATCGTCACGCAACCCTCCAATTGGCAAACAACACACACAACAATTGCCAAGATGAATCCAGAACAAAGAGATACAAGACTTCTTCAGACAGGCGACAGAGTAGGACTGAAGTTCAACTCTGGGTGGCTGTTTCTCCAGGTTATCGGAACCGAGTATGTAGAGCTTAAGCCTTGGATTCTCATGAACGAGAATCAGAACAGGGCAGCAATAGCTCCACAAACTGCAGGTTACGACGCCGACGAGATTCAGGACCCACTCTCACGAGACCTTCTAGAACCAAACAAGGACAGGCGGGATGAGGTATTCCAGATTCTGTATGGTGTAGCTCCATCCAGGATGCAGGTGTTCAGACTTTACGGACGTAACCGTAATACGGCACTGGAGAATTATGACGCTCCGGGAGATCCTGCGGCATATCTTAACGGATTCGACAGTCCGTATGACAACCCGTCGTCTGTATCTGAACTGTTTTACGTTAATGCAATGTCTCCACTCAGGCTTCAAGCCTACAACCCGATGGACGAAGCCAAAGAGGCAAGACTGTCATTCCACGTAAACAAACTCAGGTACAATGTCATTACAAATGAGAATCTCATGAAGGCTATGCTTCAGGGACAGACACCTGCAAAGCTTACAATGATGGGAGATGGAGTATCTAACTCCGACGAACTTGACGTTCCCGATTGGATCAACGAGGCGTTTGGAGACAACATCTACTCAACTAATGAGATACTCACGTACAATGGCGGGAGCAGTGGCAGTGGGGGAAGTAACCCACAGCAAGGGCCACTCCAACAGAACATATTATCAGGAGGCACTGGGCAATAATGCCTCGTGATTCAGAGACCCAATACGAGCAGGATAGGCTTGGCAACGAAAAAGCCAAGCTTGACGAACTCCGCGCCCAAGAGGGTAACAGCGGACTTGGGACAAGTGACGGTATAGTAAACATCGGGTCTGCGGATACAGGAGTTTACAAGACCGCTTACTCTATCCCGACACACGCATCAAGAGTAATAGCTGTTCAGGTGTGGGGATTCAACAGTGTTGGTTCGGGTAACAACACCTTCACACTTGGAGAGGCAACACTAAACGGAACTGGAAGCATAGTATCAACAACTCAGCGCTCTGTTCCAATAGCAGTTGGATCGGGAAGTACGAGAGTTGAGACGTACAAGGGCTTGCCGTTTACAAAGGCAATCGCGGTCAGTTCAGAGTTCCAAGGTCAGGTTGGAGTTGCTGTAATATCTGACCATGACCGCGAAGACGACACAGCTGTTGAAGTTACTCAGACGCCATAGTAACATCGGCATCTGAACAACTGCCTTTTTGGCATCGGTAGTTTTATTTTATAGTCGTTCCTAACGTCGGTAGGAGCGTAAAACAAACAATGCGCATTCTCTGGCACAGTGCCGCACCTTGGGTCAACACTGGATATGGACATTGCACAAGAGAGATCGTCACGAGACTTCAGAAAAGAGGACACGATATTGCTGTCAAGCCACTTGGAGCTGTTACTAAAGGACCGTTCTGGTGGCATGGTGAGGAATCACCAGTAGAATTAGATGAGCCTATAAAGATTTATGATGCGGGTCAGGCATTTGGTTTGGATACCACCACTGACAACTTCTCAGATTTTAACGCTGATCTTTACTTCACTCATTTCGATACATGGATTGGGCCAGCTCGTAATACAATCCCCAACATGGGAATACCATATGCGAGCTATGTGATCGTTGATCACTACCCAGTTCCAAATGCTGTTGTGGAGCAAGTCCAAAACGCACAAAGAGTAGTCGCAATGTCTCAATATGGCAAGGCGGCTCTGAGAGAGAAAGGAACACCATCGAGAACTATAACTCACGGCATAGACCCCGATGTTCAAAAGCCATTAACGGGCGATGACAAACCATCTGTCATACACACTCAAGACGAATCAGGTGAGATTAAGGACGTAGACCTCGATGAAACATTCGTTGTTGGTATGGTAGCAGCTAACCATGGAGACAGGAAACATATACCTGGTCACATGGAGGCATTTAAAATGGTGCTGAGAGAGATTGATGAAGATGCCATAATGTACATCCATACAGATGCCAACCCGAACGAAGGGCATAACCTAAATGAGGTGAGGAAAGAGATAGGTCTTCCTCAAGAGAATGTAGTGTGGCCCAGTAATGAAATGTACCATGGAATATCTGACTCAATGCTTAACAAATGGTACAATTCGTTCGACGTGTTCGTAAATTGTTCGTATGGAGAATCGTGGGGCATGTGCGTCACAGAAGCCATGGCTGCTGGACTGCCAGTGATTGTATCTAACTTCAGTTCAATGCCAGAGCAGATAACTAACGACGACAATAATCTAGAAGATATTACAATCACAGGACCTAGAACATATGGGGGCATAAAAGAGGCTGATCACGGCATAGCTGTCGATCCTGTCGTCGGAGTGTTCAGAGCAAGAGTTTCTGCAAAGCAGTTCATAGTACATCCCAAGGACATAAAGGATGCCATAATGTACTATTACAACAACCCAGACATTGCACATGAGCATGGCGAAAAGGCTAGGGAATACGCTGTCAACAATTACACATGGGAGGATCATGTAGTGCCAAAATTCGATAAGATGTTCAGTGATATGGAGGCTGAATTACAATGAAACTCGCTCTAATAGCGTTCGACGCTCTGGACCCACGGGTGATATACTCAAACAGGAACAACCTCCCTAACTTTGATGAGCTTCTAGATAATTCGATGCATGGAAAATGGAAAACTCCAGGCCACACAATACCATCTTTCACAGCCACTCTAACGGGGAGACAATATAACGTATTCAATTTCCATTGGGATGAGGGCGAAGGAGGATACCAAAGACACAGACAGACGGGGTTCAAGTATCTGTGGGAGATGACAGATGCGTCGATGACACTTCTTAATATACCAGTTCTATACCCACCTGAAGATATAAACGGTGTGATGGTATCAAGCATGCTGTGCCCAGATGATCTAGCAACGTCTAATCTCGCGCTACCCAAAGACGTTCAGTCAATGCTTAACGACATGGAGTATATACACGAGGTTAGAGCGGATAAAGTGTTTGACGATCTGGGAGCTGAAGGTATGCTTGACCTGCTTAAACAAACATCAAAGAAGAGGACAGAGGCAGCATACAAACTTATCGACAGTTACGATAACGATCTGTTCTATGGTGTGTGGACATCTACCGATAGATGGTTCCACAGAGGCCACACACATGGAGTAGATTACTTCCCAATGTACGAGGACGCTGATGAACAGCTTGGAAAAATGATGGATAAAATACCCGATGACATACCAACGGTAGTATTCAGTGATCATGGGTTTGCCCACTATCCATCAGATAACGCTGTTCATACTGGGCATATGTATGACGGGTTCTACGCCATAAAGAACGACAGTATGCCAAACCACAGAGATGACACAGCTTCGATATTCGACCTACTCCCAACAGTTGTTAACTATCTGGGGGGCGATATACCATCAGCTTGCCAAGGCAGAATGTTATTCCATACAGATGACCAAGATGACCAAATAAAGCAGAGGTTAGATGACTTAGGATACTTGTAACATACATTTTTGCGAGTGTGCAGTACGTTTAAATATAACGACCCCGTGTATGCTAGTGTAGAACATGCCAGCTATACATGGTGGAGTCTCAGATGAGATGCTAGAGGCTATTGACGAACACATGGTGGGACACGACGGCATTGAAGAAAGGAAAAATGCCGTCGAGTACGCACTCGAATACACATTATACAACAAGTACGGTATAGAACTGTGAAGGTAAATGGCTGCAGACAGTCATAAAATAAGGCCGCATCAGGTAGATGAAACTCCGACAAGATCAAAACTAACGAACCTGTTACTTCTGTTCAAAAAGCATGATGACCTAGAGATAGACGACATAATACAGGCTGAGTATGGAGAGGATCATTTCGGGGGTCATGTGTACGGAGACGGAAACGGAGAACACGACCCATCATCAATGGACAACAACGACGACTTACAACATAACAACGACCAAGCAAGGCCAGAATACTGGTACGACAAGATAGAGGACACAGTAGAGGAAAATGAGGAGAGATCAGTAAACAATTCTAATGTTATACGGCGTTTGCAGTTTAAACTAGATACAGTTGACTACAGAACGGTATGGGTTATGAGAATACTTACAGGCGTACTCTTTGCGATCATAGCTGATATGATCATAAAAACGTTTCCCAGCGTTCTATAGTACCGCTACAGACGGCACAGACGGGTAGTATAGGCCCCGAGACGCCCGTTTTCTTACGTCTCAAGCCTTCTACACGCCCCGTCCACACGACCCTATGCTTTCGTGCCATAACATAGGCATGTAAACCAATCTCTATTACTCACCGTATATCTCTTACTATATCATCAATAGAATTAGAAACATCAACCATATCAACATCTCCTAAGAACCCTGTTTGATTTTCTTTCCATGACATTGTAAATTTGCTCACATAACAATCGTCGTTTTCACATTCCCATTTAGAATCTGATAACTGAGTTCCAACACACGCACATTTCGGACATGCCTTATCTACACCTGGACTTTTCTCTACATGTCTGCTAGATTCATTGTTTTGTATGCTGCTGCTTGTTCCGTCGTCTATTAGGTCTTTTATCGTCATGTTGTATCATTTGTTGGTGATAGAGTAAAAGTGGTAGCATCGCAATCTTCATTGAGGCAAGAATAATAGTAATGTCTCTCCTCTGTGTTTCTCATTCTACACTGTGGACACATTACATTACCACTGTAACATGTTTTTGGCTTATCGAGCCAAGACGATGCATCCTCTTTTTCTGAAGATGCGTCATCTACTAAGTCTTTAACTCCCATAATTACATATAGTCCCGTAGAGATTCGAACTCTAGTCCTCGGCTCCAAAGGCCGATGTGATTGGCCGCTACACCACGGGACTCAGACGGCAGGACTGGGATTTGAACCCAGAGTGGAGTCATTACCTCCGGCTGGTTCTCAAGACCAGTGCATTGCCAGATTCTGCCATCCTGCCACATATTATTTTAACTCTTTGTTAGCATCTCTATATACACGACCACACTAATAAATTTTGTGCGTGTTATGCGTCATTGTGTTGGTCTACCATTGGTATGCTCCTTTCTTCATCCTTTGGTATTGGGTTTCCGTCTTGGTCGAGCATTATTGTGTCATCTGGGACGTTAGTGCGTTTATACACTGTACGTCTCCCGCATTCAAAGCACTTCATGACAGGAACGTCATCGTACTTTTTGTTTATCCATATTACCCGCATACAATCATTATGCATGCAGTAGTATGGGATCTCTTCTTGTTGCGTCTTTACAGATCTGCTGTATGTATCGTTATGTCTCATTCGTACCCCCAATTATCATCTTCTGGCTCTTCCTCCGACCATCCACATTGCACACATATTTGTTTGTCCAATAATGCACTTCGGTTAAAATGGCCGCAATTAGGACACGTCCAGCGGTTGTATGTTTCAACCATTTAATCACCTCCAAAGCTACCAGAGGGATTTGAACCCCCGACAACATCCTTACAAGGGACGCGCTCTACCAACTGAGCCATGGTAGCACTCACGGACATGACGAGACTCGAACTCGCGATCTAGAGGTTAGGAACCTCTCGCCTTGTCCACTAGGCCACATGTCCAAATGGCTGCTTAGGGCAGCCAATCCGACTACGGGTGCGTATTGTGACGATCATATCTCAACCCTCACTGACCAGGCAAGGGTGCATCTGTTCCTTGCTCTCCCCTCTATTTAATATTGCGCCGAGGAGGCGCAAGCGCCTGCCCGAGGAATCGAACCTCGAACCTTCTGGGTAACAGCCAGATGCTCTACCAGGTTGAGCTAGGCAGGCTTATAGGGGATTTTATGCCTCCCCCACAGAGCATCGGCACTCCAACACGCCACCATTACACAATTTGTGAATCCTGATGTTAAGTTCAGGCTTCACCATCCCACGTGTCAATTGTCCCGACGAATCAACCTATCGAATGAGGTCTACGTTGTTGTGTACTCTATCTTCCGTGATATGATACGAGTTATGGTAGCAGGTAAGCTCTCGCTCGCGTGTCAATGTGGCATGTTTTACATGCCGAGTGGACCACCTCGGATTTGAACCGAGATCTGCACGTCCCAAACGTGCAATGATACCAAGGTACACCAGTGGTCCAAATGGGAGTGGGAGGGATCGAACCCCCGTCACAGATGTCATGATTGAGTTAGCGACATATGGCAATTTTGTTTGATGCTCACCATTACTGTGACATTCCATTAAATTACACTCCCTCGTTTATCGCTTCTATTAACGTTTTTTCAAACGACGATTTAGTTACTCCGGGGCATTGTGGACAGATGATTACATCTTGATCACGAGGATATACGACCCTGTAGAAGTCGTCGCTTATGTAACCTCCACAGTTCTCGCACTCGTGTGACACACTATGACTTTAGGGAACGTGGTTTTATAATTCTTTCGGGTAGTGTTATACGATTCTCATCGTTCGGGAATCGTGGAGGTATCATCCAACTTTGTTTTATGCCACATTCCCAGTTAGATGTTATCTTCATTGGGTAATGGTTATCTAAATATATGTTAACAGTATCTGTGTTAACGATGGTCGAGTCTAGATAACCCATAGACATTATACAGTCTGTTATATGCTCCTCAGACTCATCATGCGGAGAGCCTTCATAATGGTCAACGTTACTCCAGTCTATATCATAGTCATCAAAATCTTCCCAATGAATACGCTCTGCCATTTCAGAGTCATCCGAGTCTGTCCACATATAGAACAACCCATCTCTTGCACTTAGATACATGTATCCATTCTTCTTATCCCCCATCCCCTTATCATAGTCGTTAATAAAATCGCTTATGAAGGAGAAATCGTTGGTAATTTTAACAGATGTGTCTAGATCAGGAACTTGATCTGGGACACCTGATACTTGGTCAGGATCTGTCATTGGGAACTTATATTCCCTGTTGTCTGCATCAAGCTGAAGTTTATATAATTTCCCGGCAGATTGTACTATCTCGAACGTAACAGTATCATCGTTCACACTCGAAACGTAATCTATGATTCTGCTAACGTCTATGCCAATACGTGGAAACTCTCCAACTTCCCACACCTCCATCGACTCGGATGGTATAAACGCTGCTTGAAGTGCAGTGTTTGACATTTCATTAACTCTTATAACCATCCCTTTTTCACTCATGTTTATGAGTAACTCATCTCTGTACTCATTGAGTGAATTGAATACATCATACAGCCTGTCCGCTTGTATCTCCATTTTCATTTATGATCTAGCCAATTGTCTGCTGTTACGTTTGTCTTTCCGTTACTACCGTTTGAACTCTTCTCAAGGTCTATGTCAGTCTCTTCTATAACATAGTCTGCCATGAGTGTTTCCAACACCTTTATTCTCCTCTCTATATTTTCCATTCTCTTATCATACTCTACTACAAGTTTATACATCCTCTTAAGCCTTTCGTCATCTGTCTGTGCTTCGTCAACGTCATCTGGAGTAGTTTCGTCTTTATCTCCAGTGTCAACTATATCATCTAGTCCCATTTATTACTCGTGGGCTGTTTATTGTTGTTCCATTCTCTGCCACTGTTAACAAGCGACGAAACTGCGTCGTCAACCGATGTTGTAATGGCATCAGAATGATACTCTAAGAACACGGGTATGTCATCCTTGCTCGATTCATCTGTAAGAAGCACTGATGGTATCCCAAGGGAATAAGCTACATGATTCTCGTAGTACGTTCCACATGTATTGAATGGTTCTATAACCCGCATCAGTATTCCGTCACTGTCCTTAACAGCGTTTTTACATACTTCTGGGATTGATTTTCGGTCTTCGTGTTTGCACAGATTTATTGGGTTGATCCAATCAATACTTGGGTACCTGTCTATTATGTCCTCTCTCCATTCGTTAGCGTATTCTATGCTTTCAACCGCGTCAACTGGGCCTGCAAGGTAGTACATTTTATCCATTGTTATTTGTTGTTCAGCTTAGTGTATCTGTCGCTTGTGATGTATTGACCTGGCTCCTCATCATGCACGACATAATACAGCTCGCATTTGATGCATTTCCACCTTCGTTTGTACCTCTTTGTATTAAGCTCCTTACAGAAGGAACCACACACATCACATCTCTTTGACGGCATTGGAGTTCTATTTATCCCTTATTATGTTTGCCACCAAGCCATTTGCACAATCTTTACAGAGATCATACGAAATATCTGTCTTACTGTTTGGATATGTATGCATTGTAGATGTGAATTTGGCCTTTGACCACACCGCAGGGTAGTTGACATTCTCTTGTTGTTTGCCACATTTATCGCACCTGTGCAGTCTTGTTGTTGTCATACTTCACCTCAAGCACACTGGAGGAATCGAACCTCCACAAACCATTGTGCGTGGAACAGATTGGTTAACTTAGTCTATTAACGCCTTAACACCTCCAAGTTTGCCGTTCTTTACCGGACAGTAATCGGAATGCGAACAGTATTGGCACTCCTTCTCATAAGCCGGCACCTGCTTCTTATCAAAGTACTGCATCTTCTCTTTCCAGAACCTTGTGTCCATCCCATCAAGCTGCTCGTTAGTATATCTGTTGCCAGTCCTGTATCCAAAGTCCTTAAGGGCGTTATGGATACTGTGTGCCTTGCTCTTAACCACCTCCCAATTATCTTCACTCATCGTGCCAGGCATCACGGTTATATCATTAACTAAGTCTCTGGACTTACTGTTAATCATTATAAGACCGTATGTGTCAGCATCATACATATGAGCGTATGTATTTGCCTGACTCATGTATTTGTACAACCTTCCGTGACCACTCGATGGAGGGATGGACGAATACTTTATGTCGAATATTGTTGTCTCCCCGTCCTTTGTGCAGATTATGTCACACTTACCTGTGATCGACACTTCATCGTCTATCTGGCACTGTGACGGCACTTCATATGAGGTGTCTACTGGGTGATAGCCAGCCCTGTTAAGGGCGTCTGTCATCAACCCAGTCTCTTGGAGGTAGTAATGGACAGCGCTTCCCTGAAACAGCCAGCAATTAAGAACTGTCTCATCATCCGTCATCCAGTCGAGGAACACCTTTAGAGGACATCCTGTAATCTGTGACGGATGGTATTCTCCTAGAACATGTTTGCCATACGAGACGTTGTTCTCGTATAGAACATCTCCAAGAGACTCCTCAATAAGAGTGTCGTTCATTCTACATCACCCAAGCCAATGACGTTATAAGCCTTAGCCTCTGAGTGAGTGGACATTTTCTCAGCCTTCGACATGGCTTCGTCAACACTGTCAGCATCAACCTTCAATCCGCTATCGTCATACTCCACATCATCAGGACTAAAAAACTGGGTGAACAAGTGTTTAATCTTCATTCTAACACAGAATCTTTACTAACTTCTTCAGCGGATACACTTCCTCCTCCAACGAGGTCACTGATGGCACGGTTCTTGGCACGAGTCTCTGCAGTTGCCATTATGTCGTGTTCGTTAACCTCCTTGGTGGACTTGAGACGCCTCCAGCTCCCGTCAACCTTGAACACGTTTTCATCATCAACATCATACACCTTGTGCTGCTCAACGTCCTTCATGTTTCCACCTATGTACTCCATGTGGTTGGATTCATTTGAAGCGCATGTGGCCCAGCTCGACGCCTTCTTTCCGTTAGGTGCCTCTGCAGTTGCTTCAACTCTCCATGTAAGGACTCCATCATCGACAGACTTCTCCTTGTCGCTAACGTAGAACGAAACGTTAAACGCTGTCGCAATCTTTCGCCATCCGCTCTTTGTTACGAACGTCTGTTTACGTTTACCAGATCCAATTGTCTGCTTATCAGAATCTGTCAGAAGCTTGTTCTTGATGTCCTCGAATTGGTCGTATACACCTACAACCTCCTCGATGTTGTCAACAGGTCTTACAAGGGACGATTCACCAGCATCTCTTGCACCGACGTTATCGTATGCAACTGTTGAATCAGATGACGGTTCAACATCGATGACATCAACATCATCGCTGTCACTAACGTCTGAAAGGAAATCTTCTCCTGACATATCACTCACCGTTTTCGTCTAGCATCTCTGCCAATTCAACAATGCGTCTTTGAACATCGTTACACTTTCCATTGAACTCGCCAGTATCCAAAGATGCATACTCCTGCACCGTTTGTATCTGGTTTACTAATTCAGTAATCTCTATGGAGGGTATCATACTCTAGTCGAACAGACCGTCTGTAAGTTCATCCTCATCGTCCTCGCTCTGGTTGTTATGCTCCTCGATAACATCAACGATAACATCAACTATCGCATCGTCATTGTCAATGTCGAGTTTGTTTGATACCACCATAACGAGCTTGTCCATGCGATCATCGTCGCGTGAAACCTCCCACACAGAAGGCTCACCCTCTCCAAGCTGTTCGACTAGGTTGGCAATGTCGTCATACGGCACCGGATCAGACTCGTTATCCTCAACATCGTCATCTGATTCATCGGCGTCTAACCATCCACCATTGCTGGCGTCTTCGACCTCTGAACCATCGTCACCGTCACTAGAGTCCTCTTCTTCAGTACTGTCGGTGTCCTCCACAACCTCCTCGTCCTCTTCCGGCTCGGCGAATTGCTCTTCGCCATCGTCTTCATCTGATTCGTCTGCTGCAAACCCATCATCTGACATGGCCTTAGCAGCATACTCCTTAACCTCCTCAAGAGTGGCTATTCCACGAACAGGATACACACTCTCGATAATCTCCCCGTTGTCCTTCTCATACTCGTCTATCTCGCCAATGACGATAACGTCGTCGCCCGAGTCGATCTTCTTAAGATCGTTCTTGTCGGGGAACGTGCATCTCATCCAGTCACCAATATAGTCTAACGGAAGAGATGCTGCGCCCTCCCACGGTTCGTCAAGGTACTCCCACACAGTTCCATTCTCAAGGGACGGAACACTCATCAGCAGTACCGTATGCGTGATGTTGTTATCCGTAGTATACTGGAACTGTGGTTCCCCCTCGGCAAACTTATTCTCGTTCACAGCAGTAGCGCAAATCTTCGCCATCTGCTCTTCCGTGATCTTATTGCGTTCTTGCCGCCTCTCGGCAGTCTTCTGACGCACAGCCTTTGCAACATCCTCTCCAAATACTTCGCTAAGGTCGGTCATTATTCGTTGTTGTTGTATTCGTCAACTCGATTCTTGATGAAGCTGATAAGCGGCTCATCTAAATTGATGTTTCTAGGAACAGTATTTCTATACTCCTCCCAGAGAGTCTTATCGACTTCCAGAGGGTATGTTTTGGTTGGCATACGTTGCGTTTGCACACACGTACCGGGGGTACATAACCTTTACTAACCTAAGGTTATGCAAAGTCACTCGTCATCGAACGTCGCTGTACCGTGCCTCGTACCGGCACCCGTGGAGTGCGTCAAAATACGCCTGCCCGGCCAGCTCGTCCGGTTTTTCTATCATCCCGTGGGATATACCGTATCCGACCAAAACGCGCCACGGGACCGCGTGCGTGCCCACAAAGCCTTTGTCAACAGCCGTACACCAAGCACGGTAGTGTAGAGTATCATCTCTGTCCCATTTGCGTCTAACGTCATCACATGATCTTCCAGTAGCCTCTACTGCTAAGAACTGTTGCGCGTTTAGACCACATCCTTGCGAACTCCCATAATCATGCCTCCAACATGTAAACGTGTCTCCATCTGAGTTCTTCATGAAGTTCGATCCGGTTTCACTTCCATGAACAGGATGTGCTATCCTCTTGCCCGGAGAAAGCCATGGCAACACATCATCAGCGTCCAACTTATAGAAATCGTATCTTGTGTCTTTATTTGACGTTGATGAGTATGTCTTTGACGGATGGTAATCTGGTCTTGTTGGCTTTATGTATTCTTGAAGAGCCTCCATCATATCATCCTTAGATATTGATGTGATCGAATCACCTCTAAGAGGTCCATATCTGTTGCCACTAGGATGAACAGACCCCGGACCAACTACATACCCGTGAGGATCACATTTGACCTCGCCTAAGTGCGACCACTCATATTGCTTAACACATTCTCCATCACTATCAATCCAGCATTGATAATCGTCATCACTACACTCATGAGGTTTTTCTTTATAGTGCAGTATCTGTCTCACATTCATTCCCTCGCATTTATAGAATAGATGGACACCATCTCTTGATCCTGTCACTTGGTAGAGTGTGTCTGGCAATTTAGACGTTATGTCATCAACATAGCTCTTGTCATCTATATCAATAACTGCTAGGTCATTTGCGCATGCTATCCCGTAACCATATCCAGCGTCGAAGTACGCATTAAGAATCTCGCTATCTGCTGCATACCTATTATCCTCAAACCCATGAGCATAATTCCATCCTTTATTTTTGAATGGTATAGGGAAAAACACCTCGCCTAAGCACCACAGGTCGTGAGGTATCTTATCCTGCCAATTTGGACGCCACCATTGATGTTTTCTTTTGTGTGCCCAATCTGGCTCATGGCCGTCGCACTTCTGACTCATTTAGCGTCACTCACTACCTTTTTACCTTCCTCACTCTTTAGTTTATTCTTAAACACCCCGCTAGGGTAACACGTCGGTACGTACAGGTCCTGATTAAGGGATTCGTATGGGTATATATCCCCATTCTCCTGCTCTCTTATTCCAACGGGTATCTCACAGTTGTTCTTTATGTGTATTTGCGACATCTCTTTGTCGCCGTGGTACACAACATCAGGATCTGCTACAGCAAGCAGTATCTGTGTTGCAGCTTCCTCCCTGAGGTAGTAATCAGACGTTTTATCAGGTTCCTGCAACACCCTCTCTATGTATTTGTCCACGGCATGACTGTCTATGTTTACTATCATATATCACTGAGGAATCCATCATCTTCATCGTCTTCATCGCTGTTGAAGTTTATGCTATTTTCCCCACTCCTCACTACCCACTTCGTTGTTTCAGCATCTGTTCCAGCCCTTTTAGCATCTATGCGTTGAAGTATCTTATATATTTCGACCGTTGTAAGGCCAGTCCTAGATTGTATCTCATCATATGACAGAGGATTATCGAATAACATGTCTAATACACGCTCGTCCATATCAAGAGATGCTATCTTCCTGCTTTGTTTTAGATGTTGTATATACGACTCCATTACATTAGGATCTGTCTTAAGACCCCACCAATTACGAGCAGCCATATACGATTGAACGTCCCTGCTTTCACGAGGTGTTAGTTTGTACTTCTTATACAGAGGTGCAGGCGGTTTGAAATTTGTAGACACCTCTATATCCTGTTTGAGCATGCGTCTGACAGTATTGACCTCTTCCTCTGTTATCATGCTTTCAACAGATGGAGCTGTGTCCATTGCGTGTGTTATTTCACCAGTCAATGGCTCAGCGGGTGTTATAATGTTGAACCTAGATTTAAGCGCATACTCATCTAAAAGCGACGGGTCATGAGTAGCTCCCCAAAACACGAAGTTTGTATGCAAATCAAATTCATTCTCGGATTTGAACTTGATGGCTTCGCCGTATTTCTCTTGTATGTTGGACTTCTCGGATTCTGAAAGCTGTGCGATCTTGTTGAGGGAAACATTTGTGTGTCCCTCTTCTAGAAGATTAAGGAAAGTATGTAGCAGTTCATCCTCGAAGTTTGTCTGACCAAATTCGGTGCTAATTAGTATGGGTGTGCGTAGTGGTTTTGGAGGTGAAAACCTACCTCCCTCAACCGAACCTCTGATAACAGCTTCAGTTACCTTGCCGCATGTAGATACCATATCATCACCCAGTACTTTCTTGAGTTTCATAAGTATGGTTGTCTTCACCCATCCAGGCTCCCATGTGAGCATCACATGGTTCCTAAATCTGTATGGTGGATCTGAGTGCTTTTGTATATTCCAAGAAGCAGCACTCAACAAACATTCTCTAGCAACCTGAGCGCCTAGGAAACTATACTTTTCCGTGAACGCATCTCTGATCGTCTCATATATTTCTCTTCGTTGCTTCGCAACTTGATCATCCATTTGTTGTTTAGGCATTAGTAAAGAACCTCTTTTTCAATCAATTCCCCATTTCCATTTCTTCTATAACGTCTGAGAGGAACCCGTCGTCATCGGTGTTTTTATCTCCCCAACTCGATAGACCAGTCTGATCCTCATTTGACCATTTTCGCACCTCTTCAGGATCGTAATTTGTTATAAGTGTTTCTACCGTTTCCTTTCCTTCACCTTTGACACCACTATTTATAAAGTTGGTGGACTTCTCTCGCGAGATATAATAATCCTCCAACCTGTCGGGGATTTCATCGTATGAAACCATCCATTTTCCTTCTATGCTCTCAAGGTTGTCACAGAACTTATCATGACTGAAGTCTGATTCAAGGTAATATGATTCTGTTCCAATGTATGGAGGATCAAAATAGAAGAACGTGTCTTCGCTGTCATAGTAATCTATCAACTTCTCATATGACACGTTCTCTATTGTAACGGAGTCAAAACATCCGACGAACTCCTTTAGCCTCTTCTTTGCATTTGAAAATGTGGCAGCTCCATTCTGGACCTTGCTTCTTCCAAAACCGGATTTACTCTGGTATTTTGCACCAAACTGCATATATCTTAAACAAAAGAATATGCCAGCTCTCTGTATGTGGCCATGGGATATATCATCCGATGACACCATTGAAGACTCTAGAACCGGGGCGGGCGGTTCATAATCAGAATCCTCCTCGTCCCAATGGTAAAACGCCATACCAAACTCTTGGTATGTCTCATACGAGTAAGGCACGCCGTGTAACCATTCAATCAGCCTGTCTGGAGCTTCTCTGTACACTGTGAAGAAATGAACCAGGTCACTATCTAAATCATTGTACACGTCCACATCTGCAGGCTCCTTATTAAGAAGAACAGCACCAGATCCTCCGAACCCTTCGACGTAGCATTTATGTTGAGGCATCATAGATTGTATTCTCTTGAACATTCTTGACTTACCACCAGGCCACTGGAACAATGTATCTGCCATATATACTAATTATGCAATGTTGCTACAGCCTATATCTTTCTGGATGGTCCTCAGCTCTCTTTATTCCCTGGTTTACCCAATGATTATATTTATACATTGGTTTGAGGTTAACTACATTAATATGTACAAGAGATACAACGTCCTTATAATGCACATCTAGCTCATTTGCAATTGCTTTGAACGCAAGATGCCTTCTGTAATCAAGCTTCTCCTTTCTTCCCATCATTCTAAAATCACAGTTAATCTTGCTTTCATACATTGGTATGCGTTTATCTGCTGTGTTCCACATTTCAATAAGTTTTTCTCTCTTAGATGTCATCCAACAAAGCTTTCACACCTTTTCCACCAGAATCGTCTTCTGGTTCATTATCCTGCTCATCTTCGTCTGACATGAGTTTGTTCAACAGTTCCGATCCTTCGTCATTTGAACTGGATTGTTTGTCTTGTTTACTTATATATCTTATAGACTCAGGATAATCGTCTTCGTGATCTCTGAAGTCATGTATGCCATGATCGTGTATTTGGCTTACTGCTGTGTTTGGGAGTGTCATTGTATGCCCACATATATCAGATATGACCTCTTTTATATGTTTGTCATTGTCATAGAATCTGTTCCACTCATTCTTCCAGAAATCCTTCCCGTGGTTGATCCTGAACACATTAAGATCAGACTCTTCCTCTATTCTCCTAAGCCTGTCATAATCGTCTTCCTCCTCTTCTTTTGTTGGCCTTCCGCCTTTGTTGTCTGGATACTTTTCTTGGCTGGTTCCCTCTAAGTCAAACAGTCCCATTTTATCCTAGCACCCATGCAATCTTACAAATGGTAGGGTATGAGAACGGACTGTTCTTGATCACCCGAGCCTGAATATATAAACACGCACAAAACGCAAAGATGAATAATGACTTTACTAGCGATCCTAGAGGAAACAAAGCCATAGCCAAAAGACCGACGGATGATATTCCAAATCTCCATCGTATGACGAAACTCTCCCACTTACCGATTTCTCTTGTGTCAGTCATGTGTTGTTGTTGGCACTCAAATGAGGCGGTGAGTTTCTTCGCCCCGGTGCCGTACCGAAAAACCGCATGCAACCCCCTTAAAATTAACGGCTCCCTGTTGGGAGTGTGGTTATCTGCAGTCGGCCAGATCAACAACGTCCTCGTCAGGAGAGTACGCAATCCATTCGCATGGGTTGTACTCGTTGTATGAGTACACGAGTCCGTTACCCCATTCCTGAGTGGCGTACTCTTCATCATCTGACGTTGTTGGGCCGTTCCATTCTTTTACCGACATTGTTTTGCCTCTTACGTTTTCTGTTACACGTAGTGAGCATATAAACCTTGCTACTATTGGTTGTCCCAATTCCCATTCATCGTTCGTTGTCCAGACTGCCACTTAGACGCCTTGTACTCGTCTCCAAGCAAGTTTGATAGTTCTATCGCGGAAGACGGGTCTATAACACCCTGTGCCAACACAAGCTTTTCTGAAGCCCGTGTCATGCCCACATAATACACGCGCCTCTCCTCATCTGTAAGTGGCACCTGAGATATTGGAGTGTTAATCTGCTCACGTCTATCGACATTTTCATTGAACTCCTCCCTCATGTTCGTCATTATTGTCTTTGTTGTGTCCGTTGCCAATAGCACAGTTTCAGCCTCCTTACCTTTGGAGCTGTGTATGGTTCCTATACGGACCCGGTCAGGGTCCATATCATCGTTACCATTTACAATATTGCCCCTTATGGCAGACTTCTCGTACCAATTCAGCTCTTCTGTTTTGTCTAAGTACATTATGGCAGCACTTCTGTACTCAGTTTCGTTACGCATAAATGGGAATATCTCATTTAGCCTGTCTTTACTTATGCCTCCAAAGTGAGACATGACCTTTTCAGATTCAGACACGTCACTCCTGTCATTATACATGTCATCCTCTGCATATTCTATTAGCTGGTCTAACTCATCACCATTTATCTTTCCTTTACCGTTGTGTATTTTAGCGAGGCCATCTCTAAGAGTGGTTATATCATCACTCCACGTATCATATGTACTCATGTTCCGGTATGGTATGCCTTCATCATGAAGAGTGTCCCTGAACTCATCTATATGATACCTCGCACGGAAAAGTATCATGCACTCGCCATCCTCTATATGCTCCAACACCTGTCTTGTAGAAGGTGCCCTCATGGGAATGAACTCTCCACCATCTCCATTTGGAACAACATCTTTCTCTTGTCTGTGGTCTACTTGATGTATAACGCCATCACACACCTCCCAAATCTCTCTTGGGATTCTGTACGTTGTTTCAAGTACCTCAAAGTCACCTTCTTCGTTAAGCATAAATTCTGGATCTGCACCACTCCATCCATATATGCTTTGGTCATCATCACCTCCAAGATACACCTTCTCACACACGAGCTTTTGAAGCAAATACCACTCCCATTGAAGAGCTGTTAAGTCCTGCACCTCGTCAACGTACAGTACCTTTGTATCAATGAAAGCTCCTATACCACGTATAATGTCTGGATCAAGCTGAGGGTCATTACACGCTTCAAGGAACATCTCCCTTGTAGTTGTGTTTTCATCTGCGAATAATACTCCCCAACCAAGATTTTCTAGCTGTTTGTATCCAAGCTCGACGACATCCTCTATCATATCACCGAACCCTACCCACCCTCTGTCGTCCTTCCACATCTCCCATTGGCTCATTAGCCATTCTGGGTCTTCTGGGAATCCCCAATCAGCTGGACACTTCTCCCAGTCCTCTATATCAAGGCGGTTAGACTGGAGCCAACTGTATATTCGGAATAGCGCGTTTCCTTCTTGTTGGTCAGCTCCCATTATGTCATCTTGATCGTCGTCCCAGCCGAAGTTGAGATCATGTGCATCGCAGAACTTCTTTTTCTTCCAATGGTCTACAGTATCTTCACGCTTAAGACCAAGAGTGCTAAAGCATCTGCTGTGAATAGTTGTAACTCTGTCGTCTATCTTGTAACGAGGAGCATCTGTCATACGCTCAAGCCTGTCAGCCGCCTCGTCAACACCCGCATTGGTGTATGTTACAAGCATCTGTTCGTTAAGAGAATACTTATCAGAGTTCTCCAAGAACAGTCCGTCAAGGTCTAGATCTGGATTTCCAACAACGCGGGTGGTTTTTCCAGTTCCAGGAGCTCCAATCACCTTATAGACTTCCGGCCCTGGTGAATCGTCCATGTTGTCCCTACTCATCTTCCATAACCATGTTGTGTATTGAATTGTGAGGTTGGTTTCTACCAGTTGGTTCTTCATCTACTTCTGCTTCTTCTACCTTAATCGTCCTGTTCCTCGTGTCATTGGTACTTCTCCAATGGTCATCATCTGTCCATTTTACCCACTTGCGTTCATATACAGATTTTACTTCTCTAACGTAAACCTGCTTTAAATGAACAGATTTTGAAACCGACTTTTTCAAGTTAGATAACGGTATGCAGTCAATATAATTAGTGTTGTATCTGCTCTCATCGGTCGGCCCTCTGAACAATAGATGCTCACCATCAAGAATGGGCCACAAGGATTTGATCCAAACGTAACCCTCTTTTAGATCGACTCTGAATCTCTTTGGGTGACATCTGTATTGGGTATGTTCCTCTTCTCTCCATTCTAAATCTACGGGGGTCATTCTTTTTTCATCCTTTGTTTTGTCATTATATGAATCTTCTTGTTGAGTTTCGTGTCGGAGTTTTAATATTGATGGAACGTCAAACATCTAATATCACCCCCAGTTAAAATCTGCAAATGTTCTAAGCTTAATATTTGATGGCATCGTAAACATTACATACGACAACACCCATGCCACATTTCCAACGTCATATCGTATAACAGCTCCGAGATCCTCCATTTTATTGAGGTAATATGTAGCTGTTGATATGTGCATGTTTGTATACTCAGCTATTTGTCCCGTACTCATTACATCATTGCCATGTTCAAAGGCGTTAAGTATTGCATGGTATGGGTTGTATTTGTTTCTGTTCTCCTCAAAGAACTTTTTTGTTCGTTTTGTATCAGTTGTCATTTGTGTCACGTCAATGTTTGTGTGGCTCCACACAATCTGGCCTGCGAGAACATCTGTCTCTAATACCTCTTTGCCCTTTTCGTTTGTGTCCGTATTGAACACCAGATGGGCCTATTGTTATTCTGCATCCGCATTCACTACAATAAGTCTCGACCACTCCATTCTTCTCTCCTACTGTAAGTGATCCTTTATTTCCAAAACCCATTTTAATGTATCGAGGTGGTGCTTTTTTCTTTCGTACTCGATCTTTGCATCCTGTATATCCTTGGTTGAACTCATGAAGTCTCCTTTGTACTTTCTTAACTCGATCATTTCACTCCTTAAATCTGATATTTTAGATTCTATATCCTCACGACTCCTCATTCGTGGTTAAGCGACCACCATTTGTCGAACAGTGATCTTGCAGTCTGTTCAGATATGTCGCTTAGTTCGTCCTCCCCAACTCTCTTGTGCCATCCCTTGACGAATGATTCTTTTGCTATCTCCTTTACGTCTTCTTTCGTGTATTGATATTCGATGTTCATATCTCCGGTTGCCGATCTCTTATGTTGTTCCATTACGCTAAGTGGTGCTGGCCGGATTTGAACCGACGAATGACTAACAACTCGGTCTTAAGCCGAGCGCCTTTGGCCGCTTGGCTACAGCACCACAATGCGCCATCGAGGAATCGAACCTCGAACTCTACCTTGTAAGGGTAGCGTCATACCGTTTGACCAACGGCGCTATATATACTCTTTAGAGATGTATACTCTATTTACTACTATACAAACAGGCGGCGCGAAGCGCCGCCTAAGCTGTATACTCTAACAGCTTAATAGAGTAATACAGCTCATATTACTACTAGTTGGTACTAGACTACTATAACCTTTATGGTTCATAGTTGATAGTAAGGTTTAAGTGGGGTGTGTTCTATATGGGTATAGAGAAAGAGATCTGTATGTTATTCAAAACAGTTTCACTCGTCGTACTTTACTGTATTATTACAGTCTGGGTAACGAGTGCATCCATAGAACTTCCCATATTCACCCTCTCTGATAACCATAACAGATCCGCATTCATCACAAACCTTGAGGCCTCCACTACCCTTCTCCATCACGTTGTCAATCTTGTTCGAGAGATTCTTTCTCCAAGTAGCTATACGAAGAGTTTTTGTATCTCCGATAAGCTTCTTCATGTTAGGCCTGTAGAAGGCAACGAGCCGTATCGCATCAGCCCCCTTCGATCTAGCCTTATCAGTTCGAGTGTCAATAGTAGTGAAGCAAGTGAGTGTGACATCACTGTTTCCAGGTACAAAATCTCTGGTAGAGAAAACATATTCCATGGACGGTTTGATCTCACTGTCTATATACCATTCTTCAGGTCTTTCTCTGAAGAATTTGTCGAAGTCGTCAAAAACTGGTTGGACGTAGTTGCTCGTGTTTTGTTCGATTCTTTGCTCGGCAAGGTCGTCCTCGGTGAGGTCTTTAAGTCCCATATTTATGGGTTTAGATATTGGTCAGCCTCTTCATCTGTCATTATACTACATTCTACCATTGTATTAACTATACGCTCTTGGGCATTAAGTATTTCTTCATTCTCAGGAGGTACAGTTACCAAAGTGCCACAGTTGACACACATTGACGCCATTTGCCATGTGCCGGAATCGGTACTGTCTGTTATAACAACAGATGGAACCATTCCAACTGTAGCATGTTTGGTGTCATCCACACAGTATTGACAGTGGTGGGTTTTTGTTCTCATTAATCGTGGTGCGTCTTCATGTGCTGCTCGTACTCCTCATGTGTATCACCTGAGAAGCCGCACAGTACACATTCTGTTGGGTAAAAGTGATCTATGCTATCCATTGTTGCAGAGTATGTGTTTTATGTGGGTACTCAGCCACTAACGGGCCAGGAGGGATTTGAACCCCCGATTATCTGATTAAAAGTCAGTCCCTTTGCCGGGCTAAGGTACTGGCCCAAAAAATTATGAGTCCAGCTCTTTCCTTATCTGTGCCGCCGTATGGTGGACACAGAAGTCTTCTCCTTCTATTTCTACACCAGACGAGGTGCAGTCTTTACCGCATATGTAACAAGTTGTCTTTGGTCTGAACCCATCATCTAGTGAATCTGGGTTTGTGGTAGCGGCTTGATGAACTATCTTGTACCGCTTGTGTGCAGGGAGATTACTCGTAACCTCTCCAACAGTATATCTTGTGTGATCAATGATAAACTGTTTTACCTGCTCCCACATTTCCTCATCGAAGTATTTGACCTTATCGTTTGGGCCAGTTACCTTCTTGTAGTAATCAGGTTCTGAGTTCTTGTTACTGGTGCGTTTTCTGCCAGAAGAACTTTTGGATTTTGATCTGGACTTGTCTTTATCTACTCCTTCAGGGAGTAATTCGTCAAGTCCCATTAGCTATTCCTCCAATGAAGGAGGGCCTGAAACGTTTTACTCGTCGTCGGGGCCGAGGGTGTTGAAGAGATCGCGGAGCGGCTCGTAGTTGTTCCGCTTCTCTGCCTCCACAACCGCGTGGAGGAACTTACCGACCGGGACGTTGATGTTCTGACCGAGCATGTTACGAAGTTCCTGCGCCGAATCGTAGAACTCCTGCTCGTGGCGGTGTTCCGTACCATCAGGGATCTCGTCTGCCGCATTACGCGGATTCCAGAACTTGATGTGGGTACTCTTACCGCCGCTAGACGACTCCTCGGACTCTGGGGTGAGGTCTCCAATTCCCATGGTTAATACACTCCATTTGTAAGGCGATGAGTACTCGCCCCCCGTGTTTCCCCACTGGAACATCCCTCGTACCAGTCAGGCTCGCAGCCGATCAGGGTCCGGCTGAGTTCCAACACTGGGATCGAACCAGATTTCGTCCTATTGGAAACCGCATGTCTACGTCCCCTCACAAACGTTAGTACGCACGGGGTTACTATAAACCTTCCGTTTTACGTCCGCCTTTGTGAAAACGCACTTTTCACGTAAGCGGGAGGTGGGCCATAACGAATATACGATGTGGCTACCTAACCTCTACCCCTTCGAGATGCTTGATTCGGTCCTTGAACACCCTCATTGGATTGCCCTTATATTTTGCCTTGTTCTTTGTTGACTCTACATATTTACGTACTGTGCTTTCAGATACTCCTACATTAGATGCAATGCTTCTTTTACTTAGACCAACAGCGTGGAGTGCTACTATTTCAGCTACCTTTTGATCTGATATACTCTTAAAGTTACCATTATAAGTCATGGTTGCCCTCCAACCATGACCAATCAATTGGCGACGGTGACTCATCCCCCTCGTCAGCATATTGGTCAACATGCCTCTCAGCACGCTCTTTGGCATTCCCAACTCTCATATCAATATCATCAAACATGGACATGCACTCATTGTACATCTCAATATTCTTTCCATACTGCTTACCTCTGAAGAACGCATACCCTTCATCATCTGGTATTTCATCATTTCTTATTGCAGATTTGCACATGTCCTCAGCTCTGTCATCTGGAGGGTAGCACATCATTCCATGAAAAGCTGTTGAGTAGCATAGCCAATCAATAAACTCAGATGGGGACATAGACGCATCTTTAAGAACGTTGCATCTTATACCATCTAAACTGTTCCATTGACGTGCTATGTCTAGAGATCTCTGTATCTCTTCATCCCCCTCGATTTCTTCGTTTGAATCGAGACAATCTAATTTTATTTCTATCGTGAGTATATTATGCGTCATATGTTCACCATCTTTACCTAACGCTCACACAGGGACTCGAACCCTGAATCATCTGCTTAGAAGGCAGACGCCTTATCCATTTGGCCATGTGAGCAACCATAGATCAGTTATTGTTTATGCGTGCCATTGGTCTATCTCATCTTCTATCCCAATTTTAAGTATCTGAGATTTTGATAAGCTCTTTAGCACGCATCTACTGCACCAATCGTAATATCCAACAGGGAATACGCTTATATCTTTTTCTATTTGTCTCCTAGCACATGTGTCGGAACTACATTTTATATCTCCAGAATCTGATTCAATGTGCATAACACTTCGAGATGGGTTTGCTGTTATCTTAACCTTGCTAACCCCGAGGGTGTCGCGCATTTGATTCGTGTCTTTGATCATGTTAAAACAACTTTTGTTCTATTACAGATCCAATTATATATGCAGTTAATAAGAACGCCATTGCTATTAAAGCATAAATGAAAAATGTTAACATGTGTGTGATTGCCATATATAAAACTAGCAAAAACAAAGACGAGATGCCAATAACAATAAAACCAGCGAGAAACCTGATTATTATTGCATCTGTTCTTAACGCCCCATGACTCCGTTTGTCAGGTATCCATTTCACCATTCTTAAGTGGACTCGGTGGGGCTTGAACCCACAGCCTCTTGCTTGCAAAGCAAGCGATCTGCCATTGATCTACGAGCCCTCTGGCACACATTCAGCACGTCTATGAATAACCGTTTGCAGAGGGAGTGCCACGCCCCCTGGGCCTATTAGACCCTGATCTTGACCATTGGTTTTCCAGATGCAATGGCCCTAATGCACCAGCAGAGATTCGAACTCTGGAAGCGAGCTTGGAAGGCTCGAATGATACCACTTCATCACTGGTGCTTAATGGTGGGTTAGGCCCACCAATCCTGTGACACTCAACCACGTCTGTA